>JAABUR0100005961.1_pt1 | contig 15186 bp, 13 predicted proteins | sample 5560091 | NCBI WGS metagenome assembly JAABUR01 (sample SAMN10711879, study PRJNA513375) | rock metagenome | isolation source: Antarctica rocks | place: Antarctica: Victoria Land, University Valley sud
CGAAGCGCACCGCGGCACGGCGCACGTCGTCGAGCCCACGGCGGTATCCGGGCACACCGAAGTAGTTGGCCACCCCGGCGTCCGTGCGAAACGGCCGCGCGCCGCCGCTCGGCGCGTCGGGGACCACCACGGCATCGCAGCCCGCCGCCGTGACCGCCGCGGGGAGCAGCCCGTACCCCACGCCCTCGCGGGCCAGCGCCGGGTCGAGCCCGAGCATGGCGACCTGCTGGCCGACCTCGCTGCCGCCGCACAGCACCGCGGTGCTCGGCCGGCCGGCGACCGCGCGCACGAGCGCGGCGAGCTCCGCCTCGACCGTGGTGCGGAAGCCGGGATCGGCCAGCGGGTAGTCGAGGTTGGCGAACATCGCGTCCTGCCACACGAGGAGCCCGAGCTCGTCGCACAGGTCGTGGAATGCCGGCGTCTCGTAGGCCGCGGTCCCGACCACGCGCACCATGTTCATACCTGCGTCGCGGACCGCCTCCAGCGTGGCGCGCAGCTCCCCCGGGGAGGGCGCCATGCCCACTAGGTCCGGCGGGCTCCAGACCGCGCCGCGCGCCCAGACCGGCACGCCGTTGAGGTGCAGGGCAAGCCCGTCGCGCTCGACGTCGTGGCCGGCGGAGGCCCCGGCGGCGAGGGTGCGGAAGCCGACGCGGCGATGAGCGAGCTCCGCACCGCGGGCGCACAGGCGGACGTCGTGCAGCACCGGGTCGCCGTGGGTGTGCGGCCACCAACGGGCGACGCCGGAGATCCGCAGCGCAGCGCGACCTTGCACGTCCAGAACAACGCGATGGGTTCCCGACGGGCCGTCGAGCACGACCTCCACGTCCGCCGCCGGCCCGCCGACGACGTCTGCGTGAATCGCGAGCACGCCGTCGTCGCCCTCCATCCGCGGGCGCAGCGAGAGCGCGGCGACTCCCAGGCCGGTGCGGAGCTGCAGGACAACGGGCCGCCACGGGCCGACCGCGGCCGGCGCAGGAGCGATGCCGGGCGCCCGGCCGAGCAGCATCGTGCGGTGCCAGCGCAGGCCGCCGGCCACGAGCTTCGTCCGCCACCGGGCGCGCGGACGGCGCGTGCGGCGGACCTCCGGCCCGAGCGCCGCGAAGCGGAGGCGCAGGGCGTTCATCTCCCCGGGCGGCCGCAAGAGCTCGGTGACGTCGACGGCGTGGGCCGCCCACATCGAGGTGCTGCGCAGGAGCACCGCGCCGTTCAGCTCCACCTCGGCGAGGGTCGCCAGGCCGTCCAGGCGGAGGACGACCGGGCTCGAGACGACCGGGCCCCCGACCGGGGTGGCGAAGGAGCAGCCGAACGTCCACTCGTGCTCGTCGAGGTCGTCCGGGATCGCCCGTCCGGCGTCCCGGAAGGCCCCCGCCACCGTGCCCGGCACCCGCGCGGGCAGCGCGGTGGCCCCGGGACCGTCGAGCCGCCAGCCCGAGTCGATCGCGACCTCAGCCCAGGACACGGTCGAGCGCGTCGATGCCCTCGGACCACGCCGCGGCGAGCCCGGCGACCCGCTCGGCGGGGTCGAACGCCCGCCGCCGCGCCAGGCGGAAGGAGAGCACCTTGCAGCCTTCGACGATGCGCCCGAACGCCGCCGACGCCGGCGCGCCCGCCTCCCCGAGCAGCCAGTCGACGTGGCTCGCGGCGATCTCGAAGGCCGAGCCGGCCATGCGGACGGTCGCGAACGCGTAGTCGTGGAAGTCCTGCTCGTCGCCCGCGAGGAGCGCCGGCAGGTCGTCCTGAAGCCGCGCGCCGAAGCGCTCGAAGGGGTTCGAGGACGGACGCCGCGCGAGGTGGCCGCGTGACAGCTCCCGGGCGGCGGCACGCAGCGCCTCGCCCCGCAGGCGCTCCCCCGCATCGAAGCGCGCGAGCTCCGTGTACGGGGGCAGCACGTCGGGGTCGATCCTGCGGCCGAGGCGGAACGCGCCGTCGTAGTCCTCCCCCGAGAGCTCGAAGTAGCCCGCGTTGTGGAAGTAGCGCAGCTGCCTGGCCCCGATGTCGATGGCCTCGATGGCCACGGTGGTCTTCACGTGCCGGCGGTGGTAGTCCGTCGCCGCGGCGTCCGGGAGGTGGAAGGCGTCGAGCTCGACGAGGAGCGTGCGGCCCTCCGCGAGCTGCGCGGCCGCCTGCTCCGGCAGCCCGCGATGGGGCTGCATCTCGTGGACATCGACTCCGAAGAGCCGCTCGAGGTCACCCGGAGCGGGCTTGAAGAACGTGAACTGGTCGCCCTCGTAGTCCGTGCGCAGCGTGCATCCCATCGCCGCCAGCGGCTCGTCCCCCCGCGCGTGCAGCAGCTCGACGATGATGTCGGCGTAGCAGTTCGTCTCGGGGTAGTCGCGCCCCGGGCGGTGGATCGCGTGCGGCTCGTAGGCGGCCGGGTCGAGGCCGAGGAGGCTCACCCGCTGTGCGGTCGGGGTGCTCACCCGTCCAATCCCAGGTCGGTGCGGACGGCGTCCGGCCACCCGTCGAGCTCCAGGCCGTGCGCCGCCAGCAGGGCCAGGGTCACGCGCTCCAGGCCGAAGCCGAGGCAGGCGGTGTGCGCGGCCGAGCCGTCCTCCATGGCGATGTCGTAGGTCGAGCTGAAGTGGTCCTGGTGGTAGTTGAACGAGGCGATGGCGGTGGGCTCGGGGGCCGCCACCGCCACCAGGATCTCGAACTTCAGCTCCTGCTGGCGCTGGGAGCGGGCCAGCATCCGCCCCCCCCGGCCGAAGAACGGGTCCGCGGCGACGTCGAGCTCGGCGACCAGGCCGAGCGAGCGCAGGAGCTCCACCGCCCGGTCGCGCCAGACATCGCGCCACGCGGCGACGGTCTCGGGCTCGGCGATGCGGATGAGCTCACGCATGTGGAACAGCTGCAGCCGGCACGGATCCGTCGAGGGCTCGTGGCGGAAGACGTAGGCCCCGCCGACGTCGACCGTCACGCCCGACGGTGCGAGCGGCCCCCGCCGCGCGATGGCAGGGTACACCGGGTAGCAGGCGGCCGGCGTGAGCACGAGATCGCTCTGGTCGACGTGCTCGGCCCAGTCCTCGTGGCGGCTGGCCGCCTCGTGCAGCGCGAGCGCCTCCGATTCGTCCCCGTCGAAGGCGAAGATCGCGCCCGCCAGGTGCGGGAAGGACTTCAGGTAGCCCGTCGCCTCGAGCTGGCGGCGCGGGAGCACCGGCCCGAAGCGCAGCTGCTCGGCCGCGTCGCCGGCGGCCGCGCGGGTGACGAGCGCGTCGACGCCCAAGCGCACCGCCTCGAAGTCGGCCCCGCGCCCGTAGACCCCGGGGACCCCGGAGGGGATGAGCAGTCCGCGCTCCACGAGCGCGGACAGATAGGCCTGCTGCTCGGCGTTGCCCTCGCGCAGTGCGGGCAACTCAGACGTCCTTGGCGATCAGCAGCAGGCTGGCGTTCGTCTTGTGCAGGCGCTCGTTGGCCACCATGAGCACCGCGCTCATCGCGTCGCGCAGCTGGCGCCCGACGCTGTAGGGCGAGTCGTTCTTGAAGCCCACGATGCCGCAGACGCCCATGGCCTCCTGGCAGATGCGTGGCGCCTGCTCCGAGGTGGCGATCTTCAGGTTGTTGAAGCGCAGCACCACACGCAGGGTGCTCAGGCGCTCGCGGTCGTCCCAGTCGGCGACGTACTCCGCGAGGCCCGAGCACACCTCCGCGCGCAGCAGCGTGAGCTGGCTGTGCAGATGGGAGAGCTGCTGGGCGGCCGGGATGTCCTGTCCGGGCTTCGCCTTGGCGGCGGCCCGGACGAAGGCCCGCGCCCGGTCGAAGGCGTCGGTGGCGATGCCGAGCCAGAGATGCGACCACAGCACGTGCGAGACGGGCACCATCGACTCCGGCCCGACCCTCGAGTACGGCGTCCCGAGTACCTGCTCGTCGGCGAACTGCGCCCGGACGACGAACCCGGGCGAGCAGGTCCCGCGCATACCCATGGGATCCCAGGTGCCCTTGGGCTCCAGGGTGGTCTGGCTCGCGTGGGTGAGCACGAGCACCTGATCGCCGTCGCGGGAGTCCGGCGAACTGCGCACCGTGGTCAGCAGGTCGTCGGCGTAGGCGCCGTAGCTCACCGTCGGCGCCTGCTTCTCGATGGTGGAGCGGCCCTCCCCGGCAGGGGTCACGGCCGCGATGGAGCGGCTCATGTCGCCGCCCGTGCCGACCTCGGAGGTCACCGAGGCGATCAGCCGCTGCTCCCGCGCCAGCTCCCGCAGGTAGGACGCGAAGAAGCCGCCGGGCTCCAGGTGACGCACGAGCGTCACCACCTGGATCTGGTGCATCGCGAAGACCATGGCGGAGGCCGAGCAGCGGCGCCCGAGCTCCAGGCACCCGTGGGCGAGCGCCTCGAAGGAGACGCCGTCGCCCCCGAGCTCGGGGGGGACGAAGGCCGAGAGCGCGCGCTGCTCGCGCAGCGCGGCGACGGTCTCGACGGGGAAGCGCGCGAGGCGGTCCACGTCGTCGGCGTTCGGCCCGGCGACATCGTCGGCGATGCGCCGGATGCCCGCCAGGAACGCCTGATCTGCGTCGGCGGGCGTGCCACCGGCGCGCCGCACCCCGTCCGCGGCCAGCCGTCCTCCGACGTCGCCGGTGGTCGCCGTCATGCCGCGGCCTGCGCGGCCTGGAGGCGCTCCACGGCGGCGGTGATCGCCGCGATGCTCGCGAACACGCTCGGCTTGAGCATCTCGTCGGGGAACTCGAGGTCGAAGTGGTCCTCGAGCGCGAGCATGACGTTCACGCTCGCGTGTGAGGTCATGCCGGCCTCGTAGAGGTCGGCCTCGAGCGCCAGCGTCCCGGCGTCCGTCGCCAGGCGGGCGTGGTCTTGCAGAATTCTTCGCACGTCGTCGGTCATCGGACCTCTGAGGGGGAACGGGTGGTGGCGACGACCACCGCCGAAGCGAGGTCGCCCTCGTGGGTCAGACTGACAGCCCATTCCTCCACGCCCACCGTCCGCGCCCGCTCAGCGGCACGGCCGCTGAGCACGAGGTCAGTCCAGCCCGAGGGATGGCGCCGCACCCTGATCTCCTTCCAGGGCAGGGCATCGTCATCCGGCCGCAGGACCTTGAGCACGGCCTCCTTGGCGGCGAAGCGCGCCGCGAGGCGCCGCGGGTCGCCCTGGGCGTCCGCCAGCTCCTCCGGCGCGAAGACGCGCTGCAAGTAGCGGTCGCCGTGAGCGGCGATCGCCGCACGGACCTCGGGCACGGACGTCAGGTCGGTTCCCACGCGGAGCACGCGCCTCACGCTGCCCCTGCGGGCGCGCGTTGTCAAGGCCGATGCGGACTTTGAGCTCTACTCTTCTCCTCGCCGTGATCGACCTGCGAGGCCACATCCTTCCCCGGGATCGACGATGGCCCTGATGTGCTCGAGCCCGTGACCGCCACGCCGCGGCTGAGCGCCTGCATCATCACGCTCGACGAGGAGCGGCGCCTGCCCGCCTGCCTGGCGAGCGTCGGCTTCTGCGACGAGGTCGTCGTCGTCGACTCGGGCTCGGCCGACCGCACCATCGCGCTCGCCGAGCAGGCGGGTGCGCGCGTGCTGAGCAACCCGTGGCCCGGCTTCGCGGTGCAGCGCAACGTCGCACTGGACGCTGCGACGGGCGACTGGGTGCTCGAGATCGACGCCGACGAGCGCATCGAGCCCGACCTCGCCCGGGCCATACGGCGCTTCCTCGCCGAGCCGGAGCTCACCAACATCTACGACATGGCGATGCTCCCCGTGCGCCACCGCTTCCTCGGACGCGAGCTCGGCGCCGCCATGCAGGCCCCGGGCTACCGGTCGCGACTCTTCCGGTGCGAGGCGTACCGCCACGACGAGTCCCGCACCGTCCACGAGGGACTCTGGCCCAACGGTCCGGCGCTGCCCCTCGATGACGGCGTCATGCTCCACGAGCTCGCCGGCACGTGGAGCGAGGCGTGCACCGACGCTCGCTCCTACGCGCGCCTGGAGGCCGCGCAGTTCCCCGGCGCGGTCACCCCTGCAGCGATCGCCAGAGGCGTGCTCCTGCGCCCGCTGGCCAAGGCCGCCTATCGCCTCGGCGTCGACGGGGGCTGGCGCGACGGCTGGCAGGGCGGCGTCCGGATCGGGCTGGAGTCGGCGGCCGACGCGGGCACGTGGCTCCTGCTCGCGCGCGCCGGGCTGCGACCCGGCGTCCCCGCCATGCACGTCGGCTCGGTCAGTCTCCGCCGAGGGCCGGTCAAGGTCGCCGCCGTGGCCACATCGCCCGCCGCGGCCGCGGCCGCCGGCACGGCGCTGCAGCGCTACGCCGCCGCCGGCGCGGAGGCGGTCCTCGTCGCCTCCCATCCGAGGCCTGCACCGGGCGTGCGTCTGCGCCCGGTCGTTCGAAGCGGCGGACTGGCCCTGACTCGCGCACTGGACGCCGAGCACCAGGTCCGCCCGCTGGACGGCCTCCTGCTGGCCGGCCCGGGAGTGCGCGCGAGGACCCGCCTGGCCCGCGCGTTCACCGTGGCGCGCGTGGGGCTGCGGGAGGAGCCGGCGGCGGCGGTGCGGCGCTTGCGAGCGCTCCGGGGCGCGGACCCGGGCGATCCGTAGACTGGCGCCGCGATGCGCGTCGTCTCGGTCCAGACGTCCAGCGAGCGCGGTGGCGGCGAGTACGCGAACGTCGACCTGCTCGCCGCACTCGCCGCCCGTGGCCACGACGTCAAGCTCGTCACGAACCTCCCCGAGCTCGCCGACGGCACCGCGGTGCCCGTGCGCCCCATCGACCTCGGGCCGAAGCTCGGGCGCGCCGGCCTCCGGCAGGTCGCCACGCGGTTCCCGCTGTACGCCGCCCGCTTCGTCGCCGCGCTGCGCGCCGAGGCCGCCGCAGGCCCGATCGACGCCGTGCTCCTCCACTACAAGAAGGAGCAGCTCATGAGCCGCCTGGTCACCGCTCGCCTCGCGCGGCGGGTGGTGTGGGCGGAGTGGGGGCCGCTCCCCCTCGAGTTCCGCACCGGCCTGCCGCGCCGGGCCTACCTGCTGAGCGCGGCCAAGGCGGCTCACGTGGCCTGCGTCTCGGAGGGGACCCGCCAGACGATCGTCGACGTGGGCGTCCCCGAAGCGAGGGTGTCCGTGGTGCCGAACCTCGTCGAGGTCGACGACCACGACTTCGACCCGGCGGCGCGCACGCGCCACCGGGCCGAGTGGGGCGCCGACGAGGAGACCTTCGTGGTGGGCTGCATCGCGCGCTTCCAGCGCAAGAAGCGCAACGACGTCCTCGTCGACGCGCTGCGTCACGTGCCGGCGGACGCGAAGGTGCTCGTCGTCATGGCCGGCTCCGGTCCCGACGAGGACACGCTGCGCGCGCGCGCGGCCGAGCACGGCGACCGCATCCGCTTCCTGCCCACGCCACGCGGCTACGTCGAGCAGGTGCTCAGCGCCTGCGACGTGCAGGTCTTCGCGCCGTCGCCGACCGAGGGCGCCTCCCGCGCGGTCATCCTCGGCCTCCTCACGGGCCGCCCGGTGATCGCCACGGACCCGGAGGGCGCGCTGGACCTGATCCCGCCCGGGACGGGGACGATCGTCAGCCCGTCGCACGATCCCGGGGCCCTGGCGCGCGTGCTCGAGGAGTACCGCGCCGACCCAGAGCGGCGCGCTCGTGAGGGCGCCGCGGCGCGGGCGTACGCGCTGCACCGCTTCGATCCCGCTCGCACGCTCGACCTCTGGACGGCGGCGCTCGCGGGCTGATGGCGGCGTTGAGCGGCCGCGACGTCGTGTGCGTCGGCTTCGCGGAGTGGGACACTGAGTTGTGGACCAACCAGCACCACCTGATGAGCCGCCTGGCGATCGACAACCGCGTGCTGTTCGTCGAGTCCCTGGGCCTGCGCCGGCCCCAGCTGACCGCCGGGCGTGACCTCCGGCGCATCGCCCGGCGCCTGCGCAGCGGGCTGCGGCCGCCGCGGACGAGCGCCGAGGGCGTGCGGGTCCTCTCGCCGCTGGTCCTGCCCCTGCACGGCAATCCGGTCGTGCGGCGCCTGAACGCGACGATCTTGCCCCGGCTCGTCAAGCGCGGTGCCGGCGCGATGCACCGGCCGGTGCTCTGGAGCTACGTCCCGCAGGCCGAAGTGCTGCTCGACGCGCTGGACCCCAGCCTGGTCGTCTACCACTGCGTCGACGACATCGCCGTCCAGGACGGCATCGACTTCGACGCCTTCCGTGCCGCGGAGGCCCGCTTCGCCGCGCGCGCGGATCTCGTGCTCTGCAGCGCCCCGGCGCTGGCCGAGCGGCTGCGGGCGCTCCACCCGGACGTCCTCCTGGCGCCGAACGTGGCCGACACCGCCGCCTTCGCCGCCGCGCTCGCCGACGGGCCCGTCGATCCGGCGCTGGCCGCGCTGCCCGCGCCGCGCATCGTCTTCACGGGCGCGATCGCGGCCAAGAAGCTCGACCTCGACCTGCTCGCGGGCGTCGCGCGGGCGCGTCCAGACTGGTCGCTCGCGCTCGTGGGGCCCGTCGGCCTCGGGGACCCCGGCACCGACGTCTCGGCGCTGGCGGCGCTTCCCAACGTCCACCTGCTCGGGTTTCGGCGCCACGAGGAGCTGCCCAGGGTGCTGCGTGGCGCCGACGCCGCGCTTATCCCCTACCGCCTGACCGATCTGACCGCCTCGATCTTCCCGATGAAGGTCTATGAGTACCTCGCGGCCGGACTGCCCGTCGTGGCCACGCCGCTGCCGGCCATCCGCGGCGTCGACGCGGTGACCGTGGCGGCCGACGCCGCGCAGACGGTCGCCGCGCTCGAGCGGCTGATGGCTGAGGACGACCTGGCCCGCCGCGCCGGGCGCTCGGCCGCGGCGTCCACGAACTCCTGGGACGCGCGCCTGGCCGAGATCGGGGCGGCGGTCGCCCGCGTGGAGGCCGGTCGCTGATGCACCGCGACGAACGCCGGACGGCGCGTCTGCTGTTCGCCGAGGAGCTGGCCAGCGGCCGCGTGGACGACGCGGCGCTCGAGCGGCCGGAGGTGGAGATCGCCGTCCGGGCGCGCCCGGTCCCCTCCGTCCCGTCACGGCTGCTTCAGCGCCTTGCCATCAAGCGCGGGACGCTGGGCTATGAGGCGGCCGTCGTGGCCCCGGCGGTCGCCGCACGCAAGGCGGTGCTGGGTGCCGAGGCCGCCGGCCCCCCGCGCTTCCTGGTGCGCGTGGACGAGTTCCCGCACTGGCGCGCCTGGAGCGAGCCCGAGGTGTCCACGGAGGCCTACCGCCGCTTCCACGCGATCATGCGCGACGCGGGGGTGCCCTACCTGCTGGCCGTCGTCCCGGAGACCGCCCAGGAACCGGAGAATCCCGACGACACGAGGACGCGTGCGCTGGAGCCCGATCAGGTCGCGCTTCTGGACGAGCTGAAGGAGGACGGCGTCGCCTTCGCCGTCCACGGCCTGGATCACCGCACGCGCCACCGCAACCCGCGCCGCTACACCGAGCTCGGGGGGCGCGGGCGGACCGATCTCGTCGAACGGCTGCGCACGGCCCGCGGCATTCTCGCGGCCCTCGAGCTGGCCATTCGGGTGCTCGTGCCGCCGTTCAACACGTTCAGCGCCGGCAGCTGGGACACGTTCGCCGAGGCCTTCGACGTCGTCACGGGCGGGCCGGAGACCGTCCGGTCGATGGGGTTCCACGCTACTCCGCAGTGGCGCGGCGAGGCGGTGTACCTGCCTGCCTACGCGCCGCTCTACGGGACCGCCGCCGAGGTCCTGCCCGCCGTCGAGCGCCTCGTCGCGGCCAGAGCGCGCGTCTGGGCGCCCATCGTGCTGCACTGGGGCTGGGAGCGCGAACGGGGCTGGACGGACCTCGAGCGCCTGGCCCGGCTGCTCGGCATCCAGGCTCTGGCGCAGCCGTTCGACGAGTTCCTGGCCGCCGTGGAGCTGAGCCGGACGTTCGGGGACCGTTGAAGGGCGGGCCGGCGGCGGGCCGGCCGGTAGGTTCTCGCACGTGAAGGAGCGGCTGAAGGCCCTGGCGGATCAACGCGGTCGGCTCTACGTGCGGCGGCTGGGGCGCCTGCGGCTGATCACGAAGTCTCGCAAGGCGTGGGCGACCGGCTCGCGGCCGCACCGCGAGCCTGGCGTCTGGCTGCGCGAGGTGATCCTCAGTCCGGAGGTGGACACGTACTCCTACGCGCTCGAGAACGTCGACGAGGTCGCGACGACGCTGGCCCGCGCGCTCGACACCGCTGCGCCCACCGTCCGCGACGTCCTCGACGAGGCGCTGAGCGACCCGGACCTCGGCGACCGCATCGCCGCGGACATCGGCCATCGGGCGCTGTGGCTCAAGCGCCGCCCGCCGCTGGCGGGCCACCACCTGGCGGCGTGGGCGATCGTCCGGCTCACGCGCCCCGCCCTGGTGGTCGAGACCGGCATCCTCGACGGGCTCGGCTCGAGGACGATCCTGCGGGCGCTGCAGCGCAACGGCGACGAGGGCCACGAGGGCCGGCTGGTCTCCTTCGACGTGCTGCCCGCGGCCGGCGCGCTGGTGCCCGACCGCCTCGCGAGCCGCTGGAGGCGGGTCATCGAGGCGACGGAGACCGGGCTGGAGGGCCAGCTCGGTGGCGAGCGGGTCGATGTCTTCCTGCACGACTCCCAGCAGACGGCCGCGAGCCAGCGCTTCGAGTTCGGCTGGGCGCTCGAGCACGGGGTCCGCGTCGCGTTGACCACCGCCGACTGGACCGGGGTGATCGACGAGCTCGCCGTGACCCACGGCATCCGCAGCGCCCACTTCGAGGACCAGCCGCGCAGTCACTTCTACGGCGGCCGCCACATCGGCCTGCTCGTCCGGGAGCCGTAAGGCCACACGACACGTATCCTGCTCGGGTGCAGCGCGGCACGTCGGCGGGGAAGCGGGCCCTCTTCATATCGTCGTTCGCGCCCGTGCTCGAGAACGGGCGGGCGCTTCGCACCTACTCGGTCATCCGGGCGCTGGTGGTGCACGGACCGCTCGACGTCGTCTACGTGCCCTTTCCCGTCGAGGAGCCCTCGCCGGAGTTCGCGGCCATCGAAGGCGTGTCGTACCACGTCGTGCGCCCGTCACGCGGCGTCCGGCGCCTGGGCCACCACGCGCGCCTGCGCGCGACCGGGCTGCCCGAGCGCGTCGCGCGGTCGGCGTCACCGGAGCTCGTGGACGAGGCGACCCGCCGCGCCGCCGAGCGCGGACGCGGCCTGATCGTCGCCGGCGACTTCAGCACGATGGCAGCGCTGATGCCGCTGGCTCGCCGCCGTCCGCTCGTCTACAACTCTCACAACGTCGAGTCCTCCTACCGGCCTTCGAGCGACCGCGTGGGGATCCACCACGCGCTGCTGCGCCGCACGGAGCGTCAGGTGCTGACGGCGGCGGCGGAGTCGTGGATGGTCAGCCGCCGCGACATGGAGCTCGCCGAGTCCCTCGCGCCGTCAGCCCGCGTCCGCTACGTGCCGAACGTCGTGGACGTCGAGCGCATCGCGCCCGTGCCGACGCGAGCCCGGGGCCGCACGATCCTGATGGTCGCCGACTTCCTCTACGGCCCGAACGTCACCGGCGCGGAGTGGCTCGTCCGCGAGGTGCTGCCGCGGGTGTGGTCGCAGCTCCCCGACGTCCGTCTGCTCATGGTGGGACGTGAGTCGCACCGCGTTCAGGGCGCCGACGACCCGCGGATCAAACGGCCGGGCTTCGTCGCGGACCTGCGTGGGGCCTATCTGGAGGCGACGACCGTCGCCGTGCCGCTCGTCCTCGGCGGGGGAACCCCGCTGAAGTTCATCGAAGCCCTGGCCTACGGCGTCCCGGTGGTCTCGACGGCGATCGCCGCGCGCGGGCTGTCCGTGCAGGACCGCGAGCACTTCCGCCAGGGCGACGATGCGGTGAGCTATGCGGACGCTCTCGTCGACCTCCTGCAGCACGGCGACGCGGCCATGGCCGCGCGTGCCCGAGCCCTGGTCGAGCGGGAGTACTCGCTGCAGGCGCTCGTGACGGCGATCACCGAGCCTGCGACGGGAGCGTCCTCCTAGCCGGGGCTGCCTCCCGCGACGCGTTCGGCGAGCGCCACCCAGCGCGCGGCGAAGTCCTGGGCCCGGTGCTCTGCGCGGACGATCGCGGCGGCCTGCTCCAGCAGCGCGTCCTGGCCTCCGGTGAGCGCCCGGCGAAGCGCCGCGGCCAGCGCGTCGAGCTCGGCAGCGACCACGAAGGGCGCGAAGCCCGGCAGGCGCGACGGCAGATCGGCCGCCCATCCCGTCGGCGTGGCGACCAGCGGCCGCTCGCAGGCCAGCGCCTCGAGGCTGACGTAGCCGAAGCCCTCGTACCGAGACGGGAAGAGCACGGCGTCGGCGGCCGCGTAGGCCCAGGGCAGCTCGTCGTGGTCCAGCTGGCCCAGGTGGATGCCGCCGGCGCCCTGGGCGTCCCCCGCGATCACCAGGCGCGCTCCGGCCGCGGTGCACACGGCCTCGAGGAGGTCCCCGCCCTTGCGCGCCTCGGCGCGGCCGACGTAGAGCACGAGGCGCTCGTCGGCGGGGAGCCCCAGGCGCCGCCGCGCCGTGACCCGGTCCCGCGGGCGGAAGCGCTCGAGGTCCACGCCCAGCGGGATGACCTCGTCCACGCGCTGGGCGAGGCACCAACGGACCTCGCGCGCGACCTGCTCGGCGACCGCGACCTTCGTGGCCCCGGCGGCCGACAGCGCCTCGGCCGCTCCACCGGCGACCGCCCCGCGGACGCGGTCGCGGAGGACGCGATGGGCCTCCCCGCGCCACACGTGGGCAGGCATCGTGCCGTGGAAGACGTGGATGTGCGGCACGCCGCGCGGGCCGCCCCAGCCGAGCGACCCGTTGGAGATGACGAGCGCCGCGCCCCTGCCGCGCGCCGCGCTGCCGGCGTCGCGCGCGGTCAGCAGCGGGGTCAGGCCGAGCCTGCGCCGCCAGGGCGACATGTGATCCCGGCGCGGGCCGACCTCGCAGACCCGCCAGCCGTGCGTCTGCAGTGCCGCGCTCACCAGGGCGACGTGCCGCTCGACGCCGCCGTCGTAGCGACCGGGAGTCGGAGTGACGATGACGGCGGTCCGGGCGCTCGTCACCGCCGCAGGCCGACACGTCGTAGGGCTCGGGCTGCCACCGGGCGGCCGTAGAACTCGAGCAGCGACCCGGCCCGCCGGCCGGTGAAGCGGAGCTGCACGAGCGCGGGCCGGCCCCCGAGGTTCCGGCGGTGGAGGTGGCCACCGTGCCGGCGCAGGAAGCGCCCGTTGTTGCGCACGGTCCACAGCTCGTAGTGCCAGCGCGCGGTGTGCAGCCCACCCGGCCAGCGACGCACCTGCCAGCTGTGGGTGCTCGGGGTCAGCCAGCAGGAGAAGCCGGCGCGCTCGGCGCGCACGAAGAAGTCGGTCTCCTCACGGTAGGCGTTGCCGCCGAAGCCGACGTCGTAGCTCTGGGCCTCGAAGACCGGCCGCCGGATCAGCGCCAGCGCGCACATGAACGGCGTGCGCAGTGGCCGCACGGGGTAGCTCTGGACCTGGTCGAGCCGGATCTGCTCGACGGCCGCGCGACGCGAGCGGGCGATCGCCTGCTCGACCGGCTCCCCGTCGGCGAGGAACAGCCACGGCGCGCTGATGACGTCGGCTCCAAGCTCGCCGGCCTCGCGCCGGAGCACCTCGACGTAGTCGGGCGGGAAGCGGCAGTCGTCCTCGCCCATCACCACCCAGTCGCCGCGCGCCTCGGCAATGCCGCGGTTGCGCGCCGCGCAGAGGCCGCTGCGACGGTCCATCTCGAGCACCCGCACCCGCGGGTCCCCGAGCGCGCGCAGCCACGGTGCCGAGCCGTCCGGCGACCGGTCGTCGACGAAGAGGATCTCCTCCACGCCGCGCACGGCCAGGAGGAACGGAACGGTGTCCTGCAGGGCCGTGAGCCGGTTGTACGTCGGAACGACCATCGTCACCATGCGGCGGCGGACACTAGCTAGCTGCGCAGGCTTCGCAGCTCCCCGAGGCTGACCACGCGGAGGGCGAGGACGGCGGCGGCGTACACGACGGCGCCCGCGGCGAGCGCCGGCACGAGCCCCAGCGGCTCGACGACGACGAGCGCACCGCCCATCACCGCCGAGGCGAGGACGGCGCGCAACGCGCGGCTCGGCGATGGCCGGAAGCGCATGGCGCGGAAGGAGAACGCCAGCAGCAGCGCGGCCGACAGCCCTTCGGTGGCGCTCGTGACCCAAGCGGCGCCGACCGCCCCGTAGTCCGGGATCAGCACGAGGTTCAGCCCGACGTTGACGACCACACACACTCCGGCGATGGCGGCGATGCCCCAGCGCAGGCCGACCACGGGAGCCAGGTAGCCACCGAGCGTCCCCACGCAGATGGCCAGGAAGCTCGCCATCAGGATGGGTAGCACCTCCGCGGAGCGCGCGTACACGGCGCTGAAGAGCAGCTCGATGATCTGCGGGCTGAGCACCAGCGCCACGGCGACGGCCGGGGCCCCGAGCGTCACCATGAGGTCCGTGGCCCGCTGCACGAGCGCGCGCGTCCGGGCGGGATCGGTGGTGTAGGTCGCGGCGAAGACCGGCATCAGCGCCGAGATGACAGCGGCGGGGAAGAACGTCAGCGTATCCAGGAAGCGGTACGCCGCGCCGTAGATCCCCGCCTCGCGCGCACCCGCCAGCTGGAACACCAGCACGGAGTCGATGCGGTAGTAGACCGTCACGAGCAGGCCGCCGACGCCGAGCGGCAGCGCCACCACCAGGAGGCCCCTCCAGCGTGAGCGGGCGCCGTCGTAGGACAGCGACGCCATCCGGCGCGCGGCCGTCACCTGCACGGCCGCGATCGTCGTGAGCATCGCCAGGTAGCCGGCGGCCAGCGTCGCGGGCCCCGCGTCGAGCACGCTGACGGCGACGACGATCGACAGCCACATCACCGTCTGCAGGAGTCCGATGACGAGCGGCACGCCGCCGCGCAGCCTCGAGGTGAAGACCGCCATGAGCGAGGACGCGCCCGCGAGGAGCACCGCGGCGCTGAGGATGAGCGCCACGAGCCGCACGCCCTGGCCGTCCGGCAGGAAGAGCGGGATGCCGGCGACGCACAGGACGGTGAGCGCCAGCCCCACCACCATCCGCAGGGAGCTGAGCGCGGCAAGCCACTGCGACTCATGCTCGGGCTCGGCCGACATCTTCATCGTGGCCGCGTTGGTGAGGCCGAGCTCGGTGAACGAGATGAACAGGCCGACGTAGGCCAGACCCGCCACCCAGACACCGAAGTCGACCGGTCCGAGCGCCCGCGCCAGCA
>JAABUR0100005963.1_pt1 | contig 15185 bp, 14 predicted proteins | sample 5560091 | NCBI WGS metagenome assembly JAABUR01 (sample SAMN10711879, study PRJNA513375) | rock metagenome | isolation source: Antarctica rocks | place: Antarctica: Victoria Land, University Valley sud
CCGGCCGACCAAGCTGCTGGACCGCGTCAAGCTGCCGCTGCAGACGCGTGGCGGCCTGAATAAGAGCGCGGCGCCCCCGCGCACCTCGGCCGCCAGCGCGCGCGCCTCGCCCCGCGTCAGCGCGCCTTGCGTCGCGAACACGTCCGCCAGTGCCTGCTCGCCCTCCGCGTCGAGCGGCGCCGGCGCCGCCTCCCGCGGCAGCGCCGCCTGCGACGACACGTCGCCGCCCGGCGCCGGCAGCCCGTCCTCGGCCGCCGCTGCCGCCGCCGCCGCCGCCGGCGGCGCTGCGGCCGCAGAGCCCGCTGCCTGGCCGGGCGGCGCGCGTGCGAGCAGCGCGAGCGCCTGGGCGGCGTGCGCCTCCGCGGCCGACCGCGCATCCCCTGCGCCGGCGGCCTCCCCGCCTGCGGGCGCCGCCCAGGGGCGGGGTCAGACAGGGGCCGGGCGGCGCACTGCGACAGACAACTGCGTGCAGCAGCGCTGCGCGGCGATCACAGCAGCTGTGCGCTGAGTGAGCGGCTGGTGAGGGGCGCGCAGCAGGAACGGGGTGGCCAGGCAGCTGCGGGACGCGTGTGCGCCTGCGGGAGGCTGGCAGGCCCGCGCCAGCAAGCACCGGAGCACACACAGGCGCTGAGCGCACCCTCAGGACCTGGCCCAGCAGCGCTCAGCGCGCGCGCTGATACACGGCCCGTCTCGGCCTCGTCGCGAGCGCCGGCGCGGTCCCGCCAGCACGGCGTCGAGAGCGGGTCCACCCCCGCCAGCTCCGTCTGCCGCTGCCGCACGCGTGCCAGCTCGCCCTCGTGCTCGTGCGCCTCCTCGTACTGCGCGGCCATCGTCGGCTGCGAGCCGTTCCGCCATTTGTCTGTGCTAACATAGTTTCCTGCCCTGCAGCCCTCGCGCATATCTGCAGGCACAGCGCTCCTGATGTGACAGGCCTGCGGCAGTACAGCCTGCCGACTGCCGCAGGGAGCTCACAGTGGCTGGCAGCGCCCGGCTCGACCGGCCCCGCTGCAGCGCAGGGCTTGAGCAAGTGCAAAGTGGCAAAGGCCCTGCTCAGTGCTGCAACCTGCCCTACACAGAGCTATCCTGCCTGTGTTGGTGCGCGAGGGCGCACGAGGGATGTGCCGAGCCTCTCCGCCACCTCCAGCGGCAACATGAGGATTCGCCGCTCGCTGGCCGGCTGCAGCGTGCAGCGCAGCGACCGAGTGCTCTGCAGGCGGGGGCACGCTGCCATGGGCGCGACATCATCTGACATTGCTGCGACCATCAGCGCATAGCTCTGGTTCTCATGGACAGGTCCTGTCGTGCACCCCTTCGGGCGCTCTGCGTCAGAGACAGCACGCCTCCACACCTGGCCCCGCCCTGGCAGCTGCGCCCCCCTTTCTAGCCTGCATGCCCAGCCTGGTGTATGGAGACAGGCACTAGGCGGGCTGCTGTGTGTGCTGTGGGAAAAAAGAAGAAGAACCCGTCACTCGTGTCCAAGGCTCCACAGGAGGTCCAGCGAGTGCGCAGCTCGCTCATCATGAGGCCTCAGACAGCAGGGCGATGCGGCGCTCCTCGCGGCCATGCTGCCAGCCCCGCTGGTCCTTGTTCCTGGGGATGCGCCCGGGCTGGCCTCCCTGCGCACCACCACTGCAAGGCCAGGCAGCGCAGGCATGCGCGCTCTGCACAGGCCGCGCTCGGCGCGGTAACACTGCCTGAGCTGTGCACCATGGCGCCCGGCCTTGCCACGGGTGACTCCGTCGCGGCCGGCGGCGCGCTGGTGCGCGGGATTGTGGACGTGGCGGAGCACGCCGCGCTGCACGGCATCGCCGCGGACTTCCTGCCGGCCGGCGACTCGCCGCCCGACGCCGCGCCGGACCAGGCCTCGCCCGATGCGGCCGCGCCGGCGGCCAAGTGCCTGCTGGTGGTCTCGGCCGGGCGGCCGCTCCTGCTGGTGCTGCTGGCCGCCCGCCGCGCCGACGAGCGGCGCCTGGCGGCGCTGACGGGCGCGCCGCGCCGCGCGCTGCGCCTGGCCACGCCGGCCGAGGTGGCGGCGGTGACCGGCTTCCCGGTCGGCGCCGTGCCGCCGTTCGGCCACGCCGCGCTGCTCCCGACCCTGCTCGACCTCGAGGTGCGGCCCCGCGGTGTTCCCGCTAGAGAGCACGCACTTACGGAGTGCAAGCACTGGTGCGCAAGGCGGCTCCCCGCCCTCCAGGCAGCGCCTGCGCTCTGCGCGGCCGAACATGCATTTATGCGCTCTCCTGCGGCTCTTGGCTGAAGCCGCAGCGGCCTGCAGCACTGCACTCAACCTCTGTGCAGGGGCCGCCGTGTGGCAGAGCCTGGAGCTTGCGGCCTGCTCCCGTGCTTGTGTGCGTGGCTGCTCCCCACCAGTCTTGCGCGGCCAGCCCATGCTGAATGCATGCTCGCTTGTCTCCATGTGAGGACAACGCTCCGTCTGAGCCCTGGAGCACACCCCTTGGTGAGCAGGCCGCTGTTTTGCGGTCATAGCTGCTGTCCCATGCACGAGCAGTCTTGCATGTCAGACGGGCCTTGAGCAGGCAGCCGATCACGCCCCTTGTTTTAACAATGACGGGCCTGGCACTGCGCGCAGGTGGCGCGGCTGGCGCGCGTGCGCCTGGGCGGCGGCAGCGCAGACGCGCAGCTGGCCATCGGCACGCCCGAGCTGCTGGCGGCGGTGGGCGGGCGCGTCGCCGACTTTGCGGTCGCCGCGCCCGCGGCCGCGGACGCCGGCGCAGGCGCGCCCGCGCCCGAAGGTGCCCCAATCATGCTGGCTTGGGATGGCAAGCCCTGTTGCAACTTCATGGCTGGCCGTGTTCTAGCAAACCGTGTTGGCTCATATGCCATTGGCATGAAGATTACTGCTAATGCCCGGCCTGTTTACAAAGAGACCCCCCTAAGGATGGGTCCTGCCTGGTACCATGTCACGTACGCGCGGTGGTGGAAGCACCGACAAGGCGCCCATCCCATTGTGCAGGCCTCGAGCCAGGCGGTGCGCGCGAGGACGGAGGCACGGGCGGCGCAAATGCAGCGGAGCCAGGGATGAACCCAAGGGTGGAGTCAGGGACGGAGCCAGGGGCTGAGCCAGGGGTGGTGTCACCGTGGCCGGCGGGCTCGGTGGCCGCCCGGGTGGCCGCGCGCGTCGCCGCGCGACGGCCGCACGCGCACGGAGGCCTCCACCTCGAGCTGGAACCGCTGCCGGTGCGGGGCCCGCCCCGGCATCTGCCATGTCCGTGCCCTTGCTCCCCTGCCTGCATGCATGTTGTCACACAAGTGTGCAACACGTCGCTGCCGTGTCAGGCAGCTCACAGTCGACATAACGTGAGGCCCTTGTGACGTGATGTTTTATCTGCGTTCATATCATCTCGGCAGGAGCAAGTGGTGCCCAGGATGCAGCCGCATCACGCCATACACAGACAGCGTGGATCCCCTTGCGCAGGAGCTGTTTGGCGCGGGGCAGCAGTGGGCGCACCCGCGCACCGGCGCGGCGTGCGAGCTGCACGCCGTCGCGGGCGCCGAGCTGGAGCGCCGCCTTGGCCCCGCGGCCGCGCGCAGCCTGCTCGCGCAGGTGGGCGCCCGAGCATCGGCTGCGCCGCTTGCCAGGCACCATGTCCCCACTGTAAGCGGTTGTGGCGGTGCCGCCCGAGCTGTGTCGTGGCAGTGCGTCTCGAGCGTAAGGGGCGGTCTTCGGCTGTGCTGTACGCAGCACAGTCTCTATACCGCCGCCCTGTTGCAAATGCGCATTGTCGACGAGCGCCTGGCTTGCAGTCCTTGCTGCCCGGCAGACAGCGCCCTGTCGCAGGCAGGAAGCGTATTGACGTGGGTAGCAGTGTGAAGTACTGCTCCGCCCTCTGCCGCTCTCACCGATGAGGCAACCTGTAGCTGCTGAGCTGCTGGACGATTGCGTGACGGCGCGGACGGCGCGGCGTGCAGGTGCGTGTAGGCCGCCGCGTGGTCGTGACGGGGCACGTGCGGGAGCCGCCTGCGTCTCCTGACAGGCGCGCGCCTTTATGCTCAGCTTGCGCTTGCGCACGTATCGCCTGCGTAAATACTATGACTGAATGAGTGCGGAGGTGGACAAGCCGGTCATAAGGGTCACCACGTGTCTGTCGGTATTGTCGTCCTGGCTGGCTCCTCTATGCAGAGGCACATTGTGCTGTGTTGGATTTTTCCGTGTGCTGTGCCAAAGCATTCTGTGCCGAGCACATCAAACAGCATCGCAGCCCGATGGTCTGCTTGCCCTTGCTACATCCACATGCACCAGGGAAAATTTTGACTCCCTTGTTTCTCCATGCTCGTCTTGTCATGCTTGTTGATGCTCCTGCTGAAGCGCACGAGCCCCAGCGCCGCAGCAGCCCGCTGCTGCTGGTGTGCCACGGCCTGGAGACGCTCCCGGCGCCGCAGCGGCCCGCCGATGGCCCGCGCGCCTCCAGGCCGCGCCGGGCGCGGGCGGGCGGCGCGCTGCCGGCCAGGCCCGCATCGAGAACGCTGCCCTCATACAGCCTGCCGCCGGGCACTTACGAGCTGGTGGACAGCGTAGAGGCGCTGGCGCGCGTGCATGCGGCCGTGCTGGGTCCCCCTGGTGCCCCCACGCCAGCCGCGGCGCAGGGCTCCGAGGCGCCCACGGATGCCGCGCTGCGGGGCGCCTTTGCGGCCGAGCACGTCTACCCGGCCGCGGACGGGTGGGCGTGCGGGCCGGGCGCGGTGCCTGGGCAGCCCGCGGCGGCTGAGCAGGCGGGTTTGGCGACCGAGGGGCTGGCGGCGCGCGGGGAGCCTGCGGCGCCCGGCGAGCCCGCGGGGTCTGCTGGGGGATCTGTGCTTGCAATCGAGGCTGAGCAGGGCCTCGTGCCAGGGTCGCCTGGCGCTGTGCCTGGCGCCGCAACAGGCAGCACCGCCGAGAGCTCAGGAGCGGCGGCTCCTGCGGCGCTTGCAGTGGCCGGCAAAACGGCGGCGTCCGTTATCGCGGTGGCCGGCAGTTGCAGCGCCGCGCCAGATGGCGCGCTGGGAGCGGGCTCCGCAGTGCGCCCCGCGGCCACGCCGCCCCGCGGCTTTGGCCCAGTAAATAGCGCCTGGCGCGGGACGCCCGACCTCGCGTGGGGCGCGGCGGCCGCATGCGCGTCGCCGAGCAGCGCAACCGCCGACGGCGCCGGCGCAGGCGATGGCGCGGGGGCGACGTGGGGCGCGCACCCGCCCGTGGTGGGCATCGACGCGGAGTGGGCGCCCGGCACGCGCGGCGCCGCGCCGGGCCCCGTCAGCCTGCTGCAGATCGCGACGCGTCGCCGCGTGTACCTGCTGGACCTCCTCCGGCTCTGCGGTGATGGCGGCGGCGGCGGCGACGTGTCATGTGACGGCGGCGGCGAGACCGGCAGCGACGCGCCATGTGACGGCGGCGGCCAGACTGGCAGCTCGCTGCCAGGCAGCCCCCTTCGCAGCCAGGGCGCGGCGGGCGGCGGCGCGGCCGGCGCCGGGCGTGGCGCGGCTGAGCGTGCGGCCGCGCTGTCCGACTTTCTGGGCGCGCTGCTGGGGGCGCAGCACATAGTCATGGCCGGCTTTGGGCTGCGCTACGACCTGCGCCGCCTGGCCGAGTCGTACCCGCGCCTGGCCGGCCACGTGGACGTACTGCGCCTGGCGCGCGCGGCCAGCCCGCCTGCGCAGCAGGCGCGCCCGCGGAGCGAGTGTGCTTGAAATGTTTAGGGTATGGGGTACAGGGCTGTCTTTCCGGACAGCTGGGATCCTTCAGGACAGCTCTACCCTGCACCCACATCCGCGCAGAGGCAATGGCTTCCGCATGTGCCTAGCATGTGCATGGTATGGTTCTCGGCTTGCCTGTGAGTGTGCGCAGCCCTGACCACACGGCGCTGACAAGGCGCCTGCGGCGGCGCCCCGGCAGAACGCGCTGGCGCGCATCAGCCTGGCGACGCTGGCGGCGCGCGTCACGGGCGCCGGCCTGGACAAGGCGCAGCAGTGCAGCGCGTGGGGCGCGCGGCCGCTCAGCGCCGCGCAGACCGCCTACGCGGCCGCCGACGCCGCCTGCCTGGTCGACATGTTTGATCGCCTGCTCGATCGCTGCCCCGACGCGCGCCCCGCCCGTCCCGCCTCAACAATTACAGCATGAGCTGTAGAGTGTGTTGAGGGTGTTGCTACGTGCTGATATGGAGCCTGCGCATTCACATCCCTGGAGCGCAGGGCCATGGTGCGCGATGCGACAAGCTGCCTGCTCCCTGCTGTGCTCTAAGCTCAGCATCATGCAGCGTGCCTGAAAGCAAGGCGTCCCGCTACGCGCTGCAGGTGTCAGAGTCGGTGGCTGGCTCAGCAGTCCTGAGCAAGCCAGGCATCAAGGGATGATGAGGTGAAGAAAGACTTGACGGAGACCGTCTTGTGCCCCGGCAGGTGCTAGAGTCTGCGAGCATGCGCGAGGCGCTCGCCGGGCCGGCCGACGACCTGGCGGCCGTCGCGGCCGCCGCGCGCGCAGGCAGCGGGCCGCCCGACCCGGCGCGCGCGGCCGGCTGGCTCGGCGCGGTCGCGCCAGATCAGGCGCCGCGCCCGGTGGCCGCGCCCGACGCGTCTCCGGACGTGGCGCGGCCCGCCGGCCGGCGCGCCGGGCGCGGCCGCAGACCGAGACGCGCCGCATGCGGGGCCAGCCGCGGGGCAGGCGGCTGAGGCTGGGCGAGCGGTAGAGGACGGACGCGGAATGGAAGCAGGCGGCGGCGCGCACCGGGACGCCCCAGGAGCTGAGCTGGCGAGTGCAGCGCTGGAGGCGGGCGCTGCCGAGGCGGGGCCGGGAGCGGCGCCTGCTCGTGTGGACGACCCGCTCGAGGGCCTGCTGGCGCCGCTGCCGCCGCCCGCGCCGCCCCGGGTGCGCTGCGTGGGCCGCCGGCCGGCCAAGTGTGCGCGCCAGTTTTTTCACGCTGACCAGTGCCAAATTATGAGCAGCTGCTGCCCTGCTTGATGCCATGATATACATCAGGGTATAAGTGAGGCTTCACTAGGGTTGGTGCCACATCGAGCGAGCAGCTGCCGCCCCACTCGGTGCAGGTGCCTGCTGCGTTGCATGGGTAAAGGCTACGGACTCCGGCAGGCCAGCACGCTGTGCGCGCCTTTCGTCGCTGCTGACGCGAGCTCCCCACGCCGGCCGCGCGCTCCGCAGGCGCGGCTGCGCAGGCAGTGGCGCGCTCGCCCGCGCAGCGGCGCGCCCACCGAGCAGCGCGACGCGTGCCTGGAGGCCGTCGCCGCGCGGCTGGGGCAGCCGTTTGCGGAGGGCGGGCGCGCCATCATCGTGCGCACGGCCGCCGCCGCGCCGGGCGAGCCGCTGCCGGGCGCTGTGCCGCGGTGCGCGGCGCTGTGCGAGTGCTCAGACGGCGGCTGCACACGTCCTGTTTGGTCTTGGCTGTGGCTGCCTCTGCGGAGGCGCGGCTGAGCACGGCTCAAGGAGTCTTGAAGAGCGGCGCGCGGCCGCTTCCAGCTGAACCTTGTGGTGTTGCGGGCGCAGACCAGCGCAGCAGCGTGCTTTCAGCAGGCCTCCCCAACTCTTTCACAGTCCATGCCATTCCGCAGTCCTGCCGCCATGCGCCCAGAGCCTGCTGGCCAACCCTGGTTCGCGCGCGCCGCGCCGCGCAGCTACCCGCGCGGCGGCGGCCTGGTGCCCTGGCGCAATGCGGTGTTCCTGTTCGTCAACGTGCTGCCGGGCGCGGACGCGCCGTACCCCAATGCCTTCCTCGACGGCGGCCGGCGCATCACGTGGCGCGCCGCGCACCGTCGCCTGCCGCGCTCGCTGCAGGCTTTTGGCACCCAGCGGAAAGCCCTGCCGGACAAGGGCGACCCGCAAGCGTGCTCAAATGGCGTGGAAAGCTGAGTCTCTGACAGCCTGCACGCGCGGCGGGGCACGCCTGCGCTGCGCCTTCGCGTTCCCTCCTTCCCGGCCCCGACGCGCGCGGCGTGCGCACGGCAAGCATGCAGGCGGTGCGCGTGCCCCTGCCGCCCGCTGCAGCGCGCGCACCGGCGGCAAGCCCGGCCCGCGCCGTGCGCAGGTACCCCAGCCCGGCGCACTCGGCGCGCCACCCCACCATGCAGCGGCTGCTCGGCCGCCAGGCCTGCGCAGCTGAAGCCGCCTCCAGCCCGGCCGGGGAGCGCGGGGCGTGGCGGCCGGGCGCGCCGCTTGCTGCGGGCGCACCGACGGCGGGACAGCCAGAGCGCGACCCCGAGGCGGCGCCAGCGTCCTTGACAGGCGCCGGGCCCAGCGGCGGCACGAGCCCTGACCCTACCCCTGACCCTACCCCTGGCGAAGGCATCGCAGAGGATGCGCAGCCCGGCGCCGCGCCTGAGGTGCTGCTCTTCTGCCGGCGCGCGCGCGCCGGGGACCGCGGCGGCCGCATGGCGCCCTTCGTGGCGTGCGGGCGCCTGGGCGCGCCGGCGGTGGACTGGGCGGCGGCGGGCGGCCATGGCGAGGTCGTCTGGGCGCTGCTGGTGCGCCGGCCGCCGGAGTGCTCACAATGTCACCGTTGACCCCAGCCCTACCCTATGTCATGTCAGAGGGTGGGCTGGGAGGCGTTACTGCGGGGGCTGACGCAGTGCCTGTGCTTGAAAGTGCGCAAAAGCTGCCAGCAACGCCCAAGGGCCGCCGAGGGTGGGCTGTCGGTGCATGTGCACGGCAGCGTGGGCTTGGACGTCCCCGCCCCCGTTCTGAGCTTGCGCGCATGGCGCGGGGCCGCCAGGACCATGAGCGGCTGGCCGGCAGTGCGCACTTCCAGGCGCTGCTGCAGGCGGCCAGCAGCACGGGTGCGACGGCTCGCTCGCCGGCGGACATGCAGCCTGGCGCGCCGGATGGCGCACGCGCCGGGAGCGACCCGGGCCGGACTGAAATGCATGACTGAGCGCATGCAAGGACGTCCAGCCTCCCTGAGTGCGTACGGGTTTTGGAGAGGGGTGCGGAGGGAGGCAGTATCAGCGTCGTGCGCGTGTGCAGTTAGCGCGTCCTCTTTCTGCCCCATACTGAGCGTGCCTGCACAGCAGCTTGCATTGGCTCTGTCTGCGACGCCGACCAGCAGCTGTGCTGCGCTTCCTATCCTGCTCTTGACCAAACCAATAGCCTGCGCATTGTTGTTGTGCTAGGCCCGAAACCCTGCAACCCAGGTACCTGCTGTTCCTTCTTAGCTTCACTACGCCTGGAATTGCAGTAAAATTACTGGTACAGAGCCTGCACGATGCGCAGGGCAGAGCCGGCATGACTTTGCCGCTGGGAGACCCCAGCGCGCTGCGCGCACACTGTGCGCGCAGCGCACAAACCCGGCGAGGCCCACAAGCACTGCCCGGCAGTTTGCTTGCAAGCGTTCCCAATGCCACCACCCCTCGTCGAGCGCATCGGCCAGCGGGATGCGCGGCAGCGCGGCCTGCGGTAGGCGCCCTTCTGCACTGCACAGGAACGCGCTCGCGCCCCAGCGCAGGACGCTGCAGGATGTCTCCCAAGCGGCCTGCGCGCGCGCGGCCGGCGCTGTCAGGCGGGTGCACTCCTCAAGCGCTGCATAGGCATGCCGTCCTGGCAAAGCCTCGCGCCCGCAGGGCGCGGCCCAGCACCAGCTGAGCGTGCCCGCAGCGCTGGCGCACGGCCTGCTGAACTGCCGGCGCTTGATTCACGCGATGCGCTCTCACACGCTTTGCTCTTTGTGTGCACGCTGCAGACAAGCTGTACACCACCTCCCGCAGGCCTGCGTGACTGCGCCTCTGATGGGCTTTGCGTCTACATGTGGGGACTTGGGGTTTGGTGGACCTAGGGATTACGTATTTCTGTCGTAATCCCCGGAGGGGTTTGCGGAGGTCAGTCGTACAGCTTAGGGTAATGGCAGGCTGGTATCACAATCTAATCTAAGCTCGCAGCTTTGTTCTCGCAGCTGCTCCCCAGACCACACTAATATCAGCTTGCTCGCAGACCATCCGCATCCAAGCGACCACTCCACACGCCTCATCGCTCTGCTGCGACCAGGCTCACACAACTGCGGCTTGCCGAGATGTCGGCAGTCCGGTGCGGCAGCCCCGGCGCGCCCGGCTGTATGAGGTTGTAGGTTGGTCGAGCCAGGATGCGTGATGCCTGCGCTGCAGCCGCCCGCCTGTGATGCCTGTCGTGCAGCGGCTCTCGGCCCGATGGACCGTGCTGCTCTGGCACCTCCGCGCTGTGGGCCCCGCTGCTCCACCAGGCCGAGCCAGGATGCGTGATGCCTGCGCTGCAGCTGCCCGCCTGGGATGCCTGTCGTGCAGCGGCTCTCGGCCCGATGGACCGTGCTGCCCGGGCACCTCCGCCCTGTAGGCCCCGCTGATCCACCGGGCCGGCGCTCACCGGGCCGGGCGCGCGCAGGGTCGTCGCTCTGGTGGTGCTGCTGGCGCTGTGCGCGCCCTGCTGCAGCCCGGCCCGCCTGCCGCGGTGGCCGCGCGCCACCGTGACCGTGCCCAACAGCGCCGCGGACATGGACCCCATGCTGCTGCTGGGCCTCAAGCCGGCGGAGAAGATGTTTGAGGTGCGGCCATGCGCCCGCCGGCCAGCCTGCAAGTGCTCCGCGGTCGAGCGCGCGGGGCCGCGCAGGAGGCCCCGCCGTGCCGCCCCGGTCTGGCGAAAGCGTGCCGCCCTGACCTGCCGTTCAATTGGGTGCCAGGCCCTGCGCCTGCCTGCGCCTGCCAGGCGACCCACCCCGAGAGCGCGGCGCGCGCAGGGCCACCCGCTGCAGGCTGCCGCGCAGCCGACCATCGACCTGATCAGGCTGCACCACCAGCAGCAGCAGCAGCAGCCGGGCGTGCTGGAGCCCATGTTCCAGGTGCTGGCGCGCGCGGCCGCAACCGACCCGCTCGGCGACGAGCTGGAGGCGCTGCTGAGCAAGGTGCCGGCCGTGCCCGACCCGCTCCTACTCGGCGCGCGCAACATCGCCGGCGGCTCCTACGGCGAGGGCCCGCACGGCCGCGCCGGCGGCATCGACGTCAGCCTGACCGCCGCGCGGTTTGGCCCTTGCGTGCTGGAGGGCGGCGCGGAGGTCGCCGGCGCGTACGCCCACGGCGTGCGCGTGGCGCCCACCGGCCTGGCGGTCGGCGCGACGGGCGCCAAGGTCGCCCCTACACTCATCGAGGTCGCGCCGGAGCTCGTTGATGTGAACCCGACCGGCGTCAGCGTCTCGCCCGCGCTCATCGACGTGTCGCCTACGGTGGTGCAGGTCGCGCCGGGCTTTGTGTCCGCGCGGCCCGGCACGGCCGCGCAGGTGCTGGGGGCGCTGCAGGGGTTCGCGCGGGCCGTCGGCGTGCCGGGCGGGCTCGGCGCCGCCGCGCCGCCGCCCGCGTGAGCGGGCGCCGGGGCTGCCAGTGTTTGTGGCTCGAGTGGGCTGCGTGGGGCAGGGCTGGGGAGCGCGTCGCCTGTCGTGCGCCTGCTTGGCGCCCTCCGCCGGGCCCCGCAATATCTGCGTGAACATGCTTATGCCAGGCAGGTACTGCCCTGTGCAAGGCACTGCCCCGTGCGCACATGGGGCGCTTGTGCTGCTGTGGGTGGACTCGTGGGGATGTGAACAGGACAAGCGCACACCTGCTTGTAGTTGCTTGCTTTGTGTGCGGGGCTGTTTCTTTGGTTGGTCAAGCCACCGGGCTATATAAGAGCTGGGCAGGGGCGGTGTGCAAGCACTTGGTTTCTTTAACTGTAAAGCGCAGCGCGCCCCGCGTCACGCTGTCCTCCTCGCGCACCTTGTGTTTTGCTAAGACTCACCATTTCTTTTACACAGAGCAGCACTCCCAAGATGGCAAGGCCAGCTGCACTCTGCAGCGAGCGGGGCGCTTTGCAGCGTCCCTCTGCGCCACGCTCCCAGCAAAGCCTCGCGCTCTCACCCGTGGCTGGATGAGGCAGGCCGCGCGCCTCGGCTGAACATGGCCGAAGGCAAGACCAGCCACAAATGCGGCACACAGCGCCTGTGCGCGCACTGGCGCTGCGCCTGCCCAGCAGATGCGCTGTGTCTGACGTGGGCCCCTGAGCCAGCGATGACAGACCTTGCAGTGGCAGCGGTGCCGCAAGCCGCAGCACGTGCCGTACGGCTGACAGCAATACTTGCAGATTTCAGCAGTCGCTAACATCCGCCGCCCAGGCCGCTCCGCGGTGCTTGCTGGCTGGCGCAACAGGGCCCGAGGCTGGAAGGTGCACTTTGAGCGCAGGTGCAGGGCGCAGCGTGGCAAGGCGACACTCCTAGAGCGGCAAGGCGCTGCGCTCGGCGACGAGCGGGGCGCTTTGCAGCACTGGCGCGCGGCGGGGACGCCGGCATTGCGCCTCGGCGCGCCAGGGCGCCGCTACCCCCAGGCGCTCAGCTGGAGGGCAGAACGAGCTCACCGCGGGAGAGCTCGGCCGCCCTGGCACGCGCCTGTCGGCCACAGAAAGCAGCCCGCTGCCGGCAGCTCTGCCTGCGCCGCGGCGCGCACGGCGCACGGCGCGGCGGGCGCCGACGGCCCCTGCTGCGTGGCCGGCTGCCGCGCTGCCGCGCTGCCGCCCTGAGCCTGCCCGCGGCACAGGCACAGCAGGGTGCATCGGGCGAGCGGCTGCGCCCGAGCACTTGCCGGCAGGTCGCGCGTCCTCCAGCGAGCGCAGGGCCGCGCACGGCACCCAGCGGCATGCCCAGCGCGCACATGCGCCGGAGCGAGCAACAGCGGCCGCGAGCGCTTGCGCGGCGCCGAGGCGGCCGCTGCTTGCCTCCACCGGGCGGAGAGCAGTCGTGCGCCGCCTGCCCCCGGCCCCTCGCTGGTGTCTGCCACAGAGCGGGGAGGTGCGCCCCCGGTGCCTTTGCTCGGAGGGTGGGCGCTCTTGCCGCGCCTTGCAGACACGCCCTTGCCGTGCTCTTTGCTCGGAGGAGAGGTTCGCGCGCTGCGGACCCGCTGCTGCAGCCCGGCGCCAGCTGCCACGCGCGACAGAACACCCCCAGCACGGCCCGCATCACGGCCAACAGCACGCCCAGCTGCGCTTGTGCGCAGCGCGCCCCGGCGCTTTCTCCGGCGGGCGGAAGGGAGGGGCGCGCGCGGCAGGGCGCAGCACACGCAGCACGCGCGCTGCCAGGCGCGAGCGCCAGCAGTCACGTGCGCTGGCGCGCAGCCCCCAGGGTGCCGCTGCCTGCTTCTTCTGGGCGAGAGCGTTGTCAATACTGTGCCTCCGGCCTGTTGCTGCCTGTCTGTATCTGAGCAGGGAGGTATTTGCTGCCTACCCTTTGCCTTTGCCTGGAGGGTGGAGGCTGCTGCTGCTGCGCGCGTCGTGGACTTGTTCTTACAATAAACCAGCAATATAGAGGCCTTCGGCGTGATGCAAAGAAGGCAGTTACAATAGTGGGAGCCCCTTCATAAACATCTTGTGCCTACATGTGAAAAAGAACCGCCATCAACCTATAGCAAAAACCAGTTACACTGTTAACACCACTGCCACACCGTCGCCTTCGCACAGAGGAAAGTTGCTCGCGCGGTGCAGACGCGCCGTGGTAGCCCAGCACCAGCAGTCCCAACACCGGACACACGAGTGCGCGGCCAATAACACGGCCAACAGCGAGCCCACACAGCGCACACAGGCGCGCTGGCACCGGCTGATGGCAAGCCCCAACCACCGTCACTGGGCTTTCTGAGTATATAAAGCAGGCCCGCGCGCCGACGCGGCTCAGGGCGCCGGCTGCGCGCGCGCGCGCGCGGCCGCCTGCACGGCCGCGCGGTCCGCCGCGAAGGCGCCCGGCGCCACGGGCGGCGTGACCACCACGCGCCCGGGCGTGGGGTCAATCTTCACCGGGTCGGGCTGGAGCACGGGGCCGACGCCCGTCTCGGCCGGGACCACCTCCCACGTTGGGGCGACCTTGATCAACGTGGGGTTGAACTCCACGGCGTTGGCGATCCCGGGCCCGCTGGACGCGCCGACGCTGATTAGCTTCGGCCTGCGCGCCGCGCGCGAGCACAGGTCGCCTCCTGGCCAGCCGTGCAGGCGCTGCAGCGAGGCGCCGGGAGGCAGGCCGTGCCAGGGCGCCGCCAGGAGCGCGCTGCAGCTGGGCCGGGGCGCGCCACGCGGTCAGGCGGCCGGCGCGCATGCATATGCGGCGTGACCCAATGCTGCCGCGGCAGGTCAGGTCAGGGGCGGGGGCGCACCCGACCGAGATCAGCGCCGGGCTGACGGATGCGCCCGTCGCGCCGAGCGACACGGCCGTGGGCGACACGTCGATCAGGCTTGGGGCCACGACGGCGCCTGCCGCCCGGCGCGCGAGCGTGAGTGAGGGCGCGCGCGGGCGGCGTGCGAGCAGGGCGCACAGCGCAGAGCACGGCGCGCAGCAGCGCGCGCTGCGCCCAGGGCAGCACGCGCCCTGCCCTGCCCTGCCAGCGCCAGAACAGGCTCGGCGCGCGGGCGGCGCACCGGCGGCGCCCAGGCGGACGAGGCAGGGCTGCACGTCCAGCCCGGTGGCCCCGACGCCCGCAAGGTGGTGGTGGATCGCGACGGATGTGCCGTGTACCTTCACGAACTCGGGCTCGTGCAGGTGGATCAGCCCGCCCAGCGCCGGGCTCAGCTTCTCGACCTCCTGCCGGCAGCGCACGCATCAGCCCTGGGCGCGCTGTAGGGTTAGAAGCCCCCCTGTAGGTTGAGCAGCCCCAGGCGTGCGGCCGCCGGCGCCGGCCGGCGCAGCGCCGCCGCGCGGGTTGGCGCAGCAGGGCCGCGGGCCAGGCGCGCGCGCGCGCGCGCCTGCTTGACCGTCTCGCCGAAGGCGTCCACGACGTCCGTCAGCTGCTGCCAGGCCTCGGGCGGCCGCTCCAGCGCGTCGAGCATCAGCGCCAGGCGCCTGTACAACAGGTTCGTCACGTCGTCGCCCTGCGCGCGGCGCGCGCCCCGCATGCGTCAGCTGCACGCAAGAAAGCCGCCTGCGCCGGCCGCCGAGCGCTGCTGGCGCGCGCACCGGGGTGCCGGACGGCCGCATGTCGACGGCGGAGCGGAACCACGTGGCCAGGCTCGCTGGGCCCTCAGGGAGTATCAGGTCGGGCAGGCCGTCGGTGGGCGCGGGCGCGGGCGCGGGCGCCGTGCGCGGCGGGCTGGGCGCGGGCTGCGCGGGGTCGGCCTCGCGCAGCCACCGCCTGGGCGGCGCGCCCTGCGGCGGCGCGGGCCACAGCGCCCACGCCGCCCAGGGGGCCGGCGGCGAGCCGGCCTGCGGCGCGGCGGCCGTGGCGCGCAG
>JAABUR0100005964.1_pt1 | contig 15185 bp, 12 predicted proteins | sample 5560091 | NCBI WGS metagenome assembly JAABUR01 (sample SAMN10711879, study PRJNA513375) | rock metagenome | isolation source: Antarctica rocks | place: Antarctica: Victoria Land, University Valley sud
GCCGGGCGCGATCTTGTTCTTCGCCAGATACCAGCGAAACTGTGCCATCAGCAGATCGTAGCGCCCTTGCTCTTCCGGCGAGAGATTGACGAACAGGCGGCGCTCGACGTAGTCGGCGATATGCTTGTCGCGGGCAAGGTCGGCGGGCAACTTGTGGAAGGCGACCGGGCCGAGCAAGGTATCGAGGTCGCGATGTCGGCCATCGAGTCGCTCCGGTGTCGCCGAGAGCCCGAGGCGATACGGCGCGCCGACTTTCTTGACAATATGGCGATAATGCTCGGCGGGGAGGTGATGCGCCTCATCAACGATCAGCAGCCCGAAACCATCGAGGCGGCGGTTCGGCATCGCCGCCGAGTCGAACGTGATCACCGTGATGTCGCGCACGAGCCGCTGACCGCCACCGACGATCCCGACCTGCTCCTCGGTCAATCCCAGGCGCTCGATGAGCCCGGCACGCCACTGGGTCAGGAGCTCGATCGTCGGCACCACGACCAACGTTCGCACCGCCAGACGCTCGATCGCCATCAGCGCCACGACCGTTTTCCCCGCGCCGGTCGGCAGCACGACCACCCCACGCCCATCCTGGCGCAGCCAGGAGACGATCGCCTCGCTCTGATAGACGCGCGGCTTGATCGTCAGGGTCGGGCGCATACCAGCAGAGAGGGCATAGGCGCTCGTATCGGACAGAGGGCCGCTCTCTGCGTCCTCGGCAGGAGCGGTTTCCAGGGCAGAGAAAAGATCATCCTGCTCGACAACCTCGGCGGCGTCATCGAGCCCAGCGAGTCGTAGCGCGGTCATCAACTCCTCCTGACGGTTCGGCATCGCGGAAAAGGGCGCACCAGCGGTTGGCAGTGGGCATTTACCCACTCCCGACCGGGTATTTGCGCTTATGCGGCGAGGGAAGGAAGGGGCAACTGACCAGCGCTCGGCGGCAGCGGCGAGGGCGGGATCACCACGTTGACAACGCGCGCGGCACCTTCGGCCAGCGCACGCTCGCGGCGCTCACCGAACCCCCAGAGTTCGCGAACGCGCCCGCGCCGGGCCGCGAAGAGCAGGGCTTCCGGCGAGGTCAGGTGCAACTCGGTAAAGAGGCGCAGCGCTGTCTTCGGGCCGACGGTCGGCACCCGCATCAGCGACTGGATCGCCGGGTGCTGCTCGGCGATCAACTCTTCGTAGAACGCCATCCGCCCACCCGCCACCAGGTGCCCGATCTTCGCGCGCAGCCGCTTGCCCAGACCGGGGATCGGCAACTCCTGGCCCGCCGCAACGAGGTCATGCGCCTCGACCTTCAGGCGCATGATTCCGCGCGCCGCGCGCCGGTACGCCTGGATACGATAGGGGTTGCCGTACCCCAGTTCCAGCAGGGTAGCGATGTTGAAAAGAACGTGGGCAATTTCACGGTTTGTCATCAGCATATTCCTCGATTTTCAGCACGAACGCGCCCACAGGGACTATAGAACTTATGTTCTATTATAGAACGAAACTGCCAAGGCGTCAAGGCTGGGCGACCGTTGACGGGCGGGTATACTGCGGGATAGCACAGGCGCAACGTTGCGGCGACAGAGCGACGATAGAGGGAGAGGGCCGATGGCGCGGCGACGGGTGACGACACAGCCGGGCGATCAGGTTGGCGGACCGATCGCGATCGTGCAGATCATCCAGCGCAACTGGACCAAAGCGGCACGCGGTGCCCCGCTGGCCGCGCAACGACGACGACTCCCCGAAGCCCTACCGTTGCCGCGTCTACAGCCGAGCGAGCCACCGGCGCGTTACCTGATCCAGCGCGCCGAATTCGACGCGACCGTCCCCCTCGGCGAATCGTCGCGCCTCGCCGTGCGCCAGGAGACGACAGGCAACCCGCGTCGCTTCGACAATATCGAGATCCGGCCGCTCCTCGGGGTGCTGCAAGTCGATCTGCGTTGGACCTGGGGTGCCCCGTGGCGTTGGTCACAGCGGGGCCACCGGGGCCTTTTCACCCTACGACCGGGAGACTGGGGATGTGTCGAGTACAACTACCGCAGCGGCGGCGACGACGCCTGGACCTACGTCCACTACGTCATCAACATCGCGCTGACGGCCACCCCGACAGCCCGCCTCTTCCTCGATACCGCGCCTGATCACCGCTACCGCGACCTCGCACGCCTCTGGTAACACCGGACGCCGCCTGCCGCGAGAGCCCACGCTCTCGCGTCAACCAACGCCACCATCCTTAAATATACCCCTTGTGATATTACAAACCTTGACACAGACCGTAGCAATGTATATACTCTCATTCAGGAAGATATGCAGGAGGCAGGGATGTACGATCGCGAACCACTCTATGTCATCAGCGTTGCCGCGCGGTTGCTCGATATGCACGCGCAGACGCTGCGTAAATACGAGCGCGAAGAGTTCATCAAGCCGTCGCGCACGCAAGGGCGGCTGCGGCTCTACTCGGCCGAGGATATCGAACGCCTGCGGCAGATCAACCATCTGGTCGAATTTGGCGGGCTGAACCTCGCCGGGGTGCGTCTCGCGCTCGAAATGTCGCGCCGACTCAATACCCTCCGCGAGGGGGTGCGCGAAGCGGAGTCGCAGGAAGCGGCGACAGCCTTCGTCGAGCAGCAGATCCACGAACTCTTGCGTGCATTGGGCGTTCCCGATCTGCCGAACGAGCGCGGCAAAGCGCCGACGGACGGCGACGGAGCAGCCGAGGACGATCAGGCAACCGGGCGCAGATCGCGTTAGGCGACAAAACAGGTCTTCATTCGTATGGCGGGTGCCCAGACGGGCGCTGGTGGTTCACGACGCGTGGGCCGGGGGGTGACTATGAATCCGAATCGTTTCACCGAAAAAGCACAAGAGGCGATCGTCGCGGCACAGGGCGAGACGACGCGCCGCAACAACGCGCAGATGGACCTGGAACACCTGCTCTGGGCGCTCCTGTCGCAGGCCGACGGGATCGTGCCGCAGGTGGTCCTCAAACTCGGGCGCGATCCGCAAGCGCTGCTGCGCGAAGTCAGCGGCGCACTCGATGCCGCGCCGAAACTCCAGTATGTCTCACAACCAAGCCTCGGTACCAACCTGCGAACGGCGCTGCAAAAGGCCGAGGAAGAGGCGACCAACTTCAAGGACGAGTACGTCAGCACCGAACACTTGCTGCTCGGGGTCGTCGCCGCCGCGCCACAGGGGGGCGCGATCGGACGAATCCTGCGCGATAACCGCCTCACGCGCGATGCCATCTTCGGCGTGTTGACACAGATCAGGGGGAACCAGCGGGTGACCGATCAGAACCCAGAGGGCAAATATCAGGCGCTCGAAAAGTACGGGCGTGACCTCACCGAACTCGCCGAGCGTGGCAAGCTGGACCCGGTGATCGGGCGCGATGAGGAGATTCGTCGCGTGATCCAGGTTCTCTCGCGCCGCACTAAGAACAATCCGGTCCTGATCGGTGAGCCCGGCGTCGGTAAGACGGCGATCGCCGAAGGGCTGGCCGGGCGGATCGTCCGTGGCGACGTGCCCGAGGGGCTGAAAGACAAGCGGATCATCTCACTTGATCTCGGCGCACTGGTCGCCGGGGCCAAATTCCGTGGCGAATTCGAGGAGCGCCTGAAGGCGGTCCTCAAAGAGGTCACCGAGAGCGAAGGGGAGATCATCCTCTTCATCGATGAGCTGCACACGGTTGTCGGCACGGGCGCGGCGGAGGGGTCGATGGATGCCTCCAACATGCTCAAACCGATGCTGGCGCGCGGCGAGTTGCACTGCATCGGCGCGACGACACTGAACGAGTACCGCAAGCATATCGAGAAGGATGCGGCGCTGGAGCGACGTTTCCAGACGGTGCTGGTGCAAGAGCCGACCGTCGAGGATACGATCAGCATCCTGCGCGGCCTGCGCGATCGCTACGAGGTCCACCATCAGGTGCGGATCCTCGACAGCGCGATCGTCGCGGCGGCGGTCCTTTCCAACCGCTACATCGCCGACCGCTTCCTGCCCGATAAGGCGATCGATCTCGTGGACGAGGCGGCGGCGCGACTACGGATGGAGATCACCTCCATGCCGGTTGAACTAGATGCGGTCGCGCGGCGGATCAGTCGGCTCGAAATCGAGCGCGAGGCGTTGCGTAAGGAGCAGGACGAGCCTTCCCGCGATCGGCTCTTCGCGCTGGAACGCGAACTGGCCGACTTACAGGAAGAGCGCAATACCCTGCAATCGAAGTGGGAGCAAGAGCGCGACGCGATCCAGGAGATCAGCGCCCTGCGCGAGAAGATCGAAGCCACCCGCCTCGAAGCCGAACACGCCGAGCGCGCCGCCGATTACGGCAAAGCGGCAGAACTCCGTTACGGCGCGATCCGCGACCTCGAAAGTCAGGTCGTTGTGGCGGAGGAGCAGTTGGCGCGACTCGGCCAGGGTGGTCGCCTCTTGCAGGAGGAGGTCACCGCCGACGATATTGCCGAGGTGGTGGCAAAGTGGACCGGCATCCCCGTCAGTAATCTGCTCGAAGGGGAAGTCGAGAAGCTGCTGAAGATGGAAGATCGCCTGCACGAGCGGGTGGTCGGCCAGCACGAGGCGATCGTCGCCGTGTCCAACGCGATCCGTCGCGCTAGGGCCGGGTTACAAGACCCGAACCGCCCGCTCGGCTCGTTCATCTTCCTCGGCCCGACCGGTGTCGGCAAGACCGAACTGGCGCGGGCGTTGGCGGGGTTCATGTTCGATGACGAGAACGCGATGATCCGCCTCGACATGTCGGAGTATATGGAGAAGCACACCGTCGCCCGGCTGCTCGGTGCCCCTCCAGGCTACATCGGCTACGACGAGGGCGGGCAACTGACCGAGGCGGTGCGCCGACGGCCCTACAGTGTCCTCCTCTTCGATGAGATTGAGAAGGCGCACCCGGATGTCTTCAACGTCCTCCTGCAAGTGCTGGACGATGGGCGACTGACCGATGGGCAGGGGCGGACGATCGACTTCAAGAACACGGTTGTGATCATGACCTCGAATATCGGCAGCCAGTTCATTAATCAACCGGGGCTGTCGGAAGACGAGATCCGTGAGCGCGTGAACACCGCGCTGACACAGAACTTCCGGCCCGAGTTCCTGAACCGCGTCGATGAAACGATCATCTTCCACGGCCTCAGCCGGGAGCAGATCAGCCAGATTGTCGAGATCCAACTCGGCGGCTTGCGGAAGCGCCTCGCCGAGCGGAAGATGGAGCTGACCCTGACGCCGAACGCCAAGCAGTTCCTCGCCGCCGAAGGCTACGACCCGATCTACGGTGCCCGCCCGCTGAAGCGCGTGATCCAGAAACGGTTGCTGGACCAACTCGCGCTGAAGCTCCTCAACGGCGAGATCCGCGATGGCGAGCACCTGATGGTCGATGTCGAGGGCGGCAGCCTGGCGATCAGCAAAGCGGCGGTGACGCTCGCGGCGTAACCACGATCGGACAATTCAAAGATAACGGCCCCTCCCATTTTGTGAGGGGCCGTTATCGCCTCTATTCACCAAACCAGTCCTTAACCGAGCGACAATGGTCGTATCGCGGCGTACATAATTCGCTAGCTTGCTACACTTATCGGAGTTGGTTTCTCCTCATACGTTGATGAGATGTGAGGTACGGTGATGGCTACAGTAAGAGAAATCGAAGCGTTGATCGCTGAATTGACCCCGGCGGATAAGACGCGGATACTCAGAGAGGTTCTCAGTGATTTCAACACTATAACCACCGGCATCATCAGCACGCCGGGCGTCAACGGCGGAGAGCCATCGATTATCCGAACGCGCATTGCGGTTTGGCTCCTTGTCCAAGCGCGCCGCCTTGGAGCTAGCGATGCCGACATTTTGCGCTCCTATCCTAACCTCTACGCCGAAGACATCGTCAATGCCTGGGCCTATTACCTTAAGAACCGTAGCGAAATCGACGCCCAGATCGCCGAGAACGAAGCGGCATAAACAGTGATACGACTCTACGCTGATGAGAACTTCCCTCTGCCTATTGTGGACGAGTTATGACAGTTGGGACATGATGTCTTCACCAGTAATGACGCCGGGAATGCCGGAAACGCCACCCCCGACGAGGAGGTATTGGCCTTCGCGGTAGGTGAACGACGCGCACTCATCACCATGAATCGGCGGCATTTCATCCGCTTACACAGATCTTCGCCAAATCACAAGCGGGGTTATTATTTGCACTTTTGACCCGAATTTTGTCGAGCAGGCGCGACGGATCGATCAACTGTTGAGTAAAAACGACAATCTGGCAGGACAATTCTCGCGCGTCAATCGGCCCAATCTTTAACTACATCCCTCACTCCCTGATACCGAAATCACGCCGCAACACTCTTGACACCCCAGGCGCCGGTGCTACGATGGCGGAGGTATTACACTTGGTCTTACCGCAGATGTAGGGCGAGAAGGAGGTGGACGAAACACGCCCGGCCCATACCAGCAGACCGACTACAAAATCCTGCGTTCGTCGCCCAAGGGGAGGGCTGCCAACACCATGACCCGGCGCAGGGAACGTTATGGCACAGGAGGAGGAGTAGGATGGTGACCACAACCCGGATCAGTCGTCGCCACTTCGTGGCCGCCAGTGCGGCCACTGCCGCCACATTCGCTCTGGCGGGCAGCTTGCCGCTCGTTGTCGGGGCAGCGGGTGAGGCCCGCTTCGCCTATGTCGGCACCTATACCAAAAATCCGCCGGGTGGGGGCGGCACCCTCACGCCGGTCGGTATCTCCGTCTTCCGCGTCGCCGCTGGCGCACTGACCCTGATCCAGACCGTTCCGAGCGCCAATCCGTCATTTCTCGCCATCGACCCGGCACAGCGCTTCCTCCTCGCCACCAACGAAATCGATGATTTCGGCGGCCAGAAGACCGGCTCGATCGAGAGCTACGCGATCGACGCGGCGACGGGAATGCTCACGCTGCTGAATCGGCAATCGACCAGCGGCTCGATCCCTGCCCACCTGGCGATTGCGCCGGACAGCCGCGCCGTGGTCATCGGCAATTATGTCGAGGGTAACTTCGCCGCCCTGCCGATCGGTGCCGATGGTCGGCTCGGCCCCGCGACCAGTACTATCCAGCATACCGGCAGCGGGCCGAACAAAGATCGTCAGGAAGCGCCGCATCCGCACTGTGTCGCCTACGACCCCGCCGGGCGATTTATCGCCACCGCCGATCTCGGGATCGACACGATCCAGGTCTTCCGTCTGGACACCGCAGGGAAGCTGATCGCGGTCAGCGAGGCAAAGACGGCGGCGGGGGCCGGTCCGCGCCATCTTGCCTTCCACCCAGACGGTCGCTTCCTCTACGTGGTCAGCGAGTTGGACGCGACCGTTACGGTCTTCCCGTATGATGCCGCCACCGGCAAACTCGGGGCATCCCTCCAGGCGATCTCGACGGTACCGGCGAATTTCGTCGGCACCAGGAGCACCGCCGAGATCGTCGTTCACCCTTCGGGCAAATTCCTCTTCAGCTCCAATCGCGGCCAGCCCGATGCGAACACGCCGGAGGCGAACGCGATCGTCAGCTTCGCGATCGACGCCGCTACCGGCAAGCTGACGTTGATCGGCCACACGACGGCGGGGATCAAATACCCGCGCAACTTCGCCCTCGACCCAACCGGCACCCTGCTCTATGCCTGCAACCAGCAGGCCGATACGATCGTCCAGTTCCGCATCAACACCGGGACCGGGCAACTGACCGCCACGGGGCAGGTGACGCCGACGCCGACGCCGGTCTGTCTGGCATTTGCCACCCTGACACCGCCCGCCCCGCCCGCGACCGGCAGCGGCGGCAATCTGCCGGGCCTGCCGAATACCGGCGGCGGCGGCATGGCAAACGACAGCCAGTCACTCGGCCTGCTCGGGGCGGCGGGTCTCGGCTTGGTGGCATTAGCAGCACTCGGTCGCCGCGTCCAGGCAAACGACGAAGGCGAATAAGCACCGCGCGAATGGTCCGCTGGTAACACCGGACACCACAGAAAACGATCCCCAACGCCGTGGGCGACAGCTTATTGCGGCTGCCGCCCACGGCGTTGGGGCAGGAGCGAAGTCGGCCCGATCTTCGCGACGCCGAGCGATAGAAGACAGCGCTACCTCAAGGATCGAATCCCGACCTTGATCGAGAAAACCAGCGGGAGCGTTTCAACCGCTCGCATACGCTTATGTCTCCTCACCGCGCCGCTACGCAAGGAACATCGGCACATGCTATACTCGATATTTGTATGGTATCGATGCGAAATTCCTTTTGTCGGTAGACTCGCCGTCTAAAGCAATCAGCGGTGAGCGGTCAGTGAGGGAAAGGCTATGGCGCTACCGCAGCCCGAAAACCGGACCCGGAAACGGCGCGTGGTGATCGCCGATGACGAGTCGATTATTCGGCTCGATCTCGGAGAGATGCTGGTCAGTCTGGGCTACGAAGTCGTTGGCGAGGGCAGCGATGGGGCAATCGCCGTCGAGCTGGCACAGAAGTTGCGCCCCGACCTGGTGATCATGGATATCAAGATGCCCGGTATGGATGGTATCGCGGCGGCGGCGGAGTTGACGCGAACGAAGATCGCGCCGGTCCTGCTGCTCACGGCGTATAGCGAACAACACCTCGTCGAGCGCGCGAAAGAGGCCGGGGTCGTCGCCTATCTCGTCAAGCCATTCCGCGAGGCCGAACTGTTACCGTCGATCGAGATCGCCCTGGCACGCTTCGCCGAATTCCAGACGGTCGAAAAAGAGGTCGGTTCGCTCAAAGAGGCGATCGAGACGCGCAAAGTTGTCGAGCAGGCGAAGGGGATCCTGATGGAAGGCCAGGGCTTGAAAGAATCCGAAGCCTTCCACCGTATCCGCAAGGCCAGCATGGATACGCGCAAGTCGATGCGCGAAATCGCCGAGGCGATCCTGCTCACGAACCAACTCGAGAAGTCGTCGTAGCCACCCGGCGATGCCGGATGGCCTATTGACTTCACTGAAATACCAACGCTACGATCAGCATCAGCGCACGTAGCACTTGCCAACTGGCACATTAGCAACTGAATACGACACGGTATGCTGCACGGTTTATTACGCATAGTGCTTCATGAAGCACGATAAGCCAGCAGTCATCCTGTTTTCCTATCACCGTATCCGGGGTAACTAGCGGACTTTCGCTTCTCCATGCCATATAGTTCGGGATTGTGCGAGCGAAAGAAGGCAACCTTACCCTGTCAAAATACAAGCGGAGCATCGCGATCCACGTCTATGGACCGTTTCGCTCCGCCGCCCATCCTATGCGCGACGTTCCGCAGCCACTGCTGCGGCATATCCGGCGTGTTGTCTTGCCCCCCGCCACGAATTTTTGGCACGAGTTGATCGCCAGTAACAAGCGAGCAACTCTGCCCCATGTTCGACCGGGCAAGCGCCGCGCCAGCCGAAAGAAAGGAGCCGACCGCCAGATGCCGCACATCTTTGCCGGGGCCGACCGCCAGCAAATCGACCCCGAAGTACTCGAAGCGTTCAAGACCTTGCCCGACGACTTCTGGGTTTTTGCCGAATTCACTATTAGTCGCAATATCGATTGGTTTGTGATCCATCCCAACGCCGATGGTTCCCTGGCGTTGATCGTGATCGAGTTGAAGCGCACCGGCCTGCCGCTGGCCGGGGATATCAACAATGTATGGAAGCAGTGGACGCCCGAAGGATGGCGCGATCTCATCCTTAGCGGCCCCTATCGTAACTACTATTGGCAGGCGGTCGAGGCGGCGAATAAGCTGAAAGAGTGGCTCTGGAATAACCAGCGACGCTTTCGCTTGGGGCAGGATCTGCTCACACAAGATGCGTTTAAGATCTGGCCGGACTTGCTGATCCTCAGCCCGCAAGGGACCAATCATCAGTTACCCTTACAGCCGCCGAATAATTTTGGGAAGTTCATCTTCACGCTCAACGATTGCCTGCGTCACGTCACCACCTGGAAGTCGCGCCAACTCTCGTTGGTCCCGCTCGTCGATGATGAGTTGTTGCGCCTGGCCGAAGCGCTGGGCCTGGAACGGATCTGGCCGCTCGCCGAGCCATTGGATCACGATGGTCTTTTTTCCCGGATCCAACAGCTGGAAGAACGGATGCGGCGTCTGGAAACGGCGCTCGACGGACGCGCCCACGCGAACGAACTCCCGCCACCACCGGGACACGAACGTTTTGTCGAGTCGATCCTTTCCCCTAGCTGGCACCCGAATGGAACATCGCTAGCTAGCGCGCCGTTCCAGCCGTTTGCAGCAGAGCTACACGCCACGAGCAGACGGCACCCCCAGGGGCCGCTACCGCCAGGTGGCGCGGCAGATACAAACTCGCCATCGTTGGAACTGGCCTTCACCTGGATCGAAGAGTATCTGCATCAGCACGGACACGACCAGCCGTTGCGTCTCGCGGATCTCGGGAATGGCTTGAAAAATCGCCATAATTTCGATGCGCGGATGCGCTTCGGTTTATCGCTCACCGAAGTGCTTAGTCAGTTGGCAGAGGCGGGGCGGATTCGGCTGAGTTATCGTGATCGTGTCCCGTATGCCTCGCTCCCCCAGGATGGCTTACCGCTCGACCACGACCAGACGGCCAGCGAGATGAGTGCTCGCCCAGGTTTCAACCCTGTCGCCGCGCCCGAACCACACGCGCAGGCACACGCCGAGCCGGTGCCCGTGCGACAGAAGCTCGGCAAAGACGGGATGATGGTCGCGGTGCAAATCATCGCGGCGGTCGAAGATCTCGCGGGGGGCCGCGGGGCCCAAACCGCGTCGTTCTTGAAGCATTTACGCGAGTCATTGCCACTCAGCGGCGTGTCGGCGTTGAGCAATGGCGAGGCCAATCGGCTGCTGCGCGAGGAATTTGTTGCCCTAGGTTATCTGAAGGTTGTCACGGTACACGATATCGATCTGACCACCGGTGACCTCCATACCACCGACGGCTATCGCCTCAACCGTGAACATCCGGCGGTACAGATCATGCTCGATATGGGGACACCATCGCTGAAGCCCGAAGTAGAAATTCGGACGTTCGCCGTCATGCAGGAAGAGGCTGCCGTCCCTAACTGATACGAAACTGCCACGACGCTCGCCGAATGCGACCGACATTAAGGAAGATCAAACGGGTGCCTGCATCATCCCCTGACCGAATGAGAGGACTGATCATGATCGCGAAATTACCACTCACCGAGGCAGCCTGGGAGCTCGGCCCACAGATCGTCGCCGATCGGCGTTATCTCCACCAGCACCCCGAACTCGGGTTTCAGGAAGAAAACACCGCCCGTTTCGTCGCTGATAAGCTCCGCAGTTTCGGGATCGAGACGCAGACCGGCGTCGCCAAGACCGGCGTCGTCGGCTTGCTGCATGGCACACAGCCAGGGAAGACGGTGCTACTCCGCGCCGATATGGACGCGCTACCGATCGAAGAACTCAACGATGTCCCCTATAAATCGCAGGTTTCCGGCGTGATGCACGCCTGCGGCCACGACTCCCATACCGCCATGCTCCTCGGTGTCGCCCGGCTCCTGTCGGAGCGCAAGGAGGAGATCAAGGGAACGGTGAAATTCATCTTCCAGCCGTCCGAGGAGATACCGCCAGGTGGCGCGAAGCCGATGATCGAGGCGGGGGTATTGGAAAACCCCCACGTCGATGCGGCCTTCGGGGTCCACATCGGCCAGGATCTCCCGGTCGGAACGATCGGCGTCTGTGCCGGGCCGACGAATGCGGCCTCCGATGGCTTCATCGCCACGATCAGGGGGATCGGGGGGCACGCGGCACGCCCGCACGGCTGCGTCGATCCGATCGTGGTCGCGGCCCAGTGCATCAGTGCGCTGCAAACGCTCGTCAGCCGCGAGGTCAACCCGCTGCGTCAGGCCGTCATCACCGTCGGTTCGCTCCACGCCGGGACCGTCGCCAACATCATCCCGGAAGAAGCGATCATGAAGGCGACGGTACGGACCTTCGATGAGGCGGTCCGTCAGAACCTCGCCGAGCGGATCCCGGCGCTGATCACAGGGATCGCCGCCGCGATGCGCGCCGAAGCGGAGGTCCAGTACCGTTTCGGCTACCCGGCGCTGGTCAACGACGCGGAGATGACCGATCTGGTGCGCGAGGCGGCACGCGAGGTCGTCGGTGCGGACAAGGTGATCGAGCGCGAACCGGGGATGGGCGGCGAAGATATGGCTTATTTCCTTCAACACGTCCCCGGCTGCTTTTTCCGCATCGGTTCGCGTAACCCCGCACGCGGCCTGATCTACGGCCACCATCACCCGCGCTTCGACATCGACGACGAGGGTGCGCTGCCGATCGGCGTCGCCGCCGTCGCCGCCGTCGCCCTCCGCTTCCTCAACAGCGAAGCGTGAGCGTGCCGATGGGCGGGTGCCTGATGCAACCAACCTTCGCACACCTTGCCTTAATCCGGCGACGGTGGCATTGTACACGTCAAGATGCCACTGATCGGCAGCGGCGACTGCGGGCGGGGAAGGCACGATGAAGCTGGCCGGGAAGATTGCGCTGGTCACCGGTGGCGGGCGTGGCAATGGCCGCGCAATCGCTCTGGGGCTGGCGCGCGAAGGTGCGGACATCGCGATCGGCTACATCAGCGACGAGCGGGCGGCGCGCGAAACGGCTGCTGAGGTCGTGGCCCACGACCGCCGTGCGATCGTCGTGCAGGGCGACGCCGCCGACGCGGCAACGGCAGCACGCCTCGTCGGCGAAACAGTGCGCACCTTCGGGCGGATCGACGTGCTGATCAACAATGCGGGGATGTTGCAGCGCACCCCGTTCCTCGACATCGCCGAGGAAGAGTGGGATCGGGTGCTCGATACGAACCTGAAAGGATCATTCCTGATCGGGCAGGCGGTCGCGCGGCAGATGGTCGCGCAGGGAGAGGGGGGCAAGATCATCAACATCTCTTCCCTCAATCAGTTCAACGCCGGTCTGAACGTCGCCCACTACGCCGTCTCGAAGGCCGGTGTCGGGATGTTGACCAAGGCGATGGCCCTCGAACTGGCCCCACACGATATTCGCGTCAACGCAATCGCGCCAGGACTGATCGAGACGGACATGAACCGGCAGGATATCGCGCGCGATGATTTCCGCGAGGGGCGGCTGGCACGTATACCCCTGAAGCTGATCGGTCGCCCCGACGATCTCGTCGCCATCGCGGTCCTGTTGGCCTCCGATGATGCCCGGCTGATCACCGGCGCGACGTTCAGTATCGATGCCGGGGCTGGTATCTCGTAACCGGCGCGGTTCAGACCGGCGATGAACTGAGGAGCGACCTGAAGGTGAAGCGATGAGCGCGAACGCGCAGCCCGTAGACAGCGCCCTATTCCGCCGTGGTGCGCGCACGGTGATCGGCGTCGTCCACCTGGCGGCGTTGCCGGGCGCACCGGGCTGGGGCGGCGACTTCGCGGCGGTGTTGGATCGGGCGCGTACCGATCTGCTGGCGCTGGCGGCGGGTGGCGTGGACGCGGCGATCATTGAGAATTTCGGCGATCTGCCGTTTCGCGCCGGGGTGGTCGATCCCGAAACGATCGCGGCGATCGCGCGTGTCGTCACCGAGTTACGTCCGTTGACCGCCCTGCCCTTGGGTGTCAACGTCTTACGCAACGACGCGGCGGCGGCACTGGCAATCGCGGCGATCTGCGCGGGACCGCAGAGCTTCATCCGGGTCAATGTCCACAGCGGCGCGATGCTGACCGACCAGGGGATCATCGAAGGTCGCGCCGATCGGACGCTGCGTCGTCGCCGGGAACTCGGCGTCCCGGTCGCGATTCTCGCCGATGTGCTGGTGAAGCACGCCGCGCCGCTCGGCCCGCAGACGATCGAGGAGGCCGCGCGTGATGCGACCGAGCGCGGTCTGGCCGATGCCTTGATCGTCACCGGCTCCGGCACCGGCGAAGCGACGGATCTGGGCGATGTGCGGCGCGTGCGCGCCGCCCTGCCGGAGACACCGATTTTCGTCGGCAGCGGCGTCACCGCCGAGACGGTACGCGACACCTTCGCGATTGCCGATGGCGCGATCGTCGGCACCAGCTTCAAGGTCGGCGGGCGCACGGTCGCCCCGGTCGATCTGGAGCGCGTGAAACGTTTCGTCGCGGCGGCGAAAGGCTAAAACCGGCCCACGCGCGGCAGGTCACGGCCGCTAACTTTAGGGATGGGCTGATCGGCTGCGCCGATCACCACGATAGCGATATCCGCCCGTAACTGTAGCGGGTGGAAGATGAACAGAGGAGTAGCAAGGATGCAAGGACTCGAAGGGATCTACGTCATCGTTTCCACGCCATTCGACGAGCAAGGGCGTGTGGACGAGGGTTCGTTTGCCACATTGCTCGACGCCACGGTCGGGGCCGGAGTGCAGGGGATCACGATCCTCGGTGTGGCGGGTGAAGCGCCACGCCTCAACGATGCCGAGCGCGAGCAACTGACCGGGGTGGCGATGCAAACGATCGCCGGGCGGATCCCGGTTATCGTCGGCGTCTCCCACGACGGCACCGCCGTCACGATCGAGCGCACGCAGGCGGCGCGTGAGGCCGGTGCGGCGGGGGTGATGATCGCGCCGCCGAATTTCAGCAAGATCGGCAAAGGGTTGGTCGAACATTACCGCCAAATCGGGATCCAGGGCGGTTTGCCGATCGTCTTGCAGGATTATCCGCTGGTCAATGGCGTCAACATGTCACCGCAATTCATGGCCGAGATGGTCCAGGCGGTGCCGGAGATCGTTACGATCAAGCTTGAGGATATCCCCACCGCGTCGCGGATACGCCAGACCGCCGCCGCGCTGCCACAGGGGCGGATCACCTTCCAGGGTGGACTCAGCGGCGTCTGGCTGCTCGATGAGCTGCGCGCGGGCGCGAGCGGCGCGATGACCGGCTTCCCCTATCCCGAGATCCTGGTGGAGATCTGGCAGACCTTCCGTGCTGGCGACGAGGCAAGCGCTGCCGCGCTCTATTATCGCTACCTGCCGCTGATGTTGCTCGACGGTCAGCCGGGTACCGGCGTCGCCGCGCGCAAAGAGGTCCAGGTCCGGCGCGGCCAGATCAAGCACGCGACCGTTCGCGCCCCCGGCCTCAGCCTTGACCCCGCCGCCAAGCGCGATCTGCACACGCTGGTCGATACCCTCGAGCTGGCGAAGTACGACGCGGTAAAGGTGTAGATAACCGCTCCCCCGGCCCCTCGCCTACAAGGGAAGGGTGACTTGCTAATAGCACTGAGGTTCTTTAGCAA
>JAABUR0100005969.1_pt1 | contig 15176 bp, 14 predicted proteins | sample 5560091 | NCBI WGS metagenome assembly JAABUR01 (sample SAMN10711879, study PRJNA513375) | rock metagenome | isolation source: Antarctica rocks | place: Antarctica: Victoria Land, University Valley sud
CCCATGGAGGCTGTTCCGCCTCCGAATATCCCAAAATACAGCTGGGTGTCAGCGTAAGGCCTATGGGAGCAATCAAGTGACCGGCCCCGGACGAGATTCGGTGACGGAGTCGAGCATCAAAGTGGCGAGAGTCGCCGCAGCGAATTTTGGTGGTGAGGTTCGCGTCAACCGCTATTACGACCAGGGAAAGGTTAATTCGATCGACATTCTCGATTGCGTTGACCGCCCGGTCCTAAGTCTGACCACCTATTCTACGGTCACGCTGCACGGAACTGTGAACGTTCTCGAGGGTGCGGATGTTCGCGTCGAACTGCTCGGCGTGGCAGCCTCGTCGGCGTCCAGGTTTCCGAACATGCTGTGTCAAGCGGCCCTCTGTGTTATCAAACAACATTGGCTGTGTGCACCTGGGGTGATTTTCCCTGGTCTGCTGACTGAGTACAGCCTGTCTAATACACTTCCGCATCTAATGTGGATCTCTCCCTTTCTCTGGGACGAACTCGGCGAGGCAGAGATCTTCCCGGATCTTAGAGTTCATTGGCTAATGGCGTTGCCGATATCGGACGAGGAACGTGAGTTCGTTGCGGAGAATGGTTTCAACGAGTTCGAGAAGGTCCTCGAGGATGCTGACGTCGAGTACTACGACTTGGGGCGGCGGTCATTGGTATAAGCGTGGGCGCACTGCACCCTGGCCCTCGACAAAGTCGCCCGGCGAGTATCGCGAGGGTGGGCCGCGCGACCCGACGGGGTGCGGCTTGGTCGAGAAGCGCGCAGGAGGCGACGAGCTGGAAACGCTCAAGCGCCGCCTGGACCTCTGATCGCCTGATCGCGTCAGGCCCTCGCCCGGTGATCAGGTTGGGTGCACGCGAAGACCAGGGGCGAGTTCGGCGAGCACCGCGAAGTCGTCATCCTGGGTCCACACGACGAGGTCGTGGGCCAGAGCCGTGGCGGCGATGATCGCGTCCATTGCCCCAGCCCGGCGACGCTGAGACCTGGCGCTGGCGAGCAGATCAGCCAAGCGCTCGGCGACCGGTTCGTCGTAGGCCAGGGCGATGAACCGGCGCGCCGAGGCCATCGTGGCCGTACGCAGCTCACGTAGTGCAGCCCCCTCCGCGCGGCGGACACCGACGCCGAGCTCGGTCAAGGTGGCGACCGAGATGCGGGCCTCTCCGGCCGGCGGGTCTATCAGTGGACGCCGCTGCTCGGCGGCGATGAAGATGCTGGTGTCGACGAGGTAGCCGCTCACCTGAGCATGTCGTCCGTGCTCAGCCCGACATCGAAGTCGGCGGCGTCGGAGCGCACGTCGAGCCTTTCGGCGAGGTCGCTGATCGCAGCCAGGTCGGCGACCAGCTGCTCGCTCGGGCGGCGCTCGCTGCGGGTCTGGCGCGGGATGATGTCGGCAACCGGACGGCCGTGAACGGTCAGGACAACCGGTTCCCCGCTCTCCACGGCGGCGATGACCCTGGCAGTGTGGTTTCGCAGTTCTCGCACCGAAACGTCCACGATGTGGCACAGCGTAGCATGCAAGCCAGCTTGGTAACCCGACCGCAACGCTGCGGTCATTCCCTCATCACCTCCGTAGGTCTACCGTCTCGATGACCCCGCGATCGAGGGGGCCCCGGAACCGCCGAGAAGGGTCGCGCCGATGACCACACTTGAGCCCCGCCAACAGTCCAGCAGCGACAGCCCAGTGGAGGTCCTGGGAGAGATCCGGGAGGGCGAGTACGGCGACCGCGTGGTGCGGGTCGAGCCGGGAGGCGCGGAATTCGTTCCTCTCCGCGACCGGCATGGCAGCCCGATCCACCTGCTGTGGACGTGGATGTCGCCGAACTTGGAGTTCGCGACCATCTTCTTGGGCGTTCTGTCCGTCGCCGCGTTCGGGCTGACGTTCTGGCAGGCAGTGCTCGCGATCATCATCGGCAACGGACTGGGGGCGTTGAGCCACGCGGTGCTCTCGGCCCGCGGGCCGGATTTCGGCGTGCCGCAGATGATCCTGAGCCGGGTGCCCTTCGGCTTCCTGGGCAACCTGCTGCCCGCTGGCCTCAATGTTGTCACCGCCGGCGTCGGCTGGTTTGCGGTCAACAGCGTCAGCGGGGCGCTCGCGCTGACCGCGCTTACCGACCTGCCGGCGGCCGCCAGCTTGGTGATCGTCGTGCTCACCGAGGTCGTGATCGGATTCTTCGGTCACAACCTCATCTCGGCATGGGAGCGATTCCTGCTTCCGCTACTGGCGCTCGTCTTCCTGATCGTGTCGGTGATCATCTTGACCAAAGCCTCTCCGTCGGCCGCCGTCGGCGGCGGTGGGATCGGTGGCTTCATGCTCACCGTCGGCACCGTCTTCGGCTATTCGGCCGGCTGGAACCCGTACGCGACCGATTACACGCGCTATCTCAAGCCGGGTACGGGCCGCGCAGCCGGGATCTTCGCCGGGCTGGGCATCTTCATCGCCTGCGTTGCGCTCGAGGTCGTCGGTGCCGCGTCGGTGACGATCTCGGGTGGCGGGCTTGCCGGCAACCCGACCGTCGCGTTCACCGACACACTGCCGAGTGCGCTCGTCGGGGTCACCCTGCTGGCAATAACCATCGGTGCCGTCTGCGCCAACGTGATCAACATCTATTCCGGCACGATGTCGTTCCTGGCGTTGGGTATCCGATTGCCGCTGACCCTTCGGCGGGCGATCGTCGCGATCATCTTCGGCGTCATCGGCGGGATCGTCGCCTACTACGGGCTCGACGACGCCGGTGTGAAGTACGAGAGCTTCCTGTTGATCATCTCGTACTGGGTCGCGCCCTGGCTGGGTGTCTATCTCGCCGACATGGTGCTACGGCGGGGAATCCGGGTGGACGGCTTCCTGTTCGACCGGAAGCACAACCCGTTGGCCGGCCCGGTGGCCATGCTCATCGGCATGGTGGTCTCCGTCTGGTTGTTCTCCAACCAGTCCCTCTATGTCGGCCTTCTGGCCGAGAAATTCCCATCCGTAGGGGACATCACCTTCATCGTCGGCTTCGTACTCAGCGCCGTGATCTACGCGGTGCTGTTCACCGTGGCCGGCGACAAGCGGTCGGCGATCATGGTTCTACCTGACGAGGCGGGCCAGGTCGCAGAAAGGTAACCGGTTGCTCGTCGCCGTGCCAGTCCACGGTGGTGCGGGCCGGCTCGGTGCGGGCCAGGATTTTCCCGGCACGAAGGACGAGGTAGCGGGGCGCGACCAGGCGCAGCGCGTCCACGTCGCTGGGCGCGTCGAAAACGACGAGATCGGCTGACGTCCCGGCGGTTATTCCGTAGTCCTTGAGCTGCAGTGCTGCAGCGGGGTCCACCGTGATCATGTCGAGCAACCGGTGCAGCTCGTCGTCGCCGCTCATGTGGCCGAGGTGGGCCAGCACGAACGCGGCCTGCAGCGGATCGCCGTACCCGAGCGGGTACCACGGGTCCATCACCGAATCGTGTCCGATGCAGACGGTCACTCCGGCCTCCTGCAGCGCTTTGACCCGGGTGTGTCCGCGCCGGATCGGGCCGGTGTCGAAGCGGCCCTGCAGCACCGCGTTGTCCAGCGGGTTGGTGACCATGAACAGGCCGGCCCGGGCGATGTTCTGGATCAGCCGGTGGGCGTAGGCGTTGTTGTACGAGTGCATCGCGGTGGTGTGGCTGGCCGTCACCCGGCCGGTCATTCCCAGGCGGATCGTCTCGGCCACCATCACCTCGACGAAGCGCGCGTGGTCGTCGTCGGTCTCGTCACAGTGGATGTCGACCTGTAGGCCGAACTCGTCGGCCAGCCCGAACGCGAACTCCACCGACGCGACGCCGTACTCCCGGGTCAACTCGTAGTGCGGGATCCCGCCGACGACATCCGCGCCGAGTTCAACCGCGCGCCGCATCAAGTCCTTGCCACCGTCGAAGGACAAGATTCCCTGCTGTGGGAAGGCGACGATCTGCAGGTCGACCAGCCCGCGGGCTTCCTCGCGCAACTCGACCAGCGCGCGCAGCCCGGTTAGCTCCGGATCGCAGACGTCCACGTGCGCGCGGACGTGCTGCACCCCGTTGGCCAGCTGCCAGCGCAGCACCTCGCGGGCCCGGGTGATCACGTCGCTGACCGTGAGGTCACGGACCCGCTCGGCCCACACCGCGATCCCTTCGAACAGCGATCCGGAGACGTTGGGTCTGGGTTGACCCACGGTGAGTACGGCGTCGAGGTGGATGTGCGGCTCGACGAGGGGGGGACTGACGTAGCGGCCACCCAGGTCGAGAGTTTCGCGTGCCTCTGTGTCATCAGTCGAGTCGACGAGTTTCCCGTTGTCGATGCCGATCGAGGTCAGCTCGGCTGCCCGGGCCAATCGGGCATTGCGCAACAGCAGATCGATCATGGCGCGAGGTTAGCGGCCCGTTCGGTGAAGGACCGCAACTCGCGGCGCAGGGCAACCCCGAGGCGATCCGCACGTACGTGCAACTCGTTGCGCAGGTCCAGCGGGAGCCCGGTGGCATCCATCCCGCGCTGCAGGGCGAGGTCCTCGGCCAGGACTGCCTCCTCGAAGGCGACCTCCCGGGCTACGACGTCCGGACCGGGCATGGGGGTGCCACCGATGCCGTGCAGCAGCATCTTGGTATAGATCCTGGTCGAGGTCAGATCCTCGGGCTGGGCGAAGAACAGGATCGTCTTGACGGCGCCGGCCTCGAGTTCCTCCAGCCGGAGCAGCAATTGGAACGGCGCTCGATAGACATAGGTCGCGCGCCGACTCTGGCGCAGGGGTCGCTCGCCAGCGGCGACTCCGGGGTCCTCCGGGTTGTCGAAAGGCTGCACCTGAATGCTGCGAAACCCGTGGGTTTCCGGTTGGACCTCGTACGGCTCGACCACGGTGGTGTCCGGGCCGAAGGTCGCCGCGTGTACGAACGGGAAATGGGCCACGTCGAGGAAATTGTCGGCGACCAGGCCGGCAGCGACGTTCGTCCGGGACGGTGGCAGCCATTCCCCCACGTACGCGCGGTCCTCGGCGTCTGGGTCGTCGAAGAGTTCGTCCAGCGGACGTTCGGGTGCCAGCCAGACCATTCCCCAGCGCTCCAGGACACCGTACGGCTCGGGAGTCACCTGCACGCCGCCCTCGGCGCGTTGCAGCTCCCAATCGGCACCGAGCAGCCGGGCGGTGCGCGGCTGTGCACCGAGTTCGCTGATCAGCGCAACCGGGTGCCAAGCATGTCGCAGGGCCGGGCTGAGATTGGTGATCTCCCGTCCTGGCGAACCCGGATGCGGCGCAGCCGACGACGACGGCCGCTCGGCGGAGGGGATCGCCCGCAGCCAGATCTGTCCGTCCTGCTCGCGCACCTCCGGGGGGCGGGCCAGATGCGCCCGGGGTGGGATGTTGGCGTCAGGACCCAGTGAGGGGATCTCGGCGCAACGGCCGTCCGGTCCGAACCGCCAACCGTGGTAAGCGCATCGCAGCGTCCCGTCGACGATCGTGGCCGCCGAGAGCGGCACGAGCCGGTGGGGGCAGTGTGAGACGAAGGCGGTGGGAAGCGCGTCTGCAGTGAGTCGTACGAGCAGCCAGGTCCGGCCCTCGAAGGTGACTGGGGCCGGTAGGCCGCCGATCTCGGCGCCGAGCGCGACGGGCCGCCAACCGCGCTCGATGAGCCCCGTTCCTGCCATGGCACTTCCTGCTGGGTGTGAAGTCTCTGCAGGGCCAGAGTGGCACATTCGCCTCCGACCGACACCGACTCAGGGGTCCCCTGCGCCGAACCTAGCGTCGCAGACTTCCCCTGATCGGATCAAAACTGCGCCTCGCGAGCGGGCTGCTGGGTTAGCGTGTGGCCCGTTCGGGTGCAGAAGGGCGGGGCGGGTTGCTCGGGTCGTACACGGAACTGTTACGGACGCCGCATGCGCTGCCGATGGTGGCGGTCGGATTTCTCGGGCGGTTGCCGCTGTCGATGGTCGGCCTCGGCAGCCTGCTCGTGGTCGAGGACTACACCGGCTCGTACGCCCTCGGGGGTGCCGTCGCGGCCACCGGTGCGGTGACGACGTCGCTGTTCGGGCCGATGCTCGGCCGGGCGGCCGACGCGTACGGGCAGCGCAAGGTGCTGCTGCCGATCCTCGGGGTCTTCGTGGTGGCCGGCGCTACATTCCTCTGGGCCATACGCGAGGACCAGTCTCGATGGATCATGTTCATCGCCGCCGGTGTTGCCGGAGCCTGCATCCCACCGGTCTCCAGCATGTTGCGCACCAGATGGACCTACTTGCTCAAGGGATCACCGCGACTGCCGACGGCGCTGGCCTTTGAATCGGTTGTCGACGAGTTCACCTTCATCGTTGGACCGGTTCTGGTCACCTTCCTGTCCACAACCGGGCACACCACCTCCGGCGTGGTGACCGCCTTCGTGCTCGCGACCGTCGGCGGTCTGCTCTTCGCCGCACAGCACAAGACCGAACCCCCTCCTGGCGGAGCGCACCTGAGCCGCGGCCCGTCGGCGTTGCGAACACCGGGGCTTCGAGTGCTCTGCGTCGTCGGTTTCGCGGTCGGCGGCATCCTCGGTGTCCTGCAGGTCAGCCTGGTCGCCTTCTCCGACGAGGTCGGGGCGTACTCGATGTCCGGTGTCCTGATCGCCGCGCTGGCCGTGGGGTCGATGACCTCGGGGATCCTGTGGGGGACGCTGCGCTTCCAGCTTCCGCTGCACAGCCGGTTGATCAACGTCCTGGCCGCCTTGACCCTGTTGAGCATTCCCCTTGCGCTGATCGGCGACCTCATGCTGATGGGAATCGCGGTGGCCCTGTTCGGCTTCGCGATCTCCCCCTCGTTGATCACCTCCTTCACCCTCGTGGAGGAACTGGTGCCGAAAGCGATCGTGACCGAGGGATTCACCTGGGTGGGGACCGCGGTAGGACTCGGGGTCGCCGTCGGCGCCTCCTCGTCGGGTCTGCTGGTGGATTCGTACGGGGCCAATCAGGCACTTCTCGTCGCGACGCTGCTGGCCATGATCGCGGCGCTGACCGTATACAACTTCCAGCGCGCACTGCTCCCTCGCGACGATGTGCTTAGCGCGGGAGTACCCACCCGCTGAGACAACCGCTCGACTGCACCGGGTGCAGCGGAAGCGGCCGGCTGAGAGCTGCCGACAGTTCACTCGACCGTCGGCTGGCTACCGTGAAGGATCGACGGCATGGCTGATTTCGTCGGTGCGGTCGACCAGGGGACGACCAGCACCCGCTTCATGATCTTCGACCACGGCGGCAACGTCGTGGGCCGCCATCAGCTCGAACACGAGCAGATCCTGCCGCAAGCCGGCTGGGTCGAGCACAACCCGACCGAGATCTGGGAACGCACCTCCGCGGTCATCCAGACAGCCCTGCAGAAGGCGAACCTGGTCAGCTCCGACCTCGCGGCGATCGGGATCACCAACCAGCGCGAGACCACGCTGGTCTGGGACCGTACGACCGGCCGGCCGTACCACAACGCGATCGTCTGGCAGGACACCCGTACCGACCGGATCGCTTCGGCCCTGGACCGGGACGGGCGCGGCGACGTGATCCGCCGCAAGGCCGGGTTGCCGCCGGCTACGTACTTCTCCGCCGGAAAGATCCAATGGATCCTGGACAACGTCGACGGCGTACGGGAGGCCGCCGCGCGCGGCGATGCGATCTTCGGCACCGCCGACAGCTGGCTGTTGTGGAATCTCACCGGCGGCACCGAGGGCGGCGTACATGCCACGGACGTCACCAACGCGAGCAGGACCATGCTGATGGATCTCGAGACGTTGCAGTGGGACGACGAGCTGCTCGGCTTCTTCGACGTCCCCCGGGAGATGCTGCCCGAGATCCGGCCGAGTTCGGATCCCAGCTCGTACGGCGAAACCTCGGAGCGCGGGCCGTTGGGCGGTCGTGTGCCGCTCACCGGAGTCCTGGGTGACCAGCAGGCAGCCACCGTGGGGCAGGTCTGTTTCAGTCCCGGCGAGGCCAAGAACACTTATGGCACCGGCAACTTCATGCTGCTCAACACCGGCACCGAGTTGGTCAGGTCCACAGCCGGGCTGCTGACCACGATCTGCTACCAGCTCGGGGAGGCCGATCCGGTGTACGCGCTGGAGGGCTCGATCGCGGTGACCGGCTCGGCGGTCCAGTGGCTGCGCGATCAGCTGGGCATCATCAGCGGAGCCAGTCAGAGCGAGTCCCTGGCCCGGCAGGTCGAGGACAACGGCGGTGTCTACTTCGTACCCGCGTTCTCGGGTCTGTTCGCGCCGTACTGGCGCTCGGATGCCCGCGGCGCGATCGTCGGACTCTCCCGGTTCAACACCAACGCGCACCTGGCCCGGGCCACGTTGGAAGCGATCTGCTTCCAGAGCCGTGACGTCGCTGAAGCCATGACCGCCGACTCCGGCGTGGTGCTGGACGTGCTCAAAGTCGACGGCGGGGTTACCGCCAACGAGCTTTGCATGCAGATCCAGGCCGATGTCCTCGGCGTACCGGTGAGCCGTCCGGTGGTCGCGGAGACGACGGCGCTCGGCGCGGCGTACGCGGCCGGTCGGGCCGTGGGGTTCTGGGAGAGCACGGAGGAGCTACGGGCCAACTGGAACGAGGACAAGCGCTGGGAACCCGCCTGGTCAGAGGATCAGCGCGAGACTGCCTACGCTCACTGGAAGAAGGCGGTCACCCGCACCCTGGATTGGGTCGACGTCGACTGAGCGCCCGAAGTGCATCGGACGGTCTAGGCCAAACCGCCAGAGGCCAAGGCGCGACCGATCAGCTCCTGATGCGACCCGTTTCGTACGCCCACATGGCGATCTCGACTCGATTGCGAGCCCCGAGCTTGATCATGAGACTCGCGAGATGGGTCTTGACGGTGCTGAGACTGATGTGGAGTTGGTCGCCGATCTCGGCGTTCGTGCGCCCGTTGGCCACCGTGACGAGGACTTCCTCCTCGCGGGCAGTCAACGCCTCGAGGGGTTGAGCCGGCGACGCCTCCGGGTGAGCGTCGGAGAACGCGGCGAGGAGGCGGACGGTCACGTTTGGGGCAATGAGGGCGTCACCGTTGGCGGCGGCGTGGATGGCTTGGACCAGCAGCTGAGGCCCGGCGTCCTTGAGCAGGAAACCGCGGGCGCCTGCCTTGAGCGCGCCGTGCACGTACTCGTCCAGATCAAAGGTGGTTATGATGACGATCGCCAGCGGGTCATCGACACCCGACCCTGCCAGCCGTCGGGTGGCCTCGATCCCATCCATGTTCGGCATTCGGATGTCGAACAGGCACACATCGGGCCGCAATTGGCGGGCGAGCGACACCGCTTCGCGCCCGTCGGCAGCATGAGCGATCACCTCGATGTCGGGCTGGGCGTTGAGGATCATCGTCAGTCCGGTGCGAACGATCTCCTGATCATCAGCGACAAGCACGCGGATGGTCATCTGACCGATCCCGCCCTTGGCAGCACGGCGTTCACCCTCCAACCCCGGTTCTGGGTGGGACCGGCCTCGAGGGTGCCGCCGAGGAGGGTGGCTCGCTCGGCCATGCCGAGGAGGCCGTACCCGGGCACGTTGCGAGCGGCCGGGCTGGCATCGCCATCGTCGTCGACGGTCAGGCGCACGCAGTCGTCATCGCCGATGACGATGACGCGGATGTGGGTTGCGGAGCGGGCATGTCGTACGGCGTTCGTGATCGACTCCTGGGCGAGGCGGTAGATCGCGGCCCCGACCGATGCCCGGAGGTCATGGAGGTCGCCGGACAGCTCGACTTCCACCCGCGGCGACCCTCCGACCGTACGAGCGAGTCGCTCGATGTCGGCGACTCCCTGTTGCGGACTGAGGTCAGGGTCCTCGCGAACGCGCAGCGCTGCCACGATCACGCGCATCTCGGCGAGCGTGCGTGAAGCCTCCGCCTCGATGAGTTGGAGCGCGTCAACAGCGGCCTCGGGATCCGACGCGGCGACGACGCGGCCGGCTTGGGCCCGAATCGCGATGGCGGAGACGTGGTGAGCGACTGTGTCGTGCAACTCCCGGGCCAGTTGTTCGCGCTCGCGCACCTTGACCTGATCCAAGTCCTGGCGTCTGGCGGTCGCCCGATAGCGAACCGAAGCGCCGAGTGCGGCCGGGAAGAGCAATAACGTTGTGCCGAACACTGCCTCGACCGGGCTGGTGTAATCGGAGGCGATGGCCAGGACATCGGCCGTCAGGATGATCGCAAGGCCGATCACGGCCTCCCGGCCACTGCCCCAACGAAACAGCGAATAGGGCAGTAGCAGCACGTACGCCATGGTTACGAGGCCCACGGACCCGGAGACGTCAACAACTAGCGCCGTGACATCGACGACGATCAGGGCACCGAACGCGACAGCGACCGCGGCCAGCGGCTTCGTGCGCCGCCACAACAGCGTGAGGGCCAGCCCGACGGCGAGCACGAGCGCGATGGGTCGCCATGCGACGTCATCGCGGAGGATGCCTTCGAGGAGAGCCGTCGGTACGAGCACACCGACGAGCACCCAGTCCGACCGTAGCCGCGACGGAGGCTGCGGAACCCGCGGTTCAGCCCAGAGCGAGCGAACCGCACTTCTGATCACGCGCTGAAGCGTAGAGAACCCGAAAGGTGAGGGGATCGGCCGAAAGTATGCCTATGGGCTCGGCCGAAAGGTCAGCCCATCTCCGACCGATAGGTCGATGTGTCAGCACCGCGGTTCCCATCACGATGACCTCATGACGACATTCGAGACGAAGGATTTCACCGGTATGGAAATGAGAACAAGACTGTCCACACTCTGGATTGTCGTGATGTTTAACGTGATATTCGCCGACATTCTCACCTTCATCACCCCGGGGGCAATGGCGGAGATCTTGACGGGAACGCCAGGCGGAATCCATGTCTCCCAAGGACTCCTGCTGGTGTTCGCGGTCCTGCTCGAGATACCGGTTGCGATGATCGTCTTGTCCCGGACGTTGCCGTACGGACCCAATCGTTGGGCGAACATCATCGCGTGTGCGGTGACCACTGCCTTCGTCGTGGGGGGAGGTTCTGCCTACCTGCACTACTACTTCTTTGCAGCCATCGAAGTCGCGTGCATGGCCGGAATCGCGTGGTCTGCATGGAAATGGCCCAACCCGGAGGCACCCGAAAGCGGTGCCGGAGCTGACTGACCCGGCCAGGTCGCAGGACCAGCGTGACGCCTGCCTAGGCTTGATGGAGACGATCGCGCTAGGTAGAGAGTTCGTGGGAGGTCCTTCAGATCAGAGCCACCGCCCTGTCCCCAGAGTTCCGCCGGCAATCGCTGGACCGGCTCGCCGCAATGGAGGTCGATGTTCTTGTCATCGGCGGCGGGGTGGTCGGCGCTGGGTGTGCCCTGGACGCGGCCACCCGCGGTCTGACCGTCGGTCTGGTCGAGGCCAGGGACTTCGCCTCCGGGACGTCGAGCCGGTCCAGCAAGCTGATCCACGGCGGCCTGCGCTACCTGGAGATGCTCGACTTCCGGCTGGTCTTCGAGGCTCTCCGCGAACGCGGCCTGCTGATGGACCGGCTGGCCCCGCACCTCGTCCGGCCGGTCGCGTTTCTCTATCCGTTCACCCATCGGTTCTGGGAGCGCTGGTACGCCGGAGCCGGAGTGCTCTTGTACGACGTTATGGCTCGGCTGTCCGGGCGCGCGCATCACCTGCCGCATCACCGGCACCTCACCCGGCGGGGCGCGCGGCAGATCATGCCGTCGCTGCGCAAGGACGCGCTCATCGGAGCGCTGCAGTACTACGACGCGCAGGTCGACGACGCCCGGCACACGATGTTCTTGTCCCGGACCGCGGCAACCTATGGCGCCCTGGTGGCTTCCCGGACACGGGTGACCGGCCTCTTGCGTCAGGGCGAACGGGTCACCGGCGCCGTCGTACGTGACCTCGAGTCCGATCGGGAGATCTCGATCCGGGCGCGGCAGGTCGTCAACGCGACCGGCGTATGGACCGACGAGACGCAGGCGTTGGCCGGGGAGCGCGGGCAGTTCAATGTGCGGGCCAGCAAGGGGATTCACCTCGTCGTACCGCGGGACCGGATTCGCTCGAAGTCCGGGCTCATCCTGCGTACCGAGACCTCGGTTCTATTCGTCATCCCCTGGGGGCGGCACTGGATCATCGGCACGTCGGACACCGATTGGTCGCTGGACAAGGCCCATCCCGCCGCGAGCGCCAGTGACATCGACTACCTGCTGCGGCACGTCAACGAGGTGCTCGATCAACCGCTCACGCATGCCGACGTCGAGGGCGTGTATGCCGGCTTGCGTCCGCTGCTGTCCGGTGAATCGGAGGCTACCTCCAGGCTCTCACGCGAACACGCTGTGGCGCATACTGTTCCGGGCCTGGTCGTCGTGGCTGGTGGCAAGTACACGACGTACCGGATCATGGCCAGGGACGCCGTCGACGAGGCCGTACACGGGCTGGGTTCGGTGCTGGATCGGCGCGTGCCGGCCTCGTGCACCGAGAACGTCCCGCTGCTCGGCGCCGAGGGATATCCGGCGTTGTGGAACGCCCGGCACGAGCTCGTCGCCCGATCCGGATTGCACGAGGTGTGGATCGAACACCTGCTGCACCGGTACGGGACGCTGGTCGCCGAGCTGATCGATCTGGTGGCCGCTGACCCTTCCCTGGGTGAACCGCTGGCCGGTGCGGACTACCTCCGGGTGGAGATCGCCTATGCCGCCTCGCACGAGGGTGCCCGCCATCTCGACGACGTACTGACCCGGCGTACCCACATCTCGTTCGAGACCTTCGACCGCGGGATCGGCGCCTGCGCCGAAGCCGCCGATCTGATGGGTCGGGTGCTCGGCTGGAGCCCCGAGCAGGTCGGGATCGAGATCGAGCACTACCGGATGCGCGTGGCCGCGGAACTCGAGAGCCAGCAGATGCCCGACGACGAGACCGCCGATGCAGCCCGGATGGGCGCCCCCGACGTCGTACCCCTGACCTGACCTGCGTTGACCCGACCCCTCGTTTCCGCGGTTATCGCGATAAGGGTCCCCACTCGTGGGGTCATAAGCGCGGTTATCGCGATAACCGTGATCATCGGGGGTGGGACCGGCGCTCCAATTGATCCGGCTAGGTTGGATCGTCATGCGCCCCGAAGACCTCGACCTCCTTGCGATATGCGGCACCCCGACGATCCACCCCGACGGCCACGTGGCGATCGTCGCGGTCATCCGGCCCGACCTCGCCAGCAACGAGTACGTCGGCGGACTCTGGGCCGTACCGCTGGACGACTCCGGACCACCGCGGCGGCTGACCCGCGGCCACCGCGACACCGAGCCGGCGATCAGCCCGGACGGCAAACTGTTGGCCTTCCTCCGCGCGGAGAAGAAGGGCAAGCCGCAGCTGTACGTCCTCGAACTCGGCGGCGCGGACCCGATGCTGCTCACCGACACCCCGTTGGGTGCCGGCGCTCCCCAATGGAGCCCCGACTCACGCCGGATCGCCTTCGCGGCCCGCGTGCCCGAAAAGGGGCGGTACGGGACCGACGAGGACATCGACTCAGACGCAGAGGCCCCACGGCTGATCACCAAGCTGGCCTACCGCATGGACGGCGTCGGCTACTTCAGGGATCGACCGAGCCACCTGTTCGTCCTCGATCTTCCCGATCTCGACGTGGATCTGCCGCCCTCGGGTGACGATCTGCCGGCGGCCAAGCAGATCACGGATGGCGACTGTGACGATGTGGACGTCGCCTGGAGTCCGGATGGATCCCGACTGATCTTTGTCAGCGACCGCGACTGCGATGGGGCACCGCGAGAGCGCGAGGACCTCACGTCGTCAGTGTTCACCTGTAGCCCGGACGGGGCTGGCCTGGCCTTCGTCGCCGGGAAGGGCCTCTCCTGCGGCAGTCCACAGTGGACGCCGGACGGCGAGTTGATCGTCTTCCTGGGCGGTCAGCTGGGCGAGAGCGGACTCGACTTCGTCGCCCGGAACACCAGCTTGTACGTCGTACCGGCGGCCGCCGAATCAACCGCAGACGCGACATCCGCGCGCTGCCTAACCGACGCTGCGACGATCGATCTCGGCGAGGTCGGCAGTCACCTGTCCGTGAGCGCGCGGGGCGTCATCGTGCAGGACCGCCGACGTGGGAGCGTTCGGTTGCTGGAGATCGATCCACGGGCCGACCCGGTCGATGCCGGCTCTGCGACCGAGATCGCCGGCGGCCCGGTCTGGCACCAGGACCACGCCGTCACACCGTCCGGGGACACCGTCGTAGCCACGGTCTCGTCGGCCCAGCGGCCGAGCGAACTCGTGCTCGTCCGCGGGGTCGCCGGCGAGGTGCCGCGCCAGCTGACCGACGTGAGCCGTCGGCTGCTCGAGAAAGCTCCGCCCCGGCCGATCCTGGAGCAGGAGGTGGCTGGCGCGGACGGCTATGCCGTGCACGGTTGGGCGGTCCTGCCGGACCCGGACCTGCACGGGCCGGGCCCGTACCCCGTCCTCCTGAACATCCATGGTGGGCCCTACGCGTCGTACGTGTCGTCCTTCTTCGACGAGGCACAGGTCTATGCCGGAGCCGGCTACGCGGTCGTGATGTGCAATCCGCGCGGGTCAGCGGGATACGGGCAGGCGCACGGCCTCGCGATCAAAGGCGCCATGGGCGGAGTGGACACCGACGACATCCTCGCCTTCCTGGACGGCTGCCTGGCCAATGCTGAGCTGAGCCTGGATGCCGGTCGGGTCGGGGTGATGGGCGGCTCGTACGGCGGTTACATGACTGCCTGGCTGACCACCCGGACCGACCGCTTCGCAGCGGCCATCGTCGAGCGGGGTTACCTCGCTGCGGAGTCGTTCGTGGGTTCGTCGGACATCGGCTGGTTCTTCGTCGACGAGTACCACGGCACCGACCGCGCGAGCGCCTCCGGCGGGCAAGGCAGGGCCGGCGAGCAAGGCACGGCCGAGGGCGGCAGCAACGCTCTGCGCGACCAGACCCCGATGGCCTACGTGGATCGGGTCACCACACCGACGCTGGTGATCCACTCCGATGCGGACTGGCGGACGCCGGTCGAACAGGGCCAGCGCTGGTTCACGGCGCTCCGGCGCAACGGCGTTCCGACCCAGCTGCTCGTCTTCCCGGGCGAGGGGCACGAGCTATCCCGGTCCGGCCGCCCGACGCACCGTCGGGACCGGTTCATCCACATCCTGCGCTGGTGGTCCGAGCACCTCCCGGTCAAGCCCAGCGACTGACCCGTACCTGCGGTTATGCGCATAACCGTCGCCCAGG
>JAABUR0100005974.1_pt1 | contig 15165 bp, 17 predicted proteins | sample 5560091 | NCBI WGS metagenome assembly JAABUR01 (sample SAMN10711879, study PRJNA513375) | rock metagenome | isolation source: Antarctica rocks | place: Antarctica: Victoria Land, University Valley sud
GAGGGCCACCTTCAGGGACTCAAACCTCTCGCGTCTGTCGTGACGGATGCGCAGCTCGCCATTGGACCACGTCGGCCCTCAGCCACAGCTGGCAGCGACCCGAGGACCGCTCGATCACCGGAGCAGGGAAGTCCTCATAGTGGTTCCGGTAGGCGCCGACACCACGTGCGCTGCTGAGGCCGAGCACCTCGGCCACCTGCTCGGCGTCCAGAAGATCCTCTAGATCGATTCGCACTGACGGAATCATAGTTGTCGCTGTGCAACTCGGACGCTATGATTGTAGTACGACAACCTAGGTGCCCCGGGCGGTGTTGGACCACCCCCGGGGCTGGCCAGGAACCTGAAAGGAGGTCCCGACGGTGGTCGATGGTAAGTGTTCATGGTCGGGCTGGGTGAAGGGGGCGGTGTCCGACGGCGGGTTGGTGGCCGGTTCGGATGCCCGATTGTCTGCGGTCTTGCAACGGTTCGTCGCGTTTGCTGACCACGGCGAGGGGGTGTCGTCCCTTGACGATGTGAGCCCGGCGGTGGCGGAGTCGTTTGTCCGGTCTCGGTTGCCGGATGGCTCTGTGCCGTCGGTTGGGTCGATGCATCTTCGACGCACCGGCCTGCGCCTGTTGTTCCGATCTGCGCGTGCAGCGGGTTGGTCTATCGGTGACCCGACGTTGGATCTGGTGTTGCCCCCTCGGTCCCAGCGGCCTGGACGTCCGCTAACGGATGATGAGGTGGCGTTGTGTCGGGGGCATGCGTTGTGGACGTTGTCGGGGGCTCGGCGGGCGGCTGCATGGGCGTTGGCGGAGGCGACATGCCGGTCCCGGGAGTTGGCGCACATCACGACCGCCGATGTGGATCTGGATGCTCGACGCGTGTGGGTACATGGGGGCCGCGTGACGGCGTCTCGTTGGGCGTCGTTGAGCGATTGGGGGGTAACTCAGATCGGGCGGCGTATCGGTGAACTTGGCGACGTGTCAGAGGCGCGTCTGGTGTACCGGGGCGGTCGCGCGGATCGAGTAGGACAGATTTCGGCGTGTCTGGCGATCGATGACGTGTTGGTCCGGTCTGGTCTGAAGGCCGAGCCGGATGTGCGTCCCTCGTCGATCGCGGCGTGGGCGGGTGGACGGATCTTGGCCGAGACGGGCCGGGTCGAGGTGGTGGCCCGCCGGTTGGGGATGGCGAGTCTGGATCGGACGGCCCGGTTCGTTGCGTTCGATTGGGCCGAGGACGGATCGAAAGGGTGAGCCGTCCGCGTGGCGTGAGCGCGTTGGAGCGGGTGGAGGCGTTGGTCGCCAACCCGGAGTTGTACGCGCTCGCTGACGAGGTTCCCGACCCTGACCCGGCGAGGGGTGGCCGGCCTCGCCGGTATCCGGCGTTCATGTGGGTGCTGTTCGACGCCTTGTTGTCGGTGTACGGATCGGGCCGCCAAGTCGAAGCCGAACTGTCCCATCCACTCGTGTGGGCACACCTCCGTCGTCTGGTCAGAATCCGGTTTCCCCATGAGCCGGAGCGGTGGCTGCCGGTCGAGCCGATGCGTCGCTGTCACTACCTGTACGGCCGCGGCCGCTACCTCACCGACCCCGACCTCCTCGAACGGCTTGCCGCGGTGCACCGAAACCACGCCGTTGGTCAAGCCGGCCAGCTCGGCTTGCTGCGGGCCGACGGCCCGGGGTCCTGGACCCACCCCGACCTCACGCGCATGCTCTACGCCGACGGCAAGGTCGTGACTCCGCTGTTCAAGGCCCAGCCAGGCGACACCAAGGTCGACAAGGTCACCGGTGAGCGCCCGCTGCGTTCCGAGCCTGACGCTGGGCTGCATTTCGAGGGGACTGGCGAAACGGCTTGGGGCACGAAGTGGGTGATGGTCGCGGTCCGTTCCCCAGCCGTACACGGACGCGTCATCCTCGACGTTGACTGGGTCCCGTCGCCCGGCGGTGAAGCAGCCACGGCCATGGACTGCTTCGCAAGACTCGCCCCGCTCTGCCCCGGTGTCCAAGGCGTCATCTACGACACCGCTTTGCGGGGCGTGCACCACCAGCGCCTCCTCCGTGACCTGGGCTGGTTACCGGTCAACAAAGTCACCGCCGCCATCGCATCCGAACCCAAACCCCGTCGCAAAGGCGGCCGACGGGTCGAGAAGTCAGCGTTCATCGAGGACCGCACTGTCACCCTCGCCGACGGCACCACCCGGACGGTGTCGTTGTTCGCTCGTGGGGGAGCGCTCGGGGTCGGCCAGCTGACCGACACCGGCGAACTTCACTTCACCGAACTGGCCCGCAGGCGGACCCACCGGGCGGTCGACAAGACCGGCCGCCTGTTCCGCTGGTACAACGACTACCGGTTGCCCGACCACCTCGGTGCCGGCACCATCACCGTGCGGTTGCACGCCAACTCCGATGATCAGCGTCGACGCTTCAACCGCACCGAGAACATTCGGCCCATCCCGCCCACCGACCCCGACTTCGGCCGGCTCTACCCGCGACGTAGCGACGCCGAGTCAATCAACCGGGCCCTCGATGACACCCTTTGGCTCCGCCGGGCCCACAGTGTCGGTCGCCACCGCCAGCGCCTCAACATGATCACCCACGCCTTGGTGGTCAACTCACTTGCGGTGTACCGCCACCGCATCGCCGACCCGCCCTTGCCGGCCGCCGCCTAACTAGCCGTTACACAGCGCACGTCAAGGGTTCGCGCCCTGGCCCAGCGAAGACGGGCGGTATAGGCCGGGATCGGGTCTGAAAGGCCCGGCCGGGCGTGACGTGCGCCAATAGCATGAGCGGCGCCGCGTCGGCGCAGCATCGATGTCCAGGTTTTCATCCACCTTTTCGACCGGCCCCGCCCTCGGCCCTCGTAGCTCAGCTGGACAGAGCATCGGACTTCTAATCCGACGGTCGCAGGTTCGAATCCTGCCGAGGGCGCTCCCGAAGTCCCTGGTCACAGCGATTTTTCAGCCGTTGACATCCAGCTCGTTCGAGCGCTTGCCAACGCGATTCCAACCAATCTCCGAAAATCGTTGGCTTATCTCTCTGGTGTGAAGGGACACCTGCGGAGCCGAGGGTCGGGGACCTGGGAACTCATCGTCTACGTGGGACGGGACCCGCTGACTGGGCGACAGCGACGGAAGACCCGCACCGTGCACGGCACCAGGCGCGACGCGCAGCGCGAGCTGGCGGCGCTCGTCACCGAGGTGAGCACTGCGTCGACCTCCCTGAGCGAGATCACCGTCGCCGAGCTGCTCGCCCGCTGGCTGGGTTCGTGGCCGACGACTTGTCGCCCACGACGGTCGACGAGTACCGGCGTCTATGCGACCGGCGGATCATCCCGGCGGTCGGCTCCCAGTCGGTCCAGAAGCTCAGCGTGGTCACGCTCGACGCCTTCTACGTGGCGTTGCGCAACGAGGGTGGGCTGGGGCCGGCCAGCATCCGCCAGATCCACGCCATCATTCGGCGAGCGTTCAAGCAGGCGGCCAAGTGGGGTTGGGTGGACCGCAACCCGGCGCTGCTAGCCACGCCGCCGAGGATCCCGCGGCCCGCGAGCGCATGTGTCGGAGCGGCGCCAGGATGAGCCAGCCCTCGAGGCTGGAGTTGAAGTCTGAGCAACTCGCCATCCGCCATCTCGTACGAATCGTTCTCTGAGGGGGGCGTTTGGCCCGGATTGTGCGCAGGCGTAGCAGCTGTCAGGCACGGCCCGATTCTGCCTGAGGTCAGCCGAAGAGCGCGGTTCGTCCACGTTCGGCACGCTCGTGGGTGGGTACCCGCACGGGTTGATGCCCGTAGTCAACTGGTCGCATGTGACGGCTTGCAGTGTGGATTCGAAATTCCGTCAGGGGCGCAGGTGGCGGATGCGGTCACGATGGTGGGGTGGTGGATCTACCTGACGTCGTGCCAGACATACTCGTCGAGCAGCGTGACTTCTACCGGGCCGACGCTGTTCAGTCCGACCGTTGGTTGTCGTCGCTCATCGATCCCGGGAACGACGATGTCGACGCCAGGACGTATCGGTCCGGTCGCCAGCGAGTCGCCGACCTTCTTGCCGCTGTCGGTCCGCTGGGGCGGGTGTTGGAGATTGCCGCGGGTACGGGACGTCTCGCCCAGCTGTATCTGCCGCTAGCCGACTCAGCGGTGTTGGTCGACTCGTCGACGGAGAGCCTGGCCCTGGCGACCGAACGTGTTCGCTCGATCCCCGACATCTGCGCTGGGGTCGAGTTGATCGAGGCCGACGTCTTCGAGTGGGACTCCAGTGGACAGACCTTCGACACGATCTTCTTCTCGGCCTGGTTCCACCACGTCCCCCACGACGTGTTCGACCTGTTCTGGGGAAGGGTCGAAGGTCTCTTGGCGTCAGGCGGGGTGGTGGTCTTCGACTTCCTCGATGCTCGGGTGCCGTCGCCGGGGCATGTCGACATCCCGGCGGCCGCTACTGAGGACTACACGTTCTACGCCCCGGTCGATGGTGTCAGCGTCCGTGACCTCGGCGGGCGACGCTGGCGGGTGGTCCACAACCTCTGGCAACCCGACGACCTCGCACGTCGCCTCCATGGCCACGGTTGGCAGCTCGCCGTTCACGGCCCCGGGCTCTTGAGCAACATGGTTTGGGCAACCGCATACCGTCTCTCCGACGCCAAGGCGGGCCGCCGAGCCCAGTCCGACGGCGTCGGCGCACTGACTGGCGATGCGAACCTGCCGGACACATGAACCAGCTTCCTGGGCTGGTCGAGTGCAGAGGTCTGATCGATCCGTGCGGGGATGTCCTCCCCAGGGAGCGAGCCATTCCGCTCTTTGGCCGCCGAAGGTCCACGCGCTGCGCTCTGTTCTTCGTCTAGCAACTATCTGCGCTCGTCGAGCGCTCGGCGAAGGAGCCGCTCCGCTTCGGGGGACTTCTTCCAGTGACGGGCGGAGTGGCGCCAATACTCGTAGAACGCGTCCGCTGAGTCGAACTCGCCGTGGTCGGCGACCAGGTCCTGGATCTTCTGGACCGATCCGATGTACTCGCGGGTCGCCGAAGCTCGGGAGCGCGAGGCAATGCGCCAGGTCTCATGTGACACGACCTGCACGTCTGAGATGCGCTCGGGCAACGATGGCTCGAACGTGTAGATCACGACGATGGATGTGTGCTCCTCGTACCCTCCGAAGGGGCGGGCGATCCCGGAGAACTTGAGCTGCGGCCAGAGGAAGTATGTGTTGCCCGTGTAGAGCGCGATGCGGTTCCTCAGAGACATGCCGGTGGGCCTTCGCCGTGCGCACTTGATGTCGACGGCGCGAGGGCCGCCACCGAAGCGGTCACCGAACAACTCGAGGTCCGGGTAGGACCGCTCGGTGCCTTCTGTGGCCTCTGCGGCGTCCGTTAGGGCAATCGCTTCGAGCAGGTGCTGGCGGAGCTCGATCTCCATGACGTTGGCGAGCGCTGCTGGTTCGCTGGGCAGAGGAAGGAGGTGACCGGCCGCAGTGAGCTTCTGTCGAAGGTCCGGCGCCGAAGAAGCCGACATCGGCCAGTCGTGTAGCGCGTCCTCTCGGAAGACCCCGACGATCGACGGCTTCCACGCCCCGGTGTGCTCCCGGATCCACTCGAGCAGGGGCGAGGACATCTAGTGAGGTGCGCCCGCCCCGAGCGACACCGTCCGGCTCATGCGCTCAGCACAGCGGCGATGCGCTCAGCGACCCGCTGGGCGAGGAGCGGGGGTACGGAGTTCCCAACCTGAGCTTGGACGGACGCTCGCTTCCCCACGAAGGAGAAGTCATCCGGGAAGGTGAAGAGGCGCCGGAGCTCGGGGACGCGGAGCCGGCGGCTCTCCCAGTGGAAGGGTCCGACGTTCGGGCCCGGTTGGGCCTGGATGGTCGGTGACGGCCTGTTGGGGTCGAGCTTGAGCAGGAACGACCAGTAGCGGGAGCGCCAATCGAAGATTGGGTCCGGGTGGCCTCGCTTCTTGGTGAAGTGTAGGTAGTTCTCGCCTGGGGGGATCTCGGGCAGGAGGTGGCCCCAACGCCCACGGACGACCTCTTCGAGCTCCGGTTCGGTGATCAGCCCTTCGAGGGCTTGGCCCGTGGTCACGTGGGGGAGTGGACCGCCGCTGGTCTTGCGGCGCTCCCAGTCTCCGTGGTGGGTGGGCTCGGGCAGCTCTGGAAGCTGGTCGCGCTTGCGGCAGCCGACGATGAACAGGCGTGGGCGTGCCTGGGGAACTCCGTGGTCGGCGGCGTTCAGCACCTCCCACTGGAACTTGTAGCCACAAGCTTCGATCTCTTGCAGCAGCCGAGTGAAGGCTGGTTTGCTGGCCTTGTTGTCGAACGTGAGGGCGTAGACGTTCTCGAGGATGAAGTAGCGGGGCGAGCCTCGGCTAGGACTCGTGTGTACGCCTGGAGGAGGCTCGCGGCGGGATCGACGCCGTCGCGCTTCCAATCGAGCCAGAACCCGGACTTGGAGAAGGCGACGCACGGTGGACCGCCGACCAGCAGGTCGGGTCGGTCGCGACTGCGGAGCCCGCCGGCCCGAAGGATGTCTCGCGTGGTCACGACGTCGTCGGAGCCCGATCCGAGGGGGTACAGGTCGGCGCGCACGACCTCGTTGAGGCTGGGGAAGAACGTGGAGGCGTTCTTCTCCATGGTGTCGGCGGCGTCCTGGTCCCACTCGACGGCGGAAAGCGTGGAGAATCCCGCCGCTTCGATGCCCAGGTCGAGGCCACCGGCGCCGGAGAACAGCGAGACGGCGGAGCCCACGATCACCGCACCAGCTTGCACGGTCCGTCGGTTCGGCGCGCGCACCCTGGCAGGCGTCAGGAGGCTGAGCTGGACGCCGTTCGACCGGCGGTCACGGGTGGGAGAGGACATGGGACCAGTAGACACGGGCCCTGTGACAGCGAACGAGAGCCGAGGGGGTGCCGGCAATGATCCGGCGCAGTACCGGCGAGCTCGGACGGTCAACCTGGGTGGTGGCCAGGTCGTGCCCTACCCGGAGCCCACGGACGCCGCTGCGACGAAGATCGGCCAGGCCAACCGCCGGTCCGGCACCAAGCCAGAGATCCGCCTGCGCTGCGGCCTGCACCGTCGTGGTCTCCGGTTCCGAAAGGACCTGCTCCTTCGGGCCGGTGACGTCCGGACCCACCCCGACATCGTGTTCACCCGCTGGAAGGTGGCGGTGTTCGTCGACGGCTGCTTCTGGCACGGCTGCCCAGATCACCAGCACGTGCCCAAGAGCAACCGGGACTACTGGGTGCCGAAGCTGGCAGCCAACGTCGCCAGGGACCGTCGGGTGGACGATGCGCTCAGCGCGGCCGGTTGGTCGGTCGTTCATATCTGGGAGCACGTCGCAGTCGATGTCGCAATCGACCGGGTCGCGTCCACCCTCACGGCTCGGAGAGATCGCCTTGGTACACGTGCTCGTGGTGCCACCTGAGGTAGCTCTCTGCCGGGCGTGCGCCGACGGACGGGACCTGCAGCTTGGGGTGGAGCGCGTCGCCGAAGTAGCGGTCGACACCGGGGTCCTCCGCAGTGCTCGCTTGCAGGGTCGGGGCGACGTGGACGCGGAGGCCGCCGTTCACCGTGATCAGGCCCGTGTCGAAGGCGGCGTCGTGGGTGGGGCATGCGGCGACCCCGTTGAGGGGTCGAGGCGTTCCTCGTCGTCTGATACCGCCCAAGGGTTGATGTGGGATGCGACGAGCAGGCGGTTGCCGGAGATGATCGGGGCGCGAACCCGCAGAACTGCAGGCGTGTTGGAAGTTGGTCAGGACGGGGCCTGCGAACCGGTGCTGGCCCATGCGCACCGCTTGCTCGACCAGCCGAGCCGTGTCCGCTTCCGAGCTGCCAGTTCGAGTCGGCGTTTCGCCGCCTTGACGGCCACCACGGTCTCCAGGGTCCGGGGCGACAGCTCCTGCTGTACGAGGAGGTCGAGCTCGTTGATGCCTCGAGGGAGAGGAAGTCGGGCAGGGCAACAGGGGTGATGCCCATGTCCCGGGCTGCCTGGAGGACCACGTGTAGAGGTGGGGGAAGCGATCAGCGTCGGCCGCCAGCTCCACGAAGAAGCGCCACTCCTGCGCGCCGGCGTTGGCGCGGGAACCGTCGAGGTTCATCATCTTGTTGGTGATCGAACCAGGCGGCCGGACGAACAGCCGCGCCAGATCGTGGACGGTCGCTGGGGCCCGGTGCATAGACGAGCCGCCGTACTTGTGGGCATCGACGACGTAGAAGAGCGCGTAGCAAAGGACGGCCTCGACGGGTGTGAACGCCTCTTGGCGGGGTCGTGGCTGGCGCCGGAGTATCTGCCCCACTGGGCTCGAGCCTTCTCGACCGTGAGGTCGAGGTAATCGCGGAGCACACGCATGGGCCGAAGGTAGCCCTGACCGGGTGCCGGTTCGCGTTGGTTCGTCGCAGTTGATGAGTGGGGAATCCGATGGTCTGACCGGTCGTACGCTGGCAACCTCTGGGGATGGCGACGCACGCGCTTCGACCTGAGGAGGAGTGGGCCAAGCAGATCATGGCCGCCGCCCTCGGGCTTCCGGTTCTCCAGCACGACGATGGTTCGAGCGAGAGGCAGCACGACCTCGAGGTCATCGGGCCGGACGGCACCAGCTCACCCGTCGAGGTGACAGCGGCCGCCGACGGCGAGTCAATTGCCCTTTGGAAGCTGATGAACGGGACAGCTGGTCGCTGGATAGATCCTGGGATCTGCGGGGGCTGGTTCGTCGGGTTGTTGCCTGGCGCACGCGCGAAACGGCTCCGTAGGGAACTGCCAGGACTGCTCGCCATGTTGGAAGAGCTGGGGGCGACCAGCCTTGATCCGCGCCCATGGGGCCGCCACGACCTCGAGGTGATCGGGATGGAGCTCGGCATCGAACACGCGCAGCAGAGCGCAACGGGTTTCCCTGGGTCCATCTACATCACCGTTGTCCAGCCAAATGAGCAGCGAGGCGGCTTCGTCCCGGACTCCGGCGATGCTCTCGCCGAGTGGATCGGAGGTTTCCTCGGTGACGCGCGCCGTCGAGATGTCCTACAGAAGCTCGCGGCCACAGGAGCCGAGGATCGTCACGCCTTTGTCCTCGTCCCAGGATTTTCGACGGCACCCTTCGAGGTCATCGACCTGACCATGCGCGATGGTGCACCCGCTCCCCGCGTTGACCCTGAGCTCCCTCCTGCGGTCACCGATGTGTGGGTCGCCAGTAGTTGGCTCAGCGGTCATTGCTTCCACTGGTCTCATGGAAGCGGCTGGCAGAGGTTCGAGAAGGTCTTCGCTCGATCTTCATCAGCGCGAGAGCGAGAGACAGCACCGTGATCGAAGACGAACAGCCTGCGACGATCGAGCTCACGCCTGCGGCCCTTGCAGCAACGGGACGCGAGGGCTGCTCGTCTGCGCATGTCGGAGTCAGACATGGTTGACGAGGCCGTCCGTCGGCTTGTCGGCGGTGCCGATCTGCACCGGGTCGTCGAGGAGTTGCGCGGGCAAGACCAGTCCGGCCGGGTCCGACATGATCTCGGGATGCCCGACGATGCCTCTGCTCGTGCTGCGCGACGGGATCTCGTCCGACGTGGGTATGACGTCGTTTCGAAGGTGTACCGAGACGATCGGGGCGAGTCCGATCCCGCGAGCGCAGAGACCACGTCGATGTATGAGGGATGGATCGACGAGCTGGCGCGCCAGCTCGCTCCAGGCTCGCGTGTGCTCGACATCGGCTGCGGCGCGGGCGTGCCCGCCGACCAGCTCTTGGTGGAGGCCGGGTTCGATGTCGTGGGCGTCGACATCTCGCAGGTCCAGATCGACCGGGCCCGCGTGTTGGTGCCGCAGGCGATCTTCGTGTGCAGCGACCTCGTCGACTTCGTCCTGGAGCCGGGGAGCTTCGACGCCGTCATCAGCTTGTACGCACTCATCCACGTTCCGCTCGAGGACCAGCGAACCTTGTTCCCCAGGGTCTTTGCAGCACTCCGCCCACGTGGCCTGTTCCTCGTCATCGTCGGGCACCGGCGCTGGTCAGGCGTCGAGGACTACCTGGGTGCACCGATGTTCTGGGACCACGCCGACGAACACACCTACCTGAGATGGCTCGACGATGAGGGCTTCGAGGTGCTCTGGCACCGCTTCGTCCCAGAAGGAGACGTCGGGCACACCCTCGTCCTCGCCCGTCGCCCCGGCGACGATGAGCTGAGTGAAGCGGAGGCGCAGCAGGTGGCCAGCGAGGAGCTCGTTGAGGCCCGGGCTCAGCTGCGCTCCCTGGCTGATCGCTGATGACCGGGTGGTCTGAGCCGTTATGGAGCCGGACCGAACGTGCTCGCTCCCGCCGACGATCTCTTGAGGAGCATCGCGACCAGTTGGTCAACCTGAGCCTGATGCCAGGTGTATCAGGGCGACGGGAAAGTATCCGTCCGGTGTCTGATTGGCCTGGCCACCTTCAGCTGAAGGGATAGCATAAACGCTATGTCGTGGGGCGAGGTGGAGTTCGAGCCGGAGGTTCGAGACTGGTACCTCGCCCTCGATGCGTCGAGCCAGGCGCGTGTGCAGTTCAACGTTGATCGGCTCGCCGAGATGGGACCGTTGCTCGATGAGCCATACACCAAGCAGTTGGACGGCAAGCTTCGAGAGCTTCGGTTCTACCTCGACGGCCGCGCGACACGCATCACTTACTGGATCGCTAGTGGTCGCAAGGTCATCCTGCTCACCGTGTTCGTGAAGACCCAGCGTCGAGAGCGACGCGAGGTGCAGCGAGCGAAGCAGGCATACGAGCGGTGCGTGGCCGAAGGGCACACCACCGAGGAGGACAACTGATGTCAACCAAGACCACGCGCACCACGTGGGCCGACGTCAAGAAGGCCACGCCTCGCAGTGAGGCGGCCAGCGAGGCCTACGAGGACGAAGCGCGGATCGCAGCCTTCCGCGAGCTTGTCTTCCGGCTCCGCACCGAGGCCGACCTCACCCAAGCGGTCCTGGCCGACCGGATGGGTACAACGCAATCGGCCATCGCGCGGATGGAAGGCGGCGGAACCCGTCCATCGCTGGACACGCTTGAGAAGCTGGCCTTGGCGGTTGGCGCCGATCTGGTCGTCGGCGTGGCCGAGAACCTCTCGGTCAACCGCTCGATCGCCAAGTTGGAACGCGAAGGTCACGCGGTGGTCCGCCGAGCGAGCTGAACCCGTACGCAATTGGTCCGACCTTCGCGACTGACGGAGCGGGATTGTCATGTTGGCGATCGACGAGGGTGGTTTGCCGGGCCGTGGGCGGTCCGGTCCCAAGCGGCTGCGATCGGAGGCACAATGGAGCTGTGGGTCCCATCGGCCAAGAGTTGCTCGAAGAGCGACGCCGTCAAAGGCGCGCTGGTGATCCTCGTCTCAGCGAGGAGGACAAGGCGATCTTGCGGCGGGTCACCGGTGGTGATCTCGCCGACGAGTTCCAGGCGGCCCTCGACGCGGACCTGGCCGAAGACCCTCTGTTGGGCGGCCATCACGCGCGTGATGTCCTCGCCTGATCCGCTCGGTTGATCCCCCGTGCTGGTGATCGACGAGTACCTCGCCGTGGACGTCCTCCTGGGCGATTGGCCGGCGGAGCTTCCCGACGACGAGACCCTCGGTCTGACTGCTTCGCGACACTTCCGGCTCCTCCAACGCGTCCATCAGCCCTCCGGTGGGCAACTATCGGGCGTGTTGCAGCGGCTCAGCTCGTCGGGGCGGCTCGCTCTGCGCAACCCGCACCCTGAGGTGCTCCAGATCCTCGACTCTCGCCCGTTGCTCGACGATGCCGCAAGGATCGGTGCCCGGTACGGCACCGGCGGCTTGTTGATGTGCGAATCCCTCGCCGCCGAAGCCTGGCCCATGGTCACCAGCTCTGGTTTGGCTCCCACCGCAACGTCGGCGTTCGGCTCGCCTAGATCGCCGCCGAGCTCGGCATCGCCATCCGGGTGACCGCCCGCGACTGACCGTCTTCAGCAAGGGGCTGCTTGCAGCCTCGGATCTGACCAACGTCGCTCCCAATCAATCGGCGCGAACAGGGTGTACGTCGGTGGACCTCGGTGGACGATTGAGGCGTGAAGTCCCTGCTCAGCGCACTTCTGTGGTCTTCGGTGGACCCTTGTCAAGGGGCTTCTAATCCGACGGTCGCAGGTTCGAATCCTGCCGGGGGCGCTGCTCTGATCAAGGATTCCCTCCCGCCTCGAGAATGGTCACAGACCGACGGAGTCAGCCGCCGCAGCGGCGGCGTCGGCGTCCTGCCCGGGCGTGACGTGCACGTCCACGTTGAGCCTGAAACCGATGGGCCAAGGTTTCAGGCGCTCGCTAACAACGTTCGCGTTCACCCCGGCAGCGAGCAGATGAGATGCGTGAAGCCGATGAGTCTGGGTTCGGCCCGCCGTCTAGGGCAAGGTCAACGGACAGGAGAAAGAAGAATGACCGGACTACTTTCGGCGGCGGGGCTAGCCAAGCTTCACGATCTGATGGCCGCTCACGTGGCGGAGGAACGGATGCCGGGCCTCGTCACCCTCGTGGCCGGCGGCGGTGAGGTCCACGTTGACGTCATCGGCAGGCCCTCGTTCACCGACGCCAAGCCCGTGGCTCGCGACGCCATCTTCCGCATCGCCTCGTTGACCAAGCCGATCACGGCGGCGACGACCATGTCGCTGGTCGACGCAGGCGTTCTTAGCCTCGACCAGCCCGTCGACGACCTGTTGCCCGAGCTGGCTGACCGACGGGTGCTTTGTTCTATGGACGCCGAACTCACCGGCACCGTCCCGGCTCGACGATCGATCACGGTAGAGGACCTTCTCAGCTTGCGAATGGGCTTCGGCTCGGTGATGGCTCCTCCTGGCACCTACCCCATCCAGCGGGCCGAGGCCGAGCTTGGTCTTCAGAGCATCGGTGGTCCGCCCTGGCCACCAGTTGCCCTCGACACTGATCAGTGGATCGCCGCCCTTGGAACCCTGCCGCTGCTCGACCAGCCGGGCGAACGGTGGCTGTACAACACGGGCGCTCAGGTGCTCGGGGTCTTGCTGGCGCGGGTTGCGCAGAAGGACCTCGACGCGGTGATGCGCGAACGGATCTTCAAGCCGCTGCGCATGACCGACACCGGTTTCACCGTGCCGGGCGACAAGTTGAACCGGCTCACGACCTTCTACATGCCGAATACCGGAACCGGTGAGCTCTCGATGCTCGACGATCCGATCGACAGTTGGTGGGGCAATCCGACCCGGTTCGCCGATGCCAGCGGTTGGCTCACGTCCACCATCGACGACTACTGGGCCTTTGTGTCCATGCTGTTGGCCGGCGGATCCCTGAACGGCCAGCGCGTGCTGTCCGAGAGCTCGGTCGAGGTAATGACCACCGACCGCCTCACTCCGGAGCAGCGCGCCGGGACCGGTGTGTTTCTGGGAGATCACACCGGCTGGGGCTTTGGCATGGCGGCTCCCGCCGACGGTTCCCGCGGACAACCGTTGCCATGCGGATTCGGCTGGGACGGCGGCTCGGGCACCACCTGGCGTACCAACGCCGAGACGGGAACCACCGGCATCCTGCTCACGCAACGGGCCGTGACCTCACCGGGACCCCAGCCCGTGTACGAGGACTTCTGGGCCGGCGTCAACGCCGCCACCAATGTTGAATCCTGACTTGCCCTCGCCTGATCTGGATGTGGTCGCAATCCTCTACATCTACCTTGCATTGATCGAACAAACGTTCTAGCATGCGACCATGAAGTCAACACTTGTCGCCGACGAGGTCTCCGCCAAGGAGGCGGCGATCGACGTGCTGCAGGTGGAGGTGGCCACGACGGTCGGGGTCTTGAACTCGGCGCACGCCCGGTTGGTGGAGTTAGCGGCGCAGGCTCTGGCCGACGGGTTGTGGGAGCAATGGGGGATCCATACGCCGGAGCAGTGGCTGGTGTGGCAGGCCGGCCTGTCCCGCGCTCACGCCCGCCAGGTGGTGGCGGTGGCCCGCCGCGTTCCTGAGCTTCCACACCTTGACCAGGCGGTCCACGATGGAGCGTTGTCGTTGGATCAGGCGGAGGTGGTGGCCCGGCATTGCCCGTCCGGGTTCGACGCCGACGTGGTCGGGGTGGCGGTCAACGCCACCGTCCCACAGTTGCACCGCATGTTGGGCCGCTACCAGTTCACCGAACCGGTACCCGACACGCCGGCCGATCCGACCGACCCGCCCGCTCGGGACCCGGAACCGGAACGTCGCGTCACGTTCGGCTCGACCGATGGCGGCAGCTGGCACGCCAGCCTTGATCTACCCGCCGACGAGGGCGCCCTCTACGAGCAGGCGCTGGTCGCCAAGCGAGACGAGCTGTTCCGCCGTGACCACCCCGGCGTGGATGCCGACAGCCCAGAAGGGCGAGCGGCGCGCCGTGACCTGTCCTGGGCGGACGCCGCCGTGGCGCTGGCGGCCGACTCGCTCGCCACTGGCGACAAGGGTCAAGTCGGCGGCTCGGACCTGTTCCGGGTGCTCGTGCACCTCGAAGCGGATCCCACCCACCCGACCGGTCCAGGGGTCGCCGGCCTGCACCTCGGGGCGCCGCTACCCGCCGCACTGCGTCAGATTCTGCTGTGCGACTGCGAAGTCGTGCCGGTATGGGAAACACTCGGCAACCCCGTGGCGGTCGGGCGGGCTCAGCGGATCGTGCCCCGCCGGGTCCGACGCCTCATCGAACACCGCGACAAAGGCTGCCGGGTACCAGGCTGCGGGCAGAAACGGTGGCTGCACATCCACCACATCGTGCACTGGGAAGACCTCGGACTGACCGACCCCGACAACCTGATCTGCCTCTGCCACCGCCACCACCGCCTCCACCACCTCGGATTGCTGCCCATCACCGGCACCGCCGCCGACCTGACCGTCCGTGACCGGCATGGCCGAGAGCTCCAACCCGCCGGCCAGCCACGGACCATCCCCGCCGCAACCGAACCGGCCGACGCCGCCACCGACCTCGGCCTCGACCCAGTCGACTACCAGCACCCGCCCGGCGAACGCCTCCAACCCAAATGGATCGACTTCACCCCCAACCGGCCGCAGCCACCCGAGCGGCAACCCGGCGGGTCCGGCGCCGGCAGCCGCTCGCCCTGACCGGCCCTGAGCTGACCGACCGGCTGACGGTCAGCCGTTGGGTCGGTCGGGGTGGTGCTCGGCCCATGCCGCCAGCCACGCCTCGACCACGGGCGCGAACTCGGACGGGTTGTAGACGTCCTCCTCCGAGGAGAAGAGGCCCTCACCGGCG
>JAABUR0100005977.1_pt1 | contig 15157 bp, 18 predicted proteins | sample 5560091 | NCBI WGS metagenome assembly JAABUR01 (sample SAMN10711879, study PRJNA513375) | rock metagenome | isolation source: Antarctica rocks | place: Antarctica: Victoria Land, University Valley sud
CGTGACCGCGGTGGGATCGCTGCCGTGCGCTCCAGGAACGAGCGCCGCGGGCACGAAGCAGGCTGGCAGACCAGACGGCGCTTGCGCCACCACAGCTCGACCCGCTGCCCCGATGCCGGCAGGTCCTGGGCTGACGCTCACCGGGTTCTGCTGGACGCTGCCCGCACGGCCGGTCTTGGCGATGCGGAGGCCAGCAGGACCATCGAGCAGGGACTGCGCAAGGGTGAGACGGGGTGAGCCTCCGTTCGCAGGCCGCTGCGGCATCGGCTGTGCCGGTCGGTATCGAGCACCAGGCGAACGGCTGGGCGCCCCTGGACCTCGGCGAGGTGCTCTTCGGCGATCAGGTCGAGTTTGTGCCGACGCTGTTGTCCCGGTCCGACGGCGAGAAGCTGCTCTATCCCGGCCGAACCCACTCCTTCCAGGGAGAGCCGGAGTCACTCAAGTCGTGGCTCGCTCAGGTCGCCAGCGCCGAGGTTCTCCGTGATGGCGGCATCGTGCTCTACCTCGACCTTGAGGACGACCCCCGCTCCGTCACGGGCCGGCTGCGGGATCTTGGCTGCACAGCGCAGCAGATCCATGCCGGACTGCGCTACGTGCAGCCCAACGAAGCTCCCGTGGGGCGCGAGATGCCCGAGCAGTTGCTGGACCCAGAGCCGACTCTGGTGGTGGTGGACGCGGTCACCGAGGCCATGTCATTGTTCGGGCTCGACCCAAGTGACAATGCCGACGCAGCTGAGTTCTACCGCCTCGTCCCGCGGCCGTTCACGGCTGTCGGCGCGACCGTGGTCGTCATCGACCACGTCACCAAGGCAGGGACTGGCGGCCGCTGGGCACTGGGTGCCCAGCACAAGCTCGCAGCCATCGACGGTGCCGCCTACCGGCTTGAGACCGGCGCTCCGTCCGGTCGTGGTCGTAAGGGCACCGCCAAGATCTTCGTGGTCAAGGACCGCAATGGCTACATCCGCGGGCTTGCCGAGGGAACGAGAGTCGCTGAACTGCACCTCAACTCAGAGACTGACGGCAGCGTCGAGGCCGCTCTGGATCCGCCCGAGACGAACTTCAGGCCGACGATTCTCATGGAGCGGATCAGCGACGTCCTCGCCGGCGAACCTGGGGAGCGGTTCACGCGCACGCAGGTCTACGAGGGCGTCGCGGGAAAGCGGAGCGACCTGCAGAAGGCACTCAACAAGCTCGTGGAGGAGGGCTTCGTGGCCAGAACGCTCGGTGCCGCTGACCCGGTGTCCTCGCGCTGTACATCGCTGCGGACCTGGTCACGGTCGGCGCAAGCTGCCCGTCGTCGGGGTCGACCAGGTGGCCGTGGTCGCACCGGGCGCCGTTGTCGCTCCGGTGCGCTGCGCGGTGTTCGACGATCCGAATTTGGTGTCGGCCGCCGGGTTGGTCTCGGTGCTCGGGTTGGCGCAGCGGGCGGGGCTGGGCGAGTTGGCTGGCAGGCATGTGACGGTGGCCGGCGGGCCTGGCTCGGCGGCGGGATTGAAGGTGGCCGGCATGGTCGCGGCGCCGATTCGATCGATGACATGGATCTGCCGCGGCACGGCGCGATGGGGCGGCTGTTCCTGGGGGTGCGGGAGCCATCGACGCTGCAAGCAATGGCAGCAGCTGTTCACCGCCGCGATCGGGCCACCAGCAACAAGCTGAACCATCCCGCGCCGCCAGGCCCGACCGGACGCCATGTGGAAACGCCGAGCAGGTCGGCAGCCCGCGCACGCCCCGAACCCACTAGTCCACCCCCAAGATCAACAAACGGCTGATCACTGGGCTAAACGGTGGATCCAGGCTAAGGGGAGCCGACGTCTGAGCCATTGATCGGCGATTATCAGCGCGAGCAGCGAGGCAGCAGCGGCCGCCAAAGGTCGGTGCACCTGCGCCGACGGCGGCACGAGCCGCGCGCGAGCCAGCGGCGCGGCCGCCCGGAGCGAGCCGAGGCGCAGGTGGCGCGTGCCGCTGAGCAGTGCGCCGATGGCCGAGTCCACGCCGGCTCCCACCATTACTATCGGCCCCTGCGGGTGCACGACCTCTACGGTGACGCCTGCCTCGGCCAGTAGGTCGCCAACGACGGCCGGAAAGTGTGACCTATTGCCGAGAGCGGACCTTAGGAGCATGACAGGGTCTGTAACCGAAATGGTCACCTTGGTCCCACACGCGTCTACCCGTCCGGTGCTGCTACCGGACGGGCCGTCCACCGAAAACGTCAGATTACTATCGATCCTCAGCGGTCCGGCTGTCACTGCTGTTTGAGGGTGGCGCTCTCCGATGTGGTGATGCGCAACGTCCCATTCAGCCGCCAGCTCGCACGGGCCGCATCGGGGCCGGTGTCCCGCGGGACCTCGATGAACATGTCAACGAACTGATAGTCGATGGCCGCTCCCCGCCCGGTCAGATAAGACCACATCTCCTTGCCGAGGTCTGACCAGTCGAGGACCTCCTTCTTCTTGGCGTCAGAGTGCATGGTTGCGTTAGCCGCAGTCGTCATGAAGCCCTTCCCGGCTGGAGTGGAGGTGGGACGCCAGCAACTCCGGCGGGCAACCGCCAGGTCACCGGCGCTGGTACGACAAGTCTAGAGGCAAGCTGGGCCCACCCGCGTCGTTCTGACCAGCCGGAGTTACCGCAGGGTGACGCGACTGGCGCAACCCAATGACCTAACGCCTCCAGGGAGAACAGGCGCTCAAATGTGTGTCAGGCCACACTGTTGGGGAGGGACCCCTCAACCGAGGCGCCTCCGCCACTCAGCCGGCGTCTCACCCGGACAGGGCAGGAGGCCGATGACCGGTGGCAGCCAACCGCGGTGTGGCGTACATGGGGCCGAACACGGTCGAGGTCCACGAGATCGACTTCCCGACGCTTGAGCTGCAGGACGGCCCAGGCGTCAACCCCGACAACGTCGGCCGCAGGTGCAACCACGGCGTCATCCTCAAGGTCGTCACCAGCAACATCTGCGGCAGCGACCAGCACATGGTCCGTGGCCGCACGACAGCGCCTGAGAACCTCGTCCTGGGCCACGAGATCCTCGGCGAGGTCGTCGAGGCCGGCCCGGACGTGGAGTTCATCCACGTCGGCGACCTGTGCTCGGTGCCGTTCAACATCGCCTGCGGCCGCTGCCGCAACTGCAAGGAGGGCAAGACCGGTATCTGCCTGAACGTCAACCCGGCGCGGCCGGGAGCGGCTTATGGATACGTCGACATGGGCGGCTGGGTCGGCGGCCAGGCGGAGTACGTAATGGTGCCGTACGCCGACTGGAACCTGCTGCGCTTCCCCGACCGCGACCAGGCGATGGCCAAGATCAAGGACCTGGCGATGCTGTCGGATATCTTCCCGACCGGCTTCCACGGCGCCGTGACGGCCGGCGTGCAGCCAGGGTCGACGGCCTACATCGCGGGAGCCGGGCCGGTGGGGCTGGCCGCTGCGGTCGGTGCGCAGCTGCTCGGCGCGGCCGTCGTCATCGTCGCGGACATGTCTCCAGAGCGCCTGCAGCAGGCCCAGAGCTTCGGCTGCGAGACGGTCGACGTCAGCCAGGGCGACCCGCAGGACCAGATCGAGCAGATTCTCGGTGTCCCCGAAGTTGACGCTGTCGACGCGGTCGGGTTCGAGGCGCGTGGGCACGGTCAGGACGACACCGAGGCGCCGGCCACCGTCCTCAACTCTCTCATGGAGATCACCGCTGCCGGTGGAGCCATCGGCATCCCCGGGCTGTACGTCACCGGCGACCCGGGCGGGGTCGACGAGGCCGCCAAGGTCGGCGCGCTGTCGCTCAGCTTCGGCACCGGATGGGCGAAGTCGCTGTCGTTCGCCACTGGGCAGTGCCCCGTGATGCGCTACAACCACCGGCTGATGCAGGCGATCCTGCACGACAAGGTGCAGATAGCGAAGGCAGTCAACGCCACGGTGATCTCACTTGACGAGGCACCCCAGGGTTACGCCGACTTCGACAAGGGCGTCGCGAAGAAGTTCATCCTCGACCCGCACGGGATGGTCGCCTGACCCAGCGAGGGCACGAGATCTGCCCCAGCACCCAGCAGCGCCGTGGTCCTGCTACAACACCCAGGTGACCATGCCGCCCGCGCTCGACCTCTTGGTGCGCGAGGCCGCCTTCGCGCATGTCCAGGCCTGCGCGGAGCGCCGCGACGGGACGGTGACGCGCGCCGAGCTCGAGGGTCTCGTCGTCTATCGGCGCGGCTCCCGCTGATCGACCAGAGTCGAGGCATCGGCAACCCCGCCTCGCTCGTCGCCACGCTCAGCGTGCTCAGCTCACCCAGCGGCCGTACCAGGACGAGGACCTCGGTACCGGGCGCTCGTCAAAACAACGCCCATACACCTCGGTCAACTCGTCGACGGCATCGTCCGCCCGGGAGAGGGCGTCGTCGGCGGAGCACTGCCGCTGGTGCGGACGAGGACGAAGGCGCCCAACGAGTCCTCCATGGCCTGCTCGTGGAGTCCGCCAACGAGAGGGCCTACCACCAGTGGCTCCTCCAGGTCGTGGGCATCCCCTCCGGCGAAGACCCCGTTTGGGCACGTGCCAAGATCGCATTTGCAGACAGCCGGCGATTAGCCTCCGCGTTATGGGGGACCCTCGAACGACCGCGATGGCGACGATCGGCGGAGCGGTCGCGATCTCGAGCGCGCTCGCGCCGAGGCGCTTTCTCGGGCTATTCGGTCTCCCCGAGGAGGAGGCGACCGGGGCGGCAATCCTTGGTTGGCGGCTCATGGCCGTCCGGACGGCGTCAATCAGCCTGCTCGCTGCCAGCGGGAGTGCCGCCGGCCGGGACCTGTTCATGCCCGTCCAGGTCATGGACCAGGCGGCGTGGTGGTGGGGCTACTGGCGGGGTCAGCTGCCCCTTCGCACTGCGCTCCTCGCGGCCACCGCTTCCGGAGCGATCATCGCCCTCGATCTCGCGCGTCGCGCCTCAGAGGCGTGAGGAGCTCGACCCGGCCAAGTGAGGTTCACGGCGGACTGCCCGCTTGGTAATCGCTGGACTGGGACTGGGACTGGGACTGGGACTGGGACCGGGAGCGGCTGACGGCTGACCTCGAAGGCCGGGAGTCCGCAGCGCGATAGCGAAGTTCCGCGCACGCCGCCTCAGCAGGGCGGGACCATCGAGGTCAGTAAAGGAGCCGACGGCGATTGCGGAACCTGAGCGGGCCGCTTGTTGGTGCCGTCGGGATCCTCCGTCAGACAAGCGCTGGGGCAGCGGCGGCGTGCGCGCGGGGAATGACTGCGACTGGGCAGGGCGCAAGGTCGCTGAGGTCGTCGCTGACTGCCATGCAGCAGCCGGCCAAGTCCGGAGTGGACGCTGCCGCCCACGACGATGAGGTCGGCGTCGGTACTCGCCTCAAGCAGCCCATCCAGCGGGGCGCCATGGGTGAGCTGCACCTCGATCTGCTGAGGCCCCAGCACCTGCCGTACCCACTGGTCCAGGCGCACGAGGGCGGCTCCTTGTTGTGCGGGTACCGCGCGGGCTGGGTGCCACACGTCCCGAGCGGAGCTGGGATGGACCTGCCAGGCGTAGCAGACGAGCAGCCCGGCATGGCGCAGCTGCGCTTCCTGTTACGCCCACCGCAACGCGACCCGTGAGGCCTCTGTGCCACAGACCCCGACCACGATCCGGCCCGTCAGGGACCGTTCGGTGTCAGGCACCACGACCACAGGGCAGGAGGCGTGATGCAGGCAGGTGCGGGTGAGGTGGGTGAGGTGCCAGGCATCATGGGGGTGGTCAGGCGCGCCCGGCCGACCCCGCCGACTGAGACGACCCCGCACCCTGCGGGCCGTCAGTACAGAGACAAAAGCGGTGTTGGGCGCTCTGTTGGGCGCGGCCGCTTGTCCGTCGACGGCGCGCTCTACCTCACGTGAATTCACCGGTCGGGTTGGCTCTCGTCGCGTTCTTCGAGGACCTTGTTCGGCACCTGCAGCAACCGCAGCACGGTCACCAGCCCGATGCCGCCGAGCATGTTGCCCAGCACTGCGAAGCCGAGCAGACCCAGCCAGTCGGCGTAGCCGAACGGAGCACCGGCCTGCAGCGCGGCGAAGCACACCAGCGACGCGACGATGGCGTGGTTGACTTTGCCGGCGCCGAGCAGGAAGCCGGCGACGACCGCGGGTACCAGCCGGACCCCGTCGGAGTCGGTCGAGTGCTGCAGGTGGGTCATCAGCGTGATGAGCATGCCGCCCACCAGCGCGAGGGCGAACGCCCGCCAGGTGATGCCCAGCCTGATGTAAAAGGTGGCCGCCTCCAGCGCCTGAGCGCGCAGCGCGGGAAAACCGGCCATCACCAGCCCGGTCACGACCCAACCGCCTGCGAGGTTGGTCGCCAGGGTCACCACCCACAGCCGGGTCAGCCCGAACAGCGTGCCGCGCCGGGCGACGACGGCCACTACCGGGACCAGGAAGTCCTCGGTGAACAGTTCACTGCGGGCCAGGGTCAGGGCGATGAACCCGGCGGAGAACGCCAACCCCCCGAGCAGCACACTGTGGGTGGCCTGCTCGACCAGGAGCAGGGCGAGAACCCCGATGCCGACGTCCAAACCGCCAAGGACCCCGGTCGCAAGCAGGCCCAGCCAGGACCGGCCGAGCCGCTGCTCACCCTCCTCGACGAGCCGGTCGAACGTCTCCTCGGTGTCCTGCTGGGCAACCCCAGGACCGACAGCAGCAGCTGCAGCACTGGTAGGCGGCTTGTCCGTGTCCCGGCGTTCCCCCGGCGCTATCGGAGCCTGTGACGCCATCGGCTCTCCCCTCATCTGACTGTCAGGGCAAGAAACGTCAGCCGCGCGACTGGGCGGTCGGCCAAACGTCGCCGCCGCGCCCGGCCGGAAGCAACAGCAGCGCGGCTCGGTGTCGGTGGCCGAGGTTGGCATCGTCGTCAGCCAGGTGGCGTGGTCGCCGCAGGCAGCCAATGATAGGGAACTTCACGGCGTCATCTGACGCCACTGGCGACCGCGCAGGTGTGGTCAAAGCGTCGGAGGACGGCGGCAGGCGGCACGCTGACCTGACCGAGAAGCTCTCCCGGGATCGCCTGCTCTCTACGCTGGCGCGACTCCTGGAGACGGACATACCTGGCTACGCTCCTGTCCAGCTCACGGCTCAGGTGCGCCTCGTAGCGCGGCAACTGGTCGAACAAGTTGGAGTTCAGCGCGTTGGCGCCGGCCCGCATGACGTCCTCCTGCGCGGCTTCAGCAGACCGGCCCCGCCCCGGGGGCGAGATCATTGGAACGCAAGTGTTGTGCGCTAGAGCCGTCGCCTCAAGCTCTACGAGGCGACGGCGCCGCACGTACAGCCCGGCGATGTGGAGGGCCTCCGCCCGTTCCTGCGCTGTCTGTGGCCCAAGCTCAGCGAGCAGATCATGGACGAAGGCCCCGAGGTCACTCGGGTCGTCGGCGAACGGGCCGTGCTGCAGCCCCACGAGCAGCCGACCGGTAAAGCCGTGCTTGACCGCGTTCTGTGACGAGCGAAGCTTCCCTGCCTCGGTCCTGGGGCCGGTGGAGCGGTGCGCGTTACCGCGGTTGGCCTCGAGCTGTGCAGTGCTGGTCATCGGCTCTCCGTCTGCTGAACGAACCCAGTCCGGGCCGGGGCACAAGCTCTACCCCACCGCCGCCATCCCGTCGATTGTCCCGCACCCTCCGCCGTGACGCTGGGGGTGCGGGCCTCAACCGGCCCGTAGATGACCTTGCCGGGCCCGTCAAGGCCAGGGACAGCCCAGACGCCCGAGTCGAGCAGCGCCACGGTGACGCCGGCATCCGTCAACGGCCGGCAGGCGGGGTCGGTGTGCTTCCACAGCCTGCGCACCGATCGCCCGGGTCACGGTGAACAGCGAGCCCGGATCCGAGGCGAGCATGCGGTCCTCTTCGGCTCCAGTGCTCGTCCGAGCGTCGATCGTCCGGTGGCCGACCGCTGCCGGGGACACGAGACCTGCCGGTGCCTACCGGGAGTCGCGGGCAACGTTCCGGCCCTCGCGTGGGCAAGATGCCAGGGCGGTGCGGGGACGACCGTGGACTGGGGGACCGTGGATGGCGAGCATCGAAGACGTACTTGACCAGCTCGTGCAGAGCGCGACCGACGAGCGGGACAAGGGCGACAAGTTCGAGCGGCTGATCGCCAACTTCCTGCGCACCGACCTCACCTGGGCCCCCAGTTCAGCGACGTCTGGCTGTGGTCAGACTGGCCGGGCCGGCAGGGCAAGCCCGACACCGGCATCGACCTGGTCGCCAAGGAACGCGACACTGACGCGCTGACCGCGGTCCAGTGCAAGTTCTACGCCGCGACGCACACGCTGCAGAAGGCCGACATCGACTCCTTCTTCACCGCCTCCGGCAGGCCGGGTTCAGCAACCGGATGATCGTCTCCACCACCGACCAGTGGAGCAAGAACGCCGAGGACGCCCTCGCCAACCAGCAGATCCCCGTCCAGCGACTCAGCCGCGGGGACCTGACCGAGTCCAGCATCGACTGGTCCCAGTTCAGCCCCCGCCCCCCCGAGGTGATGGAGCTCAAGGACCAGAAGGTCCTGCGCCCTCACCAGCAAGCCGCGCTCGGCGACGTCCGGGCCGGGCTGGCCGACCACGACCGCGGCAAGCTGATCATGGCCTGCGGCACCGGCAAGACGTTCACCTCGCTGCGGATCTCCGAGGACCTCGTCGCCGTCGGCGGCAGCGTGCTGTTCCTGGTGCCGTCGATCTCGCTGTTGTCCCAGTCCCTGAAGGAGTGGACCGCCGAGGCCGCCGTGGCACTGCGGCCGTTCGCGGTCTGCTCGGATGCCAAGGTCGGCAAGCGGACCCAGAGCGAGGACATCTCGCCCTACGACTTGGCCTACCCGGCCTCCACCGACGCGGCCAAGCTGCACGCCCGGGTCACCGCGGCGACCGCCGACGACAAGCTCACGGTGGTGTTCTCGACCTACCAGTCGCTGCCGGTCGTGGCTGCGGCGCAGAAGCTCGGGCTCGCCGAGTTCGACCTGATCGTGTGCGACGAGGCGCACCGCACCACCGGCGTCACCCTGGCCGGTGAGGATGAGTCGAACTTCGTCAAGGTCCACGACCAGAACGTCATTGGCGGCGCGAAGCGGCTGTACATGACCGCGACCCCGCGCATCTACGACGACGCGAGCAAGACCCAGGCCGAGGGCGGCTCCGCGGTGCTCGCGTCGATGGACGACGAGGTGCTCTACGGCCCGGAGCTGCACCGTCTGGGCTTCGGCGAGGCCGTCAACCGCAACCTGCTCACGGACTACAAGGTCCTGGTGCTGACGGTCGACGAGCAGGCCGTCAGCACCACGTTCCAGACCCAGCTCGCGGACAGGAACAATGAGCTCGGCATCGACGACGCCGCCAAGATCGTCGGGTGCTGGAACGGGCTGGCCAAGAAGGGCCGCGCCGAGTCCGGGTTCGGCGACGCCGATGCGCCGATGCGCCGTGCGGTCGCGTTCTCCCGGTCGATCCGCGACTCCAAGCGCTTCACAGCCCTGTTCACCGACATCGTCGACCAGTACGTCAACAGCCAGCCCCTACCGGACGGCGACGGCGACGAGGCCGATCCTGTTCTGCGCTGCCAGGCCCGGCACGTCGACGGCACGTTCAACGTGCTCCGGCGCAACGAGCAGCTGGACTGGCTCAAGGCCCCGCTGCCGCCCGACACCTGCCGCGTGCTGTCCAACGCCCGATGCTTGAGCGAGGGCGTCGACGTGCCGGCGCTCGACGCGGTCATGTTCCTCAACCCGCGGAACTCGGTCGTCGACGTGGTGCAGTCCGTCGGCCGGGTGATGCGCCGGGCCCCGGGCAAGCAGTACGGCTACGTCATCCTGCCGATCGGCATCCCCGCCGACATGACCCCCGAGCAGGCGCTCGCCGACAACGACAAGTACAAGGTCGTCTGGCAGGTGCTGCAGGCCCTGCGGGCCCACGACGAGCGCTTCAACGCCATGGTCAACCAGATCGAGCTGAACAAGGCCCGACCGACCAGCTCCAGGTCATCGGCGTCAGCGGCTTCGACCCCGACACGACCTCCCCATCGGCACAGCCCGCGGTGCAGGGAAGGCTGGCCTTCCCGCAACTCGGCGAGTGGCGTGACGCCATCTACGCCAAGATCGTGAAGAGGGTCGGCGACCGCCGGTACTGGGAGGACTGGGCCAAGGACGTCTCGACCATCGCCGATCGGCACACGACGCGCATCAAGGCCCTGCTGGCCGACCCCGACCTCGACGTCGCCGACGTCTTCGAGCAGTTCCTGGCCGGCCTGCGCGGCAACCTCAACGACGGCATCACCCGCGACAACGCGATCGACATGCTCGCCCAGCACCTGATCACCAAGCCGGTGTTCGACGCTCTGTTCCAGGACTACGACTTCACCGACCACAACCCCGTCTCCCAGGTCATGGAGGGCATGCTCGCCGCGCTCCACGACCAGAACCTGACCCGGGAGCAGCACGGCCTCGACGCGTTCTACGACAACGTTCGGGCCCGTGCCGAGGGGGTCGACAACGCCGAGGGCAAGCAGAAGGTGATCGTCGAGCTCTACGAGAAGTTCTTCAAGATCGCCTTCCCGCGGGCCGCGGAGTCCCTCGGCATCGTCTACACCCCGGTGGAGATCGTCGACTTCATCCTGCGCAGCGTGCAGCACATCCTGCAGACCGAGTTCGGCGTCTCGCTCGACGACGAGGGCGTCCATGTCCTCGATCCGTTCACCGGCACTGGGACGTTCATCGTCCGGCTGCTCCAGAGCGGCCTCGTCGGCCCACAGGACCTGCTGCGCAAGTACCAGCCCGCCACCTGGGCAGGGATGAGCTCAGACCTTCAGCGGGCGGCGTAGGTCGCGGCGATCGAGGCGTCCAGGCTCGGGTACTTCTGGTTCTGGTTGCCGTCGTTCTGGCTGGTCTGCCCTGCTGAGTAGGGGGGGTGGCCGCCCAGGATGCGCTCGCCATCGGCCAGCGTGAGGACCGTCGAGATCGTGAACTCGCTGCCCTCGCTGGGCCGAGTTGATGGCGCTGGCCGTCACGGCCGGCGAGTCGCCGGCCGTGGCGATGGGCCGGGTGGTTCGCCTGAGCGCGGGACCGCTCGCCACCGAGCTCGGGCGCGCGCTTGCCGACGTCCGGCTCGGCGCACCGCTCGCCTCGGCCCTCGATGCCCTGGCCCGCCGGACCACCCTGGTGCCGCTCGCCCGGTTCGTCGACGGCGTCGTGGTGGCGCTCGAGCGCGGTACCCCGCTCGGGGACGTGCTACGCGCCCAGGCCGGCGACGTGCGCGAGGCCGGCAAGCGCGCCCTGCTCGACGCCGGCGGCCGCAAGGAGATCCAGATGCTGGTGCCGGTGGTGTTCCTCGTCCTGCCCGTCACCGTCGTCTTCGCCTGTTACCCGGCTCTGGTGAGCCTGTCGTTTTCCAGCGGATAGGGAGATCTGCAATGCACCTGCTTCTTCTCGTCGACGCCGTCCTCGAGCGCGTCCGCACCCTGATGACGAGCGACGACCGTGAGCGCGGCGACGTTCCGGGGTGGGTCATGGTGACTGTCATGACCGCCGGCCTGGTCGTCGCGCTGCTCGCGCTCGCCGGCCCGAAGCTGACGTCGGCGTTCAGCAGGGCGATCGATTCGGTCAGCGGCTGACCCTCGTGCACCGCAGGCCCGGCGACCGCGCCGAGGACGGCGCAGCTGTCGTCGAGTTCGTGCTCGTGGGCGTGCTGCTGCTGTTCGTGTTCATGGGTGTGGTCCAGGTCGGCCTCGTGCTGCATACCCGCAACGTCCTCGCGGCCGATGCCGCCGAAGGCGCCCGGCACGCGGCCAACCTTGGCGCCGACCCTGCGTCCGGCGGCGGCTGGACGCAGGAGCTGCTCGCCCACAGCCTGCCCGCGGCCGGACGCCAGGTGACGTGCACCGGGAGTGGCGCCATGGGCCCTGGCGGGCTGCCGCTCGCGACTGTGACCTGCCAGGGGCGGATGCGGCTGACCTTCCTGCCGCTTGGGGTGTCCGTTCCCTTGCACGTGACGGGGCGAGCCGTGAAGGAGACGGCGCAGTGACCCCGCCGCATCGCCGTTGGCCTCGGCGCCTGGCCAGGGGCGACGACGGCTCGGCGCTGATCGAGTTCATCGGCCTGTCGATCCTGCTGCTGGTACCGCTGATGTACCTGCTGGTGACCGTGTTCGCCATCCAGCGGGCTGCCTTCGGCGTCACGCAGGCCGCCCGTGAGGCCGGGAGGGCGTTCGCGACTGCTCCCACGGCCGCCGTCGGGATGCAGCGCGCGCAAGTCGCCGCCGACCTCGCGCTCGAAGACCAGGGGCTGCACCACGGAGCCGCGCTCGGCTACGGCTCCTGCGGCGGGGGAGGCTCTCCATCACTGGCAGCAGGCGCCCGCTTCACGGTCTGCGTGCGGACGACCGCCCCGCTGCCGCTGACTGCACGCGGTCCGCTGAGCGGCGCGGGCTCGGTCACCGTCAACGGCACCTACGTCGTGTCGGTCGACGCCTTCCGGGAGACCCGGTGAGGCGGCTGATTCGGTCGCGCCGCCGGGGCCGACCCGGTGGCGAGGAGGGCACCATCCTGCTGCTCACCCTGGGCTACGTCGTGATCGCCCTCGGGCTGGTGGCTGTCGTCGTCGACGCCTCGGCTGTCTTTCTCGCCCGGCGCGGGCTCGCATCGGCCTGTGACGGGGCATCGCTCGCCGGTGCCCAGTCCGTTGACGTGCCCGGCGTCTACCACGGGGCAGCCACGGCGACGCTGCCCCTGGCCAGCGTGCAGGGCGCCGTCGCCCGATACCAGGCCGAGGCCGCGCCGCGGTCCTCGCTGGTCGCTGCGGTCACCGGCGGGGACCATGTCGTCGTCACCGGCAGCCGCACGGTCGCTCTCCCGGTGTCGCGGCTGCTGGGCATCGGACCGCTGACGGTCCGGGCCCGGGCCGAGGCGAAACTCCGGCCAGTTAGGCGCCGCCGTTCCCTAGCGGCAGGTGCCCGGTCGAAACTGCAGTCATCCTCCGCCCTGCCGGGCGCAGAAGTGGGACAAAACGGGGCGCTCCACCGGTTCTGCGGGGAGGATGACTGCAGCTTCGTACGTCCCGCCCGCAGCTGGCTACGCCGGAAGCAAGGTGCGCCGCAGCGCCTTGCGGTCGGTCTTGCCGACGCTGGTCAGCGGCACAGCGTCGACGATGTGCACCTCCCGCGGGTACTTGTTGGCCGCGACGTGCTCGCGGCCGTGCGCCACCAGCTCCTCGACGCTGGTGGTCGCGTCTGGCCGCAGCTGGACGAAGGCCACGACCTCCTCGCCGTAGGTGCGGTCGGGCCGGCCGACGACAGCACACGCGACCACCTCGGGGTGGCCGAGCATCGCGTCCTCGACGTCGCTGGGATAGACGTTGAACCCGCCGCGAATGATCAGGTCCTTGATGCGGTCGACGACGTAGAGATAACCGTCCTCGTCGAGGTGCCCTACGTCGCCGGTGTGCAGCCAGCCGTCGCGCACCGCCACCGCCGTCTCCTCCGGCGAGTGCCAGTAGCCCGAGAGCAGCATCGGCCCGCGCACGCAGATCTCCCCGTCGATCCCGGGGCCTGCATCCGGGACCTCGTCGGATGCCTCGATCCGCAGCTCGATCCCGGGCGCGGGCACGCCGACGCTCCCCGGGCGGCCGTGACCCTGCAGGCTGTTGCTGATGAGCGCTGCCGTCTCCGTGCAGCCGTACCCCTCCGATATCGACGCCCCTGGCACACGCTGGGTGAACGCATCGGCCACCTCGCGTGACAGCGGGGCGCCGCCGCTGGCGATGCGCACCAGCGAGGACAGGTCATGCTCCTCCAGCGGCTGGGCCAGCAGCAGCTGCAACATCGATGGCACGACCGAGGCCACCTGCACCCGCTCCTGCTCGACAAGGCGCAGCCAGCCCTCGGCCTTGAACCAGCGCATGACGACTGCCGTGCCGGGGGTAGGCGCGTGCAGCCCCATCACGTTGATCATCAGCCCGAACACATGCGAGAGCGGCAGGGGCAGCAACGAGGTCCGGATGTCCTCCTGGTAGGACATCGCCGTCGCCGCCCACGCCGCTGCCGACATCGCGTCGTGGCTCAGCATCACGCCCTTGGAGCGCCCGGTCGTCCCCCCAGTGCACAGCAGCGCCGCGAGGTCGGTGGATGCGGTGTCGACCAGCGAGCCCTCCTCGTGGGCCTCGAGCTCGGCAAAGTCGAGCACGGGCTGGTCGGATGGAACGTCGCCGGCCGGTGCCGCCCCGACGAGGATGATCGCGCGCAACGTGTCGACGCCATGGGCCGCGTCCGCGACCTTGGGCAGGAAGTCGGGGGTCGTCACGACGAACGTCGCGCCGCTGTCGGCCAGCACGTGGTGCAGCTCGTCCGCGCTCAGCAGGAAGATCACCGGCGTCGTCACGGCCCCGGCACGCCAGACCGCGGAGTAGGTGATGCTCACCTCGGGGCAGTTGGCCATGCACACGACCACGCGCTCACCAGGACCTAGCCCGGCCGCGCGCAGACCACCGGAGAGCCGCCGCGCCCGCTCGGCGAGCTGCACGCCAGTCCATCGCTGGTCCTCGAACAGCATCACCGAGCCCCCACCCGTGCGCTCGGTCGCAGCCTCGGCCAGCCGCTGCAGGCTCGAACCCGTCTGCTGGGTCACGAGCGGGACAGTCATCGTGCCTCCATGGCATGTCGAGCCGGCGGCATGCCCCGGCTGACGAGCTGCGCGCGCTCCACCATCTCACCGGGTTCGGCGGCGCTGTGCGGCGGGCAGGCGGGAGGCGAGCCCCCGAGGACAAGACGCCCAGGACAAGAGGTCGACGCCATGGCAGCCCAGCCGACACCCCCAGCAGCCGGCGAGCAGCCCGTCGCCACCACCGCGTACGGTCTGGTGGCCGGCGCGCGCACCGGCGACGTGCTCTCGTTCAAGGGAATCCCCTACGCCGCTCCGCCGTTCGGGGAGCTGCGCTTCCAGCCGCCGTCGCCGCCAGAGCCGTGGACCGAGCTCCGCTCGGCGACCGAGTACGGCTCGACCGTGCCCAAGCCGCCCTACCCCGCGCCCGTCGACGACCTGCTGCCCGAGCCGGTCATCCCGGGCGAGGACTGCCTGAACCTCAACGTCTGGACCCCGGACCTGTCCGGCAGCCGGCCGGTGATGGTGTGGGTCCACGGCGGTGCCTTCGTCAACGGCTCGGGTGCCGTGCCGCAGTACGACG
>JAABUR0100005979.1_pt1 | contig 15154 bp, 13 predicted proteins | sample 5560091 | NCBI WGS metagenome assembly JAABUR01 (sample SAMN10711879, study PRJNA513375) | rock metagenome | isolation source: Antarctica rocks | place: Antarctica: Victoria Land, University Valley sud
CTCGGTCGCAGCTGTGCCCCGCTCGCCCGCGCGCGCGCCGCCTGCCCAGCCATCGCCGTCCATGCTGTGCCGTCTCCCGCCTGCCGCGCTCCAGCCACTGCCCGGCCCCCTGCCGGAGCTTGCGGCCGGCGGCGCCGCTGCGCAGCCCTGCTCGGCGCCCTCCAGCTCTACCCTGACATCTGCAGGCACACTCGTGCTGGGTGCGCCTGCCATCGCGCTGGCGGGCGACGCCTCGCTAACGACTGACCCATCGGGCGCCTGGGCGCGTGCTGGCGGCGCCACAGGCTCTGCTGCAGCAGCCAGCGCGGGTGCAGCGGGTGCCGCACCAGCGGCGGCGTCAGCAGGTTGAGGTGCGCCGGCAGCAGCCCCACCAGGCCCAGCGACAATGCCGCCCTGCAAACTCGCATCAGGTTGCGCTGCTGCGCCGTGGGCGGCGGGTGCCCCGGACTGCTCTGCGTTTGATGCAGTTGAAAGAAGGGGCGCTGCAGCGGCATCCACGACTACGCGGCCCATGCGCACCGGCGCATCGCCTGGCTCTGTCGCTGCAGCGGGCTGCTCCGCCGCGCCGGGCTGCACTGCCGCCCGGTGGGGCTGCCCAGCTGCGACATTTGAACCTGCTATGCGGGGCTGCTCTCCTGTGCGGCTCAGCGCTGCCACGCTCGGGTCGCTCGCACCAGCTTGCTGGTCCACCGCGCCGGGCTGCGCAGCAGCGCCAGCCTGCGGTGCTGCGGCCGCCCGCCGCGCGGCGCCGGGCGGAGCGGCCGCGCCGCCAGGGCCCACGACTGTCCCCGGCTGGCCTGCAGCGGGGCGAGCATCCTCCACGCGGCGCACACCCGCTGCCGCCGCGCGCGCCGCGCTCGCGGCCGCGCTCGCCGACACGGACACGCGCTCGCCGTTGACCGGCCACGCAGCATGCGAGCCGGCCGCGCCGCGCGTGCCCGGCGGATGCGCACTGGGCCTTGCCGGCGCTGCCGCCGCGGCCCACTCCTGCGTGCCTGGCCAGAGGCCCACCCTGCCGCTGCTGTTGCCGAGCAGCGCAATGTGCGGTGCCCCGTTTGAGCTGCCGTTGGCGAGCACCGGGAGGCCCGCAAAGGGGCCGCCTGCCAGCGTCGCCGCCATGGGGAACGCTTGCCGCGCGTTGGCGAGCACCGGGCTCGTCGCCTGGGGCATGGCGCGCCCCTTGCGCGGCCCTGCGGGCGCCCGAGCAGCGGCGTCATACTCCGCTGGTGCCCTGCTGCCTTGCCCTAAGCGTAACGGCTCGACTCAGAGGGGTATGCCCGGCCGGGGGCGCGCCACCTTTTGCTGTTGCTGGGGCGTGGCCGTTGAGCCGGTTCAGCTCCGTCAGAAAGTCGCTCGCGCCAGACATCTGCGGGTGGGGACACTGCGTTTGAACGGTTGACCTCGCCACACAGCGCAGGGCGTGCCAGCATCCTCAATGCAGCAGCAGGGCCGGTGCTGCAACAGCTCCAGCCCGCAACAGCGCACCTTGGCTTCCTTCTCCTTCGCTGCAAGCAAGGTCGCAGTTTTGTGCTTTGGCGCCTTGCCCTGCGCGCCACACGGACCCTGTCAGAGTGCAAGGCACTGAAGAGCCTGGTCAGAAGCAAAGCGTGAGTCGATGCAGCCGGCGCGTGCAAAGCCGCACCATAGCGGCAACGAGCAGGCTGCCCCAGCAACGCTCTAGGAGGCTCCTGAGTGCGCCATCTTCTCCCGCAGTGCATGGTGCCAAGGCGCTCAGGTTCAACCCTGCTCCTACGGTATACCCTCCTACCACCAGATTTCCTGCAAAGTGCGCAGGCCACACGCAGTGCGCGTGTTGCAACTTTACAGGGCGAGAGTTGCATCTGGAGGTCAGTGTAAATATCCTGCTCCCACCTGCTGCTTACCCGCCTTGCCGCACCAGAACCCCCGCTGCTACATCTGCAGGTACGCGCCAACCACCTGAAATCTTGCCGCTTTGTGGCGTCAAAGCCCGCGGTTGTTGTGTCTGCCTGCCACAAGCCCCATCTGCGCACATTGTTGACCTCGCCGTACTCCACATAAGAATATACTTTATTGTGACGGCGGCAGCCGCGGGCGCGGAGGCGCGACGCGCTGCCCTGGCACCGCGCTGCCCGCGTGCTGCCCGGCCAGCAGCGCCAGGCGGCTACCGGCGTGAGGCCCCGCGCGGCGCCGGAGCATGAAGTTTGGCAAGCGGCTGGCGCTTGAGGCCGCGCGCCGCTGGCGGCCCTTCTACCTGGACTACAAGGCCTGCAAGCGGGCCATACAGCAGGACGTCAACTCAGCAGGCGCGCATCGTCTGTGGCTGGGCCGCGTGGGGCGTCGCAAGCGCGCACCAGTGCACGGCCATCACACGGCGGTGGTGGGTTGGCACGGGCAAGGCAGAGCTCTGTCAGTGCGCGACCGCAAGGGGCTGGGACGCGTTGGTGGTTTGAAAGGCGCGCGCGTCGCGCTGGGTGCGGCGGGCGCTGCGCGGGGCGCTGACCGCGCCTGCCCGCGGCGGCAGACGCGCACGGGGCCACCTTTGAGGCCGTGCTGCGCCAGGAGCTGCAGAAGATCAGCGCGTTTTATGTTGAGAAGGAGGAGGAGCTGGAGGCGCGCCTCCGCACCGCCTGGCAGAACACCGCCTGAGCCGCCGAGCTGGGCGTTTTCTTTGTTTCAGGGGCTCCTGCGGCGGTGATAGCTTGCTTACTTCCTGCGATCTGTGCTGCGAGTGGGCCAAAGATGGTGCAGCAGCCAGCAACCTTCGCCTGCTGTGCCACACTTGCGATTGTTCCGTGCTGCTCCCGACCCACACCGCCGCTCCCGGCTTACAGGGCCGTGCGGCCCGCGCAGGCGGCGATGCGTGCGCTGCAGCCCGGCCAGGCGGGCGCGCTGAGCGCGTTTGCGGCCGAGCTGACCGACCTGCGCAAGTACGCGGTGCTCAATTACGTGGCCTGCATCAAGGCGGTCAAGAAGCGCAACCGGCACCTGCGCGCCGCGGTCGGCCCGGGCGCGGCCGGGCCGCCGCTGCGCGCGGTGGACCTGCTGAGCCAGCAATACTTCTTCACCTCGCCCAAGCTGGCCGCGCTGGCCACGCGTGCCGAGGTGCTGCTGCAGGCGCGCGCCCCGCACGCAGCGCCGCGCGACACCTGCCGCCAGGCTTGGAGCGACTTGGTAGGGAGGGTCAGCAGACGACCCCCATGCACCCAGGTGCTGTCAATGCGGTTGTGGTGCCTGGCCAGAGCTAGTTGTGGTTCACTGTGTTGGTATGCCATTCGTAGGGGGATTGTGGTCCTGCGCGTGCAAGAAGCCCACAGGCAGCATGCTTGCAGCAGCGCAGCCGGGCCTTTGCCTCGACAAGTGCGACGGAGCGCTGAGGCGGGCGGGGGACGTTGCTGCAGGGCCAGGCCGCGCCGCCGGCGACGCCCACGCGCGACGCGCTGGAGGCGGAGTACGGCTGCCCCATCTGCCTGAGCGTGCTGCACAGCCCGGTCGTCCTCACCTGCGCGCACCGCTTCTGCTGGGGCTGCCTGCTCGCCTACTGCGCCACCACACTGCGCGCGCGCGGTGCCGCCCCGCCCACGCCCGCTCTGTCCGCACAGCGTCTCTTGCGCACCTTGCACTGCACCAGATGCTCGGCATGCAGGGCTTCTAGCAATGCAGCCACAGTCGTGCAGTTGTTGATGCAGTGGCCTGCCCCTTGGCTCGCTCGCTGCAGCGACGGCACGTTGTCCTACAGCTCTGCTGTGCACCTGCCGTGTCGGTCCTACCCCCACCCTGTACGTGCCGCTCACACCTGTCCTGCGCGGCCGGCAGACGCGCCGCAGGCGGGCGACGACGGCGAGGGCGGTAAGGCCGGGGGCAAGCGCGGCGGGTACCTGGCGGCGGCGGAGCTCGTGTCGGAGGAGTCCAGCACGTCCACCGTGTCCACCTACGACTGCCCGGTCTGCCGCAAGCCCCACATCCTGGACCTCGACCGCCTGCAGGCGCGCCCCCGCGGCCCCGTCCTTGGTCGGCGCTTCCTGCAGCAAGAGCGGTGTAGGCTGGAAGCAGGCGCCTGATGCCCGCACGTCCCTCGCTGTGCGTGTGAGCAAGCACTCAGAGAACAGGCTGAATGGGCTGCTATGACGTGTTGGCGCGGCCCTGGGCCACTCGGAATGCACAGGCCTGCCGCGCCTGACGCCGGGGTTGCTGCGGGTGTGCGCAGGTCGACCCGCACCTGAACCGCTTCATCGAGGAGCTGAAGCTGCGCAGCGGCGGCGCGGCCGGCGAGGCGATCGTCGGCAGCCCGATGCAGACCGAGACCCTGACCCTGACCCTGACCCTGCCGCTTGCGCGCCCGGCCACCCCCGCCGCCCAGGCAGCCCCGGCGGGCGCAGCAGAGGCGCAGGCAGGGGCCGGCGCGGCGGCCGCCGCGCGTGCAGCGGCGCCAGCGCTGGCGAGCGCGCCCGTGCCCTTCCCGCGGCCGCGCTCGGCGTCAGACGTCGTGGAGCCCTCGCGGCCGTCGGAGCCGCCAGGCGCGCCGCACACGGTCGTGCTGCTGCGGGTTCGTAGCGGCTGGCCGCACCCACGCACTGGAGCTCTGGGACCCTTCTTTGTGCAGCGGACTTCTGGTAAATGTCTGTGGGCACGGGAGGCCTGATCCTCCGTTGCGTTTTGAACGTCTGTGCGCCCTGCCCACGGGTCCCACACGACGGAGTCGGACATTGTGAGTGAGAGGGACGCCTTGCGCGACGCCCGCAGGCAGCCTGCTGGCGACGGCCATGGAGGTGGAGGAGGCGGCGCCCCAGCCGGCCGTGGACACCGTCGTGGAGCCCGCCGCGCAGCCCCTGCTGGCAAACGGCGAGCCGGCGCTGCTGCCTCCGCAGGTCTGCGGCGCTCGCTGGCGGCGTCAGCCCCGTTGCTTGCGCCTGCATGGCCTGGTGTCCGGACACGGGGTGCGGCCTGTTGCTGCCTGAGAGCGGGAGGGTCAAGTGTAAAGCTGCCGCGGTGTGTAACGCAGGCAGGCCAGCCTGCCTGCTGACCACCGCCGCATGCGTCGAAGCCGACCCCGCGCTGTGCGCTGGCACCGGCGGGGCTGCGCCAGCACCGTGCCAGCACGCGCCGTCCCTGGACTCTGACGGGGGCGCGGGCGGCGCGCGCAGGCGCCGGCGCACCGCGGGCGGCTGACGGTGGTGCTGGACCTGGACGGCACGCTGGTGAGCAGCTTCACGCCGCGGCGCGCGCCCGCGCTGCCGCCCGGCTCCACGTCCTACGTGGTCGGCCGCGGCGGCCGGCTCAACCCGGGCGGCGTGTTCGTCGTCGAGCGGCCCGGGCTGGCGGCCTTCTTCGCGCGCCTGTCGGAGTTTGCCGGTGCGGCCGCCGGGCGCGGCGCACCGCGCCCTGTCGCGGCCCCTGGCCGAGCGGCCGGCTGCCTTTGTGGGCGTGCTATGCATGTAGCAGCTAGTCAAAATGTGCTGCATGAGGTAGTGCTTCCCTGCGTCACAAACTCGCGTTAATGGAAGTCTCCAGGGTTGAGACTAGCCCTCCGGGTCAAGCCGTGACCGATTGCGGCGGCGGCGGGCGCGGCAGAGGTGGTGCTGTTCACGGCGGGCCTGGAGGACTACGCGCGCCCGATCTGCGACGAACTGGACGCGCGCTACGGGCGCGCCTTCCACGCGCGCCTGTACCGGCCGGCCACGGTCGCGTGCGCCGCCTACCCCTGCCTCAAGGACCTGTCGCGGCTGGGGCGCGACCTGCGGCGCACCGTGCTGGTGGACGACACGCCGCTCGCGTTCCTGGCGCAGCCCGACAACGGCGTCCCCATCTTCAACTTTCGGTGCGCGCGCTCGGCCCGGCGCCCTGACACTGCGCTTATTACCCTGTCCCAAGGCTCAATACTCAGTGCGTGCGCGCGCGCGCCTGCCCGGGCCGCGCACGTAAACCCGTGTGCGGGGCAAGGCAGCCGCTGCGCCCGGCAGCGGCCTGTGCAGCACGCGCCGCAGCGTGCCCTACGCGCCCGTGCGCGGCGCGCGCTTAGCTTGGCGCGGCTGCTTGCGCAGACCTGTGGCCATGCAGCGCGGGGTGCGCACGCCTCGCTGGCCGCCGGCGCCCTGCTTGCACCGAGCGCTGCGGCCGCGGGCGCAGGGGCGACGTGGATGACCGCGTACTCGTGGAGGCCATCCTGCCGCTGCTGGCCACGCTGGCGGCCGCGCCCGACGTGCGCCCCGTGCTGCACCGCCGCTTCGACATGCCGCGCTGGTTCGCCGGCCAGGGCGTCTCGGCCGCGCCGGCACCGCCCGGCAAGCCGGCGGCGCGGCGCGGCGCACGCTCGGCGCCGCTGCCGGCGTCGCCGCCCGCGCCCGCGTCCGGCGCCGACATGCTCGCGCTCGCGCGGCGCGGCGAGGGCCGCGCGCTGCTGCTCTTCGACTTTGACAAGACGCTCACCGACTGCGACGCGGGCGAGCGGCTGGTGGGCGAGCTGGCGCCGGAGCTCGCGCCGATGCTGGCCAGCCTGCAGATGCCGGCCAACTTTGTGCCGCTGACCAACGCGGTGCTGGCGGAGATGGCGCGCCGCGGCGTGTCGCGCGACCGGCTGCTGGGCACGCTGCGCACGATGGGCGCCGAGATGCCGGCCGCCAGCGTGGCCATGCTGCGCTGGGCGGCCGGGCGGCCGGGCCTGGATGTACGCGTGCTGTCCGACTGCAACCAGCTCTTCATAAGCCACATGCTCACCGGTGCGGCTGCGGCCCCGGCCGCATTCCCTGCCCTGGTCGCTCACGCCGACCGGTGCATCAGCAGCAGCTCCAGCCGATGGGTCCTCTGAGGCTTTTGCCTTCGCAGTAGTTAGGTCAAGAAGAAGTGTCATTATTGAACTCTGTATGATTTGCGAAGGAGGTCATTGGCCCCCATCCAGACCCTACCCTACCCTGAGGCTGTGTGCCTGACCGGCCCCGCGCGCGCGGGGCAGGCGCCAAGGTGGAGGCGCTTGTAAAGGAGGTTATCACCAACGGCGCGGCGTTCGAGCGCGCGCTCGGCGACTCGGCCGCCGAGCTGACCGCCGGCGGCGCGCCCAGCCCCGCCCTGGGCAAGGCCGACCCCACCGCCTGGAGCGCGAGCGCGGCGGGCGCCGGCAAGGCCGGCGGCGCGCCGCGCGCGGCCAGCCACCGGCTGGCGGTGCACCCGCGGCACGACGCGGACGCCGCCGGCAGCCACGGCTGCCCGCTGTGCCCGGCCAACCTGTGCAAGGTGCGCGCGCCCAAGCCGCCAAGCTGGCACACTCTGGATGCTGGCAGGAATGTGGGACTCCTGGGCTGCACATGCCGCTCAAGCAACTGTGCGCCAAGCCTGCTGGCCAGAGTCGCCACGTGTTCTGGCAGCGCCCTGTCCTATACCCCGGGACGCTGCGAGCTGTGAGCGCAAGTGTCTGGAGGCGCAGGAAGGTTTGGTGCAATCAGTGTGCCCTGTAACTTCCGATATTGGGACACTCCCCCACCTCGCACTATCTGCCGGTGATATGTGGAAGACAATATAGCCGCCTCTGAGCGGCCGACGCGGCCCGCGCAGGGCCAGGAGCTGGAGGCGCTGCGGCGGCGCTGCGCGTACGCGCGCGTGGTCTACGCGGGCGACGGCGCCAACGACCTCTGCCCCGCGCTCATCCTGAGCGCGAGCGACGCGGTGCTCGCGCGCTCCGGCCATGCGCTGGCCGCGCTCATCGCCGAGCGCGCGGCCGGGCCGCCTGAGGGTCGCGTGCAGGCGCGCGTGCTGCTCTGGCGCGACCACGCCGAGCTGTTCTCGCACGTGCAGAAGCTTCTGGGCTGAGCGCGTGCTGCCGGCGGCGGCGGCCCCCTGCACGCGCCCTTATAGGCTGGGAGGGGAGGGGAGGGAGCTTGCTTCGAGCTGCGGAGCGGCTGGCGTGCTGGGACGCGCCATGCGGGGCGCCTGCGGTTGTGCTGTGCTTATTAGTAATGGCAGGCAACTCGCTGGCCGTGGGGTTTGCGGGCGAGCGCCCGGAGGGTTGGCAGAGCGGGTGGCGGGGGCTGTCCAGCTCACAGCGGCGCTGCAGCTGTCGTTCGGTGAGAGTTGGGTGGGTTGAGGTCCGTAGGTTGAGAGCTGGGTGGGAGGGTTTTGGTGACAGTTGTGGTGGTGTATGTACACTGCACCCATGCTGCGTGTATCGTGCCGGGGTATACAGCCTTGTCTGCATCTTGGGGTGAGCTGAGGTCAGAGATGCGCCGACTGCTATCGACCTGGCGTACAAAGTCAGCATGTATGAGCGCTTCATGAGGGCATGTACGTTCGGGCTTTTGGTAGGGACTATGCGAGCATCAGCGTCCAGACTGCAGGCGGCAGCAGCGCCGCTTGCGCCGGCCCATTTTTGCCCAGGCCGGCAGTGCAGGGAGCCTACTTAGGCTGACAGTGGGGACGGAGGGCACTGCGCTGCCACGCGCTACGAGACATGCACCGTGTACGTGTGCAGGGGCGCTGCGCGTGTGCGCGCCTGCCTGAATATTATTATCTTGACACCCATCTGTCTGATGGGCGTCCACCTATTAGAGCGCTGGCTGAGCAGCAGCAGCCACGCATGTTTGCGACCCCTGGCGTCCCAGCGGACCATCCATACTATGCGTGCTACTGTATTGGCAGCAGGCCGGCAAGGGGACACTGGCCAGGTGAGTCTTGGCGTGCGGCCGCCTTGCCTGAGGCAAGGCCGCCTGATAGCGCACGGCTGCTTTGCCTAATACGCACGGCTGCCTTGCCTGAGAGCACACGGCTGCGTTGCCTAAGAGAGAGCGCACGGCGGTGTTGGTGTGCAGCAACTAGCATGATCGTTCTAGCTAGGCACCTAGCTGCACCTGCCATTGCAGTGCTCCCCCTGCCCGTGCCTAATATTATAAGCGCCATGTTTGTGGCGGGCATGCCAAGTTTCACTGCCTCTGCCCTGCAAGCACAGTGCGTCTGCCGCGGATGAGCCACCTACCAGTGGGTGGAGCGGCGTAGGGTCTGGCTCCTGGTGTACCAGCGATAGTAGTGTATGTAAAGTTTGCTTTGGTTTGTCACTGGTTGTCAGCGGCAGGCGAGTGCCCTTTGATATGTACGGCTCTGACGTGTGTAAAGACGCAAGTTTTGAGAGTGTGACATCTCTCAACATAGCCCTTGACAAAAGTTTGCAGTTTCACAAACCACCTAGGCAGGGGGAGTCGCATCTGCAGCGGGCGTGCCCGGTACGGTGTGCGCCTATGGCATGGGCCACTGCGCCCCGCCCCACACAAGTGCTGGGGGAGGCGGCGCCGCCTCCTCGTCATCTGCCTGCACAGTGCAGCTGGGGTGCTTCAGAAGACCTAGTAATGTCATGTGGCTACAATTACCCGCAGCTTTGGGCAGCTGTGGGCATCCATGAAGCCGCCAAAGCTACACATACAAAGCTACACATACATCAGGCTCTGTACGCAAAGCTGCTCGCATCCGGCCACGGCAAGGAGCCTTTTGCAGGGCTCGCTTGCACGTAGGACCAGTATAAGTACACAAGCTGACGTATTACAGAGCCGGCCTCACCTCTGCGCCGTCCTGCAGGCGCTGTCTGGCTGTGCAGTCCCGCGCCCAGTGCCCTTCCGCGCCGCAGGCATAGCAGACATTCTGGCGGCTCCTGCCGTCGCCAGCGGTGTTGCCCGCACGCTCTCTGCGCCCGCGCATGACATGTAGGTATGGCGTCCGTGACGCTTTGTTCCCCACCACACAGGAGCCGCCAGATTGGAAAATGCGACGAATTCAAATCTGGGTGTTTGATGCATGTGGAACATGCGAGCTTTCAGGACTGTTGCGCTGCCGGGCGGGCTGCGTGAGAGCGTCACACGCGCAGCCGACAGGCTCGCCTGCGGAAGCGGCCCCGGCTGCGCCCCTGCCGGTATTTGTTGGACGTGGCCGCCTTGCTCTGAAAGCGGCCCCCGCCGCCCTTGCCATGCTGCGGCCACGCGCGCGCCCACGTCAGCGGCATGCAGGCGGGATGCGCAGGCCGGCTGCACGCATTGGGATGCACACATGCATTGCACAGAAGACAGCCAGGACTGGCAGGGGTAGCAGGAGTGCCGCCTGCCTTGCGGCCGTGACAGTCTGGGGCCATGCAACACGGGCAGCCGCACCTTGCTCGACATGCGCACGAAGTTCTGCCGCTTGGCGGCGGCCTTCGGGCGCGGCGCGCCGCCGCGGTCGCCCCGGCCGCCCATGGCGGCCGCGGCGGGCGCTCGCAGCTGCCCGTGCCGCGCGGCGCCGCCGCCGTCGCTGTCGCTGTCAGACGCCTCGGATGCGCTGCGTGCGACTGCGTCTGCGGCAGCCGCGGGCGCAGTCGCCGGCGTTGCAGCGCCCGGCGGATGGCCCGTGGCGGCGGCCGGCGCGCTGCCAGACTTCAACCGCCGTAGCAGCTCCGCCTTGGTGCCACTGGTCGGCTGCCCGGCGTTGCGCAACCTGCGCCCGTGCGCTGCCTCAGATCGGTTGTTAGCGCAACTGGTAAGAGGCGACAGTGCTGGACGGGCAACACAAGCGCAAAAACTCAGATCGCAGAGCATGTTGTGTTGCGAGCTGACACGCAATGCTTGGTTGCTAACAACATGCTGACGGAGTGAGGTCCTGCGCTGGCCTCTGCTGCTCCATACCAGCGCAGGCACAGGCAGAGGCTGTGCCCACCTCGTGCGGAGCTGCACGACTGTCAGGCCGGCCAGCCGGCAGGCCCGCGCGGCTGCAGCCGCTCCGCCTTCAGCGCCTGCTGCTTTGGCACTCCCGGCCTGATGCGCGCTGCCTGGAGCAGCAGAGGCCAGCGCAGGCGGGGCAGAGCAGCCTTGGCTGCCGAGCCGCTCACCGCCCGCGCCGTGCGTGCTTCCAGGCATGGCGAGCTGGCAGCCGTGCGCAGGCTGCACGGCGGCAGCTGCCGCTCCAGGCTGCTGCCTGGGGCCCTCGGGCGGTGTGGGGATCGTGCTGGGCGCCGGCATGCCATGCTGCGCCATGATGCCGGATGCCTCGGCACTGGCCGGATCATCCGGCGGGGCAGCGGGCGCGGCTGCTGCCTCGCGAGGCGGCGGCGGCTGCCGAATCATGAGTGCGGCCTGCACAGTTTTTTGGTTTGGCACTCAGTGTCCGCCACATGATGGTGTCACTGGCCCTAAGCTACTTTTCTGGGCTCCCAGTGGCCATTCTAGCTTGCATAGCAACCGAGGCTCATGTGCAAAATGTGCACGTCGCAGACCATCCCAATCCTCGGCTTGGGTTCTCGAAAGAGTAGAAGAGGTGCATGTCAGGGCTAGGGCGCACCGGTACGTGTGCAGCGCATCCCTGCCGCACAAGCACGGGGCTCATGGGCACTGCACCGCCCGCGCTGCCAGTGCTACCGCCTGCTCCTGCATATAAGCAGGCCTGCAGAGGCGGCGACCCCGCGGCTGCTGTCCTGCCGGCAGCAGTCCGGCGGCCGCCGCGCACGGCCGCAGGCAGTCCCGAGCGTTCGTCGAGCTCGCAGCCGCTTGCGCCGCGCTTCGCGCAGGCCTGCAGCGCCTTGCGCTTGCGCGCAAACGGGTTCCCGCCTGCAGCGGCAGTAGACAGGGTCGCCTCCTGGTGCTGGTCGGCTGTGCGGCAGGGAAGCGATGGGCTCCCTGGGGCCTCACCTGCTGCAGAGCAGTCGGGAGCGCCCGCCGAGCGCGCCGCAGGCACACAGCCGGGGCCTGCGCGAGCCGCGCTTTGCCAGGACCCGTCCGCGCCTGCACGCCAGCCAGCCACGCCCTCTTCAGAGAGCTGCAAGCCTTTGCTTCAGAAAGGTGAGCAGGCTCCAGGCGCAAGTGCGGTCGGCTGACCAGCAAGCCGCACCGGGCAGGTTGCTCAGGTTGCGGAAAGGGCCGCCTGGCGAAGCGGCCCGCGCCGGCCGCGGCGGCGAGGCGGACACGCAGCTGCCGTCGGACGCGCTTTCCTGGGCACGGGGAGAGCGTGCGCAGCACGGCGCTTGTGCGCGCCCGCCGCTGCAGCTTGCATCACCGTGCGCGGCCCGGCGCTGGTGCAGCTCCGGAGCAGTGGCATCACGGGCCCCCTTCTGCCAGCAGTCGAACAGGCGTGCTGCGCGGCCCCGGGCAGCGTTCAGCACCGCACCGTTAGCGTAAGGCACCAGCGCTTGGCGGGCCGCACACCTATGCCGGGAGGAAAGTCTGCCCTGCAGGGCTGGCGGCCTGCATTGCTCTCCCGGAAGCAGTGCACCCAGCTGAGCAGCGCAGCTGTCATAGGCTGCTCCATCAGCAGCGCCCTGCCTTATCACAGCCGCGCTGCACAGCTCCGCAGCGGAGCTCTTCGCACACGCAGCGCAGGGCACTTTTTGCGCTGCAGCTCAGCTTCGAAATCGCAGCAGCGCAAAATACCCCCTCCTTGCAGGGCTTCCCACGTGGGAAGAGTGCACTTTGCTCCCCTGACATGCTGTTTCCTGCCCAGTCTTTCCTTACATATCTTGCATCAGGGACTGTGCTTGGCCATGTGGAGCTGGCTCAAGCGCACGCTGGCCAGGAGGGCCGTCAGGTCGTATGCGCAGGCGCAGCTGCGGCAGGCGGAGGCCAACGTGCGGTCGGCGGAGGACACCCTGGCAAAGGCCGCGGGCAGGCCCAGCGAGGGTGCGCAGCTGCGAGCATGCTGCGAGCAGATGCATGCGCAATTACGTAATCGCCCCCCCAGCTCTGCTCCCGATCACGTGACGGGCCATGGCCCGCCGCAGTGACGCTGCGCCAGCGCGGCGCCCGCCAAGGCGATGCCCCGGAGCAGCCGCCGCCGATGGCGCAGCCCCAGCACCAGTCCCTGGCCACGCGCGCGTGCGACGCTGCGAGCGCTGCCGCGTCCGGCGCCAGGCGGCTGGTCGCGCCCCCGGAGGGCGAAGCGCCCTGCCCAGGTGTTCCATGGAGCTAATTTTATCTGTCAGCTGAGTGCGCTGCCTGCTCGCACAGCATGACCATGTTGAAAGGACATGGTTCAAGGGTGTCTTGCCGGGCGCACTGGTCGAGCAAGTGCCAGCCTCGCAGGCCTCAAGCGGGGCGACAGGCCGGTCCTGCTGCTGGCGGGCGTGCTGCTGCTGATGCTGGGGCAGTGGGTGGTCGTGGCAGCGCTGCTGACGCTTGAGGCGCTGGCTACCGTTGCCGGCGTCCTCCTGCTTGGCATCGCGCTGCAGGCGCGCCCACGCGCGTGCATGCATGGCCATGCTCATGGCGAGCGCGTCTGCTCACCAGCGCTCTGCCGAGCGTGCGTTGCACCTGAGATCTAGACATCCAAGAGCCTGCTAAGGAGCGCGCAGCGAGGTCAGGGATTAGCCGTACGTGAAGCGGCATGTGCGCAAGCCTGCATATTGACTCGCTCGTGCTCGCGCATCCAACACACCGGGCCAGTGCCTGATGCAGCATGCCCACAGGCTGGCATGCCGACCGGGCGGCCCCTGCATGCGAGTCCGGACCCGGCACTGGCCTGGCGCAGCACGTCCGCCGTGCATGCATGGTTTGATGTGCGGCTGGGCCGCGCCTGCGCGCCACACTGCCACGCGCGCGCCGGCAGGGCACGCTGGTGGAAGCCGGCGGCCGCGCGTGGCAGCTGCTGAAGGCGGGCGGGCGCCAGCTGCTGGACGCGCTCCGTGCCACCGGCACCCTTCCTGACATCAACCATGTGCGCCCGGCGCGCCCGAGCGCGCACGCGCGCGGGATCGCATGTTGCGCTGAGACTGGGCAGCGGCCGCGGGCGCGCAGAACATCGAGCAAATGACGCGCGACATCGCCGACATGACCGAGATGCTGCACGTTCTCAAGGTGGCCTGCCCCGCGCCCCGCTGCCTGGCCTCCCTTTCTCGCTGCTGCCGCGTGCGAGCCCGCCGCGCGACCGCGCGCGCTGCATGGCGCAGCCCGCCGTGTGCGTGCTGCCTGCGGCCAAGCCCGGCATCTGCCCCGTGCAGGCCAAAACAAGGTGGCTGCCGGGCCAGCCGTCGCCTCGGTGGGAGGACATGTCCTTCGCGCATGGCGCGGGCGGCCAGCCCCTGCACTCCCCGTTCGATGTGAAGGATGGCTGACTGAGCGAGCCGGCTTGCATGCGGCGTGGCCCGCGGAGCAGCAAAGGGCAGGCAGTGTCTTGCGCGTGCGTGCGCATGCGACCAGGCGCGGCACAGCGAATGCGGCAGGATTTCCCGGAGCGCTCCTGTTGGAAGTGAGTGGGGTGGCGCATGCGCATGCGCATGCACATGCAGCAAGGCCTGTCAAGTGTTGAGTTACATGCAGTGCTCTAGCAGTACAAGCATACAAGCAAGCTCGCTCACTTCACCGAGCCTGAAATAATCTACATGCAGCAGCACACTAGCAGTACAACAAGCGCACAGGCAGGACTCTTCACACTATACAGAGCCAAGAAAGAATCTATGTGAATGAAACGGTATTCAGTACACAACGAGCAGCACAGCAAGCACAGAAAGTTTGTAAGTGTATTCAGCACACTAAGCAGCACAGCAAGCACACTGGCAGTCCCCCACAACGCACAGAGCCCGACTCGACACACATGCAGTTCGGTTGCTGCACATCAAGCACACAGGCTGTTCTTCCACGCCACGCAGCCGGCCTGAATACACCTCTATCGCTGGCCTGCACACCTCACAGTGTCTCTCAACGCCGCGGGTCACGCCGCAGCGGCGACCGCGCGACAGCCAAAGGCGCACCTGCCGTCCACGTATGTCTGCAAAACTGCGGGCGGCGCGCAGCTGGCATCCGGGCTGACCGGGCTGTCCGCGAGCACCACAAAGTCGGCCCGCTTGCCGACCTGCGCGCGCGCTCGGCCTTTCTTTTGCATCTTGTACTGCTGCAGCTTGCACATCCACACGGCGCATAACCGCAGACAGTTGATCCACCACATCCTGCTGGACCCTGGCATGGCCCAGTGGAGAGCTCCACTGCCTGCGCGCGCGAGCGGGGCATCGTGCACCCGCTCCCGCACAGCGCGCGCGCTCGGCGGCAGGCCGGCACCGTCCGGGCGCGGCGCGGGGCGCAGGCCCTAACCCTACCATGACCGCACCGCCAGTGAGCCCAGCTCCGCCGCAAGCCCGGCCACGGCCGCGCCCTCGGCCGTGGCGGCGCCCAGGGCGGCATCCAGCGAGAGCGCCTCTTCAGGCGCGTGCGGCCCCGCGCGGCCGCGGCCGGGCCACGTGCGGTGCACGGCC
>JAABUR0100005981.1_pt1 | contig 15147 bp, 9 predicted proteins | sample 5560091 | NCBI WGS metagenome assembly JAABUR01 (sample SAMN10711879, study PRJNA513375) | rock metagenome | isolation source: Antarctica rocks | place: Antarctica: Victoria Land, University Valley sud
CGTGTAGTAGCCGCTGCGGACCCAGCGCTGCAGCATAGCCGCGGCGTCCCTGAACGGGCGCCCCTGGAAGGAAAAGCGCGGGTCGGGGCGCAGGGCCGGCGCCAGTGGCGCGGGGCCGGTCCGCGCGTTGACGAGCGTGAGGTACCAGTCGTCGCCGACCCAGCCATCGGCGTTGCCGAGGCCGATCGGCGTGAGCCCGGCCCTCTTGACGCGACTGTTGATCGTTTCCAACTCGGCCAGCGTGCGCGGCGCGCGCAGGCCCAGTCTCCGAAAAAGCGCCTTGTTGTAGAGCACGCCGACGGCGGCCATCGCGTAGGGGACGGCGTAGACATGGCCGGCCACCCCGCTGTTGGCCGCGAGCAGACGGTTGTAGTCGACGAGCAGGCCGGGGCGCAGCCGCGCCGCCCAGCCACCCTTGCGCCCTGTCGGCGAGAGGTTGGTCAGCTGGCCGGCGCGCACGTAGGCGGCGAGGCCGGGTCCCCGCGGCGTGGTGTACAGGAGATCGGGGGGGGCGCCCGCCGAGAGAGCGAGGGCCATGCGGCCGTTGAGATCATCGAGGTTATACGTCCGCAGTTGGACGCCGACGCCCTGGTGGGTAGCCTCGAAACGACGCGCCAGGGTCTGGGCCAGTTCCTGCTCGGTCGGGTCGTCGGTCCCGTACCAGATACGCAACGTCGTCGACGCCGCGACCCGGCCGTGCAGGGACGCCCCGCGTGGGCGCCCGAGAGGTTGGGCGCCCGCGCGGGGCGTCCCTACAACGACCGATGTCGTCAGCGTCGCGGCGGCCAGGCAAAGCCGTAGAATGCGAGAGCCTGAGTACTTCATTGTGCAATCCCCCTCAACGACGCGCCCATGGTCGGCGCGCGACCAAAGTCGCGAGGCAAACAAGCGGAGGCTGAAATGTCCTTATCCATCGCTATCGGTCGCGCCACCCCCGTGACCCGCCCGCCAGGCGCGCCGCTCGCGCAACAGCGCCCCTGGTACCGCCCCATCCGGGTGGGCCATCTGCCAGTTGATGACCTCCAGCTCGGGGCCGGCGCGGTCGAGGCCCGAGAGGTTGAGCGTCTTCGACTCGGCCTTGAGCACGTCGGCCATGGCCGGGTTCGCCCGGACGTATTGCGCCGTGGTCTCGCCGATGAAACCGGGCTCTGGTTGCAGGGTGTACGGCGACAGATCGGCCCCTGTGTCCGACGGCGACGCCGGTCGCGAGAGCTGCGCCTACCGCCAGCGTCGGCGACTCTCCACGTAGCCCACATGTCCGACGGCGACGCCGGTCGCGAGAGCTGCGCCGCCCCCTTGTTCTGGAACAGGTCGTAGAGGGCGCTGGCGTTCTGGTCATACGTGGAGAGCGGCGGCAGGCCCAGTATCAACTCCATCGTCTTGAGGGCTGAGACCTGGCTGTAGTGATGTGGCCGACGTAGCCCGTCTTGCCGTCCGCCCCCATGTGCCGGGCGTAGGGGCTGATCACATAGAGCAGGTTGCGGTGGCCGTCGCGGTGGTCCAACCCGTCCTGGCTATCGTCCTCCATCACTAAGATCGCCGTGCTCGACCAGTAGGCCGAGTGGCTGAGCGCCTGCACGATCAGGCCCACGCCGGCGTCGTTCTGCGCCACGCGCGAGCGCGGCGTATTAGCGAAAGAGAGGCCGCCCGTGTGGTCGCCCGAGAGCGTGATGTAGCTAAAGTTGGAGAGGCAGCCCTCGGTCGGAGAGAAGGCGGCCACATTGCCGCAGGCGGGCGTCGTCGATAGGGCCGGCTGGGTCGGCCGCCCCATCGCGTCGAGTCCGACGTCGGCCAGGAACTCTTGCCCGGTGGCGCGGTTGTCCTGGTCGAGCGACTCGTCGTCGAGCGCGCGGGGGTCGACACCGGCGTTGGGGATGGCCTGGCAGGCCCCGTTAGCCCCCGTGAGCCCGATGCTGGCGTAGATCTGCGGATTGAGGATGCCGATCAACTCGCCGTAGTTGCGATAGGTGAATGTGTTGTCCGGCGCAATGTTGCTCGGCGTGAGCGGATCGGTGCGCGCGATGGCGCTCTGGAAGATGGTGCAGTTGTGGGGCTGCGACACGGTCGACACCGGGTCGTAGACGTGGTTGCGCGGCGAGTAGTAGTCGCGCCACGACTTCTCGACGTAGTCGTTCACGTTGGCCGCGGCCGTCCACCAGTGGCCCTGGATGCTGGCCTCGCCGTCCGAGTAGAAGTTGTCGGCCGTGGTGTAGGCCAGGTCGGCGACCCCGCCGGGCGCCACATCTCCGGCCAGCGCGTGCGCGTTCGGCGTCGTGTCGCGCCCGAACAGGGTGAGCGTGGGGTCGGCGTCGAGCGCCGCGCGGTCGCGCCCCTCGTCGACCCCGAGGTCGCCGAGGTCCTGGTCGAAGGTGCGGTTCTCGCGCACGATCTCGATCACGTGCTGGATGGGTCGCTGCGAGAGCGGTGTTGGATCGTCGAACGAGGCCGGGATAGGGCTGTTCGCCGGGCGCGTGTCGTTGGACGTCGCCTGGCGGAGGTCGGCCTGCACGATCGTCGTGGAGGCGGCCAGCGTCGCGGCATCCCGCGGCAGGGCGATCTCCTGGAGGACGCCCGGCATGTTGTCGGCGTCGTACTGGTAGGTCGAGGTGATGGCGCCCGTGGAGTAGGCGGCGCCGTCACGCCGGAGCCCGGGATAGCGGCTACCCAGCCCCTTGGCCGACACGGCGTAGAGCCGGTCCCCACCCGGACTGAGGGCCACGCCACTAGGGTACCACCCCGTGGGGATGAGGCCGAGCTGCGCGTAGGAGCCCGCCCCCGCCCCTGCCCGCGCCCGCGCCCCCGCCCCCGCCCCCGTCGCGGCCGGGGTCCCTACCACGGCCACGGCGTCGTCGCCCGCGAGCGCCGCGTAGACGCGTTTCCCATCGGGCGAGACCGCCAGCGCATTGGGCGCGCTGCCCAGTTGTTCGCCCGGGAGCGCGTGCAGCGTGACCGTCGCCGTCCGCGCCCCGGACCGCGGGGCGGACAGGGTCACGACGCTGAGCGTGTCGTCGTCGGCGTTAGCCACGTAGAGCGTGACGCCGTCGGGCGAGGTCGCGATGGCGGTAGGATGGTCGCCGACCGCGATGGAGCCGGCCAGCGCGCCGGTGGTGGTCCCGCCCGCCCTGTTGAGCGCCACGACGGCGACTTGTCCGGCGCCCTGCTCGGTCACGTAGGCCGTGCTCCCGTCGCGGCTCACCGCCACGCCGTAGGGATAGGCCCCACCCGTGGCCGAGGGTTGGCTGAGCGCCACCTCGCTCACGCCGTAGGTGCGCGTGTCGACGATGTCGAGTGTGTTGTTGAACTCGTGCGCGACGAGCAGGAGGCGGCCGTCCGGCGTGGTCGCCATCCCTTTGGTGTACGCGTTGCCCGCCCCGTAGACCGGCAGCGCGGGCTGGCTCTTGAACTGGTCGGGCAAGACGACGGTCCGGGCGGGGCGAGACGACACGACATCGCGACGCACCGGGAAGTCGTAGATGGCGTCGTTGCCGCCGCCGGCCGCGTAGAGGTGTCGCCCATCGGGCGAGAACGCGACGCCCACGTAGAAGAAGTTGTAGGCGCCCTGCGTGCTCGCATCCGGCGAGATCACCGCCGTCGGCGTGATCGTGGTGGGATGCGCCTTGACGTCACTGATCCGGCCCGTGCGCAGGTTGACCACGCTGAGCGACTCGTCAGGGGCCGGCAGGGACGGGTCGGGGCTTTGCGCCCGCTGCTGGCCCTGCGCTATGTAGGGGCACACGTTGTTCTGGTCACCGTGGCCGGGAGGGCCGCCCGGCCCCGGCAAATTGCCCTGCCCCTGCTGACAATAGCTGTTGAAGCCGGCGTTGAGGCCGTAGCCGTAGCCGCTGTTGATGGCCACGGCCAGGCGGCCGTCGGGCGACACGGCCACGCCGAGCGGGAAGTCGCCCACGTCGAAGAGCCGGCCGGCCGGCGTCACCAGCCGCCCGTTGGGCAGCACGGTCGCGCCACCCAACGGCCCCGTCGGAGCCGTCGGCCCCGTCGGCGCCGTGCTGGACAGGGCGTCGCGCGCGGGCGACGGCACGGCCGCGCCGCGCGCCGGGACCGCGCCGGCGGCCAGGAGAACGACTAAAGGGATGGTGAGGCGTCGTAGCGCCCGCGATGACGTCATGGGTATCCTGATCCTCCGTATAGCTTGCCGCGTCCTTAATCACCTTAACAGGGCTTTCTTTAAGCGCATGTTAAGGCGGTGTTAAAAGGATATTAAAGGCATCGGGGACGCGCTTATCCACATTTAAAGTTGTTTTAACTCCCGCTTAAAGAGCTTTTAATGTCCCTTGTCTACGATAGAGATGGGACAACTGATTGATGTACATACGCACGTTCTTACGCTGAGATACGTCGCGCGAGTTGAGGGAGGATAGCCGGGGATAGCCGGGGATAGCCGGGGATAGCCGGGGATAGTCGATCGCTGACGGCTAATGGCCAATAAGGAGCAAGCCAGTGCGTGTGGCCATCGTGACCGAAACCTTCCTGCCCCAGGTCAATGGCGTCGTGCGGATGCTGGTCGAGTACCTGGCGTACCTGGAGGCGCACGGGCACGACGCTGTCGTGTTCGCGCCGGGCGAGGGCGGCGGCGGGGACGAGTCGTGCCACTCTTTCGATGTCCTGCGCGTGCGCGGCGCCGCCCTGCCCCTCTATCCCGAGCTGACGCTCGCCCCCTACAGCCGCAGGATGCACGGCGTGCTGCGCGAGTGGCGGCCCGACGTCGTCCACCTCGCGGGTCCGTTCGTGCTTGGCGCGCAGGGGCTAAGCGTCGCCCGCGCGCTCGGCGTCCCGGTCGCGGCGCACTATCAGACCGACCTCGCCCGCTACGCCGAGCACTTCGGCTTGGGCGCCCTGACCGGGCTGGCCTGGCGGCGGCTGCTCGGCATACACAACGGGTGCGACGTCACCTTCGCGCCGACATCGAGCGTGGCGCGCGACCTGCGCGAGCGCGGCATGCGCCGCGTGCACATCTATGGCCGCGGCGTCGACACCACCGCCTTCCACCCCATGTACCGCGATACCACCGTCAGGAAACGCTTCGGCGGCGGTAGCGAGGCACCGCTCATGCTCTATGTCGGCCGGCTCTCCCCCGAGAAAAACCTGGCGGCGCTCGTCGCGGTAGCCCGCGCGCTCCCGGCATACCCGCTCGTCATCGTGGGCGACGGCCCCATGCGGGGGGAGTTGGCGGCCCAACTCGACGGGCTCAACGTCCACTTCACGGGCACGCTGCGCGGCCAGGCGCTCGCCGCGGCGTACGCCGCGGCCGACCTCTTCCTCTTCCCCTCGCAGACGGAAACGTTCGGACAGGTCGTGCGCGAGGCGATGGCCTCCGGCCTACCCACGGTCGGCATACGCGCGGGCGGCGTGCGGGACCTCGTCGCCGACGGCCGGACCGGCCTGCTCTGCCCTCCGGACGACACGCCGGCTTTCGTAGACGCCGCGCGGACGATCGCCGCCGACCCGGACCTGCGCTACGCCATGGGGGCCGCCGCGCGGCGCGAGGCCGAGGGGCACACCTGGGCGTCGATCTTCGACCGCCTGATGGGCTGGTACGCCGGCATAGCGACGCCGCAGCACGTGGCGATTAGCAATTAAGGAGCTACTATGAGCGCGACGACCAGGCACACCGGCACGGCCACCGGCACGGCCACCGGCACGGCCGATCTGCACATGCACACGCGCCATTCGGACGGCGCCCCGACGGTGGAGGCGTTGCTGCGCCACGTCGTGACGCGGACGAGCCTCGACGTCATCGCCATCGCCGACCACGACACCATTGCGGGCGCGCTGGAGGCCCAGCGGATCGTGCGCCGGGACGGCTACCTCGTAGAGGTCGTCGTCGGCGAGGAGGTGTCCACGCGCGAGGGCCACCTCGTAGGCCTGTTCCTGCGCGAGCGCGTCGCGCCGGGCCTAAGCGCGGCGGCGACGATCGAGGCGATCCACGCACAGGGCGGCCTGGCCTTCGCCCCGCACCCCTACCTGCGCGTGCGACAAAAGGAGGGCGGCCCGATCATGATGCTCGGTCTCGGCGACACGATCCGCGAACTCGACCTCGACGGCATCGAGTCGATCAACGCCACCCCTTTCCTCGGCCGCGCCAACCACCGCGCTGTCGCCTACAACAAGACGCGGCGCCTCCCCGCCCTGGGCAACTCGGACGGGCACATCCCGCAGGCCGTCGGCAAGGGCTACACGCGTTTCCCCGGCAAGACCGCCGGGGACCTGCGCGCGGCGATCGAGCGCGGCCAGACGACAGCGCACGCCCGCCCCTATCGCCCGGGCGAGTTGCTCACCTACCTCGGCTTCTGGCTGCGCCAGCAAGGGCTCCTGCCGCGCCTGACCCACCCGCGCGCCGTGTGGCGGCGGGCGGACGTGGTGGCCATCGCCGCCGCGGTGGCCGCGGCGGCGAGCCGGCGGCCCCTGCAGGCGGACGCGGACACCCTCGACGGGTTGCGGACGATGGCCGCGCGTGACTAACTGCCGGCCGGTCCTGAGCCTTGCCGCGACCGGGTTTTAGCCCATGTAGCGCTCGAACCAGTCGCCGATGGCGGGGTAGGCCATGAGCTGAGTGCTCCGGCGCAGCATGAAGTGGCCCTCGTCGGGGAAGAGCGCGAGCTCGGCCGGGCGACCCTGCCCGCGCACGGCCGCCACGATCTGCTCGGCCTCCCCAACAGGCACGCGCGGGTCGTTGGCGCCGTGCAGCGCCAGCAGCGGCGCCCTGATGCGGTCGGCCTTGAAGAGCGGCGATAGCTCGCGCAGGAACGCGGCGTCCCGCTCAGGGTCACCATACTCGGGCGCGCGCAGGCGCCGCCGCCACACGCCGGTGTGCTCGAAGAAGGTCAGGAAGTTGGCGATGCCCACGATGTCGACCGCGGCGGCCCACAGGTCGGGGTAGCGCGTGGCCGCCGCGAGCGCCATGAAGCCGCCGTAGCTGCGCCCCATGATGCCGATGCGGCGCGGGTCGGCCCCGCCCTCGGCGGTGAGCCAGCGCACGGCCGCCTCCAGATCGGCCACGCTGTCCGGCCGCCGCTCCACGTTGTCCAGGTCCATGTAGGTCTTGCCGTAGCCGCTGCTGCCGCGCACGTTCGGGGCGAACACGGCGAAGCCGCGGCTCAGGTAGTACTGCAGCGGCGGCATCCACGGCGCGGCGTGCAGCGGGCGGAACTGCGACTCGGGACCGCCGTGCACGAAGACGATGACCGGCGCGCCCGCGTCGCCGGAGCGCGTGGTCGTGGGCGGACGATAATAGTAGGCGGGGATCTCCAGGCCGTCGAATGAGGTGTAGCGCACGAGTTCCGGCTCGACGAGCGCTGCGCCGTCGAGCCCGCCCATCGGGACGCGAGTCAACGGCCGCGCGACCCTCGCCCCCGCACCCTCGCGCCGCGCCGTCCAGATGTTGCCGTTGTGGCGCGTGCCGTTGAAGCCGAAGGCGAGGGTCCGTCCGTCCGACGCCCACGTCAGGTCCTCCACGACGCCGGCCGGCGTCTCGGGCGCCGGCGCCTCGCTCCCCTCGACGATGTCGTAGAAGGCCAAGCGTGAGGCGCCGTCCCTGTTCCAGGCCCAGGCGAGGAGGCGACCGTCGCGCGAGAGCGCCGGGCCGCCCTCGGCGTCCCACGGTCGCTCGGCCAGGAAACGCAGGGACGTATGCGTATCACCTCGAGTGGCGCCGGCCTCGAGATCCAGATCCAGTGCGGCGGGGGCCAGGAACTCGCGGCCGTGATTCGTCAATACGTAGAGCGTGCGGCCGTCGGGGCTGAAGGTCGGACGCAGGTACTGTGTCTCGCCGGCAAACCTGTGTGGGTCGTGGGTGGTCAGCAGACGCGGCTCGCCGCCGGCGAGCGGCGCGAGGAACAGGTCGTGGTCGTGGTTGGTGTTGGCGCGACTCACCACGAGGCTCGCGCCGTCGGGTGACCACGCCAACGGCGCGAGCGTGGCGTCCTGCTCGAAGACGGGGCGCGCGTCGCCGCTCGCCACCTCCATGACCCACACGTCGAAGAACGCGCGCCGGCGCTTGTTGCAGCCGTAGCAGATCGAGCGGCCGTCGGGCGACCACGCGCCGAAGGTATGGATCACGTCGGGCTCGCCGGTCAACGCGCGCCGCCCGAACGACGAGTCGTCGATGTCCACGAGATAGAGCTGGTCGTGCTCATTTCCACCCGTGTCGACGGTCACAAGCAATTGGTCCCCGACCGGCGACCATGCCGCGAGTCCGACGCGCTCGGGGAAATCCGTTGCTTGCCGCGGCTCGCCCCGCGGCGAGCCGTCGCTACCCACGTCTATGATCCAGGCCTGGTCGAGCCCGTTCGTGTCGGCGACGAAGGCCAGACGCGTCCCGTCGGGCGACCATGACGGGCCGTGCGCGCGGCGCACGTCGAGGTAGCGCGACAGCGCGTCGGCATCGGGATTCTGTTGCATGCCCATGTCTGGCGCCACCTCCATGCCTACCACCGGCTCATCGGCCACCAGCGGCGCCACGCGCCGTGGAATATACGCAGCGCGAGCAGCGTCTGATCGACGACACGATAATACGGGACGTAGCGCTACCGCGCGTCTACCGCGCCCCCTGTGCTGCTAGAACCGCGGCGCCGACGATGCCGGCGTTGTCGCCGAGCCCGGTGCGCACGATCTCGACGCCGCCCCGCGTGGCCTGCAACGACTGGTCGGCCACGCGGCGCGCCACGCCCTCGAAGTAGAGGTCGACCGCCTCGATCACGCCGCCACCCAGGATGATGCGCGGCGGATTGTAGAAATTGACGACCGAGGCCAGCCCCGCGCTCAAATAGCGCGACGCGTCCTCGATCATTTCGACGGCCAGCGCGTCGCCCTCCGCGACCGCCCGTGCGATAACCTTGGAGCGGAAGGCCGTGCCTCCCGGCAGGGCGGGGCCGCCCTCGCGGATCTCCTTGCCGAGCACGCTCGGCCGGCCCGCGCGCAGCGCGTTCAGGATCGCGCGCACGATGGCGCTGCGCGAGGCGTAGGCCTCCAGGTGCCCCTGCCCGCCGCAGCCGCACAGCCGCCCGCCCACGTCGACGACGATGTGCCCGATCTCGCCGGCGGTGTTGGTCGCGCCGCGATAGGGCGCGCCGTCGCGTATGATGGCCCCACCGATGCCCGTGCCGACGAAGACGCAGATGAAGTCTTTATAGCCTTTGCCCGCGCCGAACGCGCCCTCGCCGGCGGCGCCGATCTCGACGTCGTTGGCCAACAGCACCGGCAGGTCGAAGCGCTTGCGCAGGATCTGTCGCAGCGGCAGGTTATCCATGCGCTGGCCCAGGTTGGGTCCACTGAGCAGGATGCCCTTCGCGGTGTCGATTTGCCCCGGCGCCCCCACGCCAATGGCTCCGGGCTTCACACCCCCCGCGCCCTCGATGGCCTCGCCCGCCGCCTCCAGCAGGCGCGCCGTCAGTTCGTCGGGCCCCTGGTCGGCCTGGCTCTTGCGCTTGGCCGAGGACACGACTTTACCGCGCTCCAGGTCGATCACGCCGGCCAGAATCTTCGTGCCCCCCAGGTCGATGCCCAATGCGTAGCGCATGTATCCTCCTTCGTCCGTTCCTCGCGCCACTGACGAGCGACTACAGGCCGGCGAGGCAGCGCAGCGAGCGCCGGCGCTTCCAACGAGGCGCGCCCATTAGGCTACTCGTTGTGCGTCAGGAAATAGGCCTGCGCATCGAACGGCGGCGGCCCGTCGGGCTCGACGCGCGCGTACACCCCGTCTGGGCGCAGGATATAGGTGTTGACCGTGTCGCGGCGATAGACCGCGAGGATGTGCAGCAAACGCCGGCGCAACGTCGCGTCCTCGACCGGGAAGAGCGTTTCCACGCGGCGGTCGAGGTTGCGCGGCATCAGGTCGGCGCTGCCCAGATAAAGCTCTTCCGCCCCCCCGTTAGCGAAATAGTAGATGCGGCTGTGCTCCAGGAAACGGCCGATCAGCGAGGTGACGCGGATGCGCTCGCTCACCCCCGCGACACCAGGGCGGAGGCAACAGACGCCGCGCACGAGCAACTCGACGCGCACGCCGGCCTGCGAGGCGCGGTAGAGCGTGGCGATGATGTCACTGTCGACCAGCGCGTTCATCTTGAAGACGATGTGGCCCTTCTCGCCCTGGGCGATCTCGCGCTCGAGCAGGAGCATCAACCGCTCCCGCATACTGACCGGCGCCACCAGCAGCTTGCGGTACTTCTCCTGGTGCGAGTAGCCGGTGAGGTAATTGAAAAGCTCGGAGACATCCGCCCCGAGCTCGGGGCGCGCGGTCAGCAAGCCGATGTCGGTGTAGCCGCGCGCCGTGCCAGCGTTGTAGTTGCCGGTGCCCAGGTGCACGTAGCGGCGCAGCCCGTCGCGCTCCTTACGCACGATGAGCAACAGCTTGGCGTGCGTCTTGAGCCCGACGAGGCCGTAAGCGACGTGCGCGCCCGCGCGCTCCAGCGCGCGCGCCCACTCGATGTTGTTCTCCTCGTCGAAGCGGGCTTTGAGCTCGACCAGGACGGCGACCTGGGTGCCCTCCTCGGCCGCCGCGAGCAGGGCGTCGACGACGGGGGCGTGCGAGCCACCCACCCTGTAGAGCGTCTGCTTGATCGCCAGCACGTTGGGGTCGCGCGCCGCCGCCTGCAGCAGGTCGAGGATCGGTGCGAACGAGTCGTAGGGATGGTGCAACAGGATGTCCCCGCGCGCGATCGCGGCGAAGATGTCCTCGCCGGACTGTAGCGCGGCGGGCACGCGCGGCTGGAAGGGCACATATTTGAGGTCGGGGCGGTCGAGGTGGTCGAGCTCCGCCAGGGAGCCGAGCGCGAGCATGCCGTTGACGGGGTAGACATCCGACGGCCCGATCTCCATATGCTCCATCAGGATCCTGCGGATACGGTCGGGCATGCTCTCCTCGACGAGCAGGCAGACCACCGAGCCGAAGCGTAGCTCGGAGAGGGCCTCGCCGATCGAGAGGCTGAGGTCGGCGGCCTCGTCCTCGGCGATCTCGATATCGGCGTCGCGGATAACCTGAAAGGCGTACGACTCGACGACGTGTAGCCCCGGGAAAAGGTCGTCGAGGTTGGCGGCGATGAGCTGCTCGAGCGGGAGCAGTGTCAGGTTACTGGGGCTGCCGGTCAGCGCCGTGGCCGAGGCCGGCGTCGCATCGTCCGCCGTGGCGGCATTCTCGGACGGCGGGACGGGAATGAAGCGCGGCAGCACATTGGGGATTTTGAGGCGGGCAAAGCGGTTGCCCAGCTTGGGGTCGTCGATGGCGACGGCCAGGTTGAGGCTCAGGTTCGAGATGTGTGGGAAGGGATGCCCCGGGTCGACGGCCAGGGGCGTCAGAACGGGGAAAACCTCGCGCTCGTAGTAGGCGTCGAGGGCCGCGCGGTCGCCGGGCGACACGTTCGCAATATCGACGATGCGCACACCGCGCGCCGCGAGGGCGGGGAAGACCTCGCCCCGCAGCAGGCGCTGCTGGCGCTGCAATAGGGGCAAGGCTCGTTCGCGGAGCGCGACCAACTGCTCCGTCGCCGTCATGCCGTCCGGAGGCAGCTCGCTCAAACCCCGCGACACCTGCTCGCGCAGGCCGGAGACACGGATCATGAAGAACTCATCGAGCCGCGAATAGTAGACCGACTTGACGCGCTCCAGCGCGGGCTTGTCGGGCTCGTCCGCCTCGTCGAGTACGCGTTGATAGAACGCGAGGAGGCTCAACTCCCGGTTGATGTAGAGATCCGGCCGCCGCAGGTCGGTGGCCGCGGAGCGATGCTCAGCAGGCCGTCCCGTGCGGCGTGGCGTGGGCCTTTGTGATGCTCGTAGGGACACGTGGCTACTCCAATTAGACATCGCGGGGACACGACGGGTCGTCCAAGTCCGCCGCGGTCGCCTAACGACGAGCCTGCGTTCTGTCTTTCACTATACTGCTAGAGTATACGTCACTCTGTTTCCTCAGCGGAGTATCCATACCGATGCGCCTGGCCATCATGTCCGACGTCCACGGCAATCTAACCGCACTCGAGGCGGTGCTGGCCGACATCGCGGGCCAAGGCCCTTTCGACGCGCTCGGCGTCGCGGGCGATCTGTGCGAGTGGGGTCCGCGGCCGCGCGAGGCCCTCACGCGCGTCCGAGAACTCGGCTGCCCCGTCGTACAGGGCAACACCGACCGCAACGTGATCACCACCGACGAGGCGCAACTGCGCGCCATCGGCAAGAGCGCGCACAGCATCGAGGGCCTGGCCTGGACCCGCGCGCAGCTTGGCGCCGCCGGCGCAGAGTACCTGGCGGCTCTACCCTTCGCGCATACCTATCCCGGTCCCCGTGGGCGTGGAGACCTGGACGCGCTGATGGTCCACGCCAACCCGCGCGACATGGACACGCGCCTGGACCCCGACGCGCCGCCGGACGACGTCGAGACGCTGCTCGCGGGCGCGACGGCCGCTGTCGTCGCCTTCGGCCACCTGCACACGCCGTACGTCCGGCGCGTGGCCGGCCGCCTGCTCGTCGACGTGTCCAGCGTGGGCTATCCGCGCGACGGGGACCGCCGCGCGGCCTACGCTATCCTCGAGTGCGACGACGGCGGAGACACCGGCTGGCGGGCGACCATCCGGCGCGTCCCCTACGACCTCGCGGCCACGGCCGCCGCCTTCCGCGCCAGCGGCATGCCGCGCGCCGGGAAGCGCATCAAGAGGCTCTACCGCGCCAGTTATGACGAATAGATCTTGGCCGCTACGGCCGCCGGAACGTGCCGATGATCGACACGTGCCTAATCCAGCGCGGCCCCGTCGCGCGGATGAACTGGTTGCGGTCCAGCGCGGCCCCGCGCGGCGCATTAACATGGGCCACGCGCAGGGCGATGAGCGTGAAGTAGTAGTGGTGCGCCTTGTCGTGCAAAGGTGGGCACGGCCCGCCGTATTTGGCCTTGCCGAAGCTCGTCGCACCCAGTGTATACGTCGGCGCGCTGGCGTCGGTCAGCTTGTGCGCTTTAGCGGGGATGTTGTAGACGAACCAGTGCACCCAGCCGTTGGGCTTCGCGTCGGGGTCGTAGACATAAACGGCGAAGCTGCGCGTGCCGGCCGGCTCGCCGCTCCAGGTGAGCGTCGGCGCCTTGTTCCCGCCGTGGCACCCCGACCCGGCGCCGTTGTACTCGTTGACGGTCCCGAGCGGCTTGCCGTTGGCGAAATTGGGGCTCCGCAGTGTGAAAACCGGCGGTGGAGCCTTCGGGGTCGTCGCCGCCATCAGCGCCGGGGCCGCCGGGGCCGCCGGGGCCGCGAGGGATAACCCAGCCAGCGCCAATCCCAGTGTCTTGATCATAGTTTCCCCTCCGCACGTAGCCTGTAGTCGGAGACAGCCGGTCATCTGTCTTTGAACTTGGGAACTATTGTAGTTTAATGCATCCCGGCGCTCCGACGCTAAGGAAGGTTGGCGTCGTACACCTGCCCTCTGGTTACCGGCTACCTGGCCACTATCGCCACTATCGACGCGCCACCTGCGCGTCGCGCTCGCGAGGCAGGCTGTACCAGGCGTCGTCGCAGGCGGCGCGCTCCTCGTCGTCGAGCGTGAGACCAACCCCGCCGAGGCTATCCACGAGCTGCTCCGCCCTGCTGGCGCCCACGATGGCCGCGGTGATGCCCTGCTGCGCCAGCACCCAGGCCAGCGCCACGCGCGTCAGGCTCTTGCCGCGCCCCTCCACGAAGGTGGTCAGGCGATCGACCACGTCGAACACCTCCTCGTTCCAGTAGCGGCGACGGTACAGGTCGCCGGCGTGCCGCAGCCCGAAACGCGTGCCCTCCTGCTCGCGCATCGCACGGTAGCGCCCCGTCAACATGCCGCCGGCCAGGGGGTTGTAGGCGATGACGCCGACGCCGTGGGCCTGGCACAGGGGCAGGATCTCGTCCTCGATCATGCGAAACAAGAGGTTGTAGCGCGGCTGATCGCACTCGAAGCGCGCCAGGTCGTGCTTGTCGCTCGCCCACAGGGCGTCGGCCAGTTGCCAGGCGGGGTAGTTCGAGCAGCCAATGTAGCGCACCTTGCCGCTCTGCACCAGGCTGTCGAGCGCGCGCAGCGTTTCCTCGATGGGCGTCGAGGGGTCGGGCCAGTGTACCTGATAGAGGTCGATGTAGTCGGTACCCAGGCGACGCAAGCTGGCCTCGCAGGCCGCGATGACGTGCTTGCGGCCGAGTCCCTCGTCGTTGGGGTCCGGCCCCATCGCGCCGCGGCACTTGGTGGCCAGCACGATGCGCTCACGCGCGCCGCGCTCCCTGAGCCAGCGCCCCACGATCTCCTCGGTCGCGCCGCCGCTCCCGGGCTCGCCGCCGAGTGGATAGACGTCGGCCGTGTCGAAGAACGTCACGCCAGCCGCGTCGGCCGCGTCCATGATGGCGAACGACGCCTCTTCGCCGGCCTGGTTGCCGAAGGTCATCGTGCCCAGGCAAATCTCACTGACCTTCAGGCCGGTGCGGCCCATGTGGTTGATCTTCATGCATGACTCCTGGCGCAGGAAAAAGAGAGTTTATTTGTGTGTACCCTATGCGCGCGTTTCCATGTTTCCTAGTTTCTCTCCACACTACGCTGTCGACGCCCAATCTTGGGTCCGATACCGGCCCCGCGCTCGCGCCCACCTTCAGTATCGTACATCCCGGCCGAACGCCAGCGCGCCGCGCTATCCGCCCGCCTTCGGGCATCATCCCCGAGTCAGACACCATAACGGGCAGCAGGGCCTGTGAATTGTCGGGGGACCGAGCCTGTTCGCCCGCCCCTATCGTGGATGGCGGGGGTCTGGGGGGAGGCATCTCCCCAGGTTCCCCCGGAGGCGCGCTGGGCTGTCGGACCCTAACCGCGGGTCCGGGAGACCAGTTAGCCAGGGGCGGAGGGGGCGAGAGGGACGTCGTCAATTTTTCACGAGCCCTGTAACGGGCAGGCCGCGACTGCCATTACAGGCCGAAAAAAGGATATACTGTGTGTACCCTTACCGAATATCCATCCTGGGAGTAATTACTATGGGCAAACAAAGCGGTCGTGGACACGGCCACAGTCATGCGCCTCTCGAGAAGAAGGCTTTGCGGCGCGTCGAGGCGGCCCGTGCGTCGTACACGAAGGCCGATGAGCGCGTCGCTACGTTGCGCGTCTGCCTACAACAGGCCGAGGAGAAGCTGACCCGACGCACCACGCGACTCGCGACGG
>JAABUR0100005984.1_pt1 | contig 15141 bp, 14 predicted proteins | sample 5560091 | NCBI WGS metagenome assembly JAABUR01 (sample SAMN10711879, study PRJNA513375) | rock metagenome | isolation source: Antarctica rocks | place: Antarctica: Victoria Land, University Valley sud
TCCCGCTCAGCAACTACTAGGCGCCATTTACACTGCTACCCCACTATCTCGTTCTGATCCTAAGCTTCAAACAGAAGCCGATGGACCTAACGTAGCCTTACCAACACCTTCCTTGACCGGTCCAGTTATCGAAAATATACAACAACAGATTAGAGAGTTACTTCAAGGAGGGCAACCTCGAGGTCTGCTCCTAGAAAGGGGCCGACCTCGACTCATCCGGGCCCAGCCATGGACAACTAACAGGACAGTCGATTCTCGGGATCAATTCGAAAAGCTACACGCCGATGCAGATGATCCCCGTATTTCTGCCTTGAAACTTGCTCGCGCTAAGCCCGAGCCTGGTTACGAGAATCCTCACAACTACAAATTTTCACCGAGGGGAGCGGATCATCCATATTATGGCCGCGGTCCAGTTTGGGCAGATAATTCTTGCGCACTAGACTCCTGCATAGTCGCTGCCCGATTGCTAAACGTTGGATCGATTTCCGCAGATAAAGGCGATGCAAGTCTCCATGACTGGGTGGACTCGTTACCACCGCTTAAACTCGACTTTTTGGACACCTTGGCGCTGCGCTGGGAAACATATGCAGGGGATACAAACATCGCTTACAGGAACTATTTCCGCACCAAACTCGGCCCAGCATGTCAGGATGAAAAGATGATGTCCGCGGTCGCGCTTTGGCAGATCTGTACAGCAGGCGCCGATCAATTCAAATACTCGGAATATTGGCACGGTCAATGTACGAAATGTGGTAGAGAGAACACAGGTCGCTTGAACCCTACTGTCTTACGAGATCTCGCCTTGGGTGCGTCTACTCGTGCGGCAACAGAGGTCCCGGGAGGTCATCCTAATATGACCCAGCGATTGAATAAGCATTTCGACTCTGAACTCAAAGAGTGCAAAAAAAACGTAGGTGGCTGTGGAGCAAAGGGAGCTGTATTACGAAGAAGAGTAGTCGAGGGCCATCTTCCACCACGGCTAGTTGTTCTGGCACCACTGGGAGCCCCTCACACGAATATTCCTGAAGCAGCGTCTGATCATGTACCGATAAAATACCACAACGCTGAAGGACCACAATCAGCAAATTATCGTTGGATTGGTGGCATCTATCGAAGCGATGTTAAAGAACTTAAACACTACCGAGTCTATTGGACAGACTGCGAGCCGGGTGTGGTCGACGGCGATCTAAAGCTGTATGACGGCATGCGCATAGGAGGGGCAATCGTTGGGGGAATCCATCCTTACAGTGCAGATGAAAAGATACCACCATTCTGGTCGAAATCTCCTGATCTGCTCTTTTACGAGCGCTTGGACTCCATCGACATTCATGATGTCGCGAATGCCATTAAAGCCGAAGTCGACTACGGCCTACAACAGAATCTTCCAGGGCAAGCTCAAAAGGTCAGCCCAAAACGCAAATATAGAGAAGTTGAAACAGAATTAGAATCGAGTAGGCCGAGGACCACGAGGAATAAGAACGCCGTTTGACAAGAACCAAAGACATTTGGTTTTTAAACACCAAATTCGCACAATGATTTTGCTTCATTGATCAATTACACTCAACCAGTCGTGGCTTCCAATGATGCCCTCATTATTGTAGAAAGATATCAGAGTAACAGACGAAAAGAAGTGTCAAACGTCCTAGTAGCAATGTCGATCACTCGCAGGTCTTTCCATCCTTCACGTACCATCTAAGTCATTTTAGAAGCCCTAGAAGCACACCCCAAAATCTCTCTTTCCCAATATATCAATCTACTACATCTCACCCCAAAACCTCCTCCGATCCTTTCCTCGTCCTCCCTTCCCAATCCATACCTCCTTCATTCGACCCTACAAGTCAACTCCCCTCCACTCACCCCCAAAACCACGCCCCGTCTCCTCCTCCCCCCTTCCCCCTTCCATCCCAATCCCATCCCCCACAGCCTCCCCATCCCACCCCCCTCGCATAAGAACAAGCATGCTCCATCACCACCTCGCAAAAGCCAACCTACAACAAGCGGCCACTTTCGACTACGCTTAAGCCCCAATCAGTCAACCTACAACCCATCATAGATACAGGCCCGTATTGCTGAAAATGCTCCGACGATGTTGAATGAACTACTAGCCAATCTGCATGTTCCGACCCCCTATTGAGTCGGATTTATTGGGAAATGTTTGGATGCATTATAGTCCCAAGCTGCAGTTTTTTGGTGGGTGGAGAGACCGCTTCCGGTTATACTTCTCCGCTTGTTGTGCGTTGGCTTTTGCCAGGCACTAATGGAGATCCTGCCTGTCTTGGGTGTGTGGTCAGGAATTGCTTGCAAGCAAGATCGAAGAGAGGCGTATTCAAAACAGTTACCTACTAAGAAGAGAACGCCCAGACGCGAATTCTATATACTACCCAGTCTATGATTCGTTAAATTTCCGTATTTCGTGTTCCATGAAAGGGTGGGGTATCATTAGAACGAAATTCCACTGTTCTTTCCCCCTAATCCCCCCTTCCCCAACAATTCGCTTTGCCCTTCCCCCCTGACCCCTCACCGCACCCCCACAGCGCCAACAGCCCTCATACCTTCTCCAACCCCCTCCGCCACACCCCCACCAAACCCCTCCACCCACCACGCCACCGACCCCACCAGCAACTCTCCCATGCGTCCATTCCCAAGCTTTCCACACACATCTATACCCTTCCTGCCCAACCGGTCCGCCGTCTCCATACCCACCGCCAGCAGTTTTTCAGAGGCGTGATGGGTACGCTCATATTGGTAGGCGTTGCGAAGTAGAAGTTTTATATGCGGAAGAAGGAGGTGGACGAGGAGGAAGAGCCGTAGGATGGAGGAGGCGACAATGCGGTGGAGGAGGGAGGGATCTTGTTCCGGCTGGCGATATTGGAGCGGTGGGTGTGAAGGGATTTGGATGGATGGCGGGAGGGCGTTTTGGATGGTTAGGGTTTCTTGGTTTGTGAGGTTTGAAGGGAGGCCTTGTAGGAGGTATGTGAGGGCGTGGATGTAGAGTTGGCGGCTGAAGCCTTGGTTTTTGGGGTGCGGGCACTGGGATTCTGAGACGGCGGTTTCGAGTAAAGCTAGGCCTTGGGTTCGTTAGTCCTGGTCTGTCGGTGAGGCTCTGTGGGGGGAGGAAGGTACCTTGATTGGCGTATTTCCATGTTGGTTCTCTGTTGCCGGCCATTGTGGACGAGGAGAGTGTGGGAGATGAGGATCGCGAGGACGAGGGTCTGGAGTAGTGTGAGAGAGGTTCGATTTCAGCGCCTGTGCTTTCGGACCAAGGATGGATCGTAAGAGTCCTGCATTGGGAGCGCGAACGTGAGGGCCACGAGCGGAGGGAGGGAAAACGGGGGATCTTGATTCGGACGGCGGTGGGGATAATCGTGTAAAGGAGTGAAGGTGGGGGGACTGGAGATTTGGCATCTGGAATTGGCAAGGCTCCTTTCTGGAAAAGCGTCTGTTGGTTTAGTGGTATCATGATGACTATGGGATACCAGTAGGTCGAAGTTTGAGCTCTGATGGAACAAGTGACTCGGAGAAACGCTTTGGAACGTGTTCGTGATGTCTATACCAAATGAATAGAGACGAAGAGTTTGAAATTGATAATGAGATTTTGAGGAGGTTGCTGAGTAGCCATTTGGGAATCGAGCCCAACAGTTTCAGAGCCTCTTCACATGCGAATTGACATGTTTCCAAGACAAGGGCGATCAATAAGCCCGCACACTAAATGGTCAGCTGAATTGACCATTCAGGTGGTTTATACATTTCCGAAGGTTCTGTAACGTTGGTTGCCTGTTCATATTGGAATAACAAGAGCAAGAGCAGCACAACATATGGCTGGAGTACAAGTTTAATTTTATTTGATGTAATTTAATATAATAGCGAGAGGCTTTAGTAGGAAAACATCCAAATTGGTCTAGTGGTTAGGATATCCGCCTCTCACTCCAGTCAGAGACGATTCCGCGGATGGCCGGGGTTCGATTCCCCGATTTGGAGTCTTGATTTTGATTAACCTTTTGTGCTTATCCTCCCTCCCTCTTCAGAGGAAGCAGTGCGTTAAGCGTTTGTTAGTAACATTGTTTTTGCTCTTCTCAGCAGTTTTAAGAGGAAAAAAGCTTAAAGAATGTATGTTCTAGTTACTGCCTGCTAACTGCTAGAGAGACTCTTTATCACTACCGAACATTTGAGAGAGAAGCAAGAGCAGTTACCACGAAGTTCTGACATCCCTCAGGATTCCGACGACAGGCTACCGCCCGTTGCTTGGGCCTACATCTGCTAAATCATGATAATCTTTTTCTTATTGATCTAATAATGCTAAAGGGGTATATTCTATGCAACAACAACCAAGACCCTCGGAATCAACCAAAGCTTCCTGCTACGCCTTGTCGGCTTCAGAACTTCCCTAACCGGATCTCCTTTGTAAAAATCTCAACCCCTTGCGCATCACTAAAGTTGCGCCTACTGTCTGCGCGCAATCGCATGGCAATCAGCCTATGACCGACCTCATCGGCTGGCATGTCCGCTTCTGATGAATCTTCGGAATCGGCCCCTTCAGTCGCCTTGGCCTTCCCTTTACCTTTGCTCTTGATATGCGCTCTCCTTTTTTTGTCCTCTTTCCGTTTTTCGAACACTTTAACCCAGCGTTCAGGCTTGCGGGAGACAAGTCTCAGATTGTTATCTAAAGCGATCCACTTGAGCTTGACGTCAGGATAGTGCGAGAAGCTGTCGACGGCGGAATGAAGACTGTCGGCATGCAGGAAGGTACGGTTGTTATCACGTAATGCTAGGAGGTGTAAAGCGAGGAGGTTGCTGAATGCGGCAACGTTTTGCATGAAAATGTGCTTTATTGGTCAGTACCGTTCAAGCTGACCAATTATGAAAGACTCACGTAATTCTCCATGCTCATGCTGACAGCTAATTCCTGCAGCCCCCCCCCTTGGCCACTCAGCAGCGCGATAATTTTAGGGTCCAAATCCCAAGCATCGTCATTCTCGTTCTTTATCATAAGTCGCTTCAAGGTTTTGATGTGCTTGCGAAGTCCTTTTTTGCGTATGCCCGTAATATCAACACTAGTACGAGCGATGATTGTTTGGTCGATTTCGTGCTTAGTGCTCCGTTCATGCATGAATAACTCAGTGAGCCCTTCAAACGTTTTAAGGAATTCGAGAAATGCAAAAGACACATCGTCAGTATGTATGCTCTGAAGAGAGACCTGTATCGAGCGGTTCTGGAGTCGCGTAAGAAGGAGCCAGAAGGGATCCTGAGACCCAACATTGAGGAGGGTCAAGCTCTTCAGGACACTAAGATCCAGACCTTTTGCTACGATGGAGCTTTTCAGCGGGATCAAGTAAAGACGAAACTCTTCGAGCTGCAGTCCATGTGTCGATCGAATATAGTCCTGCATTGCCTCGTCAGGCGACTTCTCGATGCTATCAGAGCGGTTGCTGTCTTGGACCGCAGAGCTCGTGTCCAGAACTCCAGTCTGAAAGACAGCAGGCGCGGGATTGGCGGGCTCCACGACTTCGAACTTTGCGCGCTTTCGTGGAGAAACCAGATCTTCTTCTGACTCGGCGATCGTCTCCTGATCAGCGCCTGTTTCTATTGCGTCTTCATCAGGATGCTCCATATCGATATCCATCGAATCAAACTGGATCTCCCCAGTCACTTCTGATGCCGGATAAAGTGCTGGTTTGTTTGAGGATGGAGTCCCCTGATCATTCGAAGAAACCTCCTCGGAATCTACTTCATACACTGCTTGGAATGGATCGATGTTCTCTTGTCCTTCCGGATTGGTCCCGTCTGATGTAGGAAACATCTTATTCCACGAATCTTTTGAAGTACTTCCGTTGGAAATTGATGGATGGTGGGAAAGCATGCTACTCAAACCGCTCTTTTTAATAGGAGAATGATGATAAGGCCCTTTATTAAAGCTTGAGATTTTGGGGGGGCCGCTGAGAGCACCATAGATTGTTGGATACACTGGCTGAACGCTATGAGATATAGGATATGATCCTGTAGATCCCAAAGGATAGCCCTGGCTGGGTGGTGTGTAAGAGTCTGACACAAGCGTACCATCAGGATTCAAGAGCTTCCCAGCTACCGAAGGTCCACTAGATGTCATGGAAGACGTCGAAGGCAAGTTGCCGCCTAGGAACCAGTGGGCAGATGAGCTAGCGGAAGCTGAACCGGGTATCCCAAAATCCCCAATGTCAAAGCCCGGTGGTACAGACAATGATGGCAAGGATGGAAGGTTAGATGTCTGAGCGGCGGGCTTGCTTGGATCTTTGATCGGCTTCTTATCCTTCCTCGGATGAGTATTGAGATATCTCTCCGCCGCTTTTACCGTCAACTCCAAGAATTCTCTACGCCGGTCATTGTCCTCGGACCCTCCTAGATGTTTGTAGCAACCCGTTAGCTCTCTCATCATAATCTTTGCATCCTGTGTGAAGAGGTCAGGGTCTTCGAAAGCACCCGATTTGGCTGATAATGCTAGATTTTTTTCCAGCTTCTTCCCTTCCATGGAGACGTCCTGCAAGTCAAATATCCTGGCTAAGATAGCTTCTTGAGCGATCTTCTCCCTCCGAATATCAGCTTCATTGACCTGTTGTTTCTTAGTAGTGGTAGGCTGCTGGGAGGCATCCAATATATCCTCATCTTCATCAGGGTCTGATTCGGATTGCTCATCGACTGTAGGATTCGGCGCCGACCGTTTGCGGGATTTGAGAGCAAGGTCTTGGGATATTGATAGTGCAAGGCTTTTCATACTAGCCGACGATGACTTGAGGCAGCCAGCAATTTCAGCAAGACAATCAAGATCGGATATTCCCAATAGGGTCAAGGTTGTAAGGTTTTTGAAACGAGAGAATACCCGACCATTACCCCAATAATCGTGCCGCGTGGGGTTTGTGATCCTTTGATCTAGAGATTTTGCTGGTGAATGATTGCTATGAGATGTCCCCAGTGGGAAGATGTACGGTGGAGCAAGCTGTATTGATGGAGGCACGGTGTTTGATGGGTGATTTGGTGGAAGGGACGTTTGGTGTACAACCGTTTTCATGGACACTTGAATGTCAAGCCTAATCCTTAAGTCTCGTAGACTCATGATCTTATGTAAAGCTTGATATACAGCTCCATTCAATTCAACCGGTATGTCCCAACTGGCTCTCATGTTAGCTATTGCAACTCATTCCCTGCCCGTAAGTATAGTTGGTCTAGGACATACTGGAAGCTTTCCAGGATCGCAGCTTGCTTTACCATCAGGAGCATGGCAGTGTTGAGGATCTTGCATGGATCTGACGTTGGGTCCCAAAGGACTCGCGCCATCAAAAGGGCATTATGACTATTCCCCTCAGATATCCCATAACGGAAGCTCTTGATGTATTGTGCGTAGTCATGCTCACTTGCAATGATGGTCTGCAACGCATCTGCCAGCCGTGAGCTCATGGCGTTGTGGTCTGAAGCCTCAGAGGTGGTGAAGTTGAAATCCAAATCACGATATATCTCAGCGCTGGCTAGACTGAAGAAGTGTCTAGAAACCCGGAGGAGGCTATGGAGATCTTTCCCATTCACCTGGAAATCACCGATCAGAGAGCTCACTTCGCCGAAGATAGAACCTTACATAACTAAAGACTGCCTCCTGTGTCTCGAGAGGTAGGTCAACAAAGGTGAGATTCCCCTTGGGGGGACCTTTGGAGGAAGCCATCTGTTTGTACGTTTATTTATTCGCGAGATGCTCGTAGCATGTTACAGAACAGCGTTATAGGATAGCGTGCTTATTTTGTTGTCTTTATCCTGAGCTAGCATTGCAAAACGTAGCAAGAGTGTATGTTAATGGTAGCAGTGTTTGCGCTGGGTCGCGAGAGGGGGAAGGTGGGATTGGCAGAAAGCGCATCGGGCCTTGACGGATGAGGAAAGACAAGCGTTGCCTGCTTCTCCACGCGTGGAATCAGCAAACATTCTTATATCTATTCCACTATGTGACATTCACGATCCAAGCTCCACTTCGTAACAATAGGACCTCTTACCCAGTGCAATAGTAGCCGCCAAGGGCCGCGGCTAATTTTTGACAGCGGTTGGTTTTTTCCATTTTGCTAGGGCAGATCTATTTACTATTGTGATACATTCTAAACTATATCTATGCCAATTCGCATCTCAAGCACGTAGGGACAACAAATCAATGCACGACGTTCAAGAGGATTTGAGTGCTTGTGGGGAAGCGATGACTACGTTAACGTTCTACAGCAGGGTATTGTTGGTAGAAGGAACAAAGCTATGACAATGGAATCGCTAATGGGGTAGAAATTTTAAGTACCTTAACATAATGTAGAATTAGAGAAGGTTTCGCTCTCACGGGGCCTTGTGACATAGAGGTAGCTTGAGCTTGCAATGTCGTAGCATTTCCGATGACACTGATAATGGAGTGTGGAGTGTCTTTGGTAAATATTATAAAAGCATCACTAACGCCATCTTTGATCGCCGGTCCCAAGGACCCATCTGTTTACTGCACCTACCGTGGTTTGACTCTACCAGCCTCGCAGGGCAAATGTCAGAAGCTGTGGAAAGTATGATACAGATGGAAAAAGACTTGGGGAAATACAAATGTAGAAGAGAGAGAGGTAACTTGAAATTGTTGCAATGTATTCGGAGCCGTGATTAGTTGAAAAGATCCTACTCCCTTCTCTCATACGGCTTTCGCTCGTATGAGGGCCCTCCACGTCCTCCATCTCTCGGATTCCCCAAACTCCGATCAGAACCACCCCCGCGACCTTCTCGGGAGTATCCAGAGTAGTCACTACGTCGGGAATCGGTTCGATCATTCGTTCTCCCAAAACCGCCACGACCACGCGAGGATCCACTACCGCGGCCCCCAACATAGCTGTCACCACGATCGCTACCACCGTAGGATGAGCGGCTTCCACCAAATCCGCCACCACGGTCGCTGCTGCCGTAGGATGAGCGGCTTCCATCAAGTCCGCCACCACGATCGCTGCCGCCGTAGGATGAGCGGCTTCCACCAGATCCGCCACCACGATCGCTGCCGCCGTAGGATGAGCGGCTTCCACCAGATCCGCCACCACGATCGCTGCCGCCGTAGGATGAGCGGCTTCCACCAAATCCGCCACCACGATCGCTGCTGCCATAGGATGACCGGTCTCCTCTACCACCACCTACTGCATAGCCACCACTTGAATTGCCATAACTACCCCTTGATAGAGACTCTGAACCGTCTCGTTCCTCATGGCCAATGTTAACACCTCGTAGACGACTCAGACCGAGTTTTTGAACTAATCCACGCCCAACGGCCGGCGGTGGGTCCATGGCCCACAGATACTTGGCTCGATTGTTCATGGCGTCTATAAGCTGCTGCTTATCTGCTACCCAGCCGTAAACGCCAAGAGTTGCCAAATAAGACGCCACTTTGTCTCCGCGAGGGGCCATTTTCGCAGCGTCAACTACTTGTGTGAGAATCTTAGCAGTATCCTCTGGAAGCTGCGCATCTTTTGTCATGTCTACTTTGGCGGTCTCGAGGGAAGTGTCAGGCTTTAGTGGAAGCTTTCTGAGTCTCATTGAGTTTTCCTGGACCTCAAGGTTGGTCAAGAAGATCCAGCCTTCGCCCTCTTTGTCTCCTCGAGCCGTGCGACCTATTCGGTGGATGTAAGTGTCTCGTGACGATGGGACGCCAACCTGAATGACATGTGTCACGTTGGGGAAGTCCATTCCCCGAGCAGTTACGTCGGAAGAAAACAGAATAGCACTATCAGCGCGCCGGAAAGAGTCCGCTGCTCGTGTTCGGCCTTGCTGAGTCAACCTGGCATGTATGGAGAACTGTTTTGCCGGATGAAGGGGATGCTGGTGGAAGAGGCTTTGTCCCGGGTTCCGAAGGTTCGCGAACATCTGCGAGGCAAGCGTGACATCGGCCGTGGCATTGAAATAAATGATAGCCTTGAAACTCGGGTTGTTCTCGATCTCTCTCTTACAAAGCTCTAACACGGCCGGTATGACATTCTCGAAACCTCCTACATTTACCACCTTCTGTGGCACCTTCTCATGCGTTTCTTGCGCTCCCTCTCGCACCGTACGAACGAACTTGAAGTCCCGCTTCATGGTGTGTCGAACAATCTGCATGAGTTCTTGAGGAATTGTGGCAGAAAAGAGCAGAGTCTGTCGGTCCACTGTACTTCTATCAGGTAGTAATCTTTGAATAGCTTGTATTTCAGGAGCGAAGCCTTGGTCTAGGAGTCTATCCGCTTCATCAAGGACGAAGGCGCTGAGGTTCGGTGCTCGTACTTGGCTGTATGGATCTTCCAAGATATCTTTGAGTCTGCCCGGCGTCCCAACCAGGATATGACAACCCTCGTATTTAATCTTTCGAAGACCCTCTTGCTTTCGGGAGCCACCAACAGCAGTCTGTACAATAACTCCGGTATTCCTGGTCACTTTCTTTGCCTCAACCGCAATTTGTTCAGCCAGCTCTCGCGTCGGTGAAATGATAATTGCTCTGATGTCCATAGGCGACCCTCTACTTTGATGATTGCCACTACGCCTTTCAAGGCTCGGATCCCTTCTGATGATGTTCTGTAGAACAGGGATAAGGAAGGCAAGAGTTTTACCAGTACCAGTACGGGCTTGTGCTATGCTACAGAAGATATTAGTATTAGCACACCTCCTCAAGGCAGCTATAAGATCAAGCTTACACGTCAATCCCTTTCAATGTTTCGTTTATGGTCAGGCTCTGGACTTCAGTCATCGTCTCAAGCCCCATCCCCTGGGTTATAGTATTGACGACAGTATTGCAGACCATCCCTCTCTCAGACAGTTCGTTGAAACTCGTGACGGGGCCATACCTAGTCGCTTCGTGGATTTGAGCATCCGACGGCGGTCTTTGCGAGTTGGCCTCATCTACAATCTCTTCCATCTCCTCTTCCTGTTCTCTGATAGCAGCTTTCTGTCTCCATTGCGAGGTTGTGCAGAGTGCACGAAGAGCGGTGCAAGATTGAAGTCGAGGTGCTTTAGGGTAAATTATTCGAGGCGCATTTGAGGTAATACATATTCTAGAAGTTGAGGGCAAAAGTAATGTTTTGGCTATCGAGGCTGGACCTCTTCGCACAGCGTTCAGCATTGACTGTATGACTCGGGCTAAAGACGAGCTATAGTAAAGAAATAGTAGTGAGCAGCTGTCTGAATCCAGGAAAGAATGGATTACGCACAGAATGTGGTTGTGATGTTGCTGCGGAAAGGTGTATTTCTCTAGAAGCGGCGAGTGGTGATGCTGAAGTAGCTTGTAACGAAAATTTTAATATTGGACCCTGAATGGATATATGTAGTGTAAGAAGACATCACGCTAAAAATCTATAGGCTAAGCCGTATCGAGGTAATCCTGTAGCGGGAGAGCATCGAGCCATCAACATGTTTCTCAGGACATGGCGGACATCGCATTGGGCTCACCGCGGTATGTTCGTGGACGACTGAAATGATTAGGGTGCTAACAGCTAATTTCTTAAGCTTTCCACTTCCACTGTTCCTTCTCAATGGCGTCAAACCACCTTACACCCACCACACAAAGCGTGGCGGCTAGCAATAGAGCACCGTCATACCATATGAGCGACTGATAAGCCGTGAGCGTATCTGGACCACTTTTAGTTAGGCTTCTCGACTCTCCTAGGATTTCTCCGCCGACGGGCGAGCCGAACGCTGCCCCAAGGCCACGAATAAAATAGACGAAGCCATTGACAGAGGCATATGCTTGAATCCCAAAGACCTCGGATATTGTCACGGGGAAGAGGGCATTGTACCCTGATATGGTTCAGCCTCAGACTTCGCAGAGAAAGGGCTCCCCATTGCTTACCACCAGCGAGAATGCCGTAAAGCACAAGGAACGAAATCCATAAAGATTTTGCACTATACATCGCTGCTCCCAGCCAGAGTACCAGAACGCTAAGAGCGCTGCCAACAACAGACATTATGAGCACATTCTGCCTGCCAAAGGCGTCCGCCAGAACACCTGTCAAGATCCGGCTAACAGCGTTAACTCCATTATTAATTGAAAGCAGCACAGCTCCAAATGCAGCTGTATAGCCCAGTGCTACTGAGAATTCAGGTGTGAAAGTCATGGGCACGAAATTTCCGGCGGCTTGTAGTAAAGCTGCAAGTGATTGTAAGATGAATGCTGGTTTCCTTGCGATCGTCATGTTGACAAGCGTAGGTCTTCGATTAGCACTTCGACTTGACAGTGCTGCAACAGCAATTGGCAAAGAAACCGTGAGATTCTCCAATGCCATGATCCTGAGGCACCAACGGACACCCAATCGGTCGAGCATTACTGGGATGATCAGTGAATAAGCGAGACCAGCTAGGCCTGCTGCGCTGAGCACCAAACTCATTGCAGACCCTCTGCGGCGGTCAAAATATTCTGGTGCTACACTGATAAGTGGAAAATAGAGTAATGAGCTACCGACGCCGTAGATCAGGCCTTGCGTAAGAAGAAGATGCCAGGTCTACGGATCTTAGTGTACGCTCTTCCAAAGATAAGATATACACGAGGATGGACAGACTTGCGTACTCCAGCTGGCCAGCAGGAACCCTAAGCTCATCAGGATGGCGCCAGGAACAGCTATCCACTTAGGATTCTTAGTCCTCGCCATCAGTGGGTTGACATAAATGGAACCCCCCCAAGTTAAACCTGCACCAAGCGTCCCCACAAACGCAATCAACGCCCGGTTCGTAGCTTGGTGTGGAGGAAGGATAGTCCTACTGTTCGCGACGTAGAAATCTTGGAATACGCCGTAACTGAGATTGGGGCCGATAGTTTGGAAGACGGCGAGGAAAGCACATATTCTACAAAGTAATATAAACAACTTGCGGAAAGGAGATGAATTAATTGATGGTTTTTGGCTCACAAAACAATTACCTGGTCTGCTTTAGTGATGGGACGAAGCTGCTCTTGCTGTTGTACTGCACTGGCGGGAGGGGTAACATCGCCGGTCAGCTCGATGGGTGTCACATCGCTGCGATTCACATCCATTACAGAGTATATAGACCTCGCAACAAAAGATGAGGGGTTACTATCTTATCAGAACTGGCTCTATTACGCCTGAGATTGTTTCTGAAGAAGCTCCATCCCTTTTGATAAAGTATTAGTTACAGATCCGAGATCCGGAAGCAGCCGAGATTCGGGTGGGATGATATTTACGGTGATCACGCCTGTATATCCCGTCATTCGAGCCAATATGCCAGGTCTTTACTTATTCCAGTCATACAATAGTCTAAATCAGGATCATTGCTAACCACAAATATAGATGCAAACAGGTCGATGACTATTCTTTCCCAAAAGCTGCTATGACGCTTTTGGTATCTTTGAAAACTTCTTGAGCTACTGTAAATAGTCCGCACCACATTCTCTCTCCGCAACGTCGAACAAGGGCTTCGCACTGAACCATCCTGCGAGTGGCGTTCCGATCGTCTTATAGGTAAAAGCCGCATCTTCGTCTCCGATTTTTTTGGTCTCACCACCCCTTCCACCAGCGGCTGCATCCGCCATGAGTTGCGCATGACAGCATTTTTCCATACTAATGAACCAAAACACGGCCGCCTCGATTGTTTGCCCAACGGTCAAAAGTCCGTGGTTCTGAAGCAGTGCAGCTTTCTTGTCCCCAAGGCAGGCCGCAATATCATTACCCTCCTTCTCCGCGAGCACGATGCCATTGAAGCTTTCATATACGACATGGTCCTGGTACGTCAGCACTGTCAGCAGTGTCCTACTCTCGATGGATTGATGGAACGCGCATTATGGAATGAGCAGGCGTCCTGCGTGATCATGTCTATCTTTCTGCCCAGGGTACAGAAAGAGCGGCCATAGATGCTGTGACTATGGGCCGCACAAACCACATCAGGTCTGGCCTTATGCACCGCTCCATGTATCATGAAAGCGGCCGCATTCAATAGTCTCACTTCACCACCATCGATGATGGTACCACTGTGGTCGACTTGTATCAAATCACTCTTTCTCATCAACGAAAACGCGACCCCGAAAGGATTCACCCAAAAGGTGGTGGGGTCAACAGGATCACGGAGAGTAATGTGACCTGCAACTCCCTCATCAAAGCCATATTTGCCGAAGATGCGGAAGGCAGCCGCAAGACGACCTTTCAGAAAGTCACGCTCCTCATGCTTGTCCGCGAAATCGCGCGGGCCGGGGAACTTGGGCATTTGAATACTTGCCTGATGCTCACTTAAGCCGGGCTCGAGAGGTGCCTTAGTTGAAGGACGGGAGGAGCCATTGATTTGACTCTCGGTAGTCGTTGCTGACGGCGGTGCCATGTTGTCTTTCCGAGCTTCGAATTCGAGTGTTCCATAAACAGATCGATAAATCAAGAGAAGATATTATTGTCGGAGTATTATATGTAGGTAATTCCAGGGGCGCAAATGGCTTCGAGCTGCATGAGTGCGGGGCTTTAGGACAACCAACGGGCCGAGGTCCGAACTTTGGTTTGTAGGCTACCAAACTGCCTGCCGTGCCTGCTATTGGAGCGAAGTCCAAGTCCAGGTAAGCTGGGCGAAAACGATCTCAATAAGGCGATTGACAGCGGAGACGACCTGTCGTCGGCCGTTGCCCTTCAGCTGCTGAAAACTTTCCATGCCGGGCATTGGGCGCCAAGACCGCGTGCTTGCTCCAAAGACCATTCACATCGCGGTTGTCAGTACATACGTTGTTGGTCATATATAGGGTGTATTATGACCATCAAAATCACGTTAATGTAAAGGGCTGATAGATTTCCTGTCCGGAGGCTTAGAACAAAATGCATCCAAGTGCAGGTATGTATGCTCGATTGAGGATAGAGAAGCTGGTACTCAGCCATGAGTTTTCGTGGCTGCGAAAACGCCAATCAACTTGCAAGTTTGTTGTTAAAGGAGAAGTGGGTGACGAAGAAGAGGGGGGAGTTGAGGACCAGGAAGAGGAGTTGGAAGATCTGAGAGAAACGGCATGATAGAAACAGGAAAAAGTTATCTGGTCTATGTAATGGGGCCCTGGGGGACCCTCGGACCTGGGGATAACATAGAGCGCCATCTATTCAAGATATAGGAGCTTGCAAGGTAGTCACTCACGATGATTCAAAAGGGTGAGTTCCTGGATGATTGAGGAACAACGAGTGATGAATAGTA
>JAABUR0100005987.1_pt1 | contig 15133 bp, 13 predicted proteins | sample 5560091 | NCBI WGS metagenome assembly JAABUR01 (sample SAMN10711879, study PRJNA513375) | rock metagenome | isolation source: Antarctica rocks | place: Antarctica: Victoria Land, University Valley sud
AAACGCCAGTGCAATTTTATGCTTCCGAAGATTTGGCGTAACGTACAAGCGCAAACCAGTGGTGCTGTTTACCTTTTACCAACCGCGTCGCGGTGAGGCTTGCGACGGCCGACGGTTCGGGGAAGATGCGGCTTTAGTTTCACAGGCGTTTTTAGCAAAGCCTCTTCGCTCTGCGCTTCAACAGGGATCGGCATACCTCTCATGCTGCTTTTATCAAGACCAAGCAAACGCATCAGTTTCGCCGGAGACCCACCACCGTTCGAGAGCCGCGCTTCGCCTTCAATTGCTTCGGTTGCTAAAGTCTCGCACTGATCAATTGAGAGCGCGTGCTGCTCCAGCATTTTGATCGTGATTGAGCGCGCGTTTGTTTCCAACGCTTCATAAAGAGAGCGGGTCAACCAGTCCTTGAGAATTCCGACGCAGCCGATGCTATGTGCATAGCAGTATTCCCAGTGCTTCATCAACTCAGGCTCAATGGTGAGCGGCAGATGGCGCTGGAAAGCCCATAGCGCACTGTGGAACGCCTTCAAGTCTTCGGCGCTCGTGCGATATCGGCGAAAGTGCAGGTCGATGCTTCGGCGCGAGAGCTGTCCACTTAGATTCCGGAAGTTCAGCAATTCGTATGTGCCGAGCAACATGAGCGTCGTTTTTGACTTACTAGCGAGCGACTTCAACACATCCATTTGATCCTGCAGCCTGCGGCCAGAGGCAATCTTCGCGATGTGCTGCGCGTCATCAATGAGAAAGGCCGCAGGACGACGGAACTTAAGCGCATGTTCGAGTGCGAGGCGGAACTCGCAATGAGGCAAGCGCGGGTTGAAGGTGAGCGCGTGTGCTAAGCGCGGGTTTATGGAAGGAAGTGGCTCCCTTGCGGGATCGTTGACGAACGGTCCTTCGAGCGCCGAGAGAGAGCGCTGATAGAAATCGCGCCAGTTGAAGTTGCCATTCTCAGGCGCGATGGCTTCGGTTTCCAATACGATGGCGCCTCCCTTCCATTCCGCCCCCGCATCAGTCGCTGCCTGACGGACAAGGCGCTGATGAATGCGCCCGCACAAAGTAGTTTTGCCAACGCCGGGAGGCCCGAAGATGAAGATAAGCGGCGCGCCGATCTGCGCATGGATCAAACGCCAGAGGCGCGCGTCCATCTCTTCGAGACGAGGATGTCGAACAGTGTAGCATCTAAAGTAGTCGAGCCGCTCTGCTGTGGACTGGCCGAGCAGCTTGAGAGGAAAGGCCGAAGACGCCGCCATTTAATATTCTCCATAAACTTCTAAAGATGAAAGATCAGGGGCGTTTTCATCGCCCGCTTGTAGGTACGGCTCACTTTCATCAAGCTCTGCTTGTCTACTCGCGTCTGAAGTAGCCGATGAAAGTGTCGCGGCGCTGACGGCTTGAGACGTTGGAACATATGCGATTTTGGATTGGATTTGTCGCGCCTCAGCGTCGCGCCGCCGCTGTTGCCGCAGGAGCGCTTGTTCCTCTGCGCCGACGCTTGTCAGGAAATCGGCGATCTTGCGCGCCGTCACGTTGAACCTCTGCCCATGTTGCTGGTTGCGGCGACGCAGTTCCGCCGAGGCGAGCATCATCGCGCGCTCCGTGCGGTCGCAGAAAGCTACATAATGTTCGCTGACGCAGTTCCTCCACTGACCACGCACATATGCGTAGGCGCGGCCGATATTGAACGGGTCATAGCGGACCGGCACTTCTGTATGTTCGACCGAAGCGTCGCGGAAGCTATCGCACCAGTAATAGATATAGTTGAGCTTGACGCCCCGCCCCGTGACAACTTTCGCGCAGCCTTTCGCGTTGGTCGGGAGCATCAGCATCTCAAACTCTTCGCTGGACGAAACAAAGCGGTGCGACCGCTGGCCGCTCTGCGCCAACATGGCGGTGAAGGCGTCGCGCGGAGACTTTGAGAGCGCCGGGTGCTCAATAGTGTCATAGATTTCAAAAGCGAACTCGCATAAGCGTTCGTGCAGTGCGCCGAGCGTCCACGCCGCGAGATTTTTCGGGTTTACTGACTTGGTAATAAAGCGGACATTGCTTTTCGTCTGTTGCGTGTTGCCCTGCAAGTTATGGATGAAGCGCGTGTTGGTGGTGCCGAAGAGTCGCTCGCAGACCGAGCCAAAGCGAGCTTTTGCGGATGGGCGAATCTTCTGTGTGATTTCATAACGCGCGAGCAGCGTCTCGAAGTAGATGCTCTGAAACTCGCGTCCTCCGTCAATCACGAGTATCTGCGGCAGACGATGATGACGGTGCACGCACTCCCTAAATGCCATCATGCACGAGCGGTAGCTTGGCGGATCAAAAGAGAGGTGTAGAGCAAGGACGCGCCGTGAATAAGCATCCATCAAGAGCGACAGCCATGGACGCCCAAGGTTCTCGCCTGTGTGCGAACAGACCAGTTCAATATCCAGTTCGGTGTGGTCAATATGGCAGATCTCAAAGGGGCGTTCGCCGTGTCGGGGAGTTTTCAGATCAAGTTCAAAATAGAACTCTTCGATGGCGTAAGCCGCGCGAAGGCCACGGCGCTTAACGAGCTTCTGATGAGTAGGGCGCTGTCGCACCTCATGGCAGAAAGCTTTATAGCTCGGTGCGATAATCCCACGCTCCTCACAGGCGCGAATCAACTTAGCCCAGACGGAGTAACGGCTAGGCTGGCGCAGATTCTCGTATTCGGTGGTGATAAACTCCGTCATCATAGCGAGCGTTTCATCAGGAAGTTTACGAAGGCGGTTGCCGCGATTCTCTTTGCGTGGCAGAAGTCCCGCATAGCCGCAGCCCGATTGTTCCTCTGCCGCGCGATACAGTGACTGCCAGTGGAGCAACGTGCGTTTGGGCACTTGCGAAGGAATCAGGCGTTTATGCCGGTAAGCGATGATGAATTCGTATCGGCGGTTGGCTTCGGCGAGGTCTGCGGGACTAGCGCCTGTGAGCAGCGAAGCTATTGAGCCGCTTTTATCGCCGTGATCTGTCACGGCGACTATTTCGATTATGCTCTGGGCGATCAATTGGTAGATGACTTCTTCTTCTAGAGCAATCACGGCGCCAGCTTCATCCTGCAACCATACCTGCCTCTCGCCGCAGTTGATGACTATCCACACTTTGCTATCCCATGACACATGATCCCCAACTTCAATTTGAATCTTCGATAGTTGCGCTGGGGTTGATGATGTTAAGAGTGAGCCGTAAGAGCGAGCGGCAGATTGATCCATGTAGACGCGCACTTTCTCCGGTTGCGAGAGCGAGCAGGCTGATAAATCAACATACAGTTGACCGGTAACAATCAGCGTGTAGATGCTATCAACTGGGAGTGCATATTGCTTTGCGTAGTCAAGCAGCGCGGTGAGGCTGAGACCGGGTTGAGCGGCGACAAGCGAGCGTGTATAGGCGGCGAGCTCTATTGAGACTTCGAGACCTTCGGAGCGCAAATAATCTTCAAGGAAGAGCACATTACGTTGGAATGTCCAATCGATATCGGCGGAAGATTTGACGCGGTATTTCAGTCCGTATGAATCCGCATACCTTTCACCCGGCGGACATCTCCATAATCCATGCTCATCACGCAGGTAGCGGGTGGACTGATTTTTCTCGAATTTGAGTAGTTCTTCTTCGAGTTTACATTCGATCCATTCAGCGGATTTTTTTCTGATCACAAAGAAATCAGGAGTATGTAAAACGGCCAGCTTTTTACCGCTCCTGGAAAGATAATTCAGTTTAATTGAAGGCGGCTGATCCCAGTACTCAATAACATCAGAATCATGCTCCATCTCAATGACCGCCGCCAGTTCATTCCTGTGGCTCTCGAACTGAATTGTGCGTTGCATCTTCCGACTGGGATATTTACCGCTAACATTGCCTGATGCGCTTCGAACCCGACGCGTAGGCTCAGACTCTCGAGTTTGTTTAATAGTTAAAAGAGTTTCCTCGTTAATTTCGAGGTCTTTACCCCAGGTGAAGAACGCCGCATCGTCACTGAACATACTGACTCCTTCCATATTAAGCTCTAAGATGTATTTCGCTTGAATAGCAAATTGCTGTAATAGCTAATTAGCTACATAGCGTATAAAAGTTTTATACAAATTTCAAGTAGCAATAATATAGTGAGTAGTTAATATTGAAGTTGCAGGTGATTGAACTCTGGCAATCTGTCTGTATTACTGATGAGGGCAGAATAAGTATTGCTATTTTTAAGGACGACGCGATGCTCCCGCGGAGGGCAAGGCTTTGTTAGAGGTAAATGTTATGACATTAATTTTAGCAGATTCGGTACATATGAATATTTTATCTGAAGAATGCTCTTCATGTTCCGCAAAACCAATGCGTGTGGCAAGAAATTAATTTAGTATATCGATGCGACTATATGCGACTATATGCGACTATATGCGATAATCTGACAAAATGTATATCGCTGGTAATAATGCCTAAAACAGCTAATCGGCTTAGAGTTGGAGAAGCGGAATGACCTTTGGAAAAATCATTGCGAGGACTAGAAAAGAGGCCGGGCTTAATCAGAAGCAGCTTGCCGCTTTGATTAAAAAAGAGGATGGCTACCCAATCTCAACCCCATATCTCAATGATATTGAGCATGATCGACGAAGCCCTTCGTCAGATCACATCATTGACCAATTCTCTCGAGCTCTCAAGATTGAGCCTGAGATCCTGTACTTTATCGCGAAGCGGATTCCTCCATCCGCTTATAAAACGCCGGCAGACGAAAAGCTGATGGTCGCAGCTTTGCGGGCTCTCCATCGCGTACTCCAGAGAGGGGCGGTAACGCCCTGATCTTTGCGTACAATCTCAATTATGAAACTGATTGTCCAACGCTTCAGCGGTTCTGAAGAGTAACCAACAAATCAGGAGCGACGGATTGCAAAATACTTTGTTGCGCCATCGCTTTGCCTTTATAGCCAAGTGAATGATAGGCCAAACACAACCATGTAATGGCCGTCATATTGTCAGGTTCGTAGCGGACTACCTGCTCCAGGCATGTTGCTGCCTTCTTGTGGTCTCCCATTTTGAGATGAAGTTCTCCCAACAATGAGAGAGCCGGCATATGCCCCGGATTGGATTGGACCGCGCGGTCTAGATTACTAATAGCATCACCGAATTTTCCAAGCATCACGTCGAGCAACGCCAGGCTATAATGGCGCTCCGCCTCTTCGGGAACATGTTGTAAAGATCGTTGGATTTCCAGAAACATCCACAGTGAACGGCGAATTCGTTCCGTCGCTCTGGCTGGCGGCGGCGGCACTATCTGCAATCCTTCATTGGAACCCGTAGTCATAATTTATATTTTGCCTGTCGCGTTATTGTTCTAAAGTAAGCGGAAAGATGAAAAGAATCTCACTACGTCAACTTTATTCGGCCCATCTAAATTCTGAGTTGCGATTGCGACGTGGTAGAGACATGTGCCGCGCATGTACATATTCATACGCGTGAAAAGAGATGTCCCCTCAGAAGCCATAAGGTGATGCCTTTCATTTAAAATCATCTTCAGCATCTTGTGACTACTCGCATAGAACATTGTTGGCAGTGAATCATATGTGGCAACCTATCACTTCATTTGGTATCTTGAACATTCGGTACTTTGATAACCATCAGTAGTCAGTCATGAACGAAGCGAGCACACATCGTAAATGATGGGTGCCGCGCGGGAGATGCAACGATATGCATTCCCGGCGGAAGCTAAACGCAAAGCTATCTTAGAAATATTTATTTCTAGTGGCAAGCGAAAATCTCACTTAAGCAGTCGCGACCCATCAGGGGGTGTTCAGCCTGATGGGTAAAGCTGCACGTCAACGTCCTGAAAGGTTGAGTGAGAAATTGGTGGCAATCCGCAAATCTTTTGACCTCTCGCAAAACGGCATGGTGCGACGATTGGGACTTGAAGGACAGTTGCTCCGCGAAGATGTTTCACGCTTTGAACGCGGGATTGGTGGCGAACCTCCGCTCAATATTCTACTTCGTTACGCACGGGTAATATCAACGACAGGGCGGGGAGAATTTCTTGAGGCTTTGATAGACGATGATATTGATTTACCGGAAGAACTGCCAGCCAATCCCAAGACTGTATTGGTCCGGAGAAGGGTTGGTTTGCGAAATAAGAATGGACTATAAAACTCTTGTCGCCATCATTAACACGAGTCCGATAATGAATTACATTTCCACACCAGATTTTATTGCTCAAAAACTTAGGGAAGAATAGATTAAAAGTAAAATAAGTTATCAGACCCGAAATTTAAAATCGGATTAACGTGACTGTACAGCAGGCACACCGATAAATTAGCATTTCTGCTTTCTTTGAGATCGTTAGTTAGTTTTGATTTGAACTCGCCAAGATGCGCTTCAACATCGGAGATGAGGCATGATTGTCTTCCCGGCAAATACGCTTCTGATCGCTTCCATCGCATTTCGACCTTGCTTCTTCATCGTTGAAATGTAACTCCGCAATCGACAGAAATCCTCCGCTCCCTTTTCGGTTCTGAAGCAGCCAGAGATTTTCTGTTTGACCTTCAGCATTCGTAAATCGCGCTCCGACTGATTATTGTCGAAAGGTACTTGAAAATCTTTCATGAACATTAGAACTTGATCCCTTTTCGCCTCCAGTCTGCACGCCAGTTTTCGCCCCGCCATTCTCATCGGAGATTCTCTGATAATCAGTCGCTGCGTTCGATCTCTTTTCTTTTTCTTTAATGCACCGTAGAGTTTCTTCGCCTCTTCAATGATCGCATCATACTTACACTGGAACTCTGTGCGGCGGCGCGAAGAGAGATGCCGCTTTCCGTCATCATGCGCCTTGTCGACGGCAGTTTTAATCTCCAACAATAAGGCTTTCATGTGCTTCGCCCATTCCGGCTCGGTTGTTTCAATCACATAGTTCAACTCTCGAAGAATATGCGCGTTGCAAAGACTATGCTGGCAGCCTTCGTATCGGTTATAAGAAGTAAATCCGTCATGCACCGCGATGCCTTCGTAGCGCGGCAGAATGCCGATGCTTTCGATGGCTGATGTTCCCCTCTTCTGATGATAGACCAACAACGTCAGATGATCTGATGAGGAGACATGGACCCACTGCTGCTTCTGTTTGATACGCAGATTCGTTTCATCCACTCCCAGCACTTCCGTCTTTCTTAACCCTTCTTTAATCAGCAGCAAGGGTTCGGTCAGTTCGCCAGAGCACTCTTTGAAGATAGTCGCCAATGTTCCCGTTGAAAGTTGACAGTTGAACAGATCATTCATCGTCTCGGCACACCGCTCATAAGGAATCAGTTGGTAACCCATCAGATACGCGACCACCGCCCTGACCCGTTGCCCGTATTGCGCCGGAGCGTTGACGCCCGCTGGAAACTTAGCTTTATTCTTCATCCCACATCTGCCGCAGACTTTTGTTTGCGAGTGGTGTTCCGTCACTTCTATCTTCTGTGGCGGTAAGTCATGAACCTGGCGGCGCTCGCCGCCGGCCGGTTCGTTGTTGCTCAGAGATGAGCCGCAGAAGTCACAAGTCTCCGGAGAATGTGTAAGAATATGATCAGGCTTATCGACAATACCCAATGTCGTGCCGGGATGGCCGACTTGACCGCCGACATTCTTTCCGCTCTTCTCCCGCAAGCTTTTCGTCCTCTTGTGCGGGTCGGTTGAGGGTGGCTTACTGGAATTCTGCGAGTTCTTCAGCAGGTGCGCGAGGTGCGAAGCCCTCGCCAGCCGCGTTTGTTCTCGCGCCTCCTTGAGCTGTTTGTAGAGGTCTTTGACGGTACGGTTGAGTTGATAGACTTGCCGTACCTTGTTCGACAACTCTTCTTCGAGGCGGGCAAGGCGGGCGCTCAGTTGTTCTATCTTCTGTAGATGAGTCGCACTAGTTGAGGCAACGAGATTGTGTACGCGCTCGTCTTCCACTTCGATCATCTCGTAGAGCTGTTTGATCGTCGTGGCGACCGCCTCGATTCCTTGATCGTAGATAACCCTGATCTCTGCCTTCCTTAACATGGGGTGCTGGCTCCCGCGGACTGATGACGTGTTCAAGAGGAAAGTAGCGGCGGCGAGTAGAAGAAATATTCCTTTTTAGTGCTGTTTTTATAGAAGGAGCCGAGCAAGCGGGGCGGTGCCTTCGCCGTTATCATCGCGAGGCAGATGTGGTTGCTACGGCTGCTTTGCGCCTCACGAAAAATCCGCCTTCAAGTCTTAATTTGTTTTGGGTCTATTAGCATTGTGCGACAGTAATGCGCGGACGCTCGTAATGCTGATTTACACAGTCGAGAGAATCAACTCACATTCAGGCTCCGAAGTTCGCTTTGCCGAATAGACACACCTAGCCCTGCCCGGTGCGGTCGGCGAGGTTGGCGACGACGGCGACCAACTCGCTTGGGCTGACCGGCTTCGGCACATGAATCTGGAAGCCTGAGCGCAGCGCGCGAATGCGGTCTTCTTCGCCCGCGTAAGCCGTCAGTGCCGCCGCCGGAATTCTGCCGCCTCGTTCCTTGCCGAGAGCCCGCACTTTAGCGATCAGGGAATAGCCATCCTCTTCCGGCATCCCGATGTCGCTGATTAAAACGTCGAACGTTTCTGCCATGATTGCTTCCAACGCGGCCGCCGCCGAGCTTGCCGTGCTCACACTCGCCCCGCAGCCTTCAATTATGAATTGCAGCAGTTCAAGCGTTTCAGCTTCGTCATCAACGACCAGCACACGCAGGCCGCCGAGTTGCGGCGGACAGTTTAACTCCGGCGTGGTGAAAGCTTGCTGAGACATGCCCGCCCTGTCGTCTGTCGCACCACGCACCGCCGCAAGCGGGAGACTGACGGTAAAGGTTGAGCCGTGCCCTTCGCCCGCGCTGTCAACCCGCACCGTCCCACCGTGTAGCTCCACTAATTGACGAACAATCGCCAATCCCAATCCTAGACCGCCATAGACCCGCGTGGTCGTCGCGTCGGCTTGCCGGAAGCGGTCGAAGACGTGCGTCAGGAACTCCGGCACGATGCCAAGGCCTGTGTCGCTGACTGTCACTTCGACGTGTGATTCGATGCGCTCCAGGCGAACCTGCACGCGCCCGCCTTTCGGTGTGAACTTGATGGCATTCGAGAGGAGATTCCACACCACCTGTTGCAGCCGGTCAGGGTCGCCCGAGACTTGCCCCGCCGGAGCATCGAGTTGCAACTGTAAACGTATCTCTTTGGCTTCCGCCGCCGGGCGCAGGCCGTCAACCGCCGCAATGATGATTGTGCCGAGGTCAACGGGTTGCACGCTCATGCGCAACTTGCCGGTGATGATGCGCGAGACATCCAGCAGATCGTCAATCATCTGCACTTGCATCCGCGCATTACGCCGGATGACTTCGACGGCGCGTAAGTAATTTACAGGGTCGAGCTTAGGGTTCCCTAACATCTCCGCCCATCCGACAATCGAAGTCAGCGGGGTGCGGAGTTCGTGCGAGAGTGTGGCGAGAAATTCATCTTTGAGCCGGTTGGCTCTCTCCGCAGTTTCCGTGAGTTCATGTTGCCGGGTTCCGGAGAGCAGGAGCTGTTCGTTCATCGCCACCACTTGTCTGCGGAAGATCGCCATCTCTGTCGCATCGGTCACTTGGATGATGACCCCCACCGGGCGTTCCTCCGCCCCGAGTATGGCCCACACCGAATAGGACCAGTAAACGGGTGGCGTTTGGTCGTGTTCCTGCTCGACTAAAATCTCCGGCGTGCCCGTGCGATAGACACGGTCTAAAAGCGGTAGACATCCATTTTTCTCCCCTTCCGGCACGGCCTCGGCGAAGGGGCGCCCGATCAGTTCCGTTCGCTCCTTCCCGACAAGGCGCGCGAACGCGGCATTGAGGTGGCGCACGATGTGCGTCGTTCCCTCGACGGCGACCATGGGCTGCGGTGAAAGTTCGGAAAAGTACCGGCAGAGGCTCACAATGTCGAAAGCCTGCTCCCCCGTGACTGACCATGGTTTCTCACGCATACGGCACTCCTACTGATTAATTTCGGGTTCGTCCGGGAACTACTGGATTTCCCCCAGCTCATCATTCCATGGCCCGGGAACCCCGGTAATCAGGCCGCGATAGCCCGTCAATCGCTCGCCGATGACCAGACCCTCGGAGGTGATTTCGTATTCGCGCATGTCTTTGCTGTGTGGGCTGCGACGCATCTTGATGACGACCATCATCTTGCGGAGTTGGCCGTTGATCGAGACGAACCGCAGGCGGAGGATGTCGTCGCTGAGAAAAGAGATCGCGTAGGAGCTGAGGCTGAACCCGGTAAAGACCTCCTGAACTTCGACGGTGCTGAGGATCGTCACACCGATCCGCGTGAGTGCGCCGATCATCCGGTAGAGCGATTCCCGGAAGTCGGTACGGAAGCCGGGAGCCAGCGCCATCTCGAACCCGGCCAGCGAATCTATCACCAGCCGCTTGGCGCCCATCTCCTGCACCGCATCGATGATTTCATGCACCGTCTCATCTACGGAAAGGTCGAGGGGGCGGATGTAGAGGAGTTTGAGTGTGCCCTCCTTCTGCGGCGTGTCGAGGTCGAGGCCAAAGCTGGCGGCCCGCTGTGCGTACTCCTCGGGGCGTTCCTCAAACATCGCCACGATTCCCGGCTCACCCTGACCGATGCCCTCGACGATGAAATGCGTGCCCAGCAGCGACTTGCCCGTCCCTGTTGATCCCGCCACCAGCAGGCTGTCGCCTTCGGGAATGCCCCCGCCCATCATCTCGTCCAGTTCGGGGATGCCGACCGACAGACGCCGCTGTCCCTTGGCCTTCTCTTCTCTTCCGGTGAGGCCGAAGGTGCGCGGGAAGGTTTGCAGCCCCGCATCGGTGATGCGAAAGGTGTGCATCCCCGGCACCGAGGCTTGCCCGCGCGACTTCCTGATCTGCAACTTCCGCACGATGGAATTTCGCTCCACATGCTGCGAGAGCCAGAAGAGTCCGTCGGCGACGGTGAAGACAGGGTTATCACGAACCTCGCTCTCTTCGTATTCTCCGATCAGAAACGTGGTCGCTTGCCAGCTCGTCAGGTGCAGGGCTAACCGCTGGATGAACCCCTGGAGTTCCGAATCACCTGTACCGGACTGTGCCTTACGCACCACGGTGCGAAAAGAATCCACCACGACGATGCCGGGACTGGACGCCTCGACCTCTTTGATAATCTCCTCCAGCACCGCGCTCAAGTCCTGATTGAGCACCACCTGACTAAGGTTGATGAAGCGGACTGAGGTATTCAACTTGGTCTGGTCGAAAAATTGAAACTGCTGCTGATACCGCAGCATCTTGATGGCCGGTTCGCCCAGCACGGTGAAAAAAAGTGCCGGACGCTCCGGGGTGGCGTTGGCGAACATGATTTGATGGGCCAGCGTGGTCTTCCCGCCGCCGGGCGCGCCCGCGATGATGTTAAAAGAGAACTCCGGCAAGCCGCCGCCCAAAATCTCATCCAGACCCGGCACGCCGGTCGGCAGTGTCCGAATACGCACCCTGTCTTGCACGCTCATGGTTTTTCCTCAGTTCTCAAATCCGCTCCGTCCATGGACGCATCCGGCCATTTATCACGCACCATGCTCAGCGTTAAAGGTTCGCCAATGAAGGTCACCAGCAGTTCCAGCAAGTGAGCCACAAGAAATATTCCGGCATGGCCTGCCGCCCCCGCCTCCCCGCTCCCCTCGATTCCATCCAATCCCTCCACAGAGCCGTCCGCGCCGACACGCACCATATTTAGCGAAGGAACTTCCGCCTTCGCCAGTGTCAGAGCACGGGATAAAAGAGAGCGAAAGCCATCAACTCCCGCGAGCTTGATGAGGCGCAGGCGCAACTCCTCAATGACCCGTACCGCGACATCTACGCGCGCATCGGGCGAGTTGTCGTGCGCCGCCTCGAAAGCGAGTAATCGCCGGGCCAAGTCTTGAACTTCTGAAGAAGCCGTACTCATCGGATGCGCCTCTTACGCCTCATTGCAACTGCTATCAGACATTCGCACTTTACCTTTGATCCACTTCTTTCACAATACTTATGCGAACCTCGTTGTTCTACTTGATATGCCGCTGGTCAGTCGTCGGTCTGATTTCCAAGTGCTGACACTGCTCAAACGCAAGAAAATTTCGCTCGCCATCATAGCAAACACTGGCACTGTTCGTATGCAACCTTGGGACATTAGTCCCTCCCAAACGTCTGGTGAAAGCAACATAGAAAATGTGGGAGGCAACGCAGGGGTGCGTGAGATTGTAATAGGACTGAGAAGCAACTCGCAACGGTATTTGGGCTTAAGCTCTGTTATGTCATTTACGCAATTATTCTGATGCTCCCCGATAGAGAATCATGACTTATGCCCGCTGCCTTAAAACCAATCGGAGGCGTTCGGTAGCTGAATAGTTACGACTGTTCAGGTACTTGGCGGGGACAGAGCTTAACTTTCAGCAGTTTGAAAGACAAGCGGCTTGCCGTTGAAGGCGCGTTCCAGAGCAGAGAGCAGGGAATGACCCTGCTTGCGAGCGGTCGGGAGATAGCTTCTGACACGACAGAAGGAGCGCGCTCCTTCTGTCGTGCGGAAGCAGCCGGAGATTTTCTGTTGGAGTTTGACCATCCGCAGATCACGCTCAGAGCCGTTGTTATCGAAGGGCACAGAGGTGTCTGACATGAAGCGCAGGACTTCATCTCGTCGCCTTTGTAAGCGGTTGATAAGGCGGCGCGGAGTGAGTTGCGGCGCTGGCTTTTTCGCGGCGGGGCTCTCCGCTGTTCTTTTCGGTGGAGGTGGATTGAGGCGGTCAGCACGCCTCACCAAACGGTCATAGCGGCGCAGGAAGTCAGTCTTCACCCTTTCGCTCAACTCGGCCTCTGGCGGCACCTTCGCAATGGCCACTTTACGCTTGATCTTGAGTAGCAACTTCGAGAGCGGAGTGGTCCAGACCTTCTGCTCGGGACTGCTTTCCTCGACAAAGACGAGATCACGCAAGAGGTGCGCGTTACAGAGGCTATGACGACATTGCCCGTACCATTGATAGGAAGAGAAGCCGTCTCGGACGAGCGTGCCCCTGAACTGCGGCAGGATGCCGATCTCGTCCATCGCCGCCTTGCCTCTGCGCTCATCAAAAGCATAGTGGGTGATCTCTTCGGTTCGGGCGACGTGAATATAAGCGCCTTGCCCGGCGACGCGAAGTCCCGTTTCATCTGCGCCAATAATAGAGGAATCACGCAATCCGGCTTTGAGGCGCAGTTCAGTGTGAATCAGTTTGCCCGAAGAAAGACGGGCCGCCCGCTGTACGGTCGCCGCCGAGAGATGGCAGCCAAAGAGATCCGTCATGGTCTCAGAAGTGCGCGCTACGGGCAGCAGTTGATAGAGATGCAGATAGACGGAGCGCGAGAGCACACCCTGCCCATACTGGACAGGGGCGCGCACCGTGGCAGGGAACGCGGCCTTGGTCGTCGCGCCACACTTGGAGCATCGTCTAGCTTCAGCCCTGTGTTAGGTCACTATTAAGCGACCTTCAGAGATGTCGAAGACCTGTCGCCGAATGATGTTCTGCGGCTGGCCCTGCGCTAAAGAGTCCCCGCATTGCTGACAGGCATCAGGTGTGTGAATGATGGTCTGATCGGGCTTCGCAACCTGCTTGAGAGTCGCGCCGCAATGTCCGAGTTGTCCACCAACATGGAGGCCCGACTTGCGGCGCAGGCTCTTTGTGCGCTTGAGTTTCTTCCATGGCAGATCGAGCGAGGGAGGGAGCGATGAGTTATGTGAATCGCGTTCGACATGAGGCGCGCTGCTTACAATCTCACGTTCGAGTTCATGAACGCGGCGGCGCAGTTGATGATTGAGTTGGCGTTCGCGTAGGAGTTCATCATTCTTTCGAGTGAGCGTGCGCTTGACGCTTTGCAACTCTTTACGCAGAAGTGCGATGACTGACTCAGGCTTACTGATAAGTTGTGCGCGAGCATCTTCGAGTTGATCTTCGAGGCGATGGAGCACACGAATGATGGCGTCAACGCCTTGATAATAAAACCTTTGGATGTGAGCATCGCTGTACATGGGTGATCCGTGTAAATGCTTGGAAACAAAGATGATGACGGAAAATAGAGGAAAGACGTGACAAGGCGATTACGATTCCATGTACTTTATTTTCTATTATTTATGAGGATACCTGATGTGATGAAACAGATGACTCTCCCTTGCCGCAAGGCATAAACTTGCGTTCGGGCTTGAATGCAAGAAAGGAGAGTCACCATGACTGTATATTGTGGCGTAGATTTTCATACCCGGCAACAACTCATCAAGTGGTGTGATACCACGGATGGTGAGGTTAAAGAAGAACGTCTGTTTCACGACTCGCTCGACGATGTTCGTCAGTTCTACTCGCAGTTTACTGGCGAGGTGCGGATCGGCATTGAGGCGTGCGGTTATAGCGAGTGGTTCGAGAGAATGCTGCACGACTTGGGTCACGAGGTCTGGGTCGGCGATGCGACCAAGATTCGTCGCCGTGCTCGCTCACGCCAGAAGACCGACCGTCGTGATGCCGAGTTGCTCATTGACTTATTACTCAAAGACGAGTTTCCGCGCATCAATCGCTTGTCCTTCGAGAGTCTCGAGGTCTTACGTCAATTGCGTTACCGCCATCGGCTCGTGCAGATGCGTACCCGGATGCGCAACTCACTACAAGCTATCGCGCTTGGCTCCGGCATCGTGCTGAAATCAAAACTGAGAACCCAGCGAGGTCGAGCGAAACTCAACGAGTTGCCGCTCTCGCCAGTCCTTAGTCAACAACGCTCCGGTTGGGTGGAGATGATCGAAGAAGTTGAACGGCGCATTGCTGAAGTTGAGAGGGAGTTGGAGAAATCTGCTGCTGGTGATGAGCGCGTGTGTCGGTTGCGGACGCATCCAGGCATTGGACTGCTGACCGGACTCGCTCTGGTGCATACGCTCTGCCCGGTAGATCGTTTCGCCAATACGCGCAAGGTAGCGGCTTACGCCGGACTCGAACCACGTGAGTATTCATCAGGCGAAAGAAAGCGAATGGGTCGGATCAGTAAAGCCGGCTCGCGTGTCTTACGATTCTTGCTGGTTGAAGCTGGCATCAAGGCAGCACGCGAGGATGCTGAGATGAAGAAGCTCTATTATCGAGTGATGCATCGCCGGGATCAGGCACGAGCTAAGGTGGCGGTCG
>JAABUR0100005988.1_pt1 | contig 15124 bp, 15 predicted proteins | sample 5560091 | NCBI WGS metagenome assembly JAABUR01 (sample SAMN10711879, study PRJNA513375) | rock metagenome | isolation source: Antarctica rocks | place: Antarctica: Victoria Land, University Valley sud
CAGAGGAGCAGACGCTGCCCGGCCGAGCTCGGCCAACCCGGCCCGTGATGCGACCTGGGCGGCCAGGGCCGCCCCCAGAGGAGCAGACGCTGCCCGGCCGAGCTCGGCCAACCCGGCCTGTTGTAAGGCCATATCCTTCATGGCGGCGTCCAGCGCCGGGAAGATGGGATGATCCTGAAGCGTGGTGGCGACCGGGAACGCCGGCGGCCGCGCCAGGGCCAGCTGGGCCAGACCTCCGGGGACACCCTGGCCGGTCTCCTTGGGAGTCGGCTTGGTCATTGATGTTTCCGTTCGTCCGGTGGGCAGGCCTAGTCGCATCATTCTGACTCAAGGGACTGACGTGGCCCATGAGTCCGTACGGCGGACGTCTCACGTGCCGCTTCCTTGGGGTGAGTGCCTCAGGAAGTAGGAGCTCGCGGCGGTCGGGGTAAAGCCGTGGCGCTGGTAGTAGGTTTCAAGGCCCTTGCGGGGTGGGAGGATCAGGGCCACAGAGCGGTCGAGGGTGTCGCAGCTGGCACAGGGCTGTCAGCAAGGTGGTGCCGTGGCCATCCCCGAGTGGCCAGGCGGCCAGTCCCCCAACCTCGTAGGTTTCCACCCCGAGGTCTGGCGGGGTGGACTCGCGGGACCTCAGCCCGCGGTAGATGACGTCGATGGCCGTCGCGGTACCGACGATGGCGACGAAGATCGTGCCGGGCCAGAAGTGCCGGGTAGCCTGGATAATCACGACGTACCCGGCGGACACGGTGAGGGCGATCCGAACGACGCCCAGGAGGCCGGCGCCGGCCATCAGCAGAGCCGTCCGGGTCTGCCGGGCCCGGTTGGCGGCCTTGCCGCGGGGCATCACGGTAAGGACTGCGGTGGTGCCAAGGCAGGCGGTGCGGCCACCGGCGCGGAAGCTTAGATGCACGGCCACCCACACCGGGAGGACGAGCCAGGACCACACCTCGTTGGCGACAGCGCGGATCAGGCTGCCGGTGGGCCGGTCCTCCCGGGCCCGGTGAGGTGTGAAAGGTGGGAGCGAAAAGACTGAACGCCCGACACTCGACCCGGGCCAGGCGCGGCAGATCCCGCCATCGGGTTTCCAGGCCGAGCTCGGCCGGCAGCGGCGTCCTGTCAGGGGAACTCACTCGTTCTGGAGCCCCTACTTACATAACTTTCTCGGATTCTCGGTTTCTCGGCGACTGGAGGTTGTCCTCGACCGTGATGCCCAGTCCGACGAGGTACTGATAGACCCCGGCCGAGTAGATGTCGCGAATACGGACGTCCTTAATCCCTGCGACCCGAAGCTCGGGGCGCAGCGCGAGCAGCTTGTCGCGCACCGAGGCACGGACACGGGTGCCGAACTGCTGGCCGGGCGCGCGGCGCAGCGCGCGGGGCAAGTCGGCGACGACATTCAGGATGCCGTCGAGGTCCTCCGGTAGCCGGTCGAGCGCGTGGTCGATCATCCGCTCCCGGAATACTCGCTCCCCCAGCCGCTTGGTCTCGTCACGCTCCCAGACGTTCAGCGCCATGACCAGTTGCGGGGCGAGTTCGAGGGTCCACTTGACGACTGTCTCGCCCGATGCCTCCAGACGGCCCTCCGGCCCGGAGAGCGGCCGCGTCGGCGGCGGGGGCGATCCGGCCTGTCGAACGCGCTGTGCCGACGCTGAGGCGCGCTGGCTTGCGCCGGTGGAGGGAGCGGGTCCCTCAACTGCAGGGTGTGCCGTCGTCGCATCGCCTGCGTCGTCAGGCGGGAGGGGCGCCGCGATCGGCGCCGACGCTGGCGGGAAACTTGGGTCCAGGGTGGACGCCGTCCTGGGGTCGGGTGCCAGTTGTTCCTCTGTCGATCGGCGGGCGAGTGAGTCGGTGCGGCCGGTCAGCGTCGAGGCCAGGTTAGCCATCCCGCGTGGGCGTTTGCCCGCGCTGTCCTTGTCCGGTTCGGTTCTGGCCATCGTCAGCCCGCCATCTCAGGCTCGGCGAGTACCTCGGTGAGGCGATCGGAGATCTCGTCGGCGACCGCGCGGTAGGTCTTACCGATTCCGTAGTTGCGGTTGGTGAGAGCGGCCGGGATGCCGCCGGCCGCAGCTTTGGACGCCAGACGGCTCGCGGGGATGCTCTGCGTGAACACGTGCAGGCCCGACTCGCGCAGTAAGCCGGTGATGAATTGGCTCTCCTCGCCCTCGACGACCTTGTTCAGCAGGACTCCGAGGATGCGAAGCTTCGGGTTGAGTGGGCTGCTCGCGACCTGGGCTACTTTGGCCGCGTACACCTTGGTGGAGGCGAAGCTCAGGGTCTGTGGTTCGGAGACGATGACGATGCCGTCGGATGCGACCATGGCCACCACGCCAAGGCCTTCGATCTTCGGTGGGGTGTCGATGAAGCAGAGTTGGTAGCGCTCCCCCACCGATTCGAGCAACGTACGTAGCCGGAGTAAGCCGCCGATCTTGTCGTTGTCGATGTCGTTCTCGGCGAGTTCAAGCGCGCGCTCGTCGCCCGGCAGCAGGTCGACGCCGGGCACGACGTCGTGAATGACGACCTCGTCGAAGGTGGGCTTCGGGTGCACCTGGGAGTTGAGCAGGTCACCCGAGCTGTATCCCCTACGGGCCTGCTGGCCGAAGCTCAACGTCAAGTGCGACTGCGGGTCTAGGTCGACGGCAAGCACCTTCAGCCCAAAGTCCCCTGATATGGCTGCAAGGTTCGCTGTGACAGTCGTCTTTCCGACGCCACCCTTCTGCTGCCCCGGAGTCACTACGTACACGGCACGCTCCCTTCGATGCGGTACGGACGGCTAGCGCACATGCGTCCGCGGGACGATCGTATGGGCGGCGGGCCGGCGGGCCGGGATATTGCACGTCCGTCGGCGTGTCGCAAAGTATGGGCGGCGGGGTGCGCGGCCGGAAGGCTGGCAGTCCGGATGGATACACGCTTGCTTGGTGGGCGGTACGGGGCTACGGCTATAAGGAAGGAAGAGTGAAATAGTGAAACCGAGAAACGGATGCCATTTCGGTTGGACTGCGGCCGGCAGACGACCGCGGCAATCAACTGAGCCCACCCTCCCCGTCAAGGGTTGCTGAGCGGGCCAAAGGTCAGAACGGGGGTTCCTCGCCGACACTGGTGTCGTTGTCGTCGTCTTCGAGGTAGTCGAGGTAGTTGGGGTGGGTGGGTGGCGGCCAGGCGCCGGGGCGGCATTGGTCGCAGCGGCGGACGGCGCCGGTGGGGTGGGCGGGGGTGGCGTGGAGGGTGATCCAGCCGTGGTCGCATTGGGGTTGGTGGCAGCGCAGCTGTTCTGGGGTGAGGTCGGCGAGGCGGGGGTGGTCGTCGTGGTGGTCGAGCTGGCGCAGAAAGGCGGCGAGGACGACGGCGGGTCGGGTTTTGATGGTGTCTGCGGTCAGGGTGGTGGTGAGGCCGCGTTGGGCGCGCAGGGTCTGGATGGCGTCGGTGAGGTCTTGCCCGGTCCAGGCTGGTTGGGCGGTGGCGAACCGTGTTAGGGCGGGGATGAGCCGGCTGGGGCTTTCGGTGCGCAGCCAGGGGAGGGTGTCGATCAGGTCGTAGGCCAGCCGGGCGGTGGTGCGGCGGTTGGCCGGTGGTCGGGCTGGCCGAGGTCGCCTCTGTGATCTGAGCGGCGGCGGAGCCGCCTCCCTTATTCTGGCGCGTGCGCCTAGTGGGGGAGAGTGTCGGCGAGTTTTCGGAGCTGACGACCTACCACTGGTAGGGGTATCGGAAAGCTCCTGCGTCAGGGCTGTGGAGCAGACCGAAGGGATGGTCAGCGCGGTTTCTGTGGATAACCCGCGCTGGGAGGACCCGCGGCGGCGGGCGGCCCAGCACTCGGTGGCGGTCAGCATCCGTCCCATGCTGATCACGACCTGCAGACCGATCCGGCGGGCGACCCGGCGGCACTTGCGGACCGTGTTGGGCTGGACCCCCATGACGGAGGCGACGGTGGCCGGGCGGACGATGCAGCGGCGGCCGGTGCGTTGGTCCTGGACGTAGCCGGACTCGACCCGGGCCCACAGGGCGAACGTGTCGGGGGAGAGCTCCTCACGGGCGAACTCGCCGTTCGGGCCGCCTGTGGTCCGGGCCAGGGCGATCGCGACGGGCACCACGAACGTCAGCCAGTGCTGGCGGCCGTTCCAGACCCGCACCTGGCGGTAGGCGCCGGCCGGCGCGACGTAATGCACCCCCCGGTGGGCGTTACGGTCACCGCGGTCGGCCTGGTGCCAGCGCGGTAGCACGGACCGGTCGTACAGGCAGGCGGTCCGCACATAGGAGGCGTGCTCAGGCGCGCAGGCACGGTGGCTCCTAGCGGCCGTCGCAGCGGCCAGGAACGCGTGCTGGCTCATCCGGCCCGAGGTTCAGTACGGCCCGCAACACCGTCAGCGGGCTTGAGTTCCTCGTGGTCCTCGTGGTCCTCGTGGTCCTCGTGGTCCTCGCCGGCGCTGAAGTGCCGGCAGACAGGGTCAGCGACATAGCCGGCTGCAGTGAGCAGGCGCAGCTCCGGGTCGGTAACGAGCATCCAGCTGCCGCAGGTACAGCGCACGATGTGCTCGAGCGCGTACGCCTGACGGGACGTCAAACCCGTCGGCCCGACACGCGGAACAGATTTGGGCGTAAGCGCATGACGGCGCGCCCGCCCACGAGGTACAGTGGGCACAGCAAAGCGACCTCTCTGGAGAGTGGATCGAGATGCGGCCCGGCTATCACCGGACCAAAACGACTTAGTTGTCAGACATTGGCCCCCGTTCCCGCGGGGGCCATCGTCTTGTCGGGGCACTGCCCCGATTGGCTGTCAGGCGCAGAACTCCTCGAGGGTGTCGAGTACGGGTGCCTCAGCCGTCCGAGCACGCGCTACGGGCGCTAGGTCGGACCGCTCGTAGTGCTCGGCCACGTAGGTCGCTATCAGGTCCCCGACGGGGATCCGGTGATTGCGAGCTTCCGCGCGCAACAGACGAGCTAGGTCGGGGTGCAGGCGAGTAGGCGCATAGACCCGTTCACCCTTGTGAGGCTGTGGCATGCGGCGAGTCTGGCAGCGAACCGAACCGGGTTCGGGGACCCGCGCGGCGTGTCGGATTTTCGACTGCCGTGTTCGTTCCTCCAGTGGTAGCGTGACGCCAGTCGACGCGGGGGTGGTTCGCTGATGCCTCGAGGAGGAGATCTATGACCAGTGGCTCAAGCCACCTGACCCTCGCGCACAAGATCAATAGGCTCTTCGAGCTTCATCCTCGCGGGGGTAAACCACCGAGTAACGAGGAAGTAGCGGCCGCGATCAACGCCCAGGGCGGCCCAAGTACGATCTCCGCCTCCTACCTGTGGCTTCTTCGGTCGGGCAAGCGGGACAACCCAACGGCCCATCACCTTCAGGCGCTTGCTCAGCATTTCGGTGTCAGCCCGGCATACTTTTTTGACGATGTCGCGGCGAGCGAGATCGAGCGGGAGATGGACCTGATCCTGGCTATGCGCGACGCGGGGGTGAAGCAGCTCGCGCTTCGGGCAGCGGGGCTGCGCCCGGAAGTGGTCGCCGCCTTTACGGTGATGGTCGAGCAAGCGCGAAAAGTCGAGGGACTGGGTGTGGTGTCGGAGGCCGATGAGCCGGCGGGCGACGACTCCCCTGCTGCGGTAGAAGGGGCAGAGGACCTCTCATGAGTGTCAGGTCGTTTTCGAGCTCCACACGTCTTCGACAGCGCTGCAAGATGCACCTGGCCAACGTTGAGATTCCGCGCCCCTGGGATCTTCAGGAGTTCTGCGAACGACTCGCTCGCCAACGCGGCCGTGACCTGGCCCTAACGCCCGTGCCGCAGATGGAGGGGACTCTCGACATCACCGGCGCGTGGCTCGCGTTGGAGGACTACGACGTCGTGTTTTTCCACCCGAACACGAGCCCGTGGCATCGCGAACAGATCGTGCTTCACGAGTGCGCGCACATGGTGAGCGGGCATGTCCCCTCGATCCACACGGCTGACGGTCTGATCGCGGAGTGCTTGGTTGCCCATTTCACCCCGGCCGCGGTGGCGAAAGTGCTCCTGCGCAGTCGGTATGACGCGCCGATCGAGCAGGAGGCGGAGGTTCTCGCCGGCCTCATCGACAGCGTCGCAGAGCGTGACGTCGGTAGGGGCTCGCCCCTGCCGGACCAAGGTTCATCAGCGGTCGATGATGAGGCGCTGCGACGGTTTGCCGCCGTGTTCGCGGCCGGGAGGTAGTCCGGGGGTGGTCACGAGGGTCTCGCTCATTCTGTCCGTCGTGCTATGGCTGATGGTCGTCTGGCGGTCGCCAAGCGTCCGCCGCCCCGGGGCTGCCCGGAGCCTCTGGTTCGTCTTCGTCATGTTCGCGTGCGCGGGCACGCTCTACGCTCTAGAACCCGTCGGCCGGGAGGCGCAGGCCCTTCTCCAGCCGGTCGGAGGCGCACCGGTGGCCTGGCTGTGTTGCGCCATCGGCGCGGCCGCGGGCGGAAGAAGTATGGCGATCCACTCGCGCGAGCCCGGCGCTGGTCAGCGGCAGCAGCTGGGGGTAAACGTGGCGCTCGCCCTGGTCGGGGCCGTCGGGATTCTCTTCTCGTTCGTTCTTTCCCCGCCGGTGGCCGCGGTCTACCGGTTTGCGCCTGCTGAATTGTCCTGGCGCGCCGGGTTTTACGTAGGATCGTGGCAGTCCGTCCTGCGATGGTCGATCTGGCTTGGCTACCTGATGGGGGTCCTCGTCTGGTTAGCACGCCTCAGCTACAGCCAGGCGGGGTATGCCCAGAAGGGGACATTGGCGAGGGTCTCTGTTGGCCTGCGGATCGCCGCTTTCGGATGCCGGGTGGGTTACGGCTATGTGTTGTTGAAAGCGGTCGTGGTGATTGGCTGGCTCGTTGGCTCCGGCCCGAGTCTTCTCCAGCTGGATCAGATCGCTGACTTTGCCTCGCTCGGATCGGTGGCATGCGTGATGACCGGGGTCGGCTACGACGCGATCGTGCTCGGTCTTCGCGACGCCCAGGCGGCGGTTGTCCATGCCCGGCAGTTCTGCCAGCTGCGTTCTCTGAGTGAAGGTCTCAAGGCGGCGGCGCCCGATAGCGCGGGGAGCATCCCCGCCTTTGAGATTCGCTACCGGCTGAGTCGGAGAGTGATCGAGATCCGCGATCGTCAGCTCTCCCTGCGCGCTTACATCGATGGTGACGCACCGCACAGGGCTCTGGCAGCCGCCACTGCCGCGGGCCTTGCCGGGGACGACGCCCGCGCGACGGCGGAAGCGGCGTGGATCGCGGCCGCGTGCACAGCCAAGGCACATGGGCGGGAGCCAAGAGCGGTTCCGTCGCAGTCCCCGGAGCCCGGAGGGTCTAACTTGGAAGCCGAGGCGGCATGGTTGGTAAGGGTGGCCTCTGCTCACCGCCAGCACCGCGTGGTCGGTGCGTTCGCGGTGACTGAGCTGGACCAGGGCAGGGCCGCGGGCGCGGAACCTGATGACCGAATGGACCGGGCTACCGGGGCCTCCGCTGAGTTGAGATGAGCGAGGAAATGACCGAACACAGCGACACCCAAGGGTCGGCAGCACGTCACCGGGCGGCGGTGACGCGTTACTACGGCAAACCGGAGTCCCGGATCGGGTACTCGCTGATCCTCGGCGATACGAAGCACTTTGGGTACTACCGCCCCGGGGACTCACCGTGGCCCTTCGGTCCAGCGATGCGCCGCATGGAAGACCTACTGGGGAAGCGGCTCGGCCTGCCTCGCGGCTCGCGCGTGTTGGACGGCGGCGCGGGGGTCGGCGACGTGGCATCACGACTTGCCGAGGCGTGGGGGCTGGACGTGACGGGCATAGACATCTTGCCCTTCAGCATCGTCGAGGCGGCCAAGCGAATCTCTAAGCGCGGGCTGACAGATCGGGTCCGAGTCGTCGAGATGGACTACGCCGAGCTCGAGTTCCCGGATGACAGTTTCGACGGCGCTTACACGATGGAGACCCTCGTCCACAGCGACCGGGTCGAACAAGTCCTCGCCGGTCTGCATCGAGTGCTGGCCCCCGGTGGCCGGCTGGTGCTCTTCGAGTACGCCCGACTGCCCACAGCGGAGACCACCCCTACCGAGGAGGCGGTCCTGACACAGGTGAACCAGCTCGGTGCTATGCCGGGGTTCCAGCGGTTCGAGTACGGCGTGCTCGAACAACTGCTGCTCGACGCCGGTTTCGTCGACGTCGAGGTCGAGGACGTGACCGACCAGATCATGCCCATGCTTCGGGCCATCGTCGCGCTGTTCTGGCCCGTCTACGAAATCAACCGGCTTAGGGGTCGGCCCGCGAGTTGGATCAACGGCATGTCCGCCGTCGAGCTCTACCGGCATCGACGGACCTGGCGGTACCAGGTGTACAGCTGCTCCAAGCGGCCATAGGGGTGGCGTCCAACACGGCAGATTAGATGGGCCAAATGTGTCGACTGGGGTAGATATTTCGCGCCAATGGCGCTAGTTTTCTCTACATGAGGCGATACCTCGTACCAACACCACACCCATACGAGCACGTGGGGATGGGCCACCCGGGGCTGTTCGTAGCGGCTCCAACATCGCGGGGATAGGTCGTGTAGACGCCGGGTCGAGAGCACGTGATTGCAACCCACAACAGCTCTCGACCCGGCGATGGATGGAAAGTGACGCGGCGCCGGTCATGAACCGGGTCTTGGGGCACCTTCCGGTCGGCAAGCCTACCGGGAGCGGATGAGCCGCCCCACGGCTCCGGTGAGTGCAACGCAAGGCGTCTGCCCGGGCGCATGCGTGCGGGCTCGACGGAGGGCTTTGGAGTCGTGGTCGGTACAACGGGTGTGCGGGGTAATAACGCAGGCATCATCGCGGACGTGGGGGTGCCGCCTCACCCGGTTGCCCGGATCGTCGTGGACGGTGACGCGGTCACCGTCAACGGTGCGCCGGTGGCGTGGGACGGGCAGGGCCCGGCTCAAGCGGCCGCGGTGCACGAAGTCGCGACCCGGATCGCGCAGCCGCTCGAGCGGCCTGTGCGCGCGGTTGCTACGGAGGCTACGGGACGGATCAGTCTCGTGGTGTACCCCGATGGACACACCAGCGACGTGCGGCAGTTGCCCCGGAGCGATGGCGACGCGGCCGTGGTTACGGCGATCACCCCGCCTGCGCCCGCCGCCGCCGCCTCGAACGAGGTCGCCGAGGGATCTTCTCACGACAGTGGTCAAGGTGCGTGGCGGGAGTCGCGAACAGTTGTGGCGGCGTCTGAGCCGGTTGCCGTCGACCCGCCGGCTGCCATCGGCCCGCACGCCTGGCTCGGCCTGCCGTCGACGGCCGTCGCAGGCGCCGGCGTAGGGCGGCCAGCTCTAGTTGCGCCAGTGGTGGCGGTGGTGGAGCGGCTGGAGTCGCGGGCGGCGGCGAAGGTCGCGGCGAAGGACCTCGAGCGGGACGGGGGCCGGTCGTTCCTGGCTCGGCATGAGGATGCGTCGCCCGCGACGACGGGTTGGCGGGGCTGGTTGACCCGTGTAGGGCTGCGGACGGGGCCCTCGCCAGCGGAGCTGCTGGAGCGGGAGCAGGTGCGGGCGGTGTCGCGGCACTGGCCGGGACCGCGGACCATCGCGGTCGTCAACGGCAAGGGCGGCGCGGGGAAGACCCCGACGACGGTGCTGCTGTCGGCGTTGTTTGCCCGCCACGGCGGGTCGGGGGTGCTGGCGTGGGACAACAACGAAACCCGCGGCACGTTGGGGTGGCGCACCGAGCAGGGCCCCCACCAAGGCCACGTCCTGGCCCTGCTGCCCGATGCGGGCCGGTTGATGCTGCCTGACGCCCGGGCGGCGGACCTGGCGGCGTACGTGCACCACCAGAGCGCCGACAAGTACGACGTGCTCCGCTCGAACCCGGCGCTGCTGCCGCACCAGCAGCGCCTCACCGCCCAAGACTTCGACGCCGTGCACCAGGTCGCCGCGAAGTACTACCGGCTGATCGTCATCGACTCGGGCAACGACGAGACCGCACCGCACTGGCTGCGGATGATCGACCACGCCGACCAGCTCGTCGTCGCGACCACGACCCGCCCCGACCACGCCGAAGCCGGCCGGCTCCTGCTCGAGGCCCTGCACCAGCGCGACGAACGCTCCGCCGCCCTGGCGGACGCGGCGGTGGTGATCGTGTCGCAGGCCGACCGGGAAGAAGCGTCCGCGCACGAGATCGCTGCCGGCTTCGCCGGGATCTCGCGCGCGGCGGTGACGGTCCCGTACGACCCGGCGATCCGGGCGCCGTGGCTGCGCCTGGACGCGCTGCGCCCGGTGACGCAGGACGCGTACCGGGCCGCGGCTGCGGTCGTCGCGGAGGGGCTGTGACGGCGTTGCCGGCGACGCAGGGGGCTTCGGCGTCTGAGGCGGGAGGGTCACGGTCACCGTGGCTGGTGGGCCCCTCGGCCTCCTTGCCCGCGGTCGTCCCATGGCCGGCCGCGGTGGTTGCTTCGCCGGCGGTGCCGCCGGCCGAGCCGGTGGTGCGGGCTTCCGCGCGGCCGGTGGTGTTGGTGGGTGCGCATGGTGGGGCGGGGGTCACGACGTTGTGCCGGCTGGCTGGTCGTGCCGGGCTGGCGGTGGTTGATGGAGGCCGGGAGTGGCCCAGGCGCGGTGGTGAGCCGGCGCGGGTGCTGGTAGTCGCCCGGTCGTCAGCGGCTGGGCTGGAGGCGGCGGCGGACGTCGCGGGGGCGTGGGAGTCGGGGGCTGCGGCTCCCGGTGGGTCGGCTGGGGCGGGTGTGTCGGTGGAGGGTCTCGTGGTGGTGGCGGATGCTCCGGGCCGGCTGCCGCGGCCGTTGCGGTTGTTGCGGCGTCTGGTTGATGGCGGGTATCCGCGGTCGTGGTCGGTGCCGTGGTGTGAGGTGTGCCGGCAGACCGGGCGCGTCCAGGCCCTGACGTGTGAGGCCGCGAATCCTGTTCTTTTCGCGATGAGTACGCAGCTTGCGGCCATCGCTGGTGAGGGGGTCGGCAGCGCAGGGCTGTCGGCAATGAGTGCTGCCCGTGTGGTGCGGGCGGCTGAGGATGAGGGAGAACGTCGATGATGGTTGTTCAGCAGGTGACGGCGTCGGTGAGTGCCGCAGCAGCGCAGGTCAGCTCCCAGGTCACCTCGGGCGTGAGCGAGGCGGTCGCGGGTGTCTCGGCGAGGGTGAGTGTGGCCTCGGCCCGGGTGCCGGGGGCGGGTCTGCCGTCGCCGTGTGCGCAGCAGCCGCCGGGTACGGAGGCGTTGGGGACGGTGTTGAACTGGGTGTTCTGGGGGGCGCTGTTCATTTCGTTGATGATGCTCATCTACTCCGGTGTGCAGGTGGTGGTGGCGCATCGGCGTGAGGAGCCGGTGGAGATGGCGGGCGGGTTCATCAAGGTCATCGTGGGGGTCGCGATCATCTGTGGCGCGTCGGGGATCATGAACATGCTCATTACCGGCAAGACCTGCTGAGGGTCGTTGACGTGAGCGACATCGACGAGCAGCCAGGTGGCAGGGGGGAGGGTCTTCCCGCGTCTCCGGGTGAGGAGAAGTGGCTGGGGGGCCGGAAGTGGACCGGGATCGCGGCGGTCGCGGTCCTGGCGCTGACCCTGTTGGTGGGGGGTGTCGTCGTGTTCTCCGACACCCGCCCGCCGCCCGCGTCCTCGCCGGCGCCTACCTCCGCAGACTCGGCCGGGGCGGGTGGGTCGTCGTCGACCGCACCCGGTGGTCAGGCGCAGACACCAGACCAGGCGATCCCGTCGGCGCCGCCGGCGGGGGTGACGTGGACGGTGTATCAGCACGTCGGGGTGCCGGTCTCGGCAACGGTCGGCCCGACACGGATGGTCCGTTCTGTCGCGGCTGGCTACGCGCACTCACCGTCGGGGGCGTTGCTGGCGGCGGCGAACCTGTCGACGCGGCTGCCCCTCGCGCCGGACACGGAGTGGAAGGAAGCGGCCCTCGCGGGAGCCGTTGACACCCCGACGCGGCAGAAGTGGCTCGACGGGCGGGGTAAGTACCAGATCGGCCAGAGTGTCGATCCCCGGCTGGTCCAGATTCGAGGGTTCCAGGTCCAGGGATACTCCGCGCAGCAGGCGCAGATCTGGCTGGTGTCCGGGGGAGCCCAGGGTTTCAAGGCGTCATTGACGACCGTGAAGTGGTCGCAGGGCGACTGGAAGCTCGTCATGGACGGTGGGTTCGTGACGTCAGCCCATGCCGTCGCGGACCTGACCGGTTTCGTGCCGTGGGCGGGGGTGGCGTGATGTCGCTCGGATCAGTGATGTCGGGTCTGCCGGCGGCGCCGGCGGATGGTCTGTCGTGTGGGTTGGGGACGGTGGTCCTGGGTCCGATTGGAGCTGCCGCCGGGTGCATCGACACAGTCAAGAACCTGCCGGGCGCGGTAGCGCAGTCGGGGTTCGAGGGAATGGCCCGCTCCCTGGGCGAGGGGTATGCGGCGGTGTTGAAGCTGGTGATGACGTTCTGGACGCACGTTGACCTGTCGTCGGGTTTGGATCTGGGTGCGGGTGGGGTGGTGGATCTGCTGCGTCAGCTGTCGTGGTGGCTGGTGTTGTTGACGGCCACGGTCGGGGCGATCGTGGCCGGGGTGAAGGTGGCGTGCAGCCGGGACATGCGTGAGGGTCAGCTGCTGGTCCAGGGGTTGGTGCGGGTGGTCGTCGTCGCCGGCGGCGGTGCGGCGCTAATCAGTGCCCTCGCGGCGGGCTCGGACGCGACGTCGACGTGGATTTTGGATCGGGCGTCGGCCTCGACGGGCGGGTACGAGCAGCTGGGCGCGATCGCGGTCGCTCTGGAGACGACGGCGCCGGGGGTGGTGTTCATCGTGGCGATCATCGGGTTGTTGACTGCTTTGGGGCAGGTGCTGCTGCTGGTGTTCCGGGCGGCGTTCGTGACGTTGGTGGCAGGGGTGTTGCCGTGGGCTGCGGCGGCGTCGTTGCTGAGGTCGGGCAGTGAGTGGTTCAACCGGTTGTGCGCCTACACGTTGGCGGTTCTGCTGTACAAGCCGGTCGCGGCGCTGGTCTACGCGGCCGCGTTCAAGATGATGTCCGGTTCAGGGTCTGGTTCCGGTTCGGACTCGGGTGCGGGGACGCTCGGGGTGATCCAGGGTTTGGCGCTGGTCGTGATGGCGGTGGTGGCGTTGCCGGCGTTGATGCGTCTGCTCGTGCCGGCGGTGGGCGCGGTGGCGTCCTCGGGCGGTGGCGGGATGGTGATGGCGGCTGCGGCGGCGGGCGCGGGAATGCTGGGCCAGGGCGCGCAGGTCCTTCAGGGGTCCGGCGGCGGCGCGGGTCAGAGCCCGCAGGGGCCGCCGCAGCCGGGACCGGCCGCGGCCTCGACGCCGTCGGGTGCCTCGAGCACGGGTGGCGCGGAGGCGCTGCCCGGGCGGGGGATGCTGCCGGCCGCTCCGGCCGGGGCATCCTCGACGGGCAGCGCCGCGGCCAGCGGTGCCGCCAGCTCCGCCGGTGCTGGTGCGGGATCGGCCGGTGCTGCTGGTGCGGCGAGTGCGGGATCAGCCGGTGCCGCGGGCGCTGCTGGTGCGGCGGGTGCGGCCGCTACGGGTGGTGTCAGCGCGGCGATCGGCGCTGTGGGGTCGGCGGTCTCGTCGGTCTCGTCGTCAGTTCAGGACGTGGCGAATGGTGCGGCAACGGATGGTGCGGCCGATGGGGCCGGTACCGAGAGCGAGGGGTGAACGGTATGACGCAGGCGGTCGAGCAGGATCGGACGTACGGGGGCTGGTTCCGTCGGCAGTCGCCGGGGTTGTGGAGCTTGGGGTTGGTGCCCTCGATCGCGTTGGCGGTGACGCCGGTGCTGACGTTGGCGGTGGCGGTGGGTTTGGGCCAGGTGTGGTTCGCGGCCGGGATGCTGGCCGTGGTCGCGTCGGGCGCGGTCCCGTTGGTGCTGAAGGACGCTGCTGGTCGTAACGCGTGGCAGCAGTGGGGGGCGCGGTGGGCGATGCGCCGGGCTCGACGCTCGGGCACGAACCTCTACCGGTCCGGGTTGGCCGGGGCAGCCGCCCGCGGGTCGCACCGCCTGCCGGGGGTCCTGGCCTCCACGGAGGCGTTGGACATCGCCTCGCCGGTGGGGGAGCGGATGGGGTTGCTGCACATCAAGAAGCGGTCCGACTTCACGATCGCGATCGACCTTGGTCCCGGGGGTAACCAGCTGATCGAGGAGTCCACGTTGAATGCCCGGGTCAGTGAGTGGGCGCGGTTCCTGACGAACCTGCCGTACGAGCCGGGTTTGGTGGCCGCGACGAGCGTGTTCGATGTGGCCCCGGACCCGGGGACCCGGCTGGCCGCGGAGGTGGAGCGGCTGAGCGACCCGCAGGCGTCGTCGTTCGCGCGGGCGGTGCTGGCGGAGGCGGCGGCCACGTACCCGGCCGGTGGGGCGCAGGTCCATGCGCACCTGGCGATGACGTACTCCGGGATCACCCGGTTGAAGACCGAGGTGGAGGGTTCACGTCGGGCCCGCCGGGTAGCGGAGGCGGAGTCGGTGGTCTCGCGTGACCCGGCCGAGATGGCGGTGGAGATCGGGCGGCGGGTGCGGGACTTGCGGGTCGGGTTGCAGCGTGCGGGTGCACGGTGGACCCGGCTGATGCCGGTGGAGGACCTGGCCGAGTACGTTCACGGCGCGTTCGACCCGGCCTCGGCCGAGGCGATGGCGCTGTTGCGGGTGCAGGGCGCCACCCCGGGTGAGCTGGGGTTGGACTGGTCTAACGCTGGACCTACCGCGGCCCGGGAGGGGTGGGGCTCGTACGAGCACGACTCGGGAGTGTCGGTGGTCTGGGAGATGGTCGACGTGCCGGCGTCGGCGGTGACCGCGGGGGTCTTGCGGGCGTTGTTGACCCCGACCCCGGAGGTGCTGCGCAAACGGGTGACGTTGATGTACCGGCCGTTGCCGGCCTCGGAGGGTGTGCAGGCGGTCGACCAGGCGGTGCGGACCGCGACCACCCGGGCCGGTCAGCAGCGCGGCGCCGGGGAGCACGAGAACCTGGCGAAGGACCGGGCGCGGCAGCTGGCACGTGAGCAGGCGCAGGGCGCCAGCATCGTGCGGGTCTCGATGATCGTGACCGCGACCGTGCTCGAGCGGTCGCAGCTGCCGGCAGCGGTGCGTTCGATCGAGCAGGCCGCGTCCGGGTCGCGGATCGGGTTGCGGCGCATGTACGCCGCCCAGGCGGCAGGGTTCGCCGCGGGCCTGGGGGTCGGGATCGTGCT
>JAABUR0100005990.1_pt1 | contig 15119 bp, 22 predicted proteins | sample 5560091 | NCBI WGS metagenome assembly JAABUR01 (sample SAMN10711879, study PRJNA513375) | rock metagenome | isolation source: Antarctica rocks | place: Antarctica: Victoria Land, University Valley sud
CCCGCGCCGGCGCCGTCCGCAGCGCCGCCGTCCGCGGCGGCGGCGGCGGCGGCCGCCTCGCTCTCGGTGGCCGCGCTCAGCACCTCCACAAAGAGCATGAAGGGCGCCTTGTCCCTGCGCGGACGCGCGCGCCGTCGCGCCGGGCCCCGGCTGCGCGCCACCTGCGCTCCACTCCAGGCCGAAGTGGCTCGCTGGCTCATGTTGTACGCACATGCCAGGGGGCAGCAGCACCATGGCATGCCCGAGGCGGCCTGACGCTGCCTCAAACGACGACAGATGTGGGGCGATGCAGGCAAAGTAGCAGGCGCCCGCGCGCGGCGCCGCGGGCGCCGCGCCGCCGCGCACCGCGAGTTCAGCAGCGTGGCCTCGCGCGCGGCCAGGCGCACGATGCGCTCGTCGCGCGTGCCCATCGGGAACCAGCAGGCGACGCCGCTGCGAGAGGCAGCCTCTATCTCCTTGTTAATCTCCTCCAGCCCGCGCATCAGCGCCCACTGCCGGTCCTCCTGCGCGCGCGCCGACCCTTGCCTGAGCGTCGCCCTCGCGTAGCGTGCCACGCGCAGCCGGCGCGGCTCTGCCCGGAGCAGCGCACCGCAGCGCATGGCAGCAGGGCACTCGCAAGCTGCCTGGATTGATGTCGGCGCATGCTGGATGCGAGACGCGTGCCGAGCGCCGAGCGGCGCGCCGCCGATCACAACAGCGCGCTCTTCCGCTCTATATCTGTGCCGGCGTGCTATGACAGGTGTGGCATGCCAGCAGTGCGACCCTCAGCAGGCAAGCCTGATCCTGTGAGCTTGGAGGGCGGCGCGCCGGCGCGATTGCAGTCAGGCCAGAGGGGGGCGCGCCGGCGCGAACGCGGTGAGGCCAGAGGGGGGCGCGCCGGTGCGAACGCGGTGAGCCCGGAGGATGCGTCGCAGAGCGCCTCGATGAAGTCCAGCGTCGCGCCGAAGGTCGTCTGGCGCAGCCGCGGCGACGACGGCGGCGACAGCTCCGCGCTCTCGCGCACGGCCAGGTGCGCCGCGCCGCCGCCTGCGCCGCGCGGGCCGCGCGCGTCGGCCGCGCCGCCCTGCCGGAGCCGCCTTGCAACCGGCAGGCTTGGAGCCAGAGCCGCCGGTCTCCGGCGCGGCAGAGGAGCGTGTCCGAGCGCCGCTCGCGCAACGGCAGGAGAGCCGTCTCAGCCGTGCGAATGATCTGTTATGACCCTTCCGCCTCCCTGCCTTCCCTGCTGCTGACAGGGCGCAAGAAGGACCCAATTGCCCCTCCCTTCTGTTGAGCTGGTGCGTGGGCTGCCGACTGAGCCCCTCCCTGCTGGACAGGTGCTTCGGGAGTGGGGACGCCAGCAGGCGGGCGCGCCGCGCGCACCCTCGACGGTGCGCAGGCTGCTCTCCAGCAGCGCGGTCACGCCCTCGCTCTCGCCCAGCTCTGCGCGCAGGCGCCGCCGGCGATCTACGCTTGCGCTCCGCGCGTCAGACCCGCTGCTGCCGCCGCCGCCGCCGCCGCCGCCGCCACCGCTGCCGCGCCGCTTCACCAGGCGGCTCTCCGGCGGCGCGTCCCCGCCGGCGCGCGCGTCACTGGCCGGCTCGCCGCCGCGCCGCCGCTCGGGGGCCGCGCCGGCGCGCTCGGCGCTGCGCGCGTCGCCGCCACCGCTGCCGCTGCCACCGCTGCCGCCCGCGTGCGCCGCCGCGGGGTGCGCGCCGGGGCCCGCCCTGCGGCAGCGCCCGCTGCGTCAATTGCCGAACTGTTGCCTGGGAGCCTGCATGGCAAACATGTATGACGGTGCCCCTGCATACAGGCCCACTGATGGTGAAAAGGAGTGCCGTCCAAACGGTGTCACATGGAGACGCCGCAGAGGCAGCGCCGAGGCGCAGAGGCTGCCGCGAGGCGCGCACGCAGGGCGCCGAGGGTGCACGCGCGCCTGGAGGGCCGCGTGGCGGGCGAGCCGCTGAAGATGAGCCCCTCCAGGCCCTGCCCCATGGTGTAGGAGGAGTGCAGGCCGCCGCCCAGGCCGTCCGGCGAGGTGGGCCGGCTGCCGTCGGGCACGCCGCGCCCGGGCGACACGAAGGGCTCCGGGGAGCCCCAGCGCGCGCCCGCCGCCCCGCCCAGCCTGGACAGTCGCGAGACTATGAGTGCCGACACGCTCTGCTGCGGGTGTGCAGGCATCGCGCAGCACGGCCTCTCGCCACTGTGTACAGTTCTGGGCTGTGCTTGCGCCGACGCTGTCTCAGCAAGGACAGCGGCACTGGTGCTGGCTGCCCCAGCTCGCCAGTGCGCGTGTGCCATGCGAGCACACGGCCCTGCTGTGCGTCTCAAGGTGGCGCGCGGGGACGCTGCGCGCGCACCGCAGCCGCGCCGCCTGCGCCGTGGGGCTGAGCGGCGGGCTGGTCAGGCTCCAGCGCGCGCGCAGCGGGCTCAGCGGCGCCAGCTTGGGCTCCCTGAACGGCGGCTCCTGCCGGTACGCGCCGGGCCGGCCTCAGCAGCGCGGGCGCGGGGCGGCCGGCCCTAGCGCCCAGTCCAGCGGCGCCGCGCGCACCACGCATACACTCGCTCACGAGCGCGCTGTCAGCCCACCGATGGTGCTGTACCTTCTGTCTGTCAGCGCCGCAGCGGCAAGAGAGTCAGGCCCGAGTGCACGGGCCGCGCACCCAGAAGCCCTCCAGGGCGGCGCGCTCGCACTTGTCGCGCATGTCCGCCGCGTGCCGGTTCTTGGGGTTGTCCTGCGAGATTGCCAGCAGCAGCCAATAGACCTGCGGCGCCGAGCAGCGCGTCGGCGGCCACGCGCGTTTCGTGGCGCGCCCTCGCGCGCGCAAAGCGGCGCTGCCCGCACATGGCGAGGCGGCGGGCGGCGCGCCGGCGGCGGGCCGCACCTTGACAGCGATGCGGAGCGACCGCGCGCACAGGTCCACGAGCACGCGCTCCAGCGGGCTGTGCGGGCGGTTGATGATCAGCTGGCACAGCTGGCTCAGGTAGCCCTCCACCTGCTCCTCCGGCAGCGTGTACAGGCGGTTGCAGAGGTAGTCAGTCACGCCCGGCGAGGACGTGGACTTGTACAGGTACGTGAGCGCGACCCATGCATCAAAGTGCTGGCTGTCAAAGAACTTGAGCAGCAGGTCTATCTTGCCCTTCTCGCCGCCCATGGCGGCCGCCCGCCGCCCCGCCCCCGCCGTCAGGCCGCCCGGGCGCGCCCGCGGCGCGTTGTGGGCGGTCGGCGCATTGGCGCGTGCGCCGCGTTTAGCAGGTGCGGCCCGCAGCCAGCCTGCTCTTGGGTCACGGCTGGCAAGCGCAGGATCGAGCAGTGTTCCAACCTGGTGCCTCGCGCTTGCTAGCGGGCCGTTGCCTGCCCCTGGGCATGCCTGTTGGTACACAATATCATAAGCATGCCTGTAGAGATGCTGCAAGAAGGGAATATAGGTGCAGGCTTGTGTGCTGAGTGTAAGCTGTTCGGCGAAGCACTGCGTCATGCCTACCGCTATGTCAAGCTCGGGACTACACGCTAGCGAAGAGAGCGCGCTCTTGACAGTGCGAGGTATTCGTGCTGAACAGTTGTTGCAACTGAGCAAAATGAGTCCGGTGCGCATGCGTCTATGGATGTGTCAGCAGGCCTACGCCTGCATACACCCAACAACTTCGCGGGTTCCTTGCATGCCAGGAGCTTTGACCACGACAGCCTAGATGATGGTATACCCCCGCAATCAGTATTTCAGCCACAGCAATGCATGATCATGAGGCACAAGAGCTACATGCAAAAAGGTGCAACAGCCTGTACAAAGAAGCTGGCGACAAGCTACGAGAGCTGGCCGCAGTCGGCGATCGTGATCGACTCCCGCGTCTTGCCTGCGCCGCCGCGCGCATCCGCGCGACAGTGAGCCCAACATGCAGAATGGGCTGATGAGGATATATCACTGATAGCTGCGTATTGTTTACCAGAGCAGGAGGAACAAACGTGCAGGCAGCAGGTCGCACCGCTCTGGCTGCCGTAGGACTCGACGGCCTTGACAATGTCCATGCCCTTGGTCACCGAGCCAAACACCTGCGCCGAGCGGCGCCTCAGTCCCAGCAGCCTTGCGCAGCCGTCCCGGCGCGGCTGCTCACATAATGTGTACCACCTGCCATTCACAGCGTCTCTGATAAACAAGCACCGCAGCGCCGCGGCAGTGAGGCAACGGGGCAATGCCCCATGGCCTGAAGCTTTGCATCGCCTCAGCCGCTCATAGTTGCGCAGCAGCCCTGACGCCCTGCTCCGCCCCGGTGGCACGCTGGCTGTCCCATGCTGCGGCCCCGGCTCGCGCACCACGTGCTTGCCGTCCAGCCAGGCGGTCTTGGACGTGCACAGGAAGAACTGCGAGCCGTTGGTGTTCGGGCCCGCATTGGCCATGGACAGGATGCCTGCGGCGGGCCCGCCGACGTGAGACAGCTGCCTCACTGGCTCACTGCGCACGGCGGCCGGCCGCTCAAGCTGTGCAACGCGCGGCTGGTGCGCAGGCGGCGCACCCGCGCCGGTGTGCTTCAGCGAGAAGTTCTCGTCGGCAAACTTGGTGCCTGCCCCAGCAGCCTCGCAGTGCTTAGTAGCCGGTCAGTTTTTGATATCTCACGCTGTCACGGCCTGCAGCAACACTCACCATAGATCGACTCGCCGCCGGTGCCGTTGCCCGCGGTGAAGTCACCTCCCTACGAAACCATGTCAGACTCAACCGCAAAATGGGGTGGCTGCTTCTGAGCTTAGCATTTGCTCAGAGAGTGCCAGGCAAGCCCTGGAAGTGCTTACCTGGCACATGAAGTCGGGAATGACGCCTGCGCAGACAGACCGACCAAGCTGAGTCACAGGTACAGGATAGCACGCACTGACCCCAGCACAGCAGCGTGCAGGGGAGCGCACGGTGGAAGGTCGAGCCCTTGAAGTGCAGGGGCTTGCCGGAGCGGCCCTTGCCCTTCTCGCCTGTGCACGCCACACAACATGCGTGCATGAGGCTGAGCATCCGCATGTTTCCAAGCAGCAAATATCTCATCAGGTGCACAGCAGAAACAACCCAGCAGATGCAGCAGCCCCTGATTGCAAATCGCGGCGGGTGGCGGACAGCGGATGCGCGTCAGACACACAGGTCCACGCACCAGTGCACAGAGCACGGAAGTTCTCTGCAGTCTTCGGCACAACGTCGGCGCGCAGCTGCGCGTGACAGCTTCCTTATATTGCGCGCGACCGTGCATGGCAGACATGTCTTCAAGATCGCAACCAAAGCCCGATCGGTCAAGTTTTCTCCTAAAGGACAGTAGAGAGTGGCGGTGCTCGAGCTTTTCCTCACCGTCATCTCAATGCGCCCCAGGTCCTTGGGGCCCGCCTTGACGTCGAAGAACACAATCGGGTTTGACATCGTGTAGAAAGAGGTGATGGAAGGCTTTAGCGTAAAAGTCAATGGGCAAACAGGGGTGACAAGCTTGGCTGAGTGCAGCAATATGCTGTGCAGCAGCCAAAGTGCGCACGGTTTTCGACCGTAGATCTAGGGGTACGGTCGGCGGCTCCCTCTTTGGGCGCTTCTTGGAGCTCGGCGTTCCATGCACTTTGGGGGAAGCTCCACACCTCCTAGAGCAGCATCTCTTGGTGGATTGGACAGCCAGCATGGACCGCGCAATAGCTGTCCGAGCCGAAAGGCTTGATGTAACGACGCCAGAGGGGCGCGGCAAAGGTCGCATCAAGGCGCGGGCGGGCGCGCTCGCCCTCAGTGGCGCTGACGCAAGGCTTCAGCTGTCACAGGCCAGCAAGTGAGCTTGTGACTCTGGTTATGTTGCTGTTGCAACCGTTCACGTTGCTGCGCAAGCGTCTCTGGGCAGTCTAACCGTGCGTGTGCACTCTTGCGTAACAGGCCAGCCCTGGTCGAAGCAGCTCCAAAGCAGCGCTTTGCAGCGTGGCTGGACGGCGGACCAGTGCCCAGTTTCACGGTACAGTCGCGCATAAGAGCTGCATGTGCAAGCACCGCGCTTTGCGACTGGAGAACTTGAGCAGCGCGGGGTGCAGGAGGGCGAACCGCAGTCGGCGTTTGCGGCCTGGGAGGCCTTGCGCGGAGGTTTCCCTGCTGTGCTGCGCAACACGCCGTTGGTCGCTGGGCTGCTTGAACGCTGGACGCAGCCATACCTGGTGGGCTGACCAGTTCCAGCCTTGCTCATGCGCCTGTGGCTGTGCAGGCAAGGTGAAGTGCTGCATGGGATTGACAAGGCTGGGCACACATAGCTAGCCTGCCAGAGGCAGCTGCTCATGCAGAGCTCTCCGCTGGCTCTTCCGCTCATGCATCATGTCCCGTTGCAGGTCTAATCGCCAGGCGGCAATGAGAAAGGGCATGTCTGTGAGGTCATCACCAGCGTGGCGCGCACAACACAGCAGCAGAATGATCTCTCTGCTGACTGGCCAGGCGGCACACTTTGGCGGCGGCAGCATGGTCGCGATGTGCGCCACAGCCGAGCGCGCCGCCGTGCTCGAGGCGGACAGCGAAAAGAACGTCTATGGCGGCATGTATCATGTGCGCGAGCCGGAGAGCCAGGTGCTGCCGATGCGCTTCGGCGAGGCCGCCGAGTGCGTCGTGGCCTGGCAGGAGCGCCGCATGTTCGTGCGGGTGCGCTCTCCTGGTCACCCGCCGCTTGTTAGCACCGCGTGTGACATGTCTTTGCTCATGCAACACATTTGCAATGCGCTGTTGTGGACGGTAGTCTGCCTCCGCACAAGATTTCACAGCACCTGCTTGTGCAGACTTACCTTGTCTGGCAAGAAGGGCGCCAAAGTGAGTGAGACTGCATGCTGTCTCAGGCGGAGGTCATGACCGCGCCGGCGCCGGTGCTCGGTGGCGCAGCTGGAGCTCCTCCACAGCCGAGCCTGGGCGCCCCTGAGGCTGCGCCGGGCCTGGGCGCAGAGCTGCGCCGTGACCTGACAGAGTGCATCAAGTGGCAGTGGCTGTGGGCGCGCCCCGGGCTGCGCTGCCCGCGCAGAGCCGCTCGCTGCATGCACTGCGCATGCACAAAGGACACAGGAGACGCTCCCTGCTGCATTTGATGCTCCCAAACTGTCGCTCGCGCGGCTGCTGCAGTCATCGAGCCATCAAGCCCGCGCAGCGTCGCGAGCGCACAGCGAGCACCCATGGGCTCAGGGCCGTGCAGGACGCCCGGCGTGCGCATGCCTGGGGCGGCGTCGCGGGCGTGGACCTGGAGCTGGCCTCCGCGGATACGCTGCAGCCTGCGCGCTACGCCACCTGCGACCGCCTCCTCGCGCAGGCGCGCGCACACGCCGCTCAGTCATCTCCCACGATGCGCACCCCCGGGCTGCAAGGCCCCCCCGAGCCGGATGCATGCCGGACGCATGGGCGCCAGGAAGCAAGGCGCGGATGCGCCGCGCCCGAGCGGCGAGCTTGAGGAAAGCGGCGGGCGATGACCTTCTTAGGAAGCGCAGATCTGTGCCTGCACCCTGCTGTGCCTTTGCTGGACCTCTTGCTGGGCCTGTGCGCGCGTGCCGCCCTGCAGGCACTCCGGGCGAGGCCGCGCAGGTGGCGGGCCGGCGGCGCGTGCTGCTGCTGCCGCCCACGCTGGCCTTCGCCGGGATGTACCCGTTCCCCGTCGCGCACCCATACGACCGCTACGCAATGCCGGACCTGGAGCGCCCAAACGCGGCCGCCTGGCCAGCGCTCGCGGGCGCGCGCGGCAGCGTCGCGCTCCTGCGGCCCGGCGACCTGCTGTTCGTGCCGGCGTTCTGGCGCGCCCTCGCGGGGGCGCCGGGCCCATGCCATGGCGTGTCGTGTGCTCGGCGCGCATCAGGACGCGTGAGCGCCAGAAGCTACGGACGAGCGCGGGTGCCTCATCGTTTACACTAGTCCGCACTGGGCTGCCCACACCTGCAGTGTGATATCAGCCTCCGCAGCAGGCACGCATCCAGGCACGCTCCTCGAGCCAGCAACGCATCGCCCAGGCACGCTCCTCGAGCGAGGAAAGCGTAGGCGGGAGCCAGCGCCGTGCTCGCCCCGGGGCGAGCGCGCGCGGTCGGCCTGCATGCAGGTTCGCGCACGTACAGGACATGGACGCCGGCTCCACGTGCCTGGCCGTCCGCATTGGCGCCGGCATGCGCCTGCAGGGCGCGGGCGCCGCGGCCGCGGCCGCCGCGCGGCGCCTGGAGGAGCGCGTGGGCGCGGCCGAGGGCATCGCCAACGTCCGCCGCTGGCTGCTCATCATTGGTGCGCCGGGGGTAGATAGGGCTAGGGCAGGCCTATGCTGCGCACTGCGGCCGCGCGACGACCTGCTGTCAGCGGGTCGGTGGCTGACAGCGGGCTGCCAACCCGACACCTGCCATGTATGAACATGCGTGCAACTCGCCCTCACGGCGGTCGGTGCAGCGCGCACGCTGGCGGCGGCTGGCCGGACGCGCGGCGCGCTGCGGCACGGCGAGCGAGCCCTGCCATGACGGCCCGAGCGGCTCATTGTGTGCGGCAACTGGCGAGCGCGCCTCCGCCGGGGCCGCGCAGCGCACGGCGATGAGGCGCGCTGGATCGACACGGCCACAGTGGCCGGCTACAGGCGCGTCGTCATGTGCCAGGAGGCGCGCGACGAGGCGGAGGCCGCCCTGGCGCCGGGCGCCGACCCCGCGCCGCTGCTGCTCAGCATGTGTGACCGGCGGCTCCGGCCCACGCCCTGGCTCAACAAGGTGCCCCGCGTCGCTCCCCGCCCTTAGGCGAGCTGGTTGCAATGCCCAGCGGCGATCGGCCACGTACGTGCGCTTGCGCAATGCCCAGCAAACACTGCCCGCCCCGCGCTGACCGGCAGCCCCTCCTTGCAGGCAGCCTGTGAGTGGCGCAAGACTCAGGGCTGTGCTCCGCCTGACGCTGTGGGAGGGGCGCGCCAGAGATTCCGGGAGCCCCTGTACCTGACCGACCGCCCGCTGCTGCTGCCGGACACGCGCACCGACGAGCAGCGCCGCTTCCCGGAGCTCTTCCCGCAGCTTGCGTTGGCTTCCTCCTGAGAGCCCTGGACGGTGCTGTGGGAGTCTGTAGGTACATCATGCATGCAGATTCGTGCGTTGTGATGAGCACCACAGATAAGTGTACAGTTTAACTCACACAGCCCCGCAAGGCTCGTGCCACTGACCCTCTGATCGTCGCATGTAGCCTGATGCACTGACCAGAAGCAGGCAGCATCGTACACTCGCGTGCACATCATCATCCTGCGCCGCTGCGCTGGCGAGCAAAAGGACTCTGCATCAAGGGCTTCCCTGTTGCTGCATGCAACAGGGAAGCCCTTGAGGTCAACAGCCCAGGTTAGAGACTGGAAGCGGAGAGCCCAGCTGATGACTGGTCAGGCAGATTGATAACTCAACACAAAGTTAGGAGCCTGGATGAGCACAGTTGGGGGACAACACTTGCTGCAGCAAAACGCTGGGCACAAAACGCTTGTGTTGCAGGGCGCTCGGCACACGCAAGTCACTGGGAAAGTCGCACACCTGCGGCAATGACGAGCCTGCTAGCATAGGCAGGCACTATGCGGCTCACTGGCTCGCAGAGGGAAAAGCTGAGCCAAGTCCGTGCCATACTCGGCTGCACAGAGAAGGTCGCCACGCAGTGCCTCAGCGTGAGTTCTTCCCACACTCACTCCTGCGTCCTGCTGCACTGCACAGGCGACAGGGCTGGCATGCGGCTGACAGCAGGCGCAGAGGCGGACGCGCTGCCGGCTGCCTCGCGCAGGCAGCGCTGCTCCGGAACCACTGCCTGAGCCCGGCATGCCTGCGCAGGCGGGAGGATGGGCCGTCGAGGCTGCCGTGGACATCTTCTTCACCTCCGGCATGTCGTCCGGCGCCGCGGCGCCGCCGGCGGCGCCCAGCGCCAACGCACGCGCGCTGGAGGCGCTGTACCAGCGCTACAAGGACCCGCACGGCGACATGATCCTGGCCGAGGGCGTCGGCAAGTTCTGCGAGGACCTGCGCGTGAGCCCCGCGGCAGGCTGCCGGGGCGCCTGCTTGCCTGGGAACCAGCGTGTAGGGAAGCAGGCTTACTGTCAGCGGCAGCTGGCCTGTTGTTGCGGCATGTCCAAGGCACGCAGCAGGCGGTGTTGCATCAGCCCCCCCGGGCTGAAGTCGACAGACGGCCGCCTCCATGTCCGCAGGTGGACCCCGGCGACGTGATCACGCTCGTCGTCAGCTGGCACTTCAACGCCGCGGCCATGTGCGAGTTCAGCCGGCAGGAGTTTGTGAAGGGCATGGCCAGCCTGGGCTGCGACAGCGCCGAGCAGCTGCGCCGCATCCTGCCGCGGCTGCGGGCGGAGCTGGAGGACCCCGACAGGTTCAAGGTGCGCTGCTTGCCCTCAGCTCTGTTTAGTAGCTGTGTGCTGCGGGGCCTGCCGCACGCTGCTGTGGTGCTGCTGCCTTGCACAACGCTGCATGGCGGCTCTTCTGTGATGCCAAGATTCTGTCTCGCCAGCTGAGCTCGGCAGGGCAGTGTTGACCTGCATGCCGTGGCGTCGAGCGTGTCCGTGGCTGTGGTACAATTCGCCTGCGCCTCCCGCCGCGCGAGGCGCCCGGCCGACTGACAGCTGACAGCGCCGGCGCGCGCGCAGGAGATATACAATTTTGCGTACCTGTGGTCGCGCGAGAAGGGCCAGAAATGCGTGCAGCTGGACATGGCCACAGCCATGTGGCGGCTGCTGTTCACCGCGCGCCCGTGGCCATTGTGCGGCGCGTGGTGCGCGTTCCTGGAGAAGCACCATGGCCGCGCTGTCTCGCGCGACACCTGGGTGCAGCTGCTCGTCTTTGTGCAGGCGCGCCCAAACCGCCCGCCGGGGTGCGGCGTACAGGCTATGGTCTGTGCCCGGCGCCGACGCCCGCACGGCTGCTCCCAACATGCAGACACAGATACAATGCAGGACGTGCACTGCTGCCCTCGTGCGTGCGTGATGTATCGGCCAGCACTGCCATGTTTTGGTGGCCAGAGTGTACTCCCCTAGGTGCCTGTTTGCTGTCCAGCCCTCAGCTCATTTGTCGCGCATTGGTTCAAGTGTGTGCGAGTCATGTTCTGAGGTCTCGCTGTGTGTGCGGGCGCAGACCATTAAGCCTGATCTGTCGAACTGGGAGGACAGTAGCATGTCGGCGTGGCCCTACCTGATCGACGAGTTTGTCGAGCACCTGCGCTCGCAGCAGGCCTCGCCTGCGGCATGCGCGTGATTGGGAGACGCGTGGGCACGTGCCTTCCTTCGTTTACGGGCATCGGTGTGCCATATGTGGGGTTTTCCACACTGTGTGTCTGCAGCGACGGCTCGACATGGCCCTGGTAGGAGACGAGCCATGGACTTAGAGCAGAGGCAAGGGCGTGTCTGGAACGTGTGCCGCAGGAATGCTCTATTGTGGGAACCGACAGGAACAACTGTCTGAAACAGCTGTAAGCTGGTGCCGCTAGGTGTTACTGGTGCACGGTGCTGGTCAGGTATGTGCTGCTTGTTGCAGGCCTGTGTCAGCCAGTCACAGGTTGCTCTCAACTGTGTGGCGGAGCGTAGTTGCATAGACAGCAGGTGAGCGCACTGTGCATATGCACTACACCTATCTGTGTCCATGCTCATGCTCTGCATGCTGGAAAGGATGTAGGGCAGATTTGAACAACTAATCCCTTGTTGCGACAGCTCGCACAGTGCGCGGGAGACTCTCGCTTTGCGCTGGTCGTCAACGTGCGCAGTCGGCAGCCTGGCAGATAGGACTGCCTGGCAGGTGCTGCAAGCCTCTACCACAGCTGCCTGCGCAATGGCGCAAAGCAGCGCAGGCGCAGATGAAGCCCCTTGGTGCGTTGGCATCACCTCAGTGCTCCCAAGCAGCATATGCCGGCAGTCTGAGATTTCAACACCACCTCAGCAGTGTAAACGGAGAGCCAAGCCTCAGCGCTTAACTGCATGCACAGCACGCAGGCCTGCATCAACTCAAGAGACAGCGCCTGCGGCGGCCTCCGCAGCGTCGTTGCTGGAGGCTGTCAGTTACTTGCAAGCGGGCGCATATGCTGAGGCCCTAAATTGTGCGCTGCTGGCTGCCAAACTGGCCCCTGACAGGTGAACCTGTGCAACGGCAGGCGAGGTCTGGCACGCCCCCACCTGCACTAGCGAGACTTCCTCTCGGGCATTTGTGGAGGTGCTGTGATGAGGGCAATTGCTCCGCTTGCAGGATAGAGTGCTGGGCGGCCCTGGCTGAAGCGCACATGGGCCTTGGGCACTACCGCGCGGCGCTGTCAGCCTCCAGGTGCTGCTGGTTACAGCAGAAGACAACAAGTGCTCTCTTGCTCAGCTTCTGTTGAGTTGCAGCATGCATGCCACAGGAAGGGACTGCAGCTCGGCCCCAGCCATGTAGAGCTCCACGAGATCGCTGAGGCAGCAGAGTTGCTCCTCAAGAGGACGGCAGAAGAGAAATATGGCAACCTGTCCAGCAGCTGCTGACAGCACTGGACCAGCCTCACGCTGAAAGCCCACAGCCGTCGTTTGGCTCGCATAGGCAAGCTATGCACGCCAAAGCCTGGCTCTGGCAGCAGAAAGTGTTACAGTAACCTGATGTTACGAGCCGCTTGTGGCCTGTGGCCAGTGTAATGCGGGAGGTGCCTGCACGCACACCCGAAGCGCACTTGTCGCAGAGCAGAGTCAGGCATATGCAGGCTGATTGGATTGAGAGCACAGAAGACTGCCCAGAGTGCCGCAGCATGAGCTTGACGCCTGGGTGTGTTACGGAGCACGGGATGCGCACCCGCGCGAGTACTGGTCCAGGGTGAGCAGCAGCATGTCTGCCTGCATCTGTGCGCGCTGCCCTGGCTGTCCAACCCCTTGTCTGTGCTGCCCGTCTGCAGACGAGGGCACAAAGCCGCAGTAGCCTGCACGCTCGAGCCGCTTGAGCTCATGAAGCGAGGCATGCCTGGAGTGCTGCATTTCCAGCTCGCATGAAATGGAGCAGCTGCAAGCCGAAGTGCTGCTGGACCCGCGCGCCTGGTATGTGGCGGCCGCCGCGCACTGTGCCCGCCGCCAGGTCGCGGGTGGTCGCCGCAGGCGTCAGGTCTGACGGGGCCGCCAGCGCGGGGCGGCCGCCGGGGTCTGTGAAGTCGGCTGCATAGCGGGTGCGCATGCATGTGGCGGGGCCCGTGCCCTGGACACCATGGAGGCGTGTGAGCGTACAGCTTGGCCTGGCACAGGTGCGAGGGCACACTAGTGCCAGAACAGGGGCAGCTCCCGGTCGCGCCTGGGCGGGGCGTGCGCTGGCATCATGCGCTCCTGGCGCGCGAGGCAGACCGGTGGATGGCGGCGGTGTGCGCGCACGCCCGCCGGGCGCGCTCTCAGCCTGGCAGCCGGCAGAGCCCCTGCTCCGCGAGCACACACAACTCGGCCTCTGCACTGTGTCGCAGGCCGGCGCAGGCCTGCCGAGCCAAGCATGAGCACGCTGAGCAGCCAAAGGCAGAAATCGCAGACGCCCCCCGGCCCCCACAGAGAGCCGCTACTCCGCTCCGTCAGAGCACAGCGCACCAAGGCCAGCATGCGCCGCGTGCACAACCACGCGCATGCGCGCACAGCAGCGGGCAGCCGCCGCACCCTCCCTCGCTGCGCAGCTGGCGCGGCGCGGCGCGCGCGGCGGGCAGCATCTCCGCCTGGTACGTGCTGCGCGCGGTGAAGCGCCGCGGCGCGAGCGGGGCCGCCGCCGGCCGCGGGCGCAGGGCGGGGTCCTGCAGCGTGCCAGGGGGCGGCGGCGGGTATGCTGCCGTGTACGCCGACGCCGTGCGCGCGGCCGGCGCGACCGGCCGCGCGCGCTCGCGCGCGGCGCGCTCTGCGCCTGCGGGTTTGCTGGGTCTGTGCAGCTGAATGACGCACGGCAGCCAGAGGGCGAGCACAGAGGCGGCGGGGTGCGCCCGCTGAAGGCGCGCCTGCACGCGCTCTGCTGCACTTCGTGCATATGGGCTGGCTGGCCCAGGAGGGGATGAAGCCTGTGTAGCCGGGCACCCCCAGGCCTGCGTGGTACGCGAGCGCGCTCTTGTTGCCCGCCTGGGCGCGAGCAGCACGCGGGGCGCTGGGGCTGCGTTGCAAGGCCAGAAGCTGTGCGCCGCCACAGCTGAGGGCAGGTTGGCACCTGGCCTGGCCCCTTATGCGTGCTGTCCCCAAAGCTGCTAAAGGCCGGGGGGCGGTCAAGGATGTGCACCATACTGCCCAGCTGGCAGCGGTACCTGGTGGCCTGGGCCTGGCCGCTTGTGTCACACAGCTTCGTCCATACGCACGTGTTTTTCTTTCCACTGAGGCTCTGAGTACCTTCTCAGCTACACCTGCAAATATGAAGTCCGTATTCGTAAAAGAGGCAGTCGCTGCCTGATAGGCTGCGCCTATTTAGACCCCACGGACATAGCCTAGTTGGCTGCAGCGGCATGCGCATCAAAACATGCAAGCCAACTGTATTCGAGCAGTGATTGTCGAGCTGGCGCGCGGGCTGCATGGTGCTGGCCACGGCGGAGGGGAGGGTCGGCGCGCCGCACGACTGCCCGCAGCTCGTGGAGAGGCTGATGGGCCTGCCCTCGCTGGCAGGTGTCGCCGCCCGCTTCGCCGGCCTGCCGCTGAGGACGGTGACAGCTGCGGACCACTGCTGCTGCGTGCTCCAGGGCGAGGTCGCCTGCGTAGACCTGCACAGCGCTCCCGCCGCGCCCGCCCTGGTCGGGTCCGGCGAGGCCACCACCTGCGTGGTCGCCATCATCGTCAGCGCGCGCCCGGCCCGGGTGTGCGTCGCGCACTTTGACGCGTCCTGCCTCCGTCAGCCCGCGCCCGCCCCCGCCGCCCTGGAGGTCCGCCCGGCCTTGTCAGCTGCTGCACTGCCTGCTGCCGCCGCGCCGGCACCCGGCGCCACACGCGGGTCCTGGGGGAGACAGGGCGCCACCTGCGCGGAGCTGTTTCTGGTCGGCGGGTTTCCCGACGCGAACGGGCTCGGCCGCGCGACGCTCGCGCGCGTCCTCGGCGCCTTCCACCGCCACCCCGCGACCGTCCTCCTGCGCCTGGCGTGCGTGGCCGGCCTGAACTGCCGGGGCGGCGCGCCGCGCTGCTGCGGCGCGGTCTACGACGTCGCCCGACAGGCCGTGCAGCCAGGCGCGCGCCGCCTCCAGCAACCCCCGCGCGCGCGC
>JAABUR0100005991.1_pt1 | contig 15118 bp, 14 predicted proteins | sample 5560091 | NCBI WGS metagenome assembly JAABUR01 (sample SAMN10711879, study PRJNA513375) | rock metagenome | isolation source: Antarctica rocks | place: Antarctica: Victoria Land, University Valley sud
ACGCCGTCCGCACGCCGATCGGGCGTGCCGTGAAGGGGTCGCTCAAGGACGTCCGCGCCGACGACCTGGCCGCCGTCCCCCTCCGTGCCCTCCAGGAGCGCAACGCCGGGGTCGACTTCGCCACCGTCGACGACATCTACATGGGCTGCGGCTTTCAGGCCGGCGAGCAGGGCTACAACATCGGGCGTAACGCAGCGCTGCTGGCCGGGATCGACCATCACGTGCCGGCCGCCACGGTCAACCGCTTCTGTGCCTCCTCGCTTCAGACCATGCGCATGGCCTTCCACGCGATCGAAGCCGGCGAGGGCGACACCTACATCGGGGCGGGCGTCGAGGCCGTCTCGCGCTCGGCGCCGGGCGGCGAGTTCGAGTTCCACCCGCAGCTCGACGGTTCGGAGAACTCCGTCTACAACGTCTACATCCCCATGGGCCTGACCGCGGAGAACGTCGCGGACAAGTGTCACGTCTCGCGCGAGGCACAGGACGAGTGGGCGGTGACCTCGCAGAACCGCGCCGTCGACGCGCGCGAGACGGGCCACTTCGACAAGGAGATCGTGCCCGTCACCACTCCCGACGGCACCGAGGTCACCCAGGACGACGGACCGCGTCCCGGCACGACCATGGAGAAGCTCTCCCAGCTCAAGCCGGCCTTCCGGGAGGACGGCACGGTGACGGCCGGCAACGCCTGCCCGCTGAACGACGGCGCGGCGGCGGTGCTGATCATGTCGGCCGAGCGCGCCAAGGAGCTCGGCCTCAAGCCCAAGGCGCGGATCATCGCCTCGAGCGCCGCGGCGATTCGTCCCGAGATCATGGGCCTCGGCCCGATTCCCGCGGTGGAGAAGGTGCTCAAGCAGGCCGGCATGCAGATCGGCGACATCGACGTGATCGAGCTGAACGAGGCCTTCGCGGCTCAGGTCGTGCCCTGCCGCGACGAGTGGGGGATCGACCCCGAGAGGCTCAACCCGTTCGGCGGCGCGATCGCCCTCGGCCATCCCTTCGGGATGACCGGCGCGCGCATCATGACCACGCTGCTCAACGACCTCGAGACGCTCGACAAGACGATCGGCCTCGAGACGATGTGCGTGGCCGGCGGGATGGGCCAGGCGATGATCGTGGAGCGCCTGAACTGAGGAGCGCGGGCTCGGCGCCCGGCCGGCGGTCAGCCGCGGGCGCCGAAGTCCGTCGTGTAGGTCGCGCCCGGGCCGTCGGGAGCGGAGGGCACGACGCCCACGCCGATCTCCCGGAAGGAGCGCTGGAGGATGTTCGCGCGGTGTCCGGGGGAGCGCATCCACATCTTCACGATGGCGCGCGGCGAGGCCAGCGGTCCGCCGCCCCACGCGATGTTCTCCCCGACGGTCCAGGAGCCCGAGCCGGAGACGTACCCGATCCGCTCGAGGCGAGCAACGGGGTCGAGGCCACTCGGCGCGACGTGGGCGAAGTAGTGGTGGGCGGCCATGTCGGCGCTATGGCGCTCCGCGGCGACGGCGAGGCGGGCGTTGCCCCGGAGCGGACGCAGTCCGCGCGCCCCGCGCTGGGCGTTCAGCAAACAGAGGGTCGCCGTGCGCGCCTGGCGCAGGTTTTGGACCGTCGGGGCCGTGTCGGCGCCGGGGCAGCGGGAGCCGTGGGCCGCCTGGGCGGCCGGGGCGGCGAACAGGCAGCCGGCGCTTACGAGCGGAACGAGACGGCGGACGAGCGAGGAGTTCATGGTCCGTCCATCGCCTGCTGGCGGCGCCCGCCTGATCCGAGGGCTTGGCCCGTGGACGTTCGTTCGGTCCGCGAGCTGTAACGCATCCCGGCTCGCGGCGGACAGCCCCCGCAGGTGTCCGCCCTTCCGCTCGCCATCCCGTCCACGCCCGCGGCGGAGCCGCGGTCCGCCGCGCGCGGGGAGGAGGAGCGCCGGGGCAAGCTCGGCGAGGAGGCCCGCGCCGGTCTCACCGCCCGTGGGGGCAAGGAGCTCGCTCCCACCTACTTCTACGACGCGCGCGGCTACGTGCTCTTCGAGCGCATCTGCGAGCAGCCGGAGTACTACCCGGCCCGGGCCGAGCGGTCGATCCTCCTCGCTCACGCGGACCGGATCGTCGCCTCAGTCCCCGCCACGGAGCTCGTCGAGCTCGGCTGCGGACCCCGCCGACCGACGCGGACCATCCTCGACGCCATGGTTCGGGCCGGCCAGCTCGAGCGCTACGTGCCTCTCGACGTGTTCGCGGGCGCCGTGGAGGCGTGCGTCGCCGCGCTCGCCGCCGAGCACGCGAGCCTGCCGGTGCACGGGATGGTCGGCGACCTCGAGCTCCACCTCGCCGGCCTCCCGGTGGGGGGCGCGCGGCTCCTCGCGCTCATGGGCAACCTCCTCGGCTCCTATCCGTCGGGCGCCCGGCGACGGCTGCTGAGCCGTATCGCTCGCGTGCTCGGACCGGGCGACCGGCTGCTCGTCGGCGTCGACCTCGTGCAGGACGAGTCGAGGATGCTCGCCGCCTACGACGACGCCGCGGGCGCCTCCGCCGAGTTCAACCGCAACTGCCTGCGCGTCCTCAACCGCGAGCTCGGGGCGGACTTCGAGCTCGAGAACTTCTCCCACGTCGCCTCCTACGACCGCGACGCACAACGGGTCGAGCTGCGGTTGCGCGCCGCCGACGCGTGCGTCGTGCGGCTACGAGCACTCGACCTCGAGATCTCCTTTTCTCCTGGGGAGGACATCCGCACGAAGATCTCGGCCAAGTTCACCCGTCCGCGGCTTCGAGCCGACCTGGCGGCGGCCGGACTCGTCCTCGAGAGCTGGCACACCGATCCGGAGGAGCGCTTCGCGCTCGCGCTCGCCTCGTGCGCCTGAGCCCGCTCCGCCTGCCCGAGACGCCTCCGCCCGGACCCTTCCGGCGCGAGTGGTGGCGCAGCCCGCTGCGCGGGCCGTGGCTGACGGCGCTGCTCGGATCGGTCCTGCTCCTCGCGCTGCCGCTCATCATCCTCACCGGGCTGCTCTCCTACGTGGCCTACTCCCCGGACCTCGGCCGCAACGACATCTTCGGCGGCGCCGGGCCGCTCGGGTTCTTCGCCTTCGAGTGGCCCACGAGCCCCGCGTGGCTCTATGCGCTGAACCAGGGCGTGCACGTGACGCTCGGGATCGTGACCATCCCGATCGTGCTGGCCAAGCTCTGGTCGGTCATCCCCAAGCTCTTCGAGTGGCCGCCCGTGCGCTCGCCCGCCCACGCGCTCGAGCGCCTGAGCCTCGCCCTGCTCGTCGGCGGCATCCTCTTCGAGCTCGTCACGGGCGTCCTGAACGTGCAGATCTACTACCCGTGGAAGTTCTCCTTCGTCCAGGCCCACCTCTACGGAGCCTGGGTGTTCATCTCCGCCTTCGCCCTGCACGTCGGGTTGAAGCTTCCGCTCATGCTGCGCCAGCTGCGCGGGCGCGGCGTGCTCTCCCAGCTCCGCGAGGACGTCGCGCACACCCGCCCCGAGCCCGAGCAGCCCGAGATCGAGGGGCCCACGACCGAGCCGCACATCACGGTGCCGGTGCAGCCCGCCGCTGCGACCGTCTCACGCCGCGGGCTCCTGGCCCTGGTGGGCGGGAGCTCGCTCTCGCTGCTCGCGCTGACCGCCGGCCAGTCGATCGGGGGGCCGCTGCGCCGGGTGGCGCTGCTCGCTCCGCACGGCCCGATCCCCGGCGCGGGACCGAACGGCTTCCAGGTCAACAAGACCGCGGCGGCGGTCGGAGTCACGCCGCGCCAGACCGAGCGCTGGAGCCTGCGCCTCATGGGCTCCCGACCCTCGATGCTTACCCGCGAGCAGCTTCTCGCAATGCCCCAGCACACCGAGCACCTGCCGATCTCGTGCGTCGAGGGCTGGTCGACCACGCAGAGCTGGACCGGAGTGCGCCTGCGCGACCTGGCTCGCATGGCGGGAATGGACGGCGAGGCCCAGGCGTTCGTGCAGTCGCTCCAGAAGCGCGGGCTGTTCGCGCAGACGACGCTCGCCGCGAGCGCGGTGGCCGACGAGCGCTCTCTGCTCGCGCTCAAGGTGAACGGGGCCGATCTCTCGCTCGACCACGGCTTCCCCGCGCGCGTGATCGTTCCGGCGCTGCCCGGGGTGCACTGCACGAAGTGGGTCGACCGGCTGAGCTTCAGCGCCCCGGCATGACCGCGCGCTTTCGCGAGCTCTACGGCGCGGGGCCGGGGCACCTCGTGGGCGTGGTGGCGAGCTTCGCCCTCGGCGCCTACGCGCTCGTTCGCTTCCTCGGCTCGGGGCCCGTGCTCGACCTGGTGATCTGGCTCGCGGCCGCGATCGCCCTGCACGACTTCGCGCTCTTCCCGGCCTACTCCGCGCTCGACCGCGTCGCCGGGCGGGCGCTGCGCTCCGACGGAGCGGGGCCGCGGCTGGTCAACCACCTGCGGGCTCCCTCGCTCATCTCGGCGCTGCTCTTCCTCGTCTACTTCCCGTTGATCCTCGGCCTCGACAGCGGCCTCTTCGAGAAGACGACTAGCGCGCGGACGAGCGGGTACCTGGGGCGCTGGCTGCTCGTGAGCGCGGGGCTCTTCGCCGCCTCGGGGCTCATCTATGCGATTCGACTGATCAAGGAGAGACAGAAGACATGAGCAAGATCTCGAACGCCGCCTCCGCGGTGGGCAAGGGCCTGTTCGCCGGCGCGGCCGGCACCGCGGCCATGACCGTCTCGAGCACGCTCGAGGCCAAGCTGCGCGATCGCGGCTCGAGTTCGGCTCCCGCCGAGGCGGCGGGCAAGGTCCTCGGCGTCGAGCCCCGCGACGAGGCCGGCCAGGCCCGCTTCTCGAACATCGTGCACTGGGGGTACGGAACGAGCTGGGGCGCCGTGCGCGGGCTTCTCGGCCTCACGAGCGCGAGCCCCGCCGCGGCCGGCGCTCGGCACTTCGCCGCCGTCTGGGGCGGCGAGCAGGTCATGCTCCCCGCGCTCGGCGTCTCCCCGCCGATGTGGAAGCTCGGCGCCAAGGAGACGGCGATCGACGCCTGGCACCACGCCGTCTACGCGGGCGCGACGACGATCGCCTACGAGCTGCTCGACCGCTGAAGAAACAGCCGGCTACTTCGGCGGCATGCGCAGCGCGCCGTCGAGCCGGATGACCTCGCCGTTGAGCATCCGGTTCTCGACGATGTGCGTGGCGAGCTGGGCGAACTCGGCGGGGTGGCCGAGCCGTGCCGGGAAGGGAACGGAGGCGCCGAGCGCGGTCCGGGCGTCCTCGGGCAGAGCTCCGAGGAGTGGCGTGTCGAAGAGGCCGGGGGCGATCGTGCACACGCGGATGCCGCTCGGCGCCAGGTCGCGCGCGGCGGGGAGCGTCATCGCGGCGATGCCTCCCTTGGAGGCCGAGTACGCGAGCTGGCCGATCTGCCCCTCGTAGGCGGCGACCGACGCGGTGTTGACGCACACGCCGCGCTCGCCGTCGGGGCCGGGCTGATTGGGGAGCATCGCCGCGGCGGCCAGCCGCAGGACGTTGAAGGTGCCGATCAGGTTCACGCCGATCGTGATCTGGAAGGGCATGAGCTGGTGCGGGCCGCGCTTGCCCGCGGTCTTCTCCGCCCAGCCGACTCCGGCGCAGCAGATCGCCACGCGCAGGCCGCCGTCGCCCTCGGCCGCCGCCTGCACCGCCGCCTCGACCTGGTCGGCCTCCTGCACGTCAGTGGAGATAAAGCGTGCGGCGTCGCCCAGCTCGCCGGCCAGGGCCTCGCCCTTCTCGGCGTTCACGTCGGCCACGGTGACCCGGGCGCCGCGCTCGGCGAGCGCGCGGGTGCACGCCTCCCCGAGGCCCGAGGCCCCGCCCACGACCAGCGCGCTGATGCCGTCGATCTCCATCGGCGCCCACCCTAGCGGGGGCAGCCGTGTGGCCGGGGTCACGGGGTCGGTACCGTCGCAGGCGATGCTCGCGCTCTCGGCTCGCGGCCTGGTGAAGTCCTTCGCCGACGGGCGTGCCGGACGGCGGGTGCTCGACGGAGCCGACCTCGAGGTGGGGGCCGGAGAGCTCGTCTCGATCCTCGGACGCTCGGGGTCGGGCAAGTCGACGCTGCTGCACCTCCTCGGTGGGCTCGACCGTCCCGACGCGGGGACGATCGAGGTCGCCGGAGAGCTTCTGCACGGGCGAGGGGAGCGCGCTCTGGCGCGCGCTCGCGGGCGCCACATCGGCCTCGTCTTCCAGTTCTTCCACCTCATCCCGGAGCTGAGCGCCCAGGACAACGTGCTGCTGCCCACCCGCCTCCCGGGCGCTCGGGCCGGTGGCCGCCGGCGCGCCGCCGAGCTCATCGACGAGCTCGGCCTGAGCCCGGTCGCCGACCGCCTGCCGCACACGCTCTCGGGCGGTGAGCAGCAGCGCTTCGCGCTCGCGCGGGCGCTCGTCAACGACCCGGAGGTGGTGCTGGCCGACGAGCCCACCGGCAACCTCGACCGGAGCGCCGCGCGAGGGGTTATCGAGCTCCTGCGCTCGTTGCCCGGAGAGCGCCGGGCGGTGGTGCTCGTCACCCACGACCCGGAGGCGGGCGCGGCGGCCGACCGGGTGCTCACGCTGCGTGACGGTCGCCTGACGCCGTGAGGCCGGTGCTGCGCGACGCCGCCGCGCGGCTGCGCCGGCGCCCGGCCCGCGCGTTGCTCGCTGCGCTCGGGGTCTTCGCCGCGGCAGCGATGCTCGGTACCGCGGTGGTGGTCTCCCTCGGGTTGAGCACGGGATTCGAGCGCGCGGCGAGCAGGTCTGGCCTGCCCGACGTCATCGCGCACTTCGACCCTCAGCCGCTCGCGCGCGTCGATCGCCGCCTCGCCGCTCTGCCCAACCTGGCCGGACGCTCCTACCGCTACGGGGCGCTGCACGTGCCGCTCGGCGCCGACGGGCACGACTCCCCCCGCGGCGACGTTGAGGTGACCGGCCCCGGCCGGCGCGGCTACGCGATCGTCGCCGGGCGCGACGCCCGCGAGGGGGCTCCCGAGGTGGTGGTCGAGCGTGGCCTGGCCCGGGCGTGGGGGTTCGGGCCGGGGGAGTCGCTCCATGTCGGTCGCCTGGGGTTCCTGCGGGTGGTCGGCGAGGCCGTCGCGCCCGACAACGTCGCGTTTCCCCTCGCTTCCGCGCCGCGGGTCTACCTCACCCGGTCCTACCTCGAGCGCCGCTTCGGGCGCGAGCCCATCCCCATGGTCAACGAGGCGCTCGTATGGGTCCACGACCGCCGCGCGCTCGACGTGACGCTCGCCCAGGCGCGGGCCACGAGCTTCGGTATCTCCGGGCTGCGCTTCGTCACGCGTGACGGCATCCGGGTGCTGGTCGACCAGGCGGCGGGAATCGTCGTCGCGCTGCTCGTCGCGATCTCGCTCGTCGCCCTCGCGGTGGCCGGCGTGATGCTCGCAGCCTCGGCGCGTGCGGAGGTCGCGCGCAGCCTGCCGGCGATGGGGATCCGCCGCGCGCTCGGCTTCTCGCGCGCGCGGGTGGCGGCCGCCCACGGCGCCGAGGCCGCGCTCGTGGCCGCTCCGGCCGCCGCGCTCGGGCTGACAGCCGGGGCGCTGCTCGCCGCGGGCCCGAGCGGGCGGCTGCTCGAGGCGCTGAACGAGCTCCCGCCGGGGGCGGCGACGCTCGCTCCGCTCGCCGCTGCGTGGATCGCCGTGCTCGCCCTCGTGACCGCCGGCTCGACCTGGCCGGCATGGCGGAGCGCCGGGGCGGCGCCCGCCGCGCTCCTGCGCGGCGCCGAGCTGCCGAGCCGCCCGCCGGCGCGCTCTCGCGGCGGCCTCGCCGCGCTCGGCGTTCGACTCGTCGCCGCCCGGCGCGCGCGGCTCGCCGCCACCGTCGCGGTGCTCACCGTGGCCAGCGCCTTTCTCGCTCTCATGCTCGCGCTCGGCTCGCTGCTCATCTCGCTGGAGCAGGATCCCGGCTCGGTCGGCAAGCGCTATGCGCTCACCGTGAGCGCCCCCTCGGGCCTCGCCCCCGCCGTACGGGCGCTCCCCGGGGTGGCGGCGGTCGCGCCGCGGCTCGAGGTGCAGGCCGCCGACTCCTTCTCCCTGGGGGAGACCCTCAAGCTCGTCGCCTATCCCGGGGACCACACCGCGTTCGAGGCCCCGGCGCTCGCCTCCGGGCGCCGCGTGCGCGCCGACGGCGAGGCCGAGGTCGGGCTCGGGCTCGCCTCGGCGCTCGGGCTCGAGCCGGGCGCGGTCCTCGCCGCCCAGCTTTCGACGGGGCGCGAGGCGCGCTTTCGGGTCGTGGGGATCGTGCGCGCACTCGACAACGACGGACGGATCGCCTACGTCCGCCCGCCCCGCCTGCTCGCCGCGGGTGCCCCCGCGGCCGACAAGCTGGCCGTGCGGGTGCGCCCCGGCACGAGCGCGGAGACGGTGCGCGCCGAGCTCGCCGCGCTCACGAGCACGGATGGGAGCCCGCCCGCGGTGGCCAGCGCCACGGGCGCGGCGACGTCCACCAGCGCCCCCTTCCTGGGTACCGTGGCCGCGCTCGTGCGCGCGATCGCCGCGCTCGACGCGCTCGTCTGCCTCTTCGCGGTCGGGCAGGCGCTTGCGCTCAGCGCCCGCGAGCGCCGGGGCACGGTCGCCCTGCTGCGCGCGCTCGGCACGGGCCGGGCCGGGCTCGCGCGCCTGTTCGGCGGGAGCGCGGCGGCGCTCGTCGTCCCCGCCGCCCTGCTCGGCGTGCTCCTCGAGCGCTTCGTGTTCGGCCCGCTCGTCGCGCGGCTCGCCGCCGGCTACGTCACGCTGCCCCTGACCGCCGGTCCGCTCGAGATCGCGCTCGTGGTCCTCGGCCTCGGCGGGCTCGCCGCCGGGGCGGCGCTCTGGACCGCCTGGCGGGCCGAGCGCGATCCGATCACCGCGGGACTGCGGAAGGAGTGATGCGCTCGGGCACGCTCCTGGCCGCCTTCCTCTGCCTCGCCGCGGCGACCGGCTGCGGGCGCTCCGCGCGCGCCACGGCGCCGTCCGCCGGCTCGACCCTCGCGGCGACGTGGGTCGATCGCAGCGGCGCCGGGACCCTCGCGCGCGGACCCGGCGAGCCGCTGCACCCGCGCACCGACCTCGCGCCCGCCGCTCGCCTCGTGCGCCCGCTCGCCCGCCTGGCGGTGATCGCCGACGCCCACGTGCGCGACGAGGAGTCACCGGCGCGCGTGCCGTTCCTCGACCGCTTCGGCGCGCCCTTCACCTCCACCTTCCGCCCGCAGGAGGCGCTTAGCGCCCAGGTGCTCGCCGCCACGGTGCGGGCGGTGAACGACGCGCATCCGCAGGCGGTCGTCGAGGCGGGCGATCTGATCGACAACGTCCAGTCGAACGAGCTCGACCAGGCGCTCGCGGTGCTGCGGGGCGGACGGGTGAATCCCGGCAGCGGCGCTGCGGGCTACGACGGCGTGCAGCTCGCCAGCGACGCCGACCCCTTCTACTACCGCCCGGACGTCGACCCGCCGCGCCACCCCGCGCTGCTCGCCGCCGCCCAGCGACCGTTCACGAGCCCGGGCCTGCGCGCGCCGTGGTACCCCGTGTTCGGCAACCACGACGTGCTCGTGCAGGGCGAGCTTGCGCCGCGGGCGGCGACGCGAGCGGTCGCCGCGGGCGCGCGGGCGCTCTTCGAGCCGCCGCCCCGGCTCCGGGAGCTGCGCGGACGGCGACTCTCCGAGCCCGGCGCCGTGGACGAGCTGATCGCTCGCGGGCGGCTCCCGGCCGGAGCGGTGCGCGTGCCGGGCGACCCGCGCCGGCGCGAGCCGACCGCCTCCGAGGTCCTGCGGCGCCTGCGTGCCGCGAGCGGCCACGGCGCCGGGGGCCCCCTCCTCGACTACGCCTTCGACGTCGGTACGGGCGTGCGCGGGATCGTGCTCGACGCCGCGCGTCGCGACCAGGGCTCCAAGGGGCTCATCCGTCCCGCCCAGATCGCCTGGCTTAGAGGAGAGCTCGCTCGCGCCGGGCGGCGCTGGGTTCTCCTCTTCACCCATCAACCGCTCTACGGCTGCGCGGGAGGCAAGGCGGTGCTCGAGCTTCTCAGCCGCGACCCCCGTGTGCTCGCGGCGGTCGCCGGCCACACGCACCGCAACGCGGTCGCCCCGATCGCCTCGCCGGCCGGCGGCTTTTGGATGATCCTCACCTCCTCGCTCGTCGACTTCCCCCAGCAGGCACGCGCCCTGCAGATCGACGAGACCGCCGGCGGCGGCGCGGCCATCAGCACCTGGATGCTCGACCACGCCCCCGACGACGCGCTCTCCTCGGTCTCGCGCCAGCTCGCCTACCTCGACGCCCAGGGCGGGCGGCCGAGCGGCGCCGCCGGCACCCCGCTCGATCGCAACGCCCGGCTCTTCAAGGCCGCGCCCGGCCCGTAGCACTCGCTGGTAGGTTTGACCCTGACCAGAGACGAGCTGCAACGGGGAGACCACAGAGGAATGTCGCACAGCACCGCGCAGGCGCCCGCAGAAGCGAGCCGCACCGACGTCAAGCCCGTCGAGAACGAGCGCCTCCACATCTTCCTGAGCGCGGTGGTCACCGTGCTCCCGATGATCGGGCTCGGCCTCGCCGCCTGGCAGCTCTGGAACCGCCTGCTGCACTGGAGCGACGTGGTCGTCTTCGCGGTCACCTACCTTCCCGTGGGACTCGGCGTCACCGTCGGCTTCCACCGGCTCTTCACCCACCGCTCCTTCAAGACCGGCCGCTTCGTGCGGGGGGCGCTCGGGATCCTCGGCTCGGCGGCGATCGAGGGGCCGATCATCACCTGGGTGGCCGACCACCGCAAGCACCACGCCTTCGCCGACCTGGAGGGCGATCCGCACAGCCCGCACGTCGACCACGGCGGGGGACTGCTCGGAAGCCTGCGCGGCCTCGCGCACGCGCACCTCGGCTGGCTCTTCCTGCACACCCAGCGCGGGGCCCTCGAGCGCTATGCGCGCGATCTATTGGACGACCCCGTGGTGCGCTTCGTCGACCGCTTCACCGTGCTCTGGATCGTGCTCGGGCTCGCCTTCCCCTTCGGACTCGGAGTCGCGCTCACCGGATCGGTGATCGGGGGGCTCACCGGTCTGCTGTGGGGCGGCGCGGTGCGGGTCTTCGTGCTCCACCACGTCACCTACTCGATCAACTCGCTCTGCCACTACTTCGGTCGCAGCCGCTTTGCCACGGGCGACCACTCACGCAACCTCTCCTGGCTCGCGCCCTTCTCGCTCGGCGAGGCCTGGCACAACAACCACCACGCCTTCCCGACCTCGGCCTACCACGGGCTGCGCCGCTCCGAGCTCGACCTCTCCGCGCTCTTCATCCGTGCGCTCGAGGCCTTCGGCCTCGCGTGGGATGTCGTGCGCATCGCCCCCGAGCGCCAGCTCGCCAAGGCGATCGCCGCCTGACGCACACCGGGTGCGCTAGGCGCGGCTACGCGCGGGCCGCGACTCCTAGCGAATAGAGCCCGTCGGGATCGAGGTAGAGCTCACCCAGCGCCAGCCCCGCGGCGGCCAGGTCCCCTTCGAGCCGCGCGCGGGTGAACTTGGAGGAGATCTCCGTCCGGAGCTCCTCACCGGCGGCGAACTCGACGCGCAGTCCGAGCTCGGCCAGGAAGACCGAGCACGCCCGAGACGCGCGCAGGCGCATCTCGACCCACTCGTTCTGGCGGTCGAAGAAGGCCACGTGCTCGAAGGCCTCGGGCACGAAGTCCGCGCCGAGCTCGCGGTTGAGCACGTGGAGCAGGTTGCGGTTGAACTCCGCGGTCACCCCCGCCGAGTCGTCGTAGGCGGGCTCGATGATCCGCGGGTCCTTGACGAGGTCGGCGCCGATCAGCAGCACGTCGCCGGCGCCGAGCAGCTCGGCGATGTCGCGGAGCAGCCGCCGCCGGCTGCCGGGGGGGAAGTTGCCGAGCGTCCCCCCGAGGAAGGCGACGATACGCGCGGCCGCGCCTTCGGGCCGCGGCGGGATGTGCCCGAGGTGGCGCTCGAAGTCGCCAATCACGCCGTGCACGCGCAGGCCGGGGTAATCGGCCACGAGCGTCTCGGCGGACTCGCGCACGACGCTCTCGGAGACGTCGAGCGGCACGTAGCGCTCGAGCGTCCCCGCCCGGGACATCGCGTCGAGGAGCACGCGGGTCTTCGTCGCGGAGCCCGAGCCGAGCTCCACGAGCTCGCCCGCGCCCGTCGCGGCGACGATCTCGCCCGCGCGGGCCTCGAGGATCGCCCGCTCGCAGCGCGTCGGGTAGTACTCCGGGAGCTCGCAGATGCGGTCGAAGAGCTCCGAGCCGCGGCTGTCGTAGAGGTGCTTGGGCGAGAGCTCCTTGAAGGGCTTGGTCAGCCCGTCGAGCACGTCGTTGGCCAGCGCACGGTCGTCGCGGTCCTCGAGCCAGGAGTCGACGGCGACGAGCGAGGTCGGAGAACTAGGAATGGAAAAGCGCTCCTCGTGAGGGGTCAAAGGTCCTGGGCGAGCCGGAACCCGGAGAAGATCTGGCGACGCGCGGGGAAGTCCCAGTTGCGAAAGAAGGGGGAGGAGACCTCGGCGCGCGTGGCCCATGAGCACCCGCGCAGCACGCGGTAGTCAGAGCCGAAGAAGACCTCGGAGTACTCCGAGTACGGATCGGGGTGAAATCCGGGGTAGCCGCCGAAGGCGCTCCCGGTCCACTCCCAGACGTTGCCCAGCATGTCCAGGCAGTGCGCGGGACTCGCGCCGGCGGGATGGGCGCCGACCGGTGAGGTGCCGAGCGCGAGCTGGTCGAGGTTCGCGTGCTGCGGCTCGGGCGACTCGGCCCCCCACGGTCGCGGCCGCGCGGTCTGCGTCTCCTGATCCCAGGTCGCCGCCCTCTCCCACTCCGCTTCGGTGGGGAGGCGAGCGCCGTGCGCACGGGCGAAGGCGTCGGCCTCGAACCAGGAGACGTGGACGACGGGGCGATCGGGCTCCAGCGGCTCGAGCCGGCCGAGGCGCCGCTCGCGACCGTCCGCCGTCCACTGGGCCGGCCGGCAGATGTCGTACTCCTCCTTCCACGCCCACCCCTCGTCCGACCACCACTCGCGGCGCTGGTAGCCGCCGCCCTCGGCGAAGGCGAGGAAGCTCGCGTTGGTGATCGGCGTGCGCCCGATGCGGTAGCCCCCGAGCTCGACCGCGTGTCGCGGGCGCTCGTTGTCGTAGGAGAACGCACCGGAGGGGGCGCCGATCGTGCACGGGCCGGCCGGGATCTCGACCCACTCGAGACCCGGGTGCGGAGGGCCGCCGGCGGAAGCGGCCGACGCGCTCGCGGGGGCCGCGTAGGGGCGCTCGAGGTGCGCGAGCTCGAGCGTCTGGAGCATCGTCTCCGTGTGCTGCTGCTCATGGCGTACGACGAGGTCGAGCAGGAAGCCGTCGGCGGCGCCGTGGGCCTCGACGGCCGCGAGCGTCCGCACGCGCACGGCGGCGAGGTAGTCCGCGGCCTCCTCGTGGTGCAGGTAGGGCAGATCGCCGCGCGAGCGCCGCGGTGTCTCGAAGGCGTCGTAGACCTGCATGAGGTCGGGCCGCAGCAGCGGCTCGCCGGCGAAGCGGTGCGCAATCCACAGATCCTCGAAGGCCCCGATGTGCCCGAGGTCCCACACCAGCGGGCTCATCAGCGGCGAGTGGACCTTCTCGAGGTCGCGTTCGGCGACGGGGCCCAGGAGCGCCAGAGTGCGCTTGCGCGTCGCCGTCAGGGCGGCGAGCAGCGGCTCGGGGTCGGGCCCGCGGGCCGTATGGGAGGGGGGCGTGGAGGTCACGCGGCGGGGGATGGCTGGAGTATGCCGGGTCGCCGGCCTCGAAACGAGAGAACGGCGCTCGACGTGGTGGGCCATGCGGTGCCGTCTCGGCCCGACGGTTCCGGTTACACGCGGGAGGGCGGCGTAACGCCGTGTCCGCGGACGGAGACCAATCGATTCGGCCGCCTCCGGGGCCGGCCGGGTTGCCCCATGTGCTCGCCTCCCCATATCTTGTCGGCATGCCTAACCGGCTCACGCGATGACCACCCCCGACGCCTCCTCGATCCAGGAGGACGAGGACGCGGAGCTCGTCTCTGCCCTGCAGCAAGGCGACGAGAAGGCGTTTCTGGCGCTTGTCGAGCGCTACCACGCCACGATGGTGCGGGTGGCCCGCGGCTACGTCGCGAGCCGGGCGGTCGCCGAGGAGGTCGCCCAGGAGACCTGGCTCGGAGTGCTCCAGGGCATCGACCGCTTCGAGGGACGCTCCTCCCTGCGCACGTGGATCTTTCGCATCCTCACCAACCGCGCGAAGACGCGGGGCCAGCGCGAGGCCCGCACCATCCCCTTCTCCTCCCTCGGTCCGGAGGGCGAGGACGGCGGCCCGTCGGTGGACCCCGAGCGCTTCCGTCCCGCCGAGGACCGGGTCGCCCCCGGCGCGTGGGCCGATCCTCCGCGAGAGTGGGGCCACGACCCCGTCCGGCGGCTGCTCGGCCGCGAGACGCTCGGACTCATCGGCGCGGCGATCGACGAGCTGCCTCCCGTGCAGCGGGAGGTCATCGTGCTGCGTGACGTCGAGGGCTGGGAGGCCGCCGAGGTGTGCGACGCCCTCGAGCTCAGCGAGGGCAACCAGCGCGTGCTCCTGCACCGAGCGCGCAGCCGCGTGCGCAGCGCCCTCGAGGAGCACCTGGGCAAGGACGGCACGTCGTGAAGTGGCCGCGGCTCGGACGTCGAGACCTCTGCTGCCGGGAGATGGTCGAGGTCATCACGGACTACCTCGAGGGTGCCATGAGCGACGGGCAGCGCAAGCGCTTCGAGCGCCACATCGACGCGTGCCCGGACTGCACTCGCTACCTCGAGCAGATGCGCGCGATGCTCGAGGCGGTGGGCTGCCTCCACGCCGCGGACGTCTCCCCCGCGGCCGAGCGCGAGCTGGTCGCCGCCTTCCGCGGGTGGCGGGAGGGCTAGGCTCGCCGCGCTGGCTCCTCGCCGGCGATCCGGTAACGGGCGTTCGGGCCTGAGAGACTACTCCCCGTGAGCGCCGCCGCCGAGCCGGAGAACCCCTTCGCGGCCGACGTCTCCGAGCAGCTTCCCGAGCCGGCGACGCTCGTGATCTTCGGAGCGACGGGCGATCTCGCCGCCCGCAAGCTCATTCCCGCCGTCTACAACCTCGCGCGCGGCGGCCAGCTCCCCGAGCGCTTCAAGCTGATCGGCGTCGCCCGGGGAGGGGACGGCGAGGCCTTCCGCGCCGCGGCGCGCGACGCGCTCG
>JAABUR0100005994.1_pt1 | contig 15111 bp, 13 predicted proteins | sample 5560091 | NCBI WGS metagenome assembly JAABUR01 (sample SAMN10711879, study PRJNA513375) | rock metagenome | isolation source: Antarctica rocks | place: Antarctica: Victoria Land, University Valley sud
GGCGACGTCATCACGTTCGTGCAGAAGGTGGAGGGAGTCGGCTTCACCGAGGCTGTCGAGCGGCTGGCGGGTCGTTTCGGCGTCCAGCTGAGGTACGTCGATGAGGCGCCAGGCGCACGCCGCGACTACGGTCAGCGCACCCGGCTGGTGGAGGCGAACCGTGTCGCCGCGCAGTTCTATCGACGCGAGCTTGACTCGCCCGACGCGACAGCTGCCAGGCAGTTCCTGAGCTCGCGCGGTTTCGACCAGGGGGCCGCCGAGACCTTCGGGGTCGGCTTCGCCCCACGCACCGGCGATGCGCTGCTGAGCCACCTGCGCCAAAACGGCGTGAACGACGACGACGCGGTCACCGCCGGGCTTGTGGCGCAGAGCAACCGTGGTCCTTACGACCGCTTCCGCGGCCGTCTGCTGTGGCCGATCCGTGAGCGGTCCGGTGACGTCGTCGGGTTCGGGGCGCGCCGGTTGTTCGACGACGACCGGGTCGCCGCGAAGTACCTCAACACGCCAGAGACACCGCTGTACAAGAAGAGCTCGCTGCTGTACGGCGTCGACCTGGCCCGCAAGGAGATCGCCCGCAGCTCCCAGGCGGTGGTGGTCGAGGGATACACCGATGTGATGGCCTGCCACCTGGCCGGCGTCAAGACAGCCGTCGCCACCTGCGGCACCGCCTTCGGCGAGGACCACGGCCGCGTGCTGCGGCGGCTGCTGCTCGACCATGACGAGTTCCGCGGCGAGGTCATCTTCACCTTCGACGGCGACGAGGCCGGGCAGAAGGCGGCGCTGCGTGCGTTCGCCGGCGACCAGCAGTTCGCCGGACAGACCTACGTGGCGGTGGAGCCCGACGGTCGCGACCCCTGCGACCTGCGGCTGGCGCAGGGCGACGCCGCGGTGCGCGAGCTGATCGCCCGTCGGGTGCCGCTGTACCGGTTCGTGCTCAGCAGCGTCGTGGAGCGCTACGACCTCGACCGGGCGGACAGCCGGATCGACGCCGTCCGGGAGGCTGCCCGGCTGGTGGTGAGCATCCGCGACAAGTCCAAGGTCGACGCGTTCGCGCGAGAGCTCGCCGGCATGGTGGGCGCTGACATCGACGATGTTAGAGCCGAGGTACGACAAGCTGGCCAGCGGCGGGGTGGTGCTGCAACGCGTTCCCGAGGCACGGCTTCGGGAGGCGCTGGTCTCGACAGGCTCGACCAGCGCGACAGGCTCGAACAACGCGAGACGCTCGATCGGGGCGAACGCGGCGACGGTCCCGACAAGCTCGACCACCCGCTGGACCACCGCGCCGGCGCGACGGCGACCGACGTACCCGACCCGCGTGCGCGGCGGTTCTCGATCGAGCGTGACGTGCTCAAGCTGGCTCTACAGCACCCGAAGGTGACCGCCGACCCCTTCGCAGAGCTGGAAGGCGCTGACTTCACCCATCCCTACTACCGCGAGATCTACGTAGCCCTGTGCGAGAGCGGCGGTCCCGCCGAGGTCACGGTGGAGAGTCTGTCCGCGCAGGTGTCCGACGGAGCGCTCCGCAACACGGTGTCGGCCTTGTCGGTCGAGCCGCTGCACGTGTCGGGCGAGCCCGATACGCGGGTCGCTAGAGCTCACGTGGTGAGACTGCGCGAGCTGACGGCGTTGCGACGGATCGCCCAGGTGAAGTCACGGCTGCAACGGATGAACCCGGTGACCGAGACTGCGGACTACAACCGCATGTTCGGCGAGCTGGTCGCGCTCGAGAGCCATCGGCGGAACCTTCGGGAAGAGGCGATCGGCGGCGGGATCTGACGGTGCGGCTGCCACCTCGCCGAACCCGGCTCCCCGTCGCTGTGCGCACCGACTTGACGCTCGATCGCGGCGAGCGGCCGCTGGCGTGGGCGGTGGACAGCGACGGACGATGGCACGTCGGCACCGATCGCGCATTGCACCTCGCCGACGGCGACGGATTCCGGAAGGTCGGCTGGGAGCACATCGAGCGAGCCGACTGGCACCGCGAGGACGAGCGGCTCGCGGTCATCGAGGTCGCCGACTGGGGTGAGCCAGAGCGACGCGCCGAGATCACGGTGTCGGACCCTGGGCAGCTACTCGAACTGCTGCGCGAACGAGTCACCAGGAGCGTGGTGACCACGGTGTACGCGCGGGTCCGGGGCAGGGCCGGGTTGAGCGTTGTCGGGCGGCGTTCGCCGGTTGGCGACGGACCAGTGGCGTGGTCCTACGTGTTGGCCGAGGGGCTCGACCCCGACGACCCCGAGGTCGCCGAGGTGGCCGAGCGCACGCTGCGTGAGGCCGCTGCGGAACTGGCTGATCTCTAGCCCTTGCGGAGCGATCGAAGGCTACGCGCGGGTTTCGTCGTACCGCAGCGCTGTTGCTAACCTAGGCGGGTTGCTCGGCGGCTGCCGGGCTCGGTCCCGCGTAGCTCAATTGGCAGAGCAGCCGGCTGTTAACCGGCAGGTTATTGGTTCGAGTCCAATCGCGGGAGCTCCAACCGACTCGGATCGCCGACGCGAAGTTGCGGTCGCCGGCTCGACTTGCGGGGCTTGTCACGGTTGGCTCGGACCTTCACCGCGTGAATGGTCTCCCAATACCGGCATTTGAGACGCCAGATGGACTCTTCGCACAGTCAAGTCACATGGTCACGCCACTCAATGTGCTGAGTTAGGCGTTTCCTCGCGACGGTGGCCTGCGGCGACCTCACGGAGGGACGCCAAGTCGACAGAGCCTCGGTCAGCGACAGCCACCGTGCAGGGCGTCACAGCCGTCAGCGACGCCGTACGGCGTCCGGACTCGAGGATTGACCGCTCACCCAGCACAGCTCCGGGACCGACCTCGGCGACAGCAATCCCATCGACGTCAACTGTCAAGACGCCGTCGAGCAGCAGGAACAGCTCGTCGGCCTGCTCACCCTGTTTGGTCAGCTGCTCACGCGCGTGAAGCCGTCGGATCTGAGGCTTCGCGCCAGAGCGCATGATCTGCCGCGACAGCTCACGCTCGAGTGCCGACTCGACCTCAGTGACGAACGCGGGTGAATCGGTGTCGCCCCAGGGGCTGTGCCGGCCGAAGGCCTCGGTGCTCCACCGCTGGTAGTCGATGGTGGCGGTCTTTGCAGCTAGGCGGCCCTGGTCGTCGTAGACCCAGTGTCGCGGAAAAGGGCTGGCACCGGTCAGCTCGAAGTCTTGGGTGCCGTCGGAATGCAGGGTAAGGCTCAACGTCGTCCACGCCAACGGAGCGGCGAGCTGGACGTAGGGGGGCCGGTTGACTCGGCGCGGGGCGGGGACTCCGGTTCGACCACCGGCAGTCTGCTCAAAGCGCACCGCTTTAGCGTTTATGGACTCGGCCCGGCGACGATCGGGAAGGGCGACTGCAGTGAAGGTCATGTCCTGTCGACCGAGCCTCAGCGTCGTCGCACCGATCCGACCCGTACCGCTGTGGCCATGATCGACGATGACGCCGCCGTCGACCTCGATCCACGCCTGCAGTTGGTTGACGAACCTGGCCCGATCGGCTGCCAGCAGAGCGTCGACGTCGGAGAGAACCTCCGGTGGAGGCTCGTCATAGTGGGAGAATCCGACCTCGAACGGAACTCGGAACACAGCACCTGTCACAGACTCGCTAGGGATCCACGAGACCGCCGTGACGGAACCTTCTCGGCGCATGTCGCCTCCTGGAGCAAACGCCCGTCCTAGAGAACGCGCCTCCTGCAAGGACGCACAATGGCGCGTTTCGCGTCACCATATACCTGGGCCAGCGTCTGCGGAATGACCAAGACAGCGCCGCCGACAAAGGCCATACTGTGAAAATGCGTCCGCTGCCAACAGGGACCTTGACCCTGCTCTTCAGCGACATCGAGGGCTCGACCTTGATGCTGAACCGCCTGGGCGCCCGCTGGGGTGAGGCGTTGTCTGCCCAGCGATCGATCCTGCGCTCGACCTTTGAGAAGCACGGTGGCCATGAGATGGGCACCGAGGGCGACAGCTTCTTCGTGGTGTTCGCATCGGCGCAGCAGGCCCTCCTGGCGGCACTTGACGGGCAGCGTCGTCTGCAGGAGCACCGCTGGCCCGACAACGTCCCTCTTCGCGTCCGGATGGGACTGCACACCGGTGAGCCGGCGAGGCACGAGGACGGCTACATAGGGCTCGACGTGCACCGGGCGGCGCGGATCGCCGCCACGGCGAACGGTGGGCAGACGGTGCTGTCGGAGTCAACCCGGGTGCTCGTTGGCGCCCACCCTTCCGGTGTCAAGGTACGCGACCTTGCCTGGCACCGCCTCAAAGACATCGCCGAACCCGAGCACCTCTTTGACGTGGTCGCGCCAGGACTGCTCGACACCTTCCCGCCGCTGCGGAGCCTGGGCACCCGGGCTAACCTGCCGACGTACGCCACCGAGCTGATCGGCCGGTCCGCGGAACTGGCCGGGATCCACGATGCGATCGAAGGGCGAGGTGCTCGGCTGGTGACGTTGACCGGTCCCGGCGGGACCGGGAAGACCAGGCTGGCGGTGGCGGCAGCAACAAGGCTGCACGAGCAGTTCCCCTGTGACATCTTCTTCGTCGAGCTGCACTCCGCTGATCGCGCCGCACTCATGTGGTCGGGCATCGCCGAGGCGGTCGGTACGCCTGCAGACGTTGACGAGCTCCCGCACGAACGGGCGCTCCGCTTCTTGTCCGATCGGGCGTGCTTGCTGGTCCTCGACAACCTCGAGCAGATCGCAGATGCGGATGGGGTAGTGAGCCAACTGCTCAACGACGCGCCGCAGGTGCGGGTGCTGGCGACCTCGAGGCGACCGCTGCACCTCGTCGACGAACACGATTACCCCGTCGCGCCCCTGGATGTGCCGGCCAGCGGACCGGTCGAGCGCGCCACCGCTGAGCACAGCGGAGCGGTGCGCCTGTTCGCCCGCCGCGCCGCGATGGTGCGGCCGAGTTTCGCGTTGTCAGACGAGAACGTGGCGGACGTCGTCGAGCTGTGCCGGCGGCTTGATGGGCTCCCACTGGCTATCGAGCTGGCCGCGGCGCGTGTCCGCCTGCTCAGCCCCCGGGCTCTGCTGAGCCGGATCGACGAACGGCTGGGAGCCGGTGTGACCGCCTCCGACCGCGCCCAGCGGCAGCGGACACTGGGCGCCACCATCGCCTGGAGCTACGACCTGCTCGAGGAGGAGGACAAGAGGATATTCCGTCGGCTCGGAGTCTTCTCCAGCAAAGCCGACTTGGCCGCGATCGCGTACGTCGCCGGTTCGGGTGATCGGGATCCGCTCGATGTCGTGGCGCATCTCGTCGATGTCAGCCTCGTGCAAGTCGTCGAGGCACCGGACGGCGAGCCGATGATCACGATGCTCGAAACCATTCGGCAGTTCGCGCGCGAGCGGTTGCAGGCTTCCGGAGAGTGCGACGAGATCCGGATGCGGCACGCTCGATGGTGTCTTGAGATGGCCAACGGGATCGACGGACTGTTGTATGGGCCAAACCGGATGACCGCCTTGGACCGGATGGACATCGTGGGGGAGGACATCCGGTCGGCGCTGGACTGGTGCCTGCGACCGGCGGGCGAGGCTTCTGCAGAACGGCGGGAGTGTGGCTACGCGCTGCTGGATCCCATGAACACCTACTGGTACCGCTTCGGGTACGCCGCAGAAGGCCGCGGCTGGCATGACCGGGGGCTGAAGCTCGTGGAAAGCGACGACGCAACTGACAGCGGTCGGTTTGTCGACGCCTTGCACGGCACGGGCATCTTGGCGGTCCAGCAGGGCGACGTGGGCCCCGGCACCCAGGCGCTGGAGCGCGCCCTGGAGATGGCGCGACGGCTCGGCGATGTCGACCGGGAGGCAAGGGAGAGCAACAGCCTCGGCATCGCCCGTCGGATGGCAGGTGACTCTGAAGGTGGACGCGCGCTCATCGAACGCAGCCTCCTTCTCGCTCGACAGATCGGGAACCCGCAGCGCGAGGCGACCGCCCTGGCGAACATCAGCCATGTGCTCGTCGACATTGGCGAGTACAACGCTGCCGTGGATGCGGCGAGGCAATCTGTGGCGGCTGACCAGGCTCTGAACGACCCGTGGGGTGTCGCGATCGGCCAATGCAACCTTGCGTCGGCTCTGCTGCACGCTGAGGGACCCGAACGCGCGTACGAGCACCTCATCTCGGTCGCAGCCGAGGCAGTCGCACTTGGCGACACTGAGCTGTCGGTCGAGATCATTGATTCGTTCGCGGCGGTGTGGGCTGGCTTAGGGCACCTGGAGCGGGCGGCATCGCTGTTGGGAGCAAGTGACAACCAGCGCGAGATCGCGGGCATACCGAGACCGGCGCCTGACACCGAACACCTCAACCGCTTCATCGCCCCCGCCAGGCGTTCGCTAGCCGGCCAAGACTGGGATCGCGCCTATGCGGGTGGCAGGTCGTTGAGCATCGATGCGGCGGTTGCAGAGGGAATGGCGGCTCGCCCGGCCACCGTCGGAAGCCAGTCGTCGAATTGAGCACATGATCCGGATGGCCAACTACCCAGGAGGAGACATGGCAAGCGACGACAAGCTGCTGCAGTGGTGGAACGGTCTAAAGAAGCACAGCGCGCCGATGCTGCGACGTACAGCCGGAGCGGCCAGCTGAGCACCGACCTCAAGGCGTCGCTGCTAAGTGCCGGACTGCTCCAGTCTGACCAGCAGCAGCCCAGCAGCAGCCCAGCAGCAGCCCAGCCAGAGGCTCGAGTCGAGGGTTGATGAGTTCCTCAAGATGCGCCACGACCACACCTAGGGCACCGGTCTGCCGGACGCGATGAGGCGCCACGAGCGGAGGGTGTCAACTATTGCGCTTGTCCGCAGATGGGGCCAGTATGTGTCACAGAGCACACCTACTCGCTTCTCTCGGAGGGTTGTCCATGTACAAGAAGGTCCTCGCTACCGTTGCCGTAGCAGCCCTGTCCACGTTGGGCCTCAGCGCACCAACTGCTGACGCCAGCCATTCATGGAACAACTATCACTGGGCTCGCACCAGCAACCCGTTCAACCTCAAGCTTGGCGACAATGTCGACTCACGGTGGGACAGCTACCTCGGCACGACGTCCGCGGACTGGAGCGCGTCCACCGTCCTCGACACCACGATCGTCGCCGGTTCGACCACCGGTAAGAGGTGCGTTGCCACCCTCGGACGGGTGGAGGTCTGCAACGCTGCCTACGGTCAGCGCGGCTGGCTGGGGATCGCCTCGATCAACATCAGTGGCAGCCACATCACCCAGGGCACCGTGAAGCTCAACGACACGTACTTCGACACGGCGAAGTACAACACCCCGGCGTGGCGCAACGTCGTGTCGTGCCAGGAAGTCGGCCACACTCTGGGCCTCGACCACCAGGACGAGGTCTTCACCAACGCCGATCTGGGCACCTGCATGGACTACAGCAACAACCCGGAGCCCAACCAGCACCCGAACACGCACGACTACCAGATGTTGGAGAGCATCTACAGCCACACCGACTCCACCTCGACGGTGAGCGGGCAAACGGCCGGGAAGAGCTCAGTCACCCGGGTGGGCAACACGCCTCGCTCGTGGGGTCACCTCGTTGACGGTTCCCGCGCCGAGGGCGCATCGACGTACGTGCGGGACTTCGGCGGCGGCCACAAGACGGTGACACACGTCTTCTGGGCCCGCTAAGACGACAGATCATTCCGCTAGGAAAGGGAGCCTCGGACTTCGGTCGGGGCTCCCTTCCTCATGTCTGGGCAGCGTGTCGTCACCGTCGCACCGCCGTTGGAAGGATGAGGGTTGGGATACCCCCCGAGGGTAAGTAGAGTGGACAGTCGACCCGGTCAACTCTGTGGAGGACGTCTTATGAAGCGCATAGCCGCGGTAGCTGCCTCCTTGACTGCGGGGCTCGCGCTCATGACGGCGTGCAGCGCTACCACCACGACCACTACCACGACCTCCGACCCCGAGAAGGTCGCCAGCTTCAACGAGGCGGACGTGCAGTTCGCCACCGACATGATCCCTCACCACGCCCAGGCACTGTCCATGGTTGATCTGACGGTGGACAAAGACATCAGCCCCCAGGTCGAGGCGCTTGCCGACGACATCCGGATGGCGCAGACGCCCGAGATCGAGCAGATGGCCGGCTGGCTGGAGGGGTGGGGCGAGCCCGTACCCGCCACCGGCCGCGACCACGCCGGACACGACATGGCCGCCATGGATATGCCGGGAATGGCAAGTATGGACGACATGGCCGCGCTCGAGAATGCCGACGGCCCCGAGTTCGAGCAGATGTTCTTGTCGATGATGATGGAGCATCACCAAGGCGCGATTGAGATGGCCCAAACGGAACTCGACGAAGGCGCTAACCCGGCCGCGAAGAAGCTCGCCCAAGAGATCATCAGCGCCCAGGAACAAGAGATCGCGCAGATGCAACAACTGTCGTCCAACTGAGTTCTGGGCAGCTGGGCCAACTACCGGCTCCTGCTAGGGCCGTTGCAATGCGCCGAACGTTTCAGGGGTTTGTGGAACATGCTGTCGGGTACCGTGAAGACCCCGGGCACCGGCTTGGGCTCCCGCAGGTGAGGTGCTCGTGGACACAGCAGTAGCCGTACGACCGAAACAAGACCGAGCGCCGACGACGTACTCCGAGTTGTCCCGGCAGGTGCAGGCACTAGGTCTGATGGAACGGCGCACCGGCTACTACGCCGCCAAGGCGTTCCTGCTGGCCGCTGTGCTCGTTGGCCTCGGTTTTGTCGCCGTTTGGCTGGGCAACTCCTGGTGGCAGCTACTTGTCGCGGCGGCGTTCGGGCTGGTCATGACCCAGGTGGGGTTCTTCGGCCATGACGCCGCGCACCGCCAGGTGTTTCGCTCGGGTCCGGCCAACGACTGGCTTGCGCTGGTGCTCGCCAACGCCATCTCGGGACTGAGCTCAGCGTGGTGGGCCCGTAAGCACTCCCGCCACCACTCGGCTCCGAACCAGGAGGGTCGCGACCCCGATATCGCGGCTGGGGCTCTCGCCTTCACTCCGGCGGCAGCGACCTCACGACGTAGCAGACTCACCGCGTGGCTCACCACCAAGCAGGGGTGGTTCTTCTTCCCGCTGCTGCTTCTCGAAGGGCTCAACCTGCACATCGAGAGCGTGCGGGCTCTGATCGGGCGCCAGCCCGTCAAGAGAAGCCGGCTCGAGCTGAGCTTGTTGGTGGCGCGCCATGCCAGCGTCTTGGTCGCCCTTGCCTGGTTGTTGCCGGCGGGGAAGATGGCGGCCTTCCTCGGCGTACAACTGGCGGTGTTCGGCTTCTATCTCGGCTGCTCGTTTGCGCCCAACCACACCGGCATGCCGGTGGTCCCTTCTGGTGCTCGACCGGACTTCATGCAGCGTCAGGTGCTGGCGTCGCGAAACATCAGGGGTGGTCGACTCACGACCTTCCTGATGGGCGGCCTCAACTACCAGATCGAGCACCACCTCTTCCCCAGCATGCCGCGGCCGAACCTACGCCGTGCCCGGGAAGTGGTGCGCCCGTTCTGCGCCGCCCAGAACGTCCCCTACGCAGAAGTCAAGCCCTTGGCCGCCTACGGAATCGTCATCCGACACCTGAACCAGGTGGGGCTACGGGCCCGAGAGACGTTCCAGTGCCCCCTCGTAGCTGCCTTTCGCCCCCGCGGCTGACCGCTTCGACCGCGACCGCCGGGGGCCGGCCGCAAGTCGGGGGAGCCGTCAACAATTGATACCGATGTGGTACCATGCCGCATGGCGATGACGCTACGAACCGATGACCAACTGGACGAGGCGCTGACCGCCCTAGCGGATGCCGAGGGAACCTCCCGTCAAGAGGTCATCCGCCGTGCGGTCCTCGACCGCTACGAGCGAAGCGTTCACGTCGCCCGAGTGCAGGAGACCTCCTACCGGATGATCGACCGATGGGGCGACGTACTCGAGCGTCTCGGGACGGTTTGAGCTCCGTCGAATACCTCGATCTCGAGGATCTGCTAGGTCTTGTCCGCGATCTCGGTGCCGGTCCTGTCCTCGATCTTGGTTTGCTCGACTCCTCGGCCGCCCGCCCCCGGTCGAGTGCCTTCGGCGAAGACGCATACCCTTCGCTGGCGCTCAAGGCCGCTGCGTTGCTGCACTCACTCGCTCGTAACCACGCCCTCGTCGACGGGAACAAGCGGCTTGCCTGGTTGGCGACGGTGGTTTTCCTCGACCTGAACTCGTGTGCTCCTGAGCTAACGACTGACGGCGCATTCGACCTCGTCATGGAGGTGGCTAAGGGAGCTCGCGACGTGGTGGAGACCGCAGCCGGCCTCTGCGTCGCCACCCGCTCGTGACCAGGCTCAGTCTCCGTTGTGCCTAGACTCCTGCTGTGCTCCGTGGGCTCGTTCTCCGCCACCTGCCGGCCGCTTTGCTGGCGGCCCTCTTCTTGCTGCCTCTGTTGGTGATGGTGTCCGGTTCCTTGCGCCCGGCGGGACTCCCGCCTCCGCAGGGTGTCGAGGTCATTGCGTCGTCGCCGACACTGGACTCCTATCGCCGCCTTCCCGAGCTGGTGCCCCTGTGGACGTGGCTGCGCAACTCCACTGTGGTCGTGGCGCTCGCTGTACCCATCACGGTTCTCGTTGCGTCGTGGGCTGCCTTCGGCATGCGGCTGCTGCCGGCACGCCTACGCCGTACAGCCGTGCTCATCACCCTCGCGGTCCTGCTCGTCCCGGTCACCGCGGTGTGGACCACGAGGTTTGCCGTGTTCGACGCGGTGAGCCTTGTCGACACGTACGGACCACTCATTGCTCCCGCGTTCGCTGCCACCACACCCTTCTACGTCTTGGTCTACCTGTGGAGCTTCACCGGGCTCCCGGAGTCCCACCTCGAGGCAGCCCGTCTTGAGGGCGCGTCGTCGTGGCGGCTGTGGCGAGCGATCGCCATGCCGCAGGCCAGGCTCGCCACGCTGGCTGTGGCCGTGCTCGCGTTCGCCGTCCACTGGGCGAACTTCATCGACGCTCTGCTCTACATCGACAGCCAGTCGCTCTACACGCTTCCCCTCGGCCTTCGTCTGCTGCAGTTGCTGAACCCGACGGACTTCCCGTTGCTGATGGCGGCTGCGGTGATCGCCACCGTGCCACCGGTGGCAGTCTTCTTGCTGGCGCAGCGTCTTTTCTACGACGATCCGCTCCGCAGCCTGCGGGGAGGCCGGACGTGAGGCGCAGACGCCGCGCCGCAGGTGCGCTCACTGCCCTGCTGGTGGCCTCCGGGTCGCTGGCGAGCTGCGGCGACAGTGGCAGTGGCAGCGACGGCGACGCCGTACGGTTCGTGCTGTTCGGCGACCCCACAGAGACGGCCGGTTACGAGGATCTGGTGACCGCCTTCGAGGCGGCCAATCCCGACGTCGACGTGACACTCAGCCCGGTCGCCGAGCAGGACGACCTGCTGGCCAAGCTCACCACCCAGTTCACCAGCGGGCGCCCCCCGGACGTGTTCCTCGTCAACTACCGCAACTACGGCCAGTTCGCCGCCAGAGATGTGCTGGCTCCGGTGCAGCCGTATCTCGACGAGAGCGAGGTGATCGACGAGAGCGACTTCGCCACAGCGGCGCTCGAAGCATTCCGCTTCGACGGCAACGAGCTCACCTGCATGCCGCAGAACGCGTCTTCCCTCGTCACCTACTACAACGCCGATCTGTTCGAGCAGGCCGGCGTCCCACTTCCCGAAGCCGGCTGGACTTGGGACGACTTCCTGACCGCCGCGCAGGCCCTTACCGGCGACGGCCGGTACGGCGTCGGCACCGAGGTGAGCCTGATCCGGGTCGCCCCGTTCGTGTGGTCGGCCGGCGGCGAGGTGGTCGACGACCAGGACGCGCCGACGACGCTCACGCTCGGCAGCGACGCAGCGCGCACAGGGCTCGACTTCTTCCTCGACCTACAGACCGTTCACCACGTGGCGCCGCCGGAACGGGAGGAGCAGTCCCAAGACAGCGAGGCCCGCTTCATCTCCGGTGGGCTCGGGATGTACCTCAACAGCCGCAAGTCCGTGCCGACGCTGCGCACCATCGACGACTTCAGCTGGGACGTGGCGCCGCTTCCGGTGGCACCCGGTGGTGAGCCCGCAACGATCCTGCACGGCGACGCCTACTGCCTGGCGGAGGCCGGCCAACAGGAGGAGGCGTGGCGGTTCGTCGAGTTCGCCAACTCGGTGCAGGGCCAGACGATCCTTGCCCGCTCCGGGCGAACCGTGCCGTCCCGGATCGACGTGGCACGGTCGGCGGCCTTCCTACGACCGGACGTCCCGCCGGCATCCGCAAAGGTGTTCATCGACGTCCAGCCCAGCATCCGGGCCGTTCCGCACACGGCCACCTGGTCCCGGGTCGAGAAGGAGGCCGACTCGATCCTGGAGGCGCTCTACTACGGCCGGGTCGAACGTGAGGAGGGCATCGACTCGCTGGTCCGGACCACCACGCCGCTGTTCGTAGATCCGGACCAGTGACTCTCCGCTTCGAACGTGTCACGAAGCTCTTCGGCGACGTGGCCGCCTTGGACGAGCTCGATCTGTCGGTGGCGGACGGTGAGCTGCTGGTTTTGGTCGGTCCGTCGGGCTGCGGGAAGTCGACGGCGCTGCGCGTCCTAGCCGGTCTCGAGCAGCCGACCTCCGGCCGGGTCCTGGTCGGCGATCGAGACATCACGTCGCTGCCGCCGCATCGCCGAGACGTGGCGATGGTGTTCCAGGACCTGGCGCTCTATCCGCACATGACCGCCCGGCAGAACATCGCCTTCGGCCCGCGCATCCGCCGCGAGCCCGCCGACGGGGTACGCCGGCGTACCGAGGAGGTGGCGCGTCAGCTCGGCCTGGACGAGCTGCTCGACCGTTACCCCGACCAGCTTTCCGGTGGACAACAGCAGCGAGTGGCGCTGGCGCGGGCGATGGTCAGGGCACCGCGGGCATATCTCATGGACGAGCCGCTGTCCGACTTGGACATGCAGCTGCGGCTCCGGGCGCGCACCGAGATCGTCGAGTTGCACCGCAGCATCGGGGCCACCACGCTCTACGTCACTCACGACCAGGCCGAGGCGATGACCATGGGGGACCGCATCGCGGTGCTGGCTGGCGGCCGGCTCCAGCAGGTCGGGACCCCCGCGCAGGTGTACGACGAGCCAGTCAACCGTTTCGTCGCGGGATTCCTCGGTAGCCCACCGATGAACCTCGTGCCCGGTGGCGGTGTTCTCGGCGGCGAACCGGACATCGTGGTCGGGGTACGGCCTGAGGACGTCCTCATCGCCTCTGACGGCTCTGCTGTCCGCGGCTTCCCAGCCGAGGTCGCACTCGTCGAGTCGCTAGGCAGCGAGACCGTGCTGTCCGTGCGGTGTGAGGACGGGACCCGGCTCGACGTCAGGACAGGTCCGCGCAGCCCCTACCGCCCGAAGGCCACGATCGCGTTGTCAGTCGATCCGGACCGGCGGCATCTGTTCGATCGCGCCAGCGGGCGCCGCCGGTGACCAGGCGGCGGCCGAACCGGTCCCTATGGGCCTTCATGCTGCCCTTTGCGCTGGGGACGTTCGTGCTGGTGCTGGTCCCCGCCGTGCTGACCCTCCGGTACGCCTTCACCGACTTCCCTGGCCTGGGTCCGTCCCGGTTCACCGGCCTGGACAATCTCCGGCGGCTGCGAGACGACCCGTTTTTCGCAGCCTCGCTACGAGCCTCTGCATTCCACGTCGCGATAGCCGTGCCGCTCCGGCTCTTCGCCGCGGTGAGCCTGGGACTTCTGCTGGCGGCTCCACGCCGCGGAGGCCGCTGGTACCGGGTCGCGGTGTACCTGCCGACGGTGGTGCCCGATATCGCGCTCGCGCTGTTGTTCTTGTGGGTGCTGAACCCGATCTACGGCCCCCTCAACCAGGTGCTGGGAGCCGTGGGCCTACCTCAGCCCACCTGGCTGGCCAGTCCTTGGGGAGCCCGGATGGGTGTCGTGCTGATGCTGGCGTTCCCGATCGGCGAGGCCTTCCTCGTGGTGCTCGCGACCCGACGGGCCATCAGCAGCCGGCTCTACGAGGCGGCCGCGCTCGAAGGCTGCAGCCCCTTTCGCCAACTGGTGCACATCACGCTTCCCCTGCTCGCTCCGGTGCTGGTTCTGCTCGCGATCCGCGACACCGTTGTCATGCTCCAGGCCAGCTTCGTGCCGGCCTACCTGCTCACCGACGGCGGCCCGCGAAACGCGACGCTGTACCTGCCGCTCTACATCTACGACCAGGCCTTCGAGTTCTTCGGCTTCGGGTACTCGGCCATGGTCACGCTCGCGCTCATCGCCATCACACTCACGCTTGTCGTCGCCCAGGTGCTTCTCGTACGGCGCTGGCGGTTGCTGCGCTGACCGCGAACCACAGGACAAGACCCAAAGTCACGCATAACCCCGCAGGCTGATCGTCGTTGTAACAGCATGCGCCGTATCCTCGTTGCCGGAACCTCCCTCGCCCTTGTCGCGACCGGGGCCATCGCCTTCCAGTCATCCCAGTCCGAGTCCCAGTCCCCCGACGCGCCGATTGCCCAGACCGCTCTGTCTGGCACCTGCGCCCCCGGTTACATGCCCATCAGCGCGGTGGCCCGTGAGGTCGCGAACGAGATGTCCCGCGAGGGTGAGTCACCACAGGCGGCGGAGTTCCAGCTCGAGCTGGCCGAGGCCGGCGCAAACGTCGAGACCGAGCTCGTCGTCGAGCTGGCCCGTGAGCTGCCGCAATCGGCGCAGGTAAAGCCGGCGGACTGGGACAGCTGGTGCGTCCCGCGTAAGCGACCTGAGTCGGTGGGTGAGCTCAGCGCGCTGGCCTCCGAGCGCGCGATCCCCCGCATGGCTCCGCTGCCGATGGGCTTCGCGCCTGGCGCGTTCGCCGCCGCGGTGGCCCAGCGCAACGCAATGGCTGCCGGGTCTGTGCCGGGCACCAGCGGGATCGGCAGGCTGTACGGCAAGGGCCCCCTGATCGTCAACGACGAGCGCTACGACGAGGTTAACGGTCTCGGCCTGGTCGAGAACTCCGGCCGCATCGACTCCTTCGCCTGGGACCCTGCCGCCAACCGGCTGTTCGCCGCGGTCGGCACCGGCGGCGTCTGGTACACCGACGACGTCGCCAACGCCAACCAGGTGCCAGCTGAGCCCACTGAGTCGCTGCGCTGGCGCAACGCCACCGGCGACCTGCCGACCACGGTGA
>JAABUR0100006000.1_pt1 | contig 15095 bp, 23 predicted proteins | sample 5560091 | NCBI WGS metagenome assembly JAABUR01 (sample SAMN10711879, study PRJNA513375) | rock metagenome | isolation source: Antarctica rocks | place: Antarctica: Victoria Land, University Valley sud
CAGTTAGTGAGGCAGACGATTGCATCACACAGCGCCATCGCAAGATGTTCTTGAACGTGATGTGACGTGCGGCTCAAGCGCTTGCACTGTGGGTGGGAGGGGGCCCCGCGGGTCATAGGCAGGCGCATGGGATGGGAGAAGGTTTTGCACAGCTCCCCAGAGTGGACTTTAAGGACCTTTACACTCAGGTTGTCAGCACCGACTCCTATGAGCTCGCCTGCGAGAAGCTGGCACTGGCGCTCTTCAAGCACCATGTCTGCATCATCAGCTTGTCGGCACACGCGTGGAGCCCCACAGACGCTTTTGCAGCATTCAGCGAGCTGCAGAAAGTGGACGTAGAGAACGGCCAGGGCAGCTCGCCAGGCCACACTACGCTGCAGGGGCGCACTATGTTCGAGTTTAGGCTCAACGGCGCGTTTTGGCAGCAACTGCCGCAGCCGTCACAGGCAACAACATACACGGTGCGCACATCTGCTTGCGGTGGCCGGGATCAATCTTTCATATGCTTGCGGGGCCACAACACTTGTTTCAGGCTTTGCAGCGCACCAGCCTGCGTGCGTGACACCAGCATCCATCAGCTGTTGCTGATGGATGACGCTGGCACAAGTTCTTGTCAAAGGAGTGCTGTTGCAGCCGCTTGCGACGCTGGCTGAGTGGTAGCCAGGCTGCAACCTACTTGTGGTGAAGGTTCTTGCACTGTATCTGGCGGCAGCAGCTCCATGCTGAGCTCGGGCCGGCACAGCGCGCGGGTTCTACAGTTCTACAATGTGAGCGACCTTGGTGGCATGCCCCGCGCGGCGCGCCTGCATCTGCGTGAAGGGCAGCGGCGCGTGCGGCGCCTCGGCCAGCAGGCCGGCGAGCGCGGCCCACTCGGCGCCCTCCACGTCCACCTTGAGCAGGTCCACCCAGTCGTGGCCCAGCTCGCGCATGACGCTCGTCAGGCGCCGCACGGCCAGGCTGGCCTTGTTGTGCCGGCCCATGGTCGCGTGGCCCGGCACCACGGGCACCTGCGCGCGCTGCCCGTGAGAAGCCTCCCTGAGGGGTGCTGAAGCCCGGCGTGTGGAAAGCAGCCGAGCATGCGGAGAGCAGCCAGCACGACCGCACCAACCAGCGGGCAAGCAGGCACGCAGGGCCAGGCGCCCCCCGGGCTCTGCGCCCAGCGGCAGCCAGCAGCGGGCGCACGCCGCCTCCCCAGCTGTGGCACCAAGTCGCCGCATGCGCTGGGTGCCACCAGGGAGCGCTGGCTGCGAAACCGCGAGTCACAGCGCAGCACACGCGGCAAGGGCCGCGCGCCTCGCCGTCAGACACGCCGATGCCGTACTCGTGGAAGGTGATTCCCGGCAGCGACCGCATGAACAGGGTCTGCTGGGGCGTCAGGGTCGGGTCAAACACATGCATCTCGCACCTGCGCGCCGGGCGGCGCGGCGCGCCCGTCAGCGACGCGGCGCGGCGCGGGCGCGCGCTGCAAGCTCCCCCGCCTGACCCGCCTGGTCCGGTGTGGCCGGTGACGGCGAGTGCCGAGCGGCTGACAGGGCCGCCGCGGCAGCGCGAGGTTGCAGGGCTGCTGCTCTGAAACCTCTTTGGCACCGGCCAAGCACGCTGCAAGGCGCACCCCGTGGCCGCCACCAGGTTGAGCTCAAAGTTGGCCTCGCCGTTGGAGCCGAAGGAGTACACCACGCAGGGCTTCTGCTGCAGCAGCGTGCGCACGCCGCAGACCCACTTCCCTCCGTCGCCCAGCCCGCCCTGCAGCCCCCGCTCTGGGTCTTCCCTCTCGTGTCAACACGCGGACGCCACGAGTGCTGCGCAACTGGTTGCCAGACGTTGCACAGGCGCTGGCAAACGTGCGAGTGGTGGCGGCTGTGCCAGCGGCAGCACCGCCAGCCAGGTATGTGCCGTGCCTCGCACTCTCAACCTTCTTTGCTTGCACATACAGGCTGAGTGCTCTTTGTAATAACGTGGATGTTACGCAGCGCTGGTCACCACACCACATACGCAAGTGCTGGCCAGTGCGAGGCTGCCAGCAGCGTGCCAGCGGGGCCAAAGACGCTCACCAGGAGGCCAACCTTCTCGCGCAGCGGGCAGGTATAGCTGGGCGGGAAGAAGTCCCACAGGTACTTGACAGCCTGAGTTGGAAAGTCGTTTGGCCGGATGGCAATGCCGTCCGTGAAGGTGCCGGGGGGCTGCCGCGCCAGGTCCTCCTCCTGCTGGCGCTCAGCGTCCTGCACGGCGCTGCTCCTCACAGTGCGGCACTGTGTTGCAGCGTGAGTATAAGCCTGACCAGAGCGCAAGCACATATATTCTTGGACCCTGCCAAGCGAGGTGCACGCGCCGCGTGTATTGCTTCCATCAGCCGCCGCTGCTCCTGATCAACGCAGACATCTGCTGCTCGCACGCTGCGTATGCCTGCGCATGCGAAGCACAGCACTGCGATGGCTCCGGCAAGCATCCGCATCGAGCAAGAGCCAGGCAGTTGACTCTGCAGTTGTGCATATAGAGCAGCGGGGCAAATTCTCTGGCAAGAGGGTGATGTCTTCCTGCGTGCGCTAAAGCTCTTGCTGCACATATATCCAGTTGCCTTGCCTGTTTGAATTCAGGCACAACTAGCTTGATTAGGCGTCCAGACTGTGACAGTCGTTCTCATCCATGCATGGATTTGGTCCCCTTGCACGCCGGTGAGCTGAGCTAGACGCCCTATCCCAGGCAGTGCATGTCAGCATGGCATGTACTGTAGCCACGGCTCCGTGAGAAGTGTGACAGCAGCCTTGCCAGGCGGCTGGGCTCCCGCCGGGGTTCACCCCTCACCTTCTGGTGTGCCGAAGGGTACAGGCTGACGTAAAAATCACAGATATGCGATCATGGAGTCTTGAGCCTACATGACGTCGCTTAGCAGCTCCTGCAGCCCGGACAAGTGCACACATGACATACCAGCCTGACCTCCCACTGTGTTCTCAACCTGCTCTATTGATAGCCAGCCAGGAGTGGTACGTTACATTTAGCTGGCGCGCACTGCGACTTGCCAGAGCAGGGCACTCCTGGTTCTGTCTGCCTGTTCAGATGCTTGCAGGAACCAGCTCATCCAGAGAAGCACGACCCACGCCCAGCCCACTCCCCCCCAACCGCGCGGCTAGGCCTCGCTCTCCTTCTCCTTCTGCGTCTCGGCGTTCACCGCGTCCAGCAGCGGCTTCAGCTCCTCCGCCTCAAAGATGCGGTGCTCCACCTGCGCGCCCAGCGCCGGCCTGCCGCGTCACTGCCGCCCGCTGCCCACCCGCGCACAGCTGCACAGCCGCACGGCTCGCAGTTGCAGAGAGGCTGTCCATGCATGCGGCCCCGCAGGCACTGAGCCGCACGCCCCCGCAAGAGCGCAACCACTAACAAAAACAGACACTTTATGTACAGCGGGTCGACATTTGGATGAGCCCAGAGGCCCAGAAAGGGCCCGCACCAGGCCGGTCTCCGCGTTGACCGCGAGCGAGGACAGCTCGACCTTGTCAGGCGTCAGCGTCGTGCTGTCCATGGTCTTGCTGAGGATCTGCCGCGCAAGCATGCCATAAGATGACCGGCCAGGTGCGGCTCGGCAGCGTGCTGTGATAGCAGCCTCTCTGGCACCAGGTGCTGGTGTGGTGAGGTCCACCCTGTCTGGCTCCCAAGCCGTGGCCGTCCTCCGGCCGCCCTCCAGCCAGCTAGATAGGTTGATGGTTCAAGATATACATTGCCTGCTAGGCAGCAAAAATCTTTCTCTGCCTGCCACTCGCGAGCTGCAAGGATGGGTGCAGGCATGCAGCCACAGCTGCACGGCAGGAGGGACTTGCAGTCATAGGCAACCGTGCAATCATCCCGCCCACTGCACAGGGGCCGTGCCTGGATGACCAGCTTGACCGCCGCGTCGAGCTTGATGTCGTCCTTGTAGTCCTGCTTGAGCAGGTTGGTCGCGCCCTGGTGCCCCGCGCCGATCGCGGTGGCCTTCCAGCCGCCGTAGTTGCCGCTGGGGTCGCTCTCGTACAGCTGGAACTGCCGCTCCTCGTCCCTGCCGCGCGCCCCGCGCTCTCCGTCCGTCAGGGCATGTGCGTCCAGTCTCAAGGGGAACTGCATGTCTCCGCTTGCGCTTGCGCCTGCGTGACGCCATGTCTGGTCGCTGTTGGATAGTACCTGCGTCATATGACTTGGCGGTTAGCACAGACCATGCGTACAAGACTTTCTTGATACTAGGTTGCAGACTCAGACACACAGCACGCCGAGCAGGAGTGACACGCAAGCCCTGCGGGCGCAGCAAGCGCCCTGCCGCGGGCGCCGCACCAGCCCGCGTACAGCAGCGACACGCCGAATGGGCGCAGCCCGCCGAACTGCGTGTAGCCCTGCTTGCTGTCGCACACGGCGCGCACGAGCTGCTCCACAGGGATGGGCTCCTGGTACTGGAAGCGGTACTGCTGCGCCGCCAGGCGGCAGCGGTTGATCAAGATGTTGGCGTCCGCTGCGCCGCCGGGCGCCGCGCCGTCAGTGCGCACTCTTATTGGTGCTGCAGGCTCTGCAGACCGCGTCAAGCCTCCCACATCCGCTTGCCTGTGAGCTTGCCTGTGTGCTGCCACAAACGAGGCAGTGTTTCCAAGCAGACTGAGCACCAGCACGCCAGAGCGCTGCTTCCAAGAGCTGCTTCTACGCAGTGCAAGCAGACGTCTTTGCGCTTGTGCGGCAGGACAGCGCAACAGAGGCGCAGCAGCGTGCGCACCGGTGATGCCCGCCACCGCGCACGCCACGTGCTCGTCCAGTTTGTACATCTTTTCTCGCCTTACGCCCACCGCGTTTGTGTCCAGCAGCTGCGGGTGCTTGCCGAGGTCAGCGACGCGCTCCTGTTGTCTGCACGCGCACCTGAGCTAAGCAAAAGACACCACCAGGCACACCTTTGAGGTGATCCGCTTCTCCGCGCCCAGCACAACGCCGTCTGTGGCGAGCACGCCTATGGCCGCGCCGGCGTTGGATATGGCCTCCATCGCATACTCCACCTGGTAGAGCCTGCCCTCTGGACTGAAGATGGTGGTCCTGCTGTCATAGCGGCGCGCCATGGCGGTCCAGCGCCCGCAGGTGCCAGAGCGGGGACCTCAGAGCAGGCCAGCCACAGGACACAGATCGTACAGACGGTAACTGTGAGTGTAACAGATAGTCACAGGCTCCTGAGACTACGTCTGATTGGGGACCAAGCCTGCTTCTACAGGCAAGGCCCGACACCAGCCTTCCCTGTCGAGGCTGAAGAGCTTAGGTCACGTGTAGGTCAAGGGCTGTGAAACCGCTCCCAAGGTGTCCAAAGATACATTAAACTCGGACGTCCCGCGCAGGCTGGTCGCCTGACCAGACTGGCAGGCGCCAGCAGCGGTGCGCGCCAGCGTGCCGGCTTTGCGCCTGGCTTGAGCGACCACGCGGCAGGTTGATACGGCACTGGTGCTCGAGGCGGCGTGTGAGCGCATCGAATGACAAACATGCACGCTGCAAGTTGGGGCGTGTTTGGACATGGCTATTGCTGCTAGGCTTTGCGCAGCTCTGCCACCCAGCTTCGCCTTGCACAGCACATCACAGTCCTCCTAAGCGCACAGGACGCTCGACTCGGGAGATGCACGTGCTTCGACACAGCACGTCACAGTACCCCTGACCGTGCTGGCCACTCGCCTCAGAACATGCACATGCTTTGGCACAGTCATCACAAAGAACCAAACAGCCCCATTATCTGCGGCCTCAGCCTGCGGGCGCCGCAGGCTGGTAGTGATCACGCACGGTCAGCTCGGCAAACTCGCCAAAGGTGAGGCCGGGCCGCCAGCGCGGCACGCCCACGTGCGCGGTCGCGGCGCCCAGCGGCGCATCAAGCGGCTCGTCCCACCTGCGGGCGCCGGGAGAGCGTCAGGACAGGGCTTTCAGCAGGCCCTGTCAGCCGTGGCACGCCGACCGCCGTCGCCGTGCTGCCCGCCGTTGCCGCGCCGCCCGGCGCGGTTTGGCGCGCCGTGCACGTCGCGCGCAGCCGAGCAGGCGGCCGCATGCGCCGGGGATCCTCGCGCCGCGCACCGCGGCTGCATGAAGACGGCAAACGCGTTGCGCGCGACGCCCGCCGCGGCCGTCCCTGTGGCCGCGCGCACGCAGTGCGGCGTCGCCTGCAGCGCGCCGCCCGACTGCACCTGCGCGCCCGCCGCACCACGCTGGTGCCAAGCGCCCCTGACACGCCTTGTTGCACTTTTTTTAACCCATAACTGGCTCATGAGCAGCCAGCAGGCAGCAGCGGAGCGCATTGGGTGCCAGGCGGCCAGCAGCAGCCCTTCCTGCTCAGGTCCCAGGCGCCACCGCGCGCGCCCAGGCAGCGAGGGAGGCAGCATCAGAGGCGGAGCACGCGTGCGCCGATGCATGCTGGCGCGGCAGCGGCGGGCGCGCCGCCGCGCCCGCGCCTGCATGGCCTCGCCCAGCTGGAAGGCCAGGTGCTCGGGCGGCAGGGCCACGCGGACGACGCGCCCGCAGCGGCCGCGGATGTACAGCCCGGCGGCCGCGTCGGGCGCGGCCGCCGGCGCGCCGCCGCGCGTGTACAGCGCGCTCGTCAGGCCTGCACGGGGTGCAGTGTCGCTGCGGCTGCGCGAGCGCGTGCGCTCCGGCGTGCGCTCGCTGGCGTGCGCTCATGCACTCTGCGCCGGCGTGCCCGGATGCGAGCCCCCTTGCGCTCGCGGCAGCGAGTAGCACATGCTCATGCACTCATGCACGGGCGTGTGCAAATGCCAGCCCTCTCGAGCTCGTGGTAACACTGGAACCATGTGCCCCCCCCCCACCTTCAGGACGTGATCGACAGGGTCCTGGCCACCCCGCACGTGGAGTCTGCGCAGCGACGCAGGTGGCGTTGCATGTCTAGGAAGAGCATGAAAGCGGCACGCGCGGGTTCCTGCGTGACTGCACAGGATGGCCACCTGCAGCGCTGGAATAGGGACCTCCGTGCGCGGCGCCGGGCCGCGCCTGTGAGCGAGCCGTGGTCGCGGTGCCAGCCGCACCAGTCGTCCGCGGCCGCCTCCGGCGCGCCGGCCTCGCCGCCCGCGCCCGCCTCCCCACAGGCCTCGCTCCCGAGCGCGCCCTCGCCGTCCCCCGCACACGTGCGGCCCCCAATGTCCGCGCCGCCGGCCCCGCCGCCGCCGCCGCGAGCGCCGCGGTCGGGCGCGTCGGCCGGGCGGGCGCCTGGCGCGGGTGGCAGTGGGTAGTAGTGCAGCAGGCGGCCCTTGTGGCAGGGCGAGCGCGCCAGCACGTCGTGCAAGCCCAGGCACGGCCGCGCCGCAGCGCCCGGCCCGGCGCACGGCGGCGCCGCCTGCCGCGCAGCCGTACAGCTTGTCGCGCCCGCCCGAACGCACATGCATGTGTTCGACGCGTGCCGAGGAGGCTGCTGGCGGACACGGCGGGCTGCGGCTGAGCGCCGTCCGCGGGCCAAGCGGCGCGGACGCGTGCTCGTCCAAACCAACAGCCGCTGCACGGCGCAGCACGGGACAGCGCGGCCGGCCGCACGCGCCCTGGCTCTCATAGGTGCAAAGCAAAGCGATGAGGCAAGGGTGGGCACCGCGCTGGCGCGGCCGGCGGCGTAGGCGTCGCAGCGCCGCGCGAGCAGCAGCCCGGCCGCGACGACCAGGCGGCCCAGCGCCTGGAACGCCGGCCGCAGCTCCGGCAGCTCCGCGTCCGGCCACAGGTTGGGCCTGCCGGGCGCGGGGCCGGGCGCGGTCGCCGCACCAAGTGACGGCTGGCGTAGCGCATGGCGGCTGCGCACAGCGGCCGGCTCGTCCTAGTGGATGCAGACCTGGCTGGGTGCATAACAGGTTGTTGATGTGCGGTCTGCAGGGCTTTGCCAGAGGTTACGCCTGGGCATCCACCGTGTGGACTCTGCATGCATCTCACACATCAGGCTGTGATATGATCAGCTTGCAGTCTCACACTCGGGTTTCGCAGCTGGAGCCAGCCCTGGGTCCGGCCGCATGTTCGGTCTGCCCACGTGATCGGGCGCAAGCAAGGTGCAGGCCAACACAGGGCACGTCCGCACAGGAGTGTTTCCCTCGTGGGTCGCCCGCTTGGCGCCGCTCGCGGCCGCCCACGCGCGCTCTTATCAGGCTCCTGCAATGCACGCCCAGCTGTGCCACCACGCCCCGGGCGCCGCGCCGCGCGCCGCACCGGCAGTAGCTGGGGTAGCGCGCGGCCGCGTCGGCGTCGGGGCGGTCGAGGCAGGGGTTGGCATAGAAGGAGGCCTTGTGCGCGTCGGGGCGGCCGTCCGCGAGCGCCTCGCGCCCGCGGCTCCACCCGACATTCCACAGGCTGGCCGGGTCCTCCAGGCGCGCCGCGGCCTCCGGCGGCAGCGCCTGCGCGCCCCGGCGCCGGCGGGGCTTGCCTCGGGGGGGCTGGTGCGCCCGCTGGCGCAGACGCTTGGGACAAGCGTCGGTGCCAGTCCAATGTCTCCAGCGGCGCTGCGCAGCTCTGCCGCAGCATGGACTGCAGGACTTTGTGCCCTGCGCGGCACGCCCGGCGCGGCAGGCACGCGCTGGCCTGGCCAGCAGGAGTGGCGCCTGCGCTCCGTATCCGGCAGCCTCGCCGCCACGTGTGCCCGGGCTACCTGCGCATGGCTGCGCTGCGCCGAGTAGGGACCCCGCGCAATGCCCGGGCCGGACCGCGCGCGCCCTGCAACAGCCGATGCTGTGCGCTCAGCGGCGGGGCGGCGCCACGCACCACCAGGCGCTCGGCGAGCAGCAGCAGGCGCTCGCGCAGCGCCGGGTACCCCGGCACGCCCTCCACGGCTATGATGCCCAGGCCATCCGGCCCGAACGCCTGCGTCGCCGCGGAGCCGGTCCCGATACATGTGCACCGGGCAGGCTGGATGTGCCCAACATATGCGTGTTTGCGCTGTCATCACGTGCCGCACAGAGAGCGCGCACCCGCTCTATGTCCTGGGACAAGTCGCCTCGGGAAGAGTCATCCAGGTCGCTGTAGCGCACGGTGACAACGCGTTCGCTTGCGCCCGCGCCTGTCGCCCCCGCGCCTCCCATCGCGCACGCTTTACAAAGTGCTTGCCTTTCAGTTCAAGTCCCAGAAAGCCTGTGGGGTTTTCGTACAGGCTCCACCTGTCCCGAGAACAAGCTGTCGACAGCTTGGCTGGGGAAGCAGGAGAGCTCTGCCGCACAGTTCATTCATTATTTCATTCCATCCGCGAGCTTTTGTGCCAGGCGGTATCCATACCAGAGCACTGCGCGAGCCTGCACTCGCCGTGCTGCAACCAGATCAGCCCGACACATCGGAGCGTTGTGCAAGCACAGCACTGTGACCAGGCGAGCCTGTTCGCCGTACCTCGTACCTTGCTTGTGTATGAGTGTGCTTGCACGCCGACGCAGTGGTGCTTCCGCACGCGCTGCATCGGCAGCGTTGATGTATTGTGATCTGCCTCCGTTGCGGAAGAGCCGCCTTGTCGAAGATCTGCTTTCAGCTGCCACTGTTGACCGCTGCCGACGGTGCACGACATATGGGCAGCGCCTCACGATCCACCACCTCCCAACCAACTCGACATTGACGCAGCTGCGGAGTGACAGTTTCTGGCACTGACGCCGCCTCCACCTGTCCGCGCGCAGGCAGGCAGGCAGCGCCTCAACGCCAGCTACTCCCCGCAGCATGAGGGGCCGCCGCGCAGCAGCGGCGCTGGCATGCGCCTGCCTCGTCGCGCTCGCGCCGGCCGCAGCGGGCGCGCGGGCGCTTGCGCCCGCACCGGCGCAGGCGCTGGCGGCGGTGGTGGACTCCACGCACCCGCTGGACGCGCCCGTGGGCCTGCCCGGCCTGCCAGACATGAAGGACATCTTCCACCTGCCGCCGCTCCCCGACTTTCTCGGCCTGCACAAGAACAAGGACCAGGACCAGGGCGTCGTCGTGGAGAGCGCGCCGACAACGAGCGGCAACGGCGGCTCGGTCAACATCAACGGTGCGCCCGGGCCCACTAGCGCACTGCGCGAGGGCGAGCCCTATGCAGGGTAGCACCAGCAGGATGAGAATGCCTGCTGGTCTCCATCATGCACGTGGTGCTGGTCGAGGATGGCTTGCTAAACGCAGCTCCTAAGCGCAGCCTGCACTGTTCGCTTCCTGAAGTCAATCATAGCTTTGGCTAGCTTTCAAGCATGATGTGCCCTGAACCTGCTAAACAGGGCACTGCGCCCTGCGAGCGCTGCAGTCTGATCACCTGCACGCCCCGTCCGGCAGCGCCCTCCCCTCTGTGCCCTGCAGGGTGTCGGGGTGGCTGGCAGCCGCCAGCCAGGCGCACAGCCCTCGCTGACCCTCGCGTGCGCGCGTGCGCCAGGGAAAGACAACTGCAACGGAAAATCGAGCTGTAATGGGCTGGCTCAGGGCGGCTCCGGTGATGGGGATTCGAACTCGGGCCCCGGCGGCGGCCCGGGCGGGTTCAAAAACAACGGAGGCAGCGCAAACATTAACGGTGCGACCCGCGCCTCTGGCTCGGCTTGCATGCTGCATGTCCCTTGGGGCTCTGCGGGACTACCTGCGCAAGTTGGATAGCCCTGCCTCAGACAGCCATGTGCTGCCTGAGCTTGATGCCAAGACCATCATGGATGCTGCCATCGCTTGCGAACACAGCGTTGCTGGCAGGGCCCTGAGTGCCCGCGCACAATCCCCAAGCCTCTTTTGCATGGGATGAGTAATGATCGTTAGGATTAGGGTAGGGCACCCAGCTTTCTGCTTTTCCAAAAACTGGCTCTTATCCGCCTTGGCTGACCTGCGTACCGTGCGCCCTCGCAGGCAATGGGAATTGCAACGGCTATGCGGGTAAGCCCTGCCCTACCCTGCTTGTGTGTGTGCCTGCAGCCGCTTGAGCAGTTGGTGCAGCCAAACAGCCCCTGTTCAACAGCCCCTGTTCTGTCCCAGGCCCGCATCCATTGCCTGCCTGGCAGGCTACCTCTAGCTTCCACCAGGACTAAGCTCTCACAAGCAAGGAGGGGCTGCGGCTTCACTAGCGCTGCATATATGTGCTGGACAGACCTGAGCCGCTCGTTCGCCCTGCCGCAGCTTGCTCCGGCTGGGGCAACGGGGGAGGCGGCAACGACGACAACAACCAGTACTGGAAGGCGCGCGCCGCCTGGCCTTGGGCCTGTGCTTGCCTTTGCAGCATGACACACAAGCTATGTCCTTATTGTTTGGGGTCAAAGTGCTTAGGTCACGTGTAGGTCAAGGGCTATGAAACCGCTCCCAAGGTGTCCAAGAGCGGATTGACATGCACACGCATGCCTGGGCCTCAATGCACTGGTCTGCGGGACGCAGGGCGGCGACCGCTGGAACCAGGGCTGGGACACGTCCAAGTGGGACCACAAGGACGGCGGCGGCGGCCCCTGGGTGCAGTCCAACCAGAACACGTGCGCTTCGGGCGCCGCCTGTCTTTGGCGGGGCTTGTGTGTGCACATATGTGCACACGTGTGTGCTTTTGTCATGTGCATGTCCAGATGGGTTCAGCGGCTTCTCAGCAGCAGGTGCGCCTTGACCGGCGCACCAGCCGCTGCGAGATGTGGAAGCTTGTGGTTGTGAAGAGGTAGTTCTTGATCTGACCATGCAGCATGAGTGCCTTAATGTGGTCAGGCGCTGCAACAAGGGTGTGCGATGGTGTGCAGGTGGACCGGCGACAGCGGCCATGCGTGGGGCGGCGGCGGCGACCACGGCTGGGGCGGCGACAAAGGCTGGGGCGGTGACAAGGGCGGCTGGAACGGCGGTGGCGACGATAAGGGATGGGGCGGCGGCCCGGACAAGCATGGCAGTGCGCCCCTCTTCACCATTCTTTGTCGGGCCTGCACCGCACACTGCAGCACTGCAGGGGTCTGTTGGTATGCGCGCTGTGGGCTGCTAGTGTGCCGCATCAGGCCGGCTTTGACAGTCACCTGCCATAGTCGCCCTGGATCGTGGCAAACAGCACCCTGCTCGGCACTGGCTCCTGAAACCAGACCTGCCTGACGCGCGCATGCGGCTGCGCAGAGGACGGCCCGCACGGCCCGCCGCACGGCCCGCCGCACGGCCCGCCGGGCCCACCGGGCCCGCCGCCGGTGCTGAAGGCTTTCCTAGAAAAAGCGAAGACTATAATCGGCGCCTTCGTACACCCGGGCGTCGACGGTGGCCCGGGCGGCCCTGGCACCGACGCCGTGTACGGCGACGGCGGCGGCATCCAGCCGCTCTCGGCGGTCGCGCCCTTCAGCCTGGCGCCGCTCGCGGCCAACGGCACCGACAATGCGACCGTCACGAGCACGGCAGACTCCATGCTGGCCAACGTGAAGGCCGGCAACAGCAGCGGGGTGCGGGCGGCGGCTCCCCGGGTCCTTGTGCCATGCATGCGCTGCCTGCCGGTGTCATGAGATAGCAGGCAGCTCTTGTCAGCCAGGTGCTTGCAGCAGCTAGAGACTAGGTCTGCCGCGCAGGTCGCGAGCTCACTGACCAGCTCGCTCAACCCGGGCGCCGAGGCGCGGCCCACGCTGGCGGGGCCGGGCCAGACGCTGAACCTGGCATCCACGTTCGCGGCCGCGGTCGCCAAGGCCAACGCGGTGCAGGCAGACCTGGCGCCGCAGGTGAGCAAACCGCGGGCTGGCAGCTGCTTGTCAGTGCCAGTGTCGAGCATGGTGACTGCTTGTGCAGCGCAAAGGAGCACCTTGCATCATGCAGAATGCACAATGGCATGCATGTGAGTGCCATTCTGTTTGATCAACTCGGTGGCACCTTCCTTTTGTACATGTTGTGGACGGTGCGCAAGACCCTGCCCTGTTCAACAGTGGGGCGTCCCACCGGTATTTGGGCTGGAATGAAGCGGCATGTGGGGGCTCAAAGCCGCCTTAGTTGTGCCTTCTGCTCTTTAGGTCGGCGAGCAACACAGCGGCTCGCTGACCGCAGGTGGGCTCCGCCTTCACGACGGGCCTGGACGGCGCGCTGGATCCGTGCGTGCGCGCGCTGCAGCCCGGCAGCGACGCATCGCTGTGCTGCCCCATTGTCGCGCAGACGCTGCAGGACACGCTGGCCGTCGCCGGCACGACCGGCGACGCCGTCGCGGCCGTCTTCACGCAGGCGCTGGCCGGCGCGCCGCGCGTGACCGCCTGCCAGCACGCGCCCCGCGCCGCGCCGGCCGGCGCGCCCGCCGCGGCGCCGGCCGCTGCGGACCCCGCGCCGACCGCGGTGTCTGGCTGAGTCAGCCGCGGGCCCCCTCCTGGGCTGCCAGGAGGTGGGTGGCGGGGTAGCTAAGCTGGCATCTTACTGCTGAGGCGTTTGGCAGCACGCTTGCATCTTCCTGCTGTGCAGCTGTGCGCACTGTGTTGCTATGGTGCCGCATTCAAGAGCTCCAGGACCGCGTGGTGGTATTCCAGGCCAACGCATGCATTTTGTGATGTTACATGTTGCATTTCATTGCCTCTGTTAGCACGGCTTGCAGAAACTTGTGACTGGGGGTGTGGCTTTGCGAAAACTGTTCAATGCATGCAAATTTCAATGTCTGGATATGTAACAGGAGGTGTACACCAGAGCCAATTGACCTCGTCAACACCTGGCCACCATGCACCGACCTCAGTCTTATGTCCCACACATGCTATACTACTGCATCTTAAGTGGTCTGCCAAAGCTGCAGTATGTCAATCATGGCCTGAAAGGGCATCTGTGCCATACAAGGCTGACTCAGTGATGCTTCTTGTTGGCTGGATCATGGCATCAAGCCATCACACATCCTGCTTGCCGTCCAGTGCAGGACATATACCTGGTCAAGTCGATCTGCTGCACATTCTAGTTAGGGTTGAGTTACAGGTGATGGCTCTCAATGGCTTGCCTACCAGAGCTGTGCAAGGAGCAGTGCAAGAGTGCGCACTGCAAAGAGCGTCGCGGAAGCGCTGAGAGCTGTGCAAGTAGAGTGTGGGTGCAGTGTGAGCAAGCGAGCGCGCAGCGGTGCAGGGCGGTCACCCAGGGCTCGCAGCGGTCCCCGCGCCTCCAAAGCAGCGCACGCTGCGTGGCCTGACAGCCGCCGGAGCAAGACAGGATGTTCTGATCCAGCGACAGGCGTGCGCACGGCCACCCGCGGGCCGCAGCCGCGCGCGATGGGGGCGGCCGCGCTCGACCTGCGCCCGCTGACCTACGCGGCCTTCAACACCTTTGCTGCGGTGACGATCACGTTCGCAAACAAGGCCGTGTTCAGCGTCTTCCACTTCAACTTCGTGTACGTGCTCACGCTGATCCACGCGCTGGCGACCGTGGCCGGGATGCACGCGTTTGCCGCGGCAAAGATGTTTGAGGCCAAGCCGCTGAAGCCGTACCAGGTGCGGCCGAGGGTGACCGGCGCAGATGTGCATATAACAGGATGATGCCCTCGGTGGAAGGGCCGAGCGCCAGTGGTGGAGCGCGAGTCGCAGTGTTGGATGGACAGGCACAGGGTCGCCGAGCGCGACGCCGGCATTGGAGGCACAGGCGTCGGCGCTTTTTTTAACTGCATCAGGCACAGGGTTGCGAGCGCAGCGCCGAGCCCGAGCCGCGGGCTGCGGCGGGAGCCCGGGGCGCGAGCGGGGGCGCTGCCGGCCGGCAGGTGCTGCCGCTGGCGGTGGCGTTCGTGGGCTACGTGGTGCTCTGGAACGTGAGCCTGCAGCTCAACAGCGTGGGCTTCTACCAGCTGATGAAGATCATGACGCTGCCGGCGGTCGTGCTGCTGGAGCTCGTGATGCTGCGCAAGCGCCAGACGCCGCTGCAGCTGGCCGCGGTTGTCACCGTCTGCCTGGGCGTCGGGCTGGCCACGGTCGCGGACACGCAGGCGCGGGCCGCACCGCCGCCGCCCGCCGTGACTTTACGATAGGATAGCCATCCCGTTTGCTGCATTGGGCCACTTCAGAGTGAGTGCGTTGCTTCACCCGCGACCGGGCGAGGCGCAAGGTGGTGTGCTGCGTCCAGCTTGAACAAGCTGGTGTGCGGTCCTCGGCAGCTGCCACACAAGGGGGAAGCGCCCTGCAGGTGGCCACCAACGCGCTGGGGCTGATGATCAGCGTGGCGGCCGTGATGTTCACGGGCGTGTACCAGGCGCGTCGCACGCAGACCCTCAGTGCCAGTGCCGTGAAGCAGCC
>JAABUR0100006003.1_pt1 | contig 15091 bp, 14 predicted proteins | sample 5560091 | NCBI WGS metagenome assembly JAABUR01 (sample SAMN10711879, study PRJNA513375) | rock metagenome | isolation source: Antarctica rocks | place: Antarctica: Victoria Land, University Valley sud
ACGCCCGCCGCACGCTCACGGGCGTCGATGGGGTTTCGTTCGTCGGGCTGCGGCGTGACGACATAGTGAGGAGCGACCTCGTCATGCGCATCGTGGATGCCTACGAGGACGCTGGGGAGCCCTCCGAGGGCTAGGGAGAGCGGAGCCGAAGATGAAGCTGGGAAGAAAGACCCCGGAAGTCGAGTTGGGCAAGAGGGTTGATGAGTTCCACCGTCAGCCCACCCGCTTCGAGCGCCTGCGCGATTGGCTGGAGCACCAGCCAAAAGTACGGCTATTCGTCGTGCTCACAGCGTTTACCTGGGTGGCGCTGACGGCCATGATCGGGCTGGGTCCGCGTCCGCCGATAGAGCGGATGGTGTCGCAGGGTATCCTGGAGCGCGGGGATCTTGCACAACTCGAATCCCAGGGACTAATAGTTACCTCCGACCCGTGGATGGCGCTGATTGGCGTCGGGCTCGTGGTCGCCGCCGAGATGGGGATCTTCTGGTATTTCCTCGAGCGCTTCGGGCGCAGGATTCTCAAGACAAAGGCCGCGATCCGGCTTACCCTCGCGGCTTCGCTCACGATACTGTTCACCCTCCTGGCCCGCATCTTCATAGAGCTGGATTTCAACCCGTATCTGACGCCGCTTGCCGGCCTCTCGATAATCGGGACCATGCTGCTGGGTCCGCGCCTGATGTTCCTCATGGTGGTCGTGACCAGCATCAACGTCGGGATCATCGCTGGCAACGACTTCCTGCTGACCTCGGCGTTGCTACTTGGTTCGGGCTTCGCTATCTATACTGTTATCCGGGCAAACTCGCAGCAGAAACTGCTGAAAGCCGGGTTCTTTATAGCTTTGATCACCGGCGCAGTGACTTTCGCCGTGGGGTTGGTCGGTGGCTTGGGCTTCCCCGATGCCGTGTGGCAGGGTGTTCTTGGCCTTGGCAACGGCGTACTTTCGCTGATGCTCGCCATGGTGCTGCTCCCGCTCCTGGATAACGCGTTCAACATCCTGACCCCGATGAAGCTCCTCGAACTCTCCAACCCGAGCAACGAACTGCTCCACAAGCTGCTCCAGAAAGCGCCAGGAACCTTCACCCACTCCATGCAGGTTGGTAACCTCTCCGAATACGCCGCCGAGCGTATCCAGGCAGACGCCCTGCTCGCCCGCGTCGGAGCCTACTATCACGACGTCGGCAAGCTCGAACATCCTGCTTACTTCGTGGAGAATCAGATCTCCCAGATAAACCCCCATACCGCCCTGTCCCCGGCCCTGTCTGCACGCATCATCAAACGTCACGTGAAGGATGGGCTGGAGATCGGGTACGCCTGGGGATTGCCGCAGGAGATCCTCGACATCATCGCCCAGCATCACGGCACGACGCGCATCGAGTACTTCTACCGCAAGGCGCTGGAGAACGCGCTCGACGGCGAGACCGTGCGCGAGTCGGATTTCCGTTATTCGAGCGGCCGTCCGAAGAGCAAGGAGGCCGGCATCGTGATGATCGCCGACTCCGTGGAGGCGACGGTGAAATCCATAGCCAAGCCGACGCCCAAGCGCGTGGAGGACATCATAGCTGGCACCATCCGGAGCAAGATCGAAGACGGACAGTTCGACGATTGCGCGCTGACCATGCGTGAGATCCACGAGGTCGGCGAAGCCATACGCGAGGCGCTGATCGGCTTCCTCGGCCCACGCATCGAATACCCGGACGCACCCGACGAGAAATCATCAGACAAAAACCAGAAGAAGCCCGGCAAGCCCAAACCCGCCGGAACCGTAAACTGAGGCCATCCATCCCCGCCCAGCCCTTCACTGTCGAGGTCATCGACGAGGTGGAATACCGCAACCTCACACCCGAACGCGCCACGCAACTTTGCGCGGCTGCGCTCACCGAAAGGGGCTTCGACCTGGATCGGGTGGGGGAGATGTCAGTGGCGCTGATCACTCAGGAAGCTATCAAGAAACTCAACTACGAGTTCCGGGGTAAAGACCGACCGACCGACGTATTGAGCTTCGAGGTGGATGGGCCGTACGGGGAGATGGTTGGGGAGGTCGTGATCTGCCCCGGAGCCGCCGAGATGGGCGTGGACGAGCTTGTGGTGCATGGAACTTTGCATCTGGCGGGGATGGATCACGGCGACGATTTCGGGGAAAGCGAGATGTCCCGCGTCCAGGAAACCGTGCTGGAGAAGGTGCGTGGACAGGAAGGATAAGAAGGTTCCGAAGGCCAGTAAGGGCCAGCAGGGCGTCGCCCGCAGCTTCGAGCACGCGTACAGGGGCATCGTGTACGCCGTGCGCACCCAGCGCAACATGCGCATCCACGCGGTGGTGGCCGTGCTGGTCCTGGTGGCTAGCCTGCTCGTCGGGGTGAGCGCGCTGGAACTTGCGGCCCTGCTTCTCACCATCATGCTCGTGTTCGTCACGGAGTTGCTCAACACCGCGCTGGAATTTACTGTGGACCTCGTCACCGAGGAATACCATCCGCTGGCGAAGCTGGCGAAGGATGTATCGGCTGGTGCCGTGCTCGTGTCGAGCGTTGGAGCTGTGCTGATCGGATACCTGATCCTGGCCAATGACCTGGGGCCGCTCACCCTGGAGACGCTCGATAGCATCAGGCGCTGGCCCGGTCACCTCACCCTCGTCGCCCTGGCGCTAGTGACGCTCGTCGTCCTGCTCGTAAAGGCGCTCACGCATTCCCCGAACTCCTTCCATGGCGGGATGCCTTCGGGGCACGCGGCTGTGTCGTTCGCCGCGTGGGTCGCGGCGAGTTTTCTGGCAACCGGCGCCAGATACGGGGGGCTCATCTCGCTTGTGACGCTCCTCATGGCCCTGCTCGTCTGCCAGAGCCGCGTGGAGAGCGGGACCCACGGCATCTATCAGGTGGTGACCGGGGCTGTGATCGGGGCCCTCGTCACGGTCACCGTCTTCCAACTCGCGTGAAAGGAGCGAAAATGGACCTTGAAACCGTGATGGATGCGGCCCGCGAAGCCGCAAACAACGCATACGCGCCATACAGCAACTTCCGCGTCGGGGCCGCCATTCTTACCGAAAACGGCGCGTTGCACGCAGGATGCAACGTCGAGAACGCATCCTATGGGCTCGGCATCTGCGCCGAACGCAGCGCCGCCGTCGCGATGGCCCTCGCAGATCCTGGCGACAGGGGCGTCCAGCTGGTTGCGGTCGCCAGCCCAAACGCCGCACCGTGCTTTCCATGCGGCGCATGCCGCCAGTTCCTGCGCGAGTTCGGCTGCAAGGAAGTCGTGGTCGAGGACCCATCGGAAGCCTCCGGCCTGCGTAGCTATCCGTTCGAGGAGATACTCCCCCACTCCTTCGGCCCGGAGGTACTGTGAGCGGCGGGATGCTACACGCAACCCGGGACGATGATCTGCGGAGCGGCTTCATCGCGGTCGTCGGAAGGCCGAACGTGGGAAAGTCAACCCTCGTGAACCGGCTTGTGGGGAGGAAGGTCTCAATCACATCACCCCGCCCGCAGACCACGCGCGGGCCGGTGCGCGGCGTGCGAAACGGCCCAGGCTACCAGGCGGTCTTCGTGGACACGCCAGGTTCCCAGAAGCCCCGCGACACCTTGCGGGCCAGGATGCAGCAACAGGTACTCGACAGTCTTTCTGAGTCGGATGTGATCCTGTTTCTCCTCGACGCTTCGCAGGCCGCCGAGGTCGGCAGGGGTGACAGGTACGTGGCCGGGCTCGTGGCGAACACGGATACTCCAGCCATAGCCTGCGTGAACAAAGTAGACCTCCTGCCCCGGCGCGAAGACGCGCTGCCCATAGTGGACTCCGTGCGCGGGCTGGCCGACTGGAAGGACGTGTTCCTCCTGAGCGCGACTGATGGCCTGAACGTGGAGCCGCTCATGGATGAGGTTGCCGGGATGCTGCCGCCCGGCCCCCAATATTTCCCCGAGGATGCAGTGACCGACTATCCGGAATCCCTGATACTGGCCGAGTACGTGCGCGAGAAGGCGCTGAACGTGCTGCGCGACGAGGTTCCGCACGCCGTCGCCGTCGAGGTTGAAGACGTCGAACGCAAGGAGAACGTGACAGTCGTGTACGCCGTTATCCACGTGGAGCGGGGTACGCAGCGCATGATCGTGCTCGGCAAAGGCGGCAAAACCATCAAACTCATCGGCACCGAAGCCCGCCGGGACGTGGAGCGGCTGCTAGGAACCAGAATCTACCTCGACCTCAAGGTGAGGGTGACGCCTGGATGGAGGAGTGATCCGAAGTTTCTGGAGCGGCTAGGACTATAATAAGCAGGATCGGGAGATGTCCGGTTCAGAGCGAGAATCTGCGGGAAGGACGGCTGAAGTTGGGTATGAGGGTGCGGGAGTTTGCGAAGATGGTGGATCACACGCTGCTCAAACCCAGCTCGACGGAGAAGGATGTCCGGCGTATGTGCGAGGAGGCGGCGCATCATCACTTCGCGGCGGTGTGCATCCCTCCTGTCTACGTCAGATCGGCGGCGAAGGAACTGCGCGGCACTGACGTGAAAGTGTGTACAGTGGTCTCATTCCCATTCGGCTACGACACTGCGGCGGTCAAGATCTCGGCGGTTCGTGATGCGATCTCCGGGGGCGCATCGGAGATCGACGTGGTAATGAACGTCACGCGATTTCTCTCCGGGGACTTCTCATACGTTGCGGAAGAGCTTTCGAGCGTCACGCAGGAGGTGGGGGCCGTCGCCATGAACAATGGCCTCAACGATGCGGTGGTCAAGGTAATCATCGAGACCGCGTACCTGACTGACGAGATGAAGCGGCTGGCCGTTCAGATAGTGGCCTCCAGCGGCGCGGATTTCGTGAAGACCTCCACTGGTTTCGCCCCGGCTGGCGCCACGCCGCAGGATGTGTCCCTGCTTCGCAAAGAAGCGCCTGAGGGGCTGGCCGTGAAGGCATCAGGCGGCATAAGGAACCTGGAGGACGCCATGGAGATCGTGAACGCAGGCGCCTCCCGGCTCGGTATGAGCGCCAGCGTCGCCATAATGGAAGAGGCGGAGAATGGCGGTCTACAAGAGTAAAGGCATAGTCCTCCGGTCCATCCGCTATGGCGAGGCCGACCGCATCCTCGATCTCTATACCCTGGACGTTGGCCTGATCTCGGCCATCGCAAAAGGCATCAGGCGCACGAAATCCCGCTTCGGCGCCCGCTTAGAACCGCTTTCGTGCGTGGATTTCATGGCATACCAGGGCCGAACCCTTCATACGGTGACCCAGGCCGAGGTGCTTCGCAGCTTCCACGGAGTCCGCGAGGACCTTGCGCGCTTCGAGGCCGCGGCAGGGATGGTACGCACGGTGCGCGCCCTCTCCGGCGGCGACGAGGCCGACCGGCGGGTCTTCAACCTTCTCTACCACGGCCTCGATTCCCTGGAGAACAGGGAGTCAGGTTTCGGGACCGTCGAGGCTGCTTTCGGGCTGAAGCTCTCGATGCTGGCTGGATACGCACCGCAGCTCGATTCGTGCATGGGCTGTGGCGTCGCGCCTGAAGAAACGGAAGGGCGGATCTACTTTGCACCCAACTTGGGCGGCGTTCTGTGCGCCGAATGCCGGATGGAGAGCGCCGATACATTCCCGATACCGCCGGAGGTTCTGGATCGCCTGCGCGCCCTGCTCCGAAGCCCCATCCGTGACGTTCCCACGGATGAGTTGCTCGGCGAGAGCGTGCGCCGCATAGTCCGGTCCCACGTTATAGCCCACGCCCCCGGAAACCTGCTCCTCGATCCAACCACGCCAGGCGCCAGGCGACCAGCATGAGCATCCCCACGGAAGGCTGGGCCTGTCGCGAGAGCGCCGGCCGCATCAGGCACGAGGAGCCTGACGGCGTCCGCACCCCGTTCCAGCGCGACCGCGACCGCATCATCCACGCCAAAGCCTTCAGGCGGTTGATGCATAAGACGCAGGTTTTCATCTCCCCTGACGGAGATCACTTCCGCACCCGCCTGACCCACACGCTTGAGATGATGCAGATCTCGCGCACCATAGCCCGCGCCCTCGACCTCAACGAAGACCTCGCCGAAGCCATTGCCCTCGGCCACGACCTCGGCCACACACCCTTCGGGCACACTGGCGAAGAGGCTCTATCTCTCGTCCTCTCCAGGCATGGACGCAGCTTTCGCCACAACGAGCACTCCTTACGGGTTGTGGATCACCTGGAAAAAGAGGGGGATGGACTGAACCTTACTTTGGAGGTCAGAGACGGGATACTGAACCATTCGGGGAGAGGTTATCCTTCCACGCGGGAGGCTGAGATAGTGCGTGTGGCCGACCGGATCGCCTACGTCAACCACGACGTGGACGACGCGCTTCGGGCGGGAACCATAAGGTGGGAAGACCTGCCGCCGAAACCGCTGGAAATCCTCGGCGAGAAGATGAGCGTCAGGATAGACCATCTGGTGCGGGATATGATCTCCTCGTCTGCGCAGCAAGGTGAGATAATCCTCTCCGAGAGCGTATATGAAGCCCTGATGGAGCTTCGGACCTGGCTCTTCGAGCACGTCTACCGCAATCCACGTTCGCGCGACAACGAAAAAGCGGGAGGGGTGGTCGCCGCGCTCTTCGATTATTACCTGAATCATCCAGAAGGGCGGACGAGGACGGATCCGGATTCCATATCCGAGACCGTGGACTTCGTGGCTGGCATGACCGACCGCTACGCACTAGCTACTTACCGTCGGCTCTTCATGCCGCGTGGCGACATCTTCGCGTAAACGGGATCGGACACCGAGATTCCTGATCGAAGCGTGATCTACCGTACCAATCCCCAGACAACTTCAGCCGAACTCAACGAGTTGTTCTCCCTGGCGTGGGACGCGCACGAACCGAGAGATTTCACGCCCATCCTGAAACGCAGCCTCGTGTACGTATGCGCATACATGGATGTGCTTCTCGTGGGTTTCGTCAACGTCGCGTGGGACGGAGGGGTTCACGCTTTCTTGCTAGACACCACCGTACATCCGGATCTGCGTCGGCAGGGGATCGGCCGCCAGTTGGTTCGCCACGCGGCAGAGGAAGCAGATAGGCGTGGCATGGAGTGGCTGCACGTTGACTACGAACCGCATCTCGAACGTTTCTACGAGGCGTGTGGTTTCCGGCCCACGCAGGCTGGATTGTTGAAGCTGGGTAATGCCAGGGGTGATTAGTGAAAGGTTGGTGGGATCAGCCGGTATTCAGCATCCCGGATGAGATGCCTGAGATGGTGAGGAGCAGGGTGTTGAGCACGCGGTCTCGTTCGGGGGAGTCCTCCGGGGTTTCCCTGAGGCGGCGCAGCAAGTTAACCTGAACGTAGGAGAGCGGGTCCACGTATGGGTTGCGCAGGCGGACGGATCTCTGCAAAACCGGGCTGTCGTCGAGAAGGTTACGATGGCCCGTGATGCGCAGCACGGCGTCCACGCAGGATGCGTGTTCCTCGGAGATGCGGGCCCATAGGCGCTCCCGAGCTTCCTCGTCCGCCAGCAGCGCTGTGTACGTGTGCGCGATCCGCATGTCGCTTTTGGCTAGGGTCATCTGCATGAAGTTGACCAGCGTCCTGAACGCTGGCCATCCACGATACATCTCGCGCAGCGTTGCCAGCCGTTCCGGATCTCGCGCATAGCTGGAGAGTGCAGTTCCCGCACCGTACCAGGATGGAAGCAGGAGACGATTCTGGGTCCAGGCGAAGACCCAGGGGATGGCACGGAGGCTCTCGACGTCCGTGGTCTGTGTCCTGCGGGCGGGCCGACTGCCCATGTTCAGCAGCGAGAGTTCGCGTATCGGCGTGACCTCGGAGAAGAAATCGAGGAAATCCTGGTCTTCGTAGACCAGGCTACGGTACGAATCCTGCGCCGTCACGGAAAGCTCGTCCATTGCCTCGATCCAACGCGGTTCCGGCTCCTGGGGTTCCTCTTCCACGCTGGCTTCCAGAATCGCGGCCAGCACGGTATCCAGGTTGCGGCGGGCGAGGCCGTGCATGCTGTACTTGAACGAGATGACTTCGCCCTGCTCCGTGATGCGGATGCTCCCGTTCAGCGTGCCTGGGGGCTGAGCCATGATCGCCTCGTAGCTCGGGCCGCCGCCACGTCCCGCAGTTCCGCCCCGCCCATGGAACAGCCGTATCTCGACCCCATGCTCGCGGGCCACCGCAGCCAACGAACCCTGTGCCCGGTACAAGGCCCAGTTGCTCGTCACGTATCCGGCGTCCTTCCCCGAGTCGCTGTAGCCGAGCATAATCTCCTGCAGGTTGCCGTTCCTCTCTAGTGAAGATCGGTAGAACGGATCATCAAGTAGACCGCGCAGTATCCCGGGCGCCCGGTCGAGGTCGGCGATGGTCTCGAAGAGCGGTGACACACGCAGTCGGTTGGTAGTGCATCGGCCCTCGCCGTCCACTTCTAGCAAACCCGCATGACGCGCCAGCAACTGCACAGAGAGAACATCGCTGGCGTTGTGGGCCATGCTCAATACGAAGTTCTCGATGGGCGGCTCCGAAAACTCCTCCGCCGCCTGCCTGATGCGCTCGAAGGTCGCGAGAACCTGCAGCGTCTCGTCCGTCAGGTTGTTCGAGGGGGTGAGATCCAGGTTCGGGTCGGCGAGCAAATCGCGCAACAGTTCCGCGCGTTCAGCCTCGTCGATCGAGAGGAGATCGTCCCCGCCGGATTCCCTGATAAGTTCGGCCACGGCCCCGAAGACGCGGGAACTTTCCTGTCGCACGTCCAGCTTCGCCAGATGGAACCCGAATACCTCCACCTGCCTGATGCAATCCCGCAACGTGCCGTCGGCGATCCTGCGCCCCCCGTAACGGACGAGGCTCCGGTGCAGCAAGAGCAGATCCTCCTCGAACTCCGAAGCTCCGCCATAAGCCGCGCGCGACTCCGGTTCCTTGATCGTGCAACGCAACCGTTCCGCCATCAGCAAGAGTTTGCGTCGGTAAACCTCGTTCCGCAGTACCTCTTCGTAGCGGCCCGCGATCTCGGACAGGAGCTTCTCGTCCTTCGCCACAGAGCTATGGAGTTCTTCCGAGGCTGGCACCAGTTTGGTGGACTGGCTCATGCGCTCGGTCAGGGCGAGCATAGAATCCAGATGCCGCTGCAAGATCAACTCGCGGTGTAGCTCCAGCGCGGCGCCCATCGTCTCCGGCTTCACGAATGGATTGCCGTCCTGGTCGCCGCCAACCCAGGAACCGAATTCCAGCACCCGTCCCAGACGCGGTGGGTCATCCGGAAAGTTTCGGGCCAGCTCCTCTTCGAACTCTCTATATACGTCCAGGGTTGCCGAGATCAACGGGTTCTCGAAGAACAGAAGGGTCCGCCGGATCTCCTCTTCGACCTCGGGGCGGCGGACGCGAAGCTCGTCGGTCTGCCAGAGAAGCGTGATCTCCTCGTACAGCCGCTCCTCCAGCCGCCGTCTCTCCCGCCACGAAAGCGCCCGCGAATCCAGCGACTCCAGTATCTCTGCGACCTCGACGTGCTTCTGCCGGACGCTGCGCCTCATGGCTTCCGTCGGGTGCGCGGTGAGCACGAGGCTCAGGTTCATGCGCCCAAGCGCCCGCCGCATCGCGTCCTCGGAGCCTTCTTCCTTCAGCCGACGTAGCGCGCTCCCCAGCGAGGCCCGCTGCGGGGGATTGTCCAGGGATGATTCATACTGCCGCCGCCGGCGAACGCGATGGTAGCGCTCCGCGATGTTCACGAGCTGGAAGTACACCGAGAACGCCCGCACGATGTCGGAGATCTCCGACACGTCCATGCACTCGATCTTCTGCCTCAGCCGCTGGTCGAGTTCCTCATCGTATTCGAAGCGCAGCCGCTTGCAGAGTAGCCGCACATCCTCCTCTGCATCGAAGAAGCTCTCGCCCTCCTGCTCTATAAGGATCTGGCCGAGCACGCGGCCGAGGAGGTTGATGTCCCTGCGCAGGGGTTCGTCCTTGGGCTCGAAATCCACCCCTGGGGGTAGGTCCGCGTAGCCTGTTCCCGGCGCGCGCGTTTTTTGGTCAGCGTTTCCCATCCCGCCTAGAGTAACATTAGCCCAGGGACATCTACGGTAGTCTGAAAAATCTTTGTACAGATGTCGAGAAGGAGCCTGTAGCGCATGAGGATCTCTCAGCGAAGCATCGACGAGGTAAGGAACACGGCGAACATAGTCGAGGCCGCCTCGGAGTTCACGGCGCTCCGGCGTCAGGGCGCAAGGTTCTCGGGGCTGTGCCCATACCCTGACCACTCCGAGAAGACCCCTTCCTTCAGCGTGGACGCAGAAAAGAATCTCTACCACTGTTTCGGATGTAAGAAAGGCGGCGACGCCATAAAGCTCGTCATGGACCTCAAATCCTTTTCTTTCTCTGAGGCGATCTCCCACCTCGCGGAACGCTCAGGCGTGGAACTCGAATTCGAAGGCTCACCGGAAGACGCCAGGGCTGCCAGGGAACACAACCAGCGCCGACGCCAGATCCACAAAGCCCTCGCAGCCGCCACCGTCTACTACCACAAATACCTTCTGAGATCAGACTCCACAGAAGCTAGCCAGGCCCGCGATTACCTGAAAAACCGGGGATTAGAGAAATCTACTATAGAAGAATTCCGCATTGGCTACGCTCCGCCGCGCGGAAATTCGGGGTTTGCTGGGGCTGCGCGGAGGTTGGATCTCAACCGCCGATCCCTCGAAGGGGCGGGGTTGCTTTCGGCCAGAGGAGGTGAACGGTTCGCCGGGAGGATCACCTTCCCCATCTCCGACAGGCGCGGCAGGATCGTGGGTTTCGGCGCCCGCGCGATGGGCGACGATCATCCCAAGTACCTCAACTCTCCAGAGACAGAAATCTTCGCGAAGCGGGATCTCCTATATGGCTTTCCGCAGGTGACTGAGGCCATCCGTAAGCAGAGATCCGCGCTCGTGGTCGAGGGATACACGGACGTGTTAATGCTCTATCAATCTGGAATAAAGAATGCGGTTGCCACCCTCGGAACGGCGACCACGCCAGCCCACTTGAAGATCCTGAGCGGATACGCGGACAGGATATTCGTACTTTTCGACCCGGATGCAGCAGGGGAGAAAGCCATCGAACGAGCCGCTGCGGCGGCCACGGAATTGAAGCTGGACTTGCGTGTGCTGCGTTTGCCGCAGGACCCCGCTGACTGGCTCCTGGAACACTCCTCTGACGAGTTTGGAGGACTGCTTTCGGATGCTGTAGCGGCATTCGAGTACGTTTTCCGCCGCAAAACCGGGCGCGCCCGCGGCGCGGATGCCGCAGAGCGAGCCAGGATCGTGTCGGAGATTCGAGACCTTATCAGTGAGATCGAAGACCCGGTTTTCTATAGGGACGCCGTCCGGCTGGCGAGCGAAGCCCTCGGCGTGAACCCGGAGACGCTGCAGGTACGCAGGTCTTTCAACGCACCGAGATCAGCGCGCAATTCGACACCTGTAGAGCCCCTCCAGCAAGCGGGCCGCGACTTGCTGGCGCTGATACTAACCCGACCAGACCTCGCCGAAGAGCTTCTGAAATCTGGGCTAGAGACACATTCGCTGCCCGAGCCCCTCGTGTTGCGCGCTGAAAATTTTGCGGACGAGGAGCAGGGCCGGATCTTCTCCCTATTAATAGAGCACGCTGGCACGGATCTCGACTCCCTGATCGCCGACGAGAGAACCCGCCCTTTGATGGACCAGATCGGCGCCCTGTCATCCATGGGGGAGAAGCTCTATCCTTCTGATACCGCCATCAGGGAAACCTGGATCAGGGTCGGCATACTCAGCCGCGAGCGCGACAAGCGGCAAGCCTCTGACTACGACGAGAAGGATCGCATCCAGTCCCAGATGTCACTACTCAAAGACGCACTGCGCGCCGTTGTCGCCGAATCTTGAAGCCAGCCCGCATCGAACGTATAATCCATTAGAAGCTTTCCCCTGTAGCTCAATTGGCAGAGCATCTGACTGTTAATCAGAGGGTTGCTGGTTCGAGTCCAGCCGGGGGAGCTGGCCCGGTGCGAAGCGCGATCCGGCGCCCAGGGCCCATAGCTCAGTTGGTTAGAGCATCCGACTCATAATCGGACGGTCCCAGGTTCGAGTCCTGGTGGGCCCACCCCCTCCCTGAACTTCTCACTTTTGCCCCAAAGCAGATCCCCGCAATAGACCCACTACTCCTATTTCACGAACACCCAACATGTTGGGTGTTGACGCCCACCCCCGCCACATCTTCCGTGCCAGTCGCACTGCGCTTACCCAACCACGATTGTCCTTTTGCCCACCTCAGCCAAGACTCTGCAGGGTCCCTATACCCTGGGTAGTAGGGTATAGATGGCGCAAAGAGGGCAATCGCGCCTGTTTGGTGCGTCAGGGAGCAGTCGAATTGCGGATTTTCGCCATGTATGCAAGAATTTCTGCGGTCGTGGGTCAAAGTGGAACGTAGTGGGAGGAAGCGACCCTGGCTCTATTAGGCGAGTACGAGCACACCCTGGACGAGAAAGGGCGTCTGACTCTCCCCTCCCGTCTGAGGTCCTACTTTGAGGGTGGGATCGTGATCACGAAGGGCGTGGATCGGTGTCTATTTGCTTTTCCGCCGGATGAGTGGGCGGCTTTCAAAGCTAACGTCAAGGCGAACGCTGACCTCTCCGCCAAGGGGCGGCAACTCTCGCGGATGTTCTTCTCGATGGCTTTCGAGGCGACGCTCGACCGTCAGGGGCGGGTTTTGATCCCGACGAAGCTGGCGCGGTACGCGGGGCTTGGTAAGGAAGTGACCCTCGCGGGGGTCGATGACAGGCTGGAGATCTGGAGCACTGACGAGTGGGACCGTTACGTGGAAGGTGCGGACGAGATGTTCGCCGAGATAGTGGAAGAGTTTGCCGGCCGGGAGTTCGGCGGGTGATGACCGCCGCCCACCTGCCCGTGATGCTGAATGAGGCTGTGGCAGCCCTTGTCCCGGCCGAGGCGAACGTGATCGTGGACGCCACGTTCGGGGGTGGGGGACACACCCGGCGGATACTCGAAGAACTCGGACCCGAGGGAAAGCTCGTTGGCATCGACCGTGACCCAGACGCCGCCAGGCGTGCGGCTGACATTCAGGACCAGCGATTTGCCTTCAGGCCAGGCGCATATGACGGGGTGCTTTGGGAGATGGTCGAGGACGGGGAGCGGGTGGATGCGATCCTCTTCGATCTTGGGCTTTCGAGTTATCAGGTGGATGAGACGGATCGCGGTTTCAGCTACGTCCGGGAAGGACCGCTGGACATGCGGATGGACCCTGGCTCCGGGATCTCCGCCGCCGACTATCTGAATACCGTGGATGAGGCTGAACTGGCGCGGGTGCTCTCCGGGTATGGGGACGTATCCCGTGGCGAGGCCCGCAGGGTGGCGCGTGAGATCTCACGCCGCCGTCCGCTCTCGACGACGCTGGATCTCACGGACGCCGTGAGGGCGGCGCTTGGCTGGGTGGAACGGGGCGGCAACCCGGCAAAGCGCGTGTTCCAGGCCGTGCGCGTCCACGTCAACGACGAGGTGGGTAGCCTCAGGCGGGCGCTTGAGGCGGCGGAGAGGCTCCTCGCGCCTGGCGGGAGGCTTGTTGCGATCACGTTCCACTCAGGTGAGGATCGCGCGGTGAAGCGCTTTATCTCGGATCGAGAAGGACGTTGCGTCTGCCCGCCCGAGTTGCCTGTGTGCGTGTGCGGCGCGCGGCCCGTTTTTCGCCGGGGCTCGGTTATGCGCCCCTCTGAAAGGGAGATGGGGGAGAACCCAAGGAGCGCTTCGGCGCGGCTCAGGGTTGCAATTAGGACTTCCGAGCCAGCGGACGTTGGGCGGGATGAAGGCTGATGGCCGAGCCGCAGCGAGAACACAGGGTCCGGTCTCCCGGTCCCGGCCCCTCCGCGCGGTCTTCGAGGCGCGCGGCGCCTCGAAAGTCGCCGCGGCGGCGGCGAAGCGAGCAGAGTGGGTTCGTGCTGCTCGTGGTGGTGCCTGTGCTTTTGATGTTGGGGAGCGTCTATCTGCACACGGTATCCGCCGGGCTCGGTGACAGGGTAGCGGAGCTCGAAGGGCTCAATTCCAACACCGCGGCCGAGAGCGACAGGCTCGAAATTCGGGTTGCTGAACTTTCCAGGCCGGGCAGAATCCGGCCTCTAGCTCGCGAGGAGTTGAAGATGAGGGACCCGGATGGTTCGGATCTAAAAGTCTACGGCAACAACAGGGAGGATGACAGGCAAAGTGGGGGAGAGAAGAAAAGGGAGAACCCCCAATAGCTCGGCCAGGGATCGCTCGGCTCGCGGCTCACGCGGGAAGAGTACCCCTCGTAACCGATCCACGGCCCGCGATAGCCGGAGTAGCCCCGGTGGCCGCGCGCGCAAGAGTTCGGATGCCAGGGTCGTTCAGTTTCCCCAGTACCGGCGTGCCCGAAGGCGGAAAGCCGGGAGAGCCTCGTCGAGCGCGCAGCCGAAAGCCAGGGTTCGTGCGGTCGGTCGGAACAGGGTGCGGGTGGTGATCGCCGCGATCGCGCTCGTCGGACTTCTACTCGGCGCGAGGGCCGCGCACCTTAGCGTTTCTGATGGGCAGGGGGATCTCGCGCTCGCCGCCGAGACCGGGTCAGTGACCGCCGAAGAGGCCGCCAGGGGACGCGGCGACATACTGAGCAACGACGGGCGCAAACTGGCCACCACCCACGACACGGTGCGGGTCATCGCGACGCCGTATCAGATCGAGGACCCTTCGAAGGCAGCCAGCGCCCTCGCCAGGATCCTCGGCTCCGAGACGCATCAAACCGCGGATGAGATAGAAACCCTGCTGACGAAACGAGCTCCCAATGGCCAGCCTTCCGGGTACAGCGTCGTAGCCTCTGACGTGGACCCGCGCAAATCGGAGGAGATCTGGGATCTCGGCCTGGACGGAATCACAGTGGCTCCTGATGCGGTTCGCGTGTACCCGGACGGAACCCTGGCGAGCCAGGTGACAGGACACCTGAGTGACTACGGACAGGCGTTCGGCGGGATTGAGGCTCGCTACCACGACAGGTTGAAGAGTGGCAAAGACGCCACCCTGACCCTGGATATGGCTGTACAGGAAGAGTTGCAGAAGGCGCTGGCCGAGACGGTGGAGAAGAGCAAGGCCCAGAGCGCCGTCGGGGTGATGTTGAGGGTGGACGACGGAGCCGTCGTGGC
>JAABUR0100006006.1_pt1 | contig 15087 bp, 25 predicted proteins | sample 5560091 | NCBI WGS metagenome assembly JAABUR01 (sample SAMN10711879, study PRJNA513375) | rock metagenome | isolation source: Antarctica rocks | place: Antarctica: Victoria Land, University Valley sud
TTTTCAGAGGACACACCAGCCCGTAGCGGGTGCTGCCGGCTGAGCGCGCACCTCGGGGTCGAGTAGCGCCTGGCAGTGCGCCCGCACTTGCGCGTAGCTGACGACAGGGAACACGGTGAAGTGCGCGCCGATGTTCTCAAAGATGTCCTGCGGCAGCAGGGCCCTCAGGCCCTGCTGCGACCCGGCGCGCGCGGCTGGCGCTCACATCTTGCAATCTAGGCGCGACATCCGGATCCGCCGGCCTCGCCGAGCAGTTGCTGCCTGCGCCTTGCTCAGGGCGCAAGGCGACAGCGCCGTACGCCTGCCCTGCTGCGTCGGGTGCGCGCCTTCAGCGTGCGCGCCGCCGCCACCGCGTCGACGTCAGCGCCCGACACAAAGACCAGCACGGTCTTGCACTCGCTGGTTCGCAGGTCCCGCGCAATCGCCTCGTGCAGCTTCTGCCAGTCCTCAACGGTGGCTATCATCGCGCCGCAGCAGCGCGCCTCCCCGCCCGGCCCGCGCGCCCTCAGCCCCCTGGCTCATGCCCAGGCGGCGCAGGGCATGCCCTCGCGGCACCAGTGCCGGGACTCGGCACGCGATGGTGCTGCCGCGCTGGGCCTCAGCAGGCCGCCGACACGGGAGTCCTCATCCACGCTTGGCAGCAGCAAGCTACATGGCTGGTGAGCTGCCCCTGTGGTGCCCCCGCCGGGTTCGCCTGGCTACTGTAGCTCCTGCTGCGCAGTACACAGCGCCGTTGGGGTCTGCTGTACAGAGGCTGGCTGTCGCTGGCTGTCGCCGGTGCCCGCGCGCGCGCAGGACGAGGTCCAGCAGTGCAGCTCGCCCGCGCTTTCAACGCGCAGCTGCCCTCGCCTCGCAAACGGTCCCAATAGCAACAGTTCAAGCGGGCCCTCCACACCAAGACCTCGCTCCAGCCCTGCTGCACTGGCAGGGTAGCCTCGAGCGGCTGCGATGCAGGAAGCTTGAAACACGTTTTCAACGGCCAGGAGTTGCAGCCGTCAGTGCTCGAGAAAAGCGCTGTTTGCTCTGCTGAACGAGCCAGGTACTTCCCCACTTCCGCGCAGTGAGGTTGGTCGAGTTCAGTGCTACGTGCAGTGCGCTGCGGCAGCTCACAGCGCGCCAGCAAGAGTGCTTTTGCAGGTGCTGACGCCTGCAGCTGTGGCGGGGCCCCGCTGCGCAGGGGCGCTGATACACCTCGTGCGCTGAGCTTGCTGCGGCGATGGCCAAGGCCATAGACGCAGCGGAGGCCAAGCTGCGGGAGGTGAAGCCGGCAGCCAAGTCGGTATGGCAGAACGTCAAGCCCTTCTTCAACGGCGGCCTGTCGGGAATGCTGGCGACGTGCGTCATCCAGCCGATTGATATGGTGAAAGTGCGGCTGCAGCTCGGCGCGGTGGGCTCGCCGGTGCGCCGCCCACGCAGTGTCAGGCTCGCTCAGCCGCAGCTGCAAACCTAGTGCAGGCGGCCATAGGCGCCCGCGCCCCTTGCATGAAGAACGGGCCTCCCCTGTGCTGTGCGCTGTGGTCGCTGGTCGTGTGGACAAGCGGCGCCCCCGCCGCTGCCTGTGATTCAGTGATGTGTACGGGCTGGCCAGCGCGAGCGCTGAGGCGCGCTCGGGCGGGCAGATCACGGTGGCAAAGGACATCATCGCCAAGGAGGGCTTTGGCGGCATGTACAGGGGCCTGTCTGCCGGGCTCTTGCGGCAAGCCACCTACACGACCGCTCGGCTGGGCATCTTCAACAACATCTCCACCTACCTGAAGGAGGCCAACCACGGCAAGGTGACCCACCTGCGGACCTACCTTAACCCTTAACCTGCGGCGTGGCAGTGCAAGCAGCTGGTGTGGCAGTGCGTCCAGCCTGCGGCCCGGTCCATGCATGCAGGGCGCGCGGCGCGGCCGGGCTGGCGCGGCCGGGCTGGAGCGGCCTGCTTGTGCCGTGGCAGCCCCCGTGAGGGAGCTGCGGGCGCCGAGCAGCCCTGGGCTGGCAACTGCCAAACACCCCTGGAGCCGTGCGCAGCCGCTGTCGCTGAAGCACAGGGCGGCAGCGGAGGAGGGTGTCATGCACGTGTACTGGCCGCTTGGTGGGAAGGCAGGCTGCTGAGGCCGGGGCGCGCGCGCGCGCAGCCGCTGCCGCTGTGGCAGAAGGCGGGAGCGGGGCTGACGGCGGGCGGCCTGGGCGCGCTCGTGGGCTCCCCCGCCGACCTGACGCTCATCCGCATGCAGGCCGACGCGACCATGCCGGTGGCCTCGCGCCGCAACTACAAGAACGTCGGCGACGCCATGGCGCGTCACCTCGCGCTAGGGAGTCTCTGCCTGCAGAGCCTCATCCATTTGAGCGCTCTGTTTTGCGCTTTGTTTTGAGCAGCGGCGTCCGTTATGAAGACGTCGGCAACGCTGACTGCGGTTGGGAGTAACACGGCAGTGCAGCGCGCAGTCCGACTGTTCCAACCTGAAGTAGAGTGTGTTTTGCCAGTGCAACATACCAGCCAGGCAAGTCGCGGTGACGCGCCGCCCCTGTGCTGCTCGTGTGGCGCTGAGTGGGCAGCGGCACCGCTGCGCAGATCCGCATCGTGAAGGAGGAGGGCCCCGTGGGGCTGTTCCGCGGCGCGGGGCCCACGGTGGTGCGTGCCATGGCGCTCAACATGGGCATGCTGGCCTCCAACGACCAGGTGGGGATCTGCACGGATGGCCGATTGCCAGGCAGACATGCACAGCATTGTCGTCTTGTGCCTGTATGCAGGAGCGCGTGGTCGAGCTCGGGGTCTGGCCATGCTGCCGCTCCTGCAGCAAGGGTCGAGTGGCGAACAGCCTGTGGCGACACGGGCCTGGCCGTGCATCACGATGTGCTCCGCGTGTGCGCGATGATACGCCAGAGGGCGTATCACAGCCATGAGCTCTTCCTGTGCCCCTGCGCGTGGGCTGGGCCGTGCCCAGGGCTGGAGCCGTGCACAGGCCGGGGAGGCGCGTCAAGCCCTGGTTATGGTCTCTCTTAGGGTCTGCATGCAGGGTCTTAGCCAGGGTCTGCGCGCAGGCCAAGGAGATGCTGGAGGGCGCCGGCTTCGCCAAGGGCGGCCAGGCGGTCGTGCTGGGCGGCGCGACCATCGCGGGCTTCTTCGCCTCGGTCTGCTCGCTGCCGTTCGACTTTGTGAAGACGCGCATCCAGAAGATGGAGCCGGGGCCGGACGGCAAGTTCCCGTACAAAGGCCCGCTGGACTGCGCGGTCAAGACGCTCGCGCAGGAGGGCCCGCTCAAGTTCTACACCGGCTTCCCGACCTACTGCGTGCGGTGCGCGCCCCTTGCGCGAGCCTCACACAAGCCCCTTGTGCGCCGGGCGTGCCCGGGCCTGCCCTGGCGGGGGGCGCCGCGTTGCGCGGTGGCGGCGCCGCCAGCTCTGCGGTGGGCCAGCAGGAGCTCTGCAGTCGGCGCGCTTCAGGTTTTGTGCCGGGTTTGCTGGCTGGGTGCGGGTAGCAAGGAGCGGGGCCGATCATGAAGTGAAGCGGACTGGAGTTCTTATTTTGTGTAGTTGCGTTTTTCCGACTCCACACGCGCGAGGGGACAGCCGTGCTCTGGAGCAGTCCGCCTAGTCTGCGGCTGGCCCCTGTCGGAGCAGGTCTGGGGAGAACCTGACAGCGCGCCTGCGCGCCAGGATTGCGCCTCATGTCGCCATCACGCTGGTGATGCTGGAGACCATCAACACCTGGGAGAAGAACATGGGCTTGTGAGCAGCGCGTGCGTGCGCGGCCGAGGCTCTCGGACCGACGGAGCGGTGGTTCTGGCATAGGGCGGCGCCAGGGCGGCGCGCGCTTGTCCTGGCGCTTGGACGAGCCCGCGCCCATTGCCGAGCTGGCAGGCTGACCATGGCAGGCCGTTACGCACCTCTGTACTGAACGCGCCTGCTATCTTGCACTCTGCAGCGCAGGGGCTGACAGGGGGGAGCCGCATACTTGAGTCTGCTTCGAACAGCTTGCAGGTGCCTCGGGGTCAGGAGGCTGTAGATAAGGTCTAACTGCGAACATGCACTGCTCTCTAGTGGCACGTGGCAGTCTGGGAGACCCCGGTATTGCCAGCAGAATGGTGTGCTCTTGGTGTGCTATGCATGCATGCTGCCTTTGGTATACGGAGAGCTTGCATGCTGGGGCCCTGCATCTGTGGGGACTTGGGATTTCGGGGGCGGCGTGCTTGGTGTCATGCTGGCAAGGGGCCTTGCTGGCGAGCGTAGGCTTTAGGGGCTGTGTTAGGACGTTCAGCCAGTATTCTTTGCGCGTGTGCTGCAGCGCGCGCGCGCGTGCGCCCCGGCCTGTCCAGCGCAGGTTTGCTGCCAGGTGCAACGCGTGCACCCCGCTCGTGCGCATGGCTCAGGGTGTTGGGCGCACCAGTGATATAGTGCCATTCTGGAGTCTGTGGGTCTCGATTGTCCTGTTTACAGGCTGCAACGTATGCCCTCCAAAGTTGCCTATTTAGTGTCACGCGTTGGCAGCTGGACTGGCGCACTTAGTCAAAGAGAGCTGGCACCATGCCTGAAACAGCCCGCAGTCCCAGTGCAAGTGTCCAAACCAGGCACCAAAAACAGTTTTGATGACCGCATCCCGTCCCTGCGAAAGACAAAATCAAACAACAGCGCGGCCGATGTGCATGGCAAACAGCTCTCAGCAGCTCCACTGCAACCAGGGAGGCACATGGACTGCACATAGCCTGCGGCGCAGCAGTAGTGGCATACTTCAGCGGCAAAGGTGACAGGCAGGCAGACAACAGCACCCTAGGAACCAGCGTCAGAATCACACGCAGCCGCGTGTACGGCTGTGATTGTATATGGGGGCTTGGGTAGCACCGCTGGGGCTACGACGCAATGGTGAACCTCACCGTGAACCTCACAGGCAGCCCAGGCGTCAGATACATCGTCAAGTACATAATCAGCGAGCGCTTGATTGCGCTCGGCCGTGCCACCGTCCCCGACTCTCCTGCGTGCATATCTGATGCCCTGCCCCGGACAAGACAGCAGCGCTTCCCTGGCTCACATGCTAGCTTGCTCCCCGCCGTGGCAGCCTCTCTGTGAGCTGGACGGCTGCTCATACATAGCAAATCCACGCCCTGACCGACTCACCGGCCCCAAACCTCAGCTCTTTAGGTCAAAAGGTTTAACCGGTGCACCTCGCATGCATGCATGCGTGCGAGCCAGCAAGGCCTGCAGCATGCGCGGCAGCCGACACAATACAGCAGTAGGTTCCGCCCCGCGGCGCCTGCGCGCGGCGCCCGCAACGAGCAGCCGCTCCAGGCGCGCATGGGGCGGCGATCGTGCGCTCTCAGCGCGGCGAGGTGTCATGGCGGGCGCCTGGAGGGGCGTCGGCGCCGCTTCCGTGGGCCCGCGTCGCTTCACAGAGCTGGGACCTAGAGGGCCGCCAGCTCCATGCCGTTGGCCGCGTCCCTGCCGTCGGCCGGGCCGTGCCCCTGCTCTGACGCGCTCTTGCCTTCCCTGGCGCCGCCGCGCTCCGCCAGCAGCTCCTGCCCGCGCCGCGCATGCTGCGGTGAGACACCGTGTCACTGCAGACATGGTGCGGCTGTCATGCTTGCTTTCACTGTGCGCCGCCGCGCACCGCCGGCGGCGCCTGCCCGCGCGTACATATTCTTTTGCGAGCCAATTGGACTGGCCGTCATGCTCAGCGGTGCTGCGTTGGGGATGAGACTGCCCCGCCCAAGGTGTTCTTGCAAGTGTCCATGACCAGCAGCAGCAGCAGCAACGCCTCAACATACACGTCATTTGCTGGCAAGTCAGAGGTGCGCCATTGAGCCGTCCACCGTCTGCAAGGCTAACCGCAGTTCGCCGGGCATTGCTGCTCGTCACACCTCGGCCAGACCCTGGGGTGCACGCTGTTGCGTGAGGACTGCAGGCGCGCCTGGCACAGCCGCGGGGCACAATGCTGGCACCCGGGACACATCCCATCCGTACACAGCAATGCGCAGGGGCTTTTACGCGGGGCCCCGCGCCTGGCAGAGCAGCACGGCGTCGTTCATGCGCACGGTGATGAAGTCCTCGCCGATCAGGTCGTGCAGGCCCGCCGCGCGCATGAGCCGCACCACCTGCCGCGACGGGTTGGCGAAGACTGGCTGGATGCCGCGCTCCTTGTGGTCCTTGATCCAGTCCTGCGCGCGCGGGCGCGGGCCAGACTCAGAGCAAGGTGAGGGCCAGCAGACAAGATCGGCTGGCATAGAGCGCACGCATAGCTCGCGGCAGCCGCGCCCTCGCCAGCTGCCTCCTTCAGCCGTCATGTGGCGCAGGGCGCACACCCTGCCTCGCACGAACGAGCTTCAAGACAGAGCTGCTATGAACCACTGTTCACCCTCTGACGCATCATTGCAGAACACGTACCGGGCCCCCTCACATGGAAACAGAACGGCGCCCCTGCGCAATGCGCGCCGTTTCCGCCACGGGAGCCGCGTGACACCCAGGGGCTGGTTACATGAGCCAGCCCATGCGATCTCAGCACGCACGCCATCTGTAAATGCATGGGCGTGCAAAGTCATGCCCATGGTAAGGCTGAGATCAGATTCGACACGCTTAACCCGCTTAACCCGGCCTGCATGGCTTTGAGACATGACATAAAGCAGTGCAGCGGCACGCTCGAGCACTTCAGCATGAGCGCCCAAGCCTGAGCAGCGCGCGGCCGGAGCGGCCGGAGCGCGGCGCGCGCACCGACAGGAAGTGCACAGCGGACGCGTCGATGTCGGTGACCGGGCTCAGGTCGATCGCAATGAAGCGGATGGGCGCGCCGCGGCGCGCGGCAGACTCGAGCGCCCGCTGCTCGTACTTGTGCAGCGCGTCGCGCACCGGGTTGACGTTGGCAAAGTACAGCGGCGCATCGATGCGCAGCAGCAGCAGGCCGTCCACCTCGCTGGCCTCCGGGTACTGCTTCACGTTCCTGCGGGGCGCGCGGCGGGTCAAACCCTTAGGGTCGAGCATCAAGGGTAACTGTTGGGTGTGTACCTCGCTGGCCTCCGGGTCCTGCTTCAGGTTCCTGCGGGGCTGCGTGGCGGGTCAGACCCTAGGGCTAAGCGCCAGGGTCAGTGTCGGGCATCAACCTCGCTCGCCTCCAGGCACTACTTTTTTTCCTGCGGGGCCCATGCGGGTCACTCATCAGGCCAAAGCTTTGCACCACCCTTACTAGGATTACGGTAGGGCATCCGCCCCACCAGCCTCTGGGCACTGCTTCGCATCACAATGGCCCCGTTCCTCGGCAGAGACATCAGGCCGCGCGCCAGGCCAGGCTTGAACGCAGGCCTGCTGCGCTGCGCCACCCAAGAAGCAGATTACCCTTGCTCAGGAGGTGGCCGGACGCGTCGAGCGGGTGGCTTGAGTGCCACTGCTTCTCCTCCGCTGCGCATTTAAAGCTCATGCAAAGGATGGGTGTGACTGCGCCATGCCGTCGGCAGCCAGGCCTCTCATCAGAGTGAAGATAGGTGTCGTGTTGTCATAAGCAAGAATGCCCTAAGGCCGCCGCGCACCGGTACACGGTGGTGTCCGGCAGCCGGCCCAGCACCGCGGTGTGCGGGAAGGCGCTCTTCCACAGCGCGAGCGCGATGCTGAGGCCGATGGAGACGGCCAGCCCGATCTCCACGCCCGCAAACATGACCGACACCGCCGCCGCCAGGAACACGGCCAGGTCGAATTTGTTCACCTGCGTTTTTGAGCCGCGGGTGGCAGACGCCTGTAAAAAACGAGCTCATGTGAGCCCGCCATCCTGACACACCACGGCGAATGCGCATGCCAGGCTGTGTGCTTGCAGACACGCAGCACTCCGTGGTGGGGGATGCAGCAGGCAAAGGCCTCAGCATGGTGGCAGCAAGCAAGGAAACGCAAGCAAGGCGGCGCCTTCAGCTAGCTCCAGACCATGGCACGTTCAGCGCACGGCCCGTCACAAGGACGCAAGCAGGATGTCAAACGAACGGCGCTGCATGCACCGGCCTGGGTCACGTGCGGGGCGGGCGGCGGCGCACCCGCCACAGGAAGATCGCCTCGGAGTAGTTGAACAGGCCGGCGACCGCGGAGATGATGATGGCGGCCTGCGCGTTCTGGGGCATGTTCCGGAAGAGCGGGGTGAGGCACAGCAGCACCACCATCACGATGAGCCCTGCGCGCGCAGGGACGTGGCTGGGACCAGGCGAAGGGCGCAGACGATCACAACTGCTCTCCGCACCAGATGGTCTCCTTGCTGGTGTTAGCCATCGTAAAACCACACTCGATGCCGCTTTCAGCGCGGCGCGATAGCTGGTCGGGCAGCTCTGGGAAGCAGGGGGTCTGAGCGCGGGAACCTCTGCGTCTTGTTGGCTTATACTCCCACCACCACACTCGCCTTGCATGGCAAGCGCCAGCAAATGGCGAGCGTTGCCAACCCCTGCAGGGTTTCAAGTGCCCAACCCTAGCAGGCGCGCGCACCGGAGATGATGCCCGCCAGCTGCGTGCACGCGCCGACCGAGTCCATGACCGCCGAGCGCGAGAAGGAGCCGGTGGTGGTGTAGCAGTTGAACGCGGCGCCCATCAGGTTGGCGATGCCCAGGCCCTGCAGCTCCTGCGTGGGGCTGCGCCGCGCGCGCGCGCGCAGGCGTAAGTAAGTGGCGCCCATCAGGTTGGCGATGCCCTGGCCCTGCAGCTCCTGCATCGGGTTGCGCCGCGCCCGCAATCGCAGGCAGTGCGCGGCACTCCGGCGCCGGCACACGGGCTCGAGCCAGGCCTCTGATATGTCTAATACACAACCATTAGGGTTGGGTACCCTGCACCAACCCCTTGAGCCAGGCCTCCGACAACGTCTGCCCCACGTCAGGCTAGGGTGCACGGGGCAGGTAGGACTTAGCGCCGCACCCTGCGGATGCGCGGACACATTGCCAGGCGATGGGGACCAAGGCGGCCCTGGCATGCTGTGCAAGGGCTGATGAGGGTATGCGGCAGCCTCGGGAGCCCCGCTGGGGCCAGCGTACAACTAATGCACATATGCATGAGTGTGCGCCGCCGCGCTCGCGGCGCACTTGAGCTCGTAGTGGTTCTTGTACGCGAGCGCCTTGGCGATGGAGATGGACTCCAGCACGTCGATGAGGCAGATGACGATCGCGAGCAGCGCGATGCGCGAAAAGTTCTCCGGCATCGGGAACCACCAGGTCACCGTCTCCTTGGGCAGGCCCTGCGCACGGCGCCCGGGCGCGGCGGCGCCGTCAGCGGCTGCTAAGGGCAATCTGCAGCCAACATGAGGGGCCCTGCATGCGCATCTGAAGCTCAAGCGCAAGTGGAGCGCAGAGCTTGTTGTTTCAGCAAGCCCAGGGCCACCACACGCTCTTCTGCTGCAGTTACGGTAAACCCCATCCACCCCATACCCCCAGCAACCAACAGGCACCCAAAAACAATCCGAGTTGCATGAGCGCACGGCGGCAGAGACGGGCGGCCCACCTGCGGGATGGAGCCAACGATCTTGATGCGGTGCGGCGCGTTGTACAGCCGAAAGATGGACACGAGCGCGATGGACAGGATGGTGACCGTCAGCGGCCCGATTGCGCGGACCCAGCCGAAGCGCCTGCGCGCCGGCCCCGGTGCGTCATGCTGTGACTCATGTCAATGCAGATGGAGAGATGGACGCAGAGGCATGGTCAGCACGTTGTTGGTCTGTGGCCCGATCGCGCGAACCCAGCCGAAGCGCCTGCGCGGCCAGCAGCTGACCCCGACGCGTCATGCTGTGACTCCTTACAATGCAGACAGACAGATGCAAGCAGAGGCATGGTCCAGCGCGGTGGTGGTCTGCGGCCCGGTCGCGCTGACCCAGCCAAAGTGCTGCACAGCCAGTGCCGAGGCTGACTGGCGGCACCAGGCACAACCGGAGGTGCCGGCGGCAGTGCACACCCCTGTGTTGGCACCCAGCATGTGGGCATTGGACGGCCGTCTGCGCTTGACCCAGACCCCATTACATATAATGAGAACGTCTGCAAGCCGATAACTTATAGGGACTGCAAGAAGGACACTGCGCGGCAGCGCAGCAGCAGCATGACGGCTCACCCGCCCAAGTAGCGCCGGCTGGCGCGCCTGCCTCGCCTCACCGCGCACGTGCGGCGGCGCGGCGGCCCGGGGCGGGGCGGGCGGGGCCGGGGGGCGCACTTGGTGTGGCGCTTGCCGATGTCCTTCATGATGAGCAGGATGGCGACCCAGACGATGCCCATCAGGAATTCGCGCCAGCTGAAGTAGGGCCGCCAGGCGGGGCCCAGCAGGTCGTACAGCTGCAGGTGCACCGGGTCGTGGCGCGGGAACTGCATGGGCGGCAGCGGGTGCGCGGGCGTGGAGCGCGGGTTGGGCCGCGAGTCGTAGCCGAGGATCGATTTGCACTGCGCGCCGCCGCGCCGGGCTCAGCACGGCTGCCTTTGCCGGCAAAACGGCGGACGCTGTCACCGGGGCCCGGGACATAGCTGAGCTGCAGCAGCTTCCTGATCTCAAGTAAAAAGCTCGCTGCTTGCTGCTCAGTGGCCGGGCACGCAGGTGTCAGGCCCCAGCCTTAAGCGGCGGGTGCACTGGCAACGGCGCGCGGCACTAAGACCAAAAGGTCCCACACAGGGTATCAAGTAGGGTAGGGTACCACACAGGACGACTACAGCAGGCATCTGCACGGCGGCGCGCGCCTGGGACAGCCCAATGATGACCGACGCGCCGGTCATGAAGCCGGCGATGACCGAGTGCGACAGGAAATTGGTCACCCAGCCCAGCCGCAGGAAGCCCACCAGCGTGTACAGGCAGCCCGCCAGGAAGGCCACCTGCGCGCGTCAGCCACATCAGCGCTCGAGACCCTCACCCTGCTGACCGCAACCCTACCCCCTCGGCCACGCTGGGACGCCCTGCCATGGGGCGCCGCCTGCCGCGCGCGCGCGCTGCGCCAGCTTACAAGCGACTGCCCCAGGCTCAGGCGGGCAGCCAGGCAACGGGCAAACAGCAGTTGCCACGGGGCCGTTTGAATGTCCGCGCAATACTCGCGACACGCCGCATGCGCCCACCTTTGGCGCTATAGCCTATGCAAGGCAGCGGTGGCCGTGCCAAGCCTGTGCTCACTCCGCACGCCCGCCGGCACCCTCGCCTTCGCCTGTCATACCTGTCCTCCCACCTGTCTCGGCCTGTACCTCCATGCCTGCCCCGGCCCATGTCACAAACCCCGCCGGCCGGCTGCAGGCCAGGCAGCATGGCCCCGGCCGCAGCCGCGCGCCAGCGCGCGGCAGCGCAGGCGGCGCGCCTGGATGGCGGCGTGATTGATCTGGCGCTGGATCTCAGGATCGGCCGGCTCGTTCGGGTTGCCCTGGTCGGGCAGCCCGGTGACGCGCGGCAGTCCCTCGCCCAGCAGCAGCGAGGTCACCGCGACTGGCCCCACCGCCTGCGCGCGGCCGCGGCGCGCCCGCCTCAGCGGGCTGCAGCGCCGCAGTTATAAGTCTGTCTGTCACCCGACGGCACGCGCACACCAGCAGCGCCGCAGCCGCCGGCGGATCGCCCAATAGCATGCCGCATCAGCAGCAGACAGCAGCGCCGGAGCCTTCTATGTGGGAGACCCCAGTGCCTGAACGCGCTGCTCTCTGCAGCTTCGCCTAAACCGCAAATGTTCCCGCGTGCATTGCAGCATACGGGCTTATACTTTCCCCCGCAACCACCCCCTTGGACGTCTCACGCTGCACACATTGGGAGGCGTGCTGCGGCCGCACGCAAGACAGCAAGCCAGCATCACAGCAGGGGCACTCAAAATCGCTGCTCGCTCCACACCAGCATGGATACAGGCAACCGTGAGCGCAGGCGCAGCACGAAAGCGTAGCGTCGGGCCTTCGCGCGTGCAGGGCAAGGCGCAGGGCGCATGCAGGGCGGGGCGCGGGGCGCGCGCCAGGTGCCGCGAGCTGCCAAGCGCCGCGTAGCACAACACGGGCACAAATGCGCCATAAAGGCCAATCACGGACGGCAGGCCGGCCAGGCGCGCGTACGACATCGACTGCGGCACGACCAGCGCCGCGACCGACATGCCCGCCAGCACGTCCGCCTGCGCGCGCGCCCGCCACGCGCGCGCGCGTCAGCGCGCCACGCGCCGCAGGCGGGCGCGGCCGGAGCGGCGCAGCTGGTCCGCGCAGGCGCGGCGCAGCAGCACCTGCCACACGCCCTACCCTGCACCCAGGCACGCCGCCGCAGGGGGCAGCAGCTGTTGGGGTGAAGGCTGGCGATTGCAGGGGCTGTGGCCGCTCGGGTGCGACTGCTCAAAGCGCTCCGGCTTCACAATGCCAGGACCGCAGAGCAATCGGCCAGGCCTGGTGACGAGGCTGCAACATGAGCAGCTGAAGAGCAGACCGTCTGGCACCGTGTGGCAGGTGCGCAAGCCACCTCGCCTCAGGTTGCTGCAGAGCAGGCTCGGCAGGCAGGCTCAAGGCGACACCGCCTGCAGGCTCTGCGTGTGTATCAGCGCAGTGCACGGCTGCCCGCGACACGAGGCAGCGCGCTGTTTGAACGAGCTCTGCGTGGCAGGCCAGGTTGCCCAGCGAACGCAGACGCCCGAGCGCAAACAGGGGCAGGAGGGCCGCCGGGCGCGAGCGTGGCGGCTGGCGGGGTTCCGCACCAGCAGGTACTGCCGCAGCTTGTACGTGCGCACCCAGCGCATCATCGGCAGCACCACGCACAGCCAGTCCAGCCAGCTGTAGGACTGCCGCCGCGAGGCCAGCCTGCGGGCACTCCGCCCGGTCACGCCGGCTGCGAGGCTCAACCCTTGCCGAGGCGGGCCGCGGCCGCGGCGAGGCCATGGCTTATGTAAGCTGAGCCGCGGGCGGGCCCGCACCCGACCTTCTTCCGCTGCAGCCAGCCGCCGACCGTGGAGAAGGACAGGGAGTGCTCGTCGTCCTCGAAGCGCACCTGCGCGCGCCCGGGGAGGCAGGTGATGCACATGACATGCCATGAATCTGTGGCACAGCGCGCGCAGCGCGGGCGGGCGGCCGCACCTTGTACCGGCGCGTCATCTCGGACACCAGCGGCGCCTTGGGGCCAGACTTGGCGTCCTCGGCTGGCTCGCCCACGCCCATATCGCTGCCGGCAATCTCGCACGAGGGCCTGCGGTTCCGGGGCGAGAACTTGTTCATGGGCGGCTAGCGCACCATCGGCAAATAACACCTCGGCACGCAGCCACACGTGCTGGGCCATCTCCTGTCACCCGGCACGTGCCGGGGCTTGCAACTAGGGTGTTGGGAAGCAGAGCCGAGATGGAGCTGGCGAGGCCGATCCTGCGGCCCGGCGCCTCTGCTGCACCTGCTAATGAGCGGCTGGCCAGCACGGTGCCTGTGCCAACCGCGGCCGCTCCACCTCCTGGGCACTCACAGGCTGGGCGTGCGCTGCAGTGCCGGGCAGTCGGCCAACCTGGCCGGCGCAGGCGCTGAGCGCGCCAAGGCGGAGGCGCCTGCAGGTCGCCCGCTTGTGCTTGCCGTGAAGAGACTGTGCAACTTGCCTGCGTGGAGCCAGCCTGCATGAGCGCCGCGACCGGGGCGCAGGCGCGCGCTATGAGGCGCTGGACTTTCCGGTGGTCAGCGAGACGGTCGTGCACCAGCGCTACCTGACCTTGTTCAACCGGCGCATCCGCTTCCCCGCCACGGGCGCGCGGCCGGTGCGCTCACGCCGGCATGCGCCTTCTTGTCCAGCGGACCTTGCACCCAGCCTGGCAGGCGTGGCAACCGCCGCAGCGCAGGGCGTGCGCGGCGCAATCAAGTTATATACAAACACGCTCCGCGCGCGCGCCGGGCTGCTCGTGCACTGGCGGGCTGCTCTGCTGGCTGCACTGGCTCCTGCAAGCACGCTCGCCGCCACGCCAGGCGTCCGCGCGCCGCATGCAGCAGCGAAATGCCAGCTGCTGCATGCGCTCTGCGACGAGCGCTGCAAGGGCATGCGCTCTGCGACAAATGCTGCAAGGGCACTCGCTCTGCAGCGACTGCCGCAAGGCCATCAGCGCAAGGGCTGTTGCGCCCGCGCGCGCTCAGGAGGTGGAGCATGATTACGACATCGTCGGCCACCCGCAGGCCGACTTCCACTTCTGCGTAACCTTCCCGTTCCATCCGGCGCCGGGCGGCCGGCGCGGCGGCGAGGCGCGCCCTCGCGCGGCTCATGCAGAGCTGCGCATCGCGCTCTGATTGACTTTCGAGGGGGTTTGAGGGGGGCAGCAGCAGCTCTGCATGCACGCCACATGACGCTGGTGTGCGCGTAGATGCCAGGGCCCCAGACGGTGAGTGTTTGTTGCAGCGCACGGGCGCCTGCTGTGGCCGGCGCCACGGCCGCCGCGCCGGCAGCCCGGCGCCGGCGCAGCGTGGAGGCTCAAGCTCACTCCTGTGAACCGACCCTCCACTAGCCGCTTCAGCGCGCTAGTGGAGCCAACATATGCGTATGGGGCACCTCCGGCTCACCAGAACTGTGAGGCATCGAACGTGGGGGACCCGCAGGTGACGCTGCTGCGCATGGGGGGGGCCTTCGGGCGACGCTGCTGCGCGCGGGGAGGGCCGCAGGTGGCGCTGCAGCGCATGGGGAGCCCCCAGGTGACTGGGAGACCCCAGGTGACGCTGCGGCACGGGGGGCCCCGCAGGTGACGCTGCTGCGCGAGCACTGCCAGGGCCCCAACGCGATGATGTTCGTGCTGCCGACGGGCGGCTTCGACCCCCGGCGGCACGGCGACCGCGAGGCGTGTGCGCGCGCGGAGCTCTCGGAGGAGGCGCGCCTGGCCGGCGGCGCCTGGCAGCGCCTGCTGCCGCCGGGGCACGCGGGCCTGGCGGAGGTCAAGTGGAGCCCCAACCGCTTCACGCCCTTCCTCTGCACCGGCCCCGAGGCGCGCCCTCGCGCCCCCTCCTCCCTCGAGCGCTGAGCAGCTGCCCGTGGAGCGTGCGGGCCGGGCTGAGGCTAAGGGGAGCCCTAACTGCTCTACGCCCTGCCTCTGCATTGGCAGGGCCAGCCGGTGCAGCGCTAAGCATTCCGAACTGGATGGAGCCCCAGATGGGCTGTGCAGGTGTAGAAGAGGTCTGGGCATGTGCAGCACTCTTCAGCACTCAGACGCGACCTGAGGCGGACGGCGCGAGCGGGCGG
>JAABUR0100006009.1_pt1 | contig 15072 bp, 23 predicted proteins | sample 5560091 | NCBI WGS metagenome assembly JAABUR01 (sample SAMN10711879, study PRJNA513375) | rock metagenome | isolation source: Antarctica rocks | place: Antarctica: Victoria Land, University Valley sud
GCTTCCTTCTGGGCCTCGGCGCGCGACTCGGCCGTCGTGGGGGGGATGGGGAGGTGGAGCTCGAGGAGGGGCGCGGAGGAGGGCGGGGTGGAGGGCGTGATGGAGAGGGCGGCGGTGAGGGCTGTGGTGACGGGTTTGAGGTGCTTTGTTACTGTGTGTTAGCTAGGATCGCCGTTTTATTTTGACAGTAAAGGAAACAATTCCCCCGCTCTGGGAATGGGAATGGGAATGGAAAGAAAGGAGCCAGAGATAAATAAATAAATAAATAAAAACCCTACCTCACCCTCCCCAACCATAATAACCATCACCCTTCCCCGCTGCACCACCTGCGCCACCTCCCCCACCCGCACCACCTCCCCCCGGCCCCCGGGGCCGAGCTTCACGCGCACGTTCTCGATCTTCTCGGCGTCGAGCCCGCCCGCGCGGATCCTGCCCAGGTCGTGTTTGAGGCCGTCGAGGGTGCGCTTGATGTCGGCTTCGAAGACGGAGAAGTCGAGAGGGTCGCTTTTGGCGGTGTTGGGCGTGGCGGCGGCGGTAGTGCGTTTGGGGGCTTGTTTGCTGCTGCTGCTGTTGCTGTTGCTGGATTTTTTGGGGAGGGGGGGGGTGGTTGTGAAGGCGCGGCGGGGGTTAGGGGGGTGGGGAGAGCGGAGGACGGAGACGGTTTGGCATGTTGAGCAGGTCCATGGGGAGATTCTGTGGCGGGTCAATTGAGATGGAGCTCGTACGATGCCGCTAGCAAATGCGGATGGCAGCTTTGGAGGCATTGTTTATGCGTTTTTGACGTGTACAGCAGATGTGGATTGCGAAAAGAGCCTCCAGAAGCTTGCAGGGATCAAGTATGCTAGTGCCTAGGGCTACTCTTCTCGCTTGAGCTCCTGAAATGGACTGATGGGCGGGTTTCAAAAAGGGGCTTGTCTCAATTTATCACTGCCATAGAAGGCATGGCTCTATGTTCGCGTTCAATCTATTCGACCTAACACCGTCCTCGAACATGCGAATAAATTGTCTCAACAGACGATCCCAGGCTCACAAATGATACAAATAGCGCATGTAAGAACATACGAGTTCCGCCAACCTTGCCAATACGAACTTTTTGAGTACACTCTTAAACGACTCGCTGGGACAGGTCATAGAAATCGTTACCAAAGTCGGCTCGTCTAGATCAGGACGCTTTTAACGCGTGGACATAGCCTTGGTCACAAGTCGCTTCAACGCTAATTCCTTCTTCTTCAGGTCGTCTGAGGCGGAGTCCTCGACCTCCAACTGGGCCATGGCGTCGCTGAGAGCGGTCTCAATCTTCTCCTTCGTTCCACGCTTGAGCTTGAGCGACATGGTTGGATCTGAAACAATCTCCTCAACACGTGAGATGTAGGATTCCAATTGTTGCCTAGCTTCAAACTTCTTGCTGAAAGCGTCATCGCTGTTCTTAAATTTGGCCGCGTCTGTAGCAATTAGTATACTCCTATGGATTTACATGGTAGAACGCATACCTTCAATCATAGTCTCGATCTCCGTCGACGACAGCTTGCCAACGGAATTTGAGATGGTGATATTTGCACTCCGGCCAGAGGTCTTCTCGGTAGCAGTGACCTTAAGAATACCGTTGACGTCGACTTCGAAGACGACTTCAAGGACAGCGTCACCAGCCTTCATGGGGGGGATGGGTGCTAGAGTGAACTCTCCCAATGAAGTATTGTCTTCGCAGTTGACACGCTCGCCCTGGAAAACTGGAAATTGCACGGTCTGTTGGTTATCTGCAACAGTGGTAAACGTACGCTTCTTGATAGTAGGAACTGTTTGACCACGAGGGACAACGGGGGCGAATATATTGCCCTCCATGGCAACACCAAGAGATAAGGGAACGACGTCAAGAAGTAGAAGATCAGCAGTGTCAGCCGAGGTGGCTTTGCCAGAAAGGATCCCAGCTTGTACAGCAGCACCGTAGGCAACAGCCTCATCGGGGTTGATGCTCTTCTCGAGCTTCTTGCCATCGAAGAAGTCACTGAGAAGCTTCTGTATCCTAGGAATACGCGTAGAACCACCGACCAGGACGATTTCGTCAACCTTGCTCTTGTCCAAGGAAGCATCCTTCAGAACTTGTTGAACGGGGTCAATGGTGCCGTTAAAGGCCTTTGCATTGAGATCCTCGAAACGCGCACGGGTAATTTGAGCGTTGAAATCTTCACCATCGAAGAGAGAGTCAATTTCGACCGTAGTTTGTGTGCCATTGGAAAGTGTGCGCTTAGCGCGCTCGCAAGCTGTCCGTAGACGACGGAGTGCACGGGCATCTCCAGAGAGATCCTTCTTCGTCTTGCGCTGGAATTCTTTCTTGAAATGATCTAGCAGGTTGGTATCAAAGTCCTGACCGCCAAGATGGGTATCACCGGCCGTTGCCTTGACCGTGAAAACACCACCTTGAATGTGTAGAAGAGAAACATCGAAAGTACCTCCACCAAGATCGTAGATCAAGACGTTCCTCTCCTTCTCGGATTTCCCTGATCCGAGACCGTAGGCAATTGCCGCAGCCGTAGGTTCGTTGATGATGCGTAGAACTTGTAGATCTGCTATGGCTCCTGCGTCCTTGGTTGCTTGACGCTGGTTGTCGTTAAAGTATGCTGGTACTGTAATGACGGCTTTCTTGACTTTCTTTCCAAGCTTAACTTCTGCGACCTCTTTCATCTACAACGTAACTCAGTAACGCAGAGCCAAAGTCTTCATGGAATTTCCTACCTTCATCAAGACCATTGACGAAATCTCCTGTGGGGAGAATGTCTTGGTTTCCTTCAAATATTCCACCTGTACCATTGGGTTTCCGCCTTGGTCGACAACCTTGAATGGCCATGACTCGATATCTTTCTTAACCGTAGGGTCATCAAACCTTCGTCCAATGAGACGCCTGTTGATAGGTAAGTTTTGGCTCATATACGCCAGGCGATCTCGATTTCACGGGAAAGAACATACTTAATATCGAAAATAGTATTTACGGGATTCATAGCAGCCTGGTTCTTCGCGGCTTCGCCAATCAAACGTTCCTCATCGGTAAAGGAGACGAATGATGGTGTCGTGAAGCTCCCCTGCTCATTGGCAACTGAACAGTGAGGTATTAGTGGGTGGCTTCAACGGAGCAAACCGGCTTCGATTTGCGCTGGACGTACTGATTTCAACATTCGTTCCTTCATAATTGGCGACGCAGGAATATGTGGTACCTGGAGACGGGATCAGCTTGGGCTCATGGCGTTCAGAGCTGATTTGGTCATACCGAGATCGATCCCAATCGCCCCTTCGTATACTTCATCAGCCATGTTGACTTATTACTGAGTAAGGTGTTCAGTGAAAGAGAAGATATGAGTGACAGCGAGTGTCTTCTGGGCGAGGATTAGGCTAGGAAATTATTTTCTGCGAATTTCGTCTCGCTTAATGAGGCGCTAGTAGAGTTGAGCTACCAAGGGCAAATAATACGAGTACCATGATCAAGAGCTCAAGCATGGTATCCGTACTTCTCTCCAGTCTGAGATTTAGCTCGGAGGGATTTGTTTACACAGCGTTTCCAATAAGACTTCTCCGAAATGCCAAATCTTTTAGTACAGGGTCTCTACGCTAAGATACGTGAGTACGGTATTCATCGGAACCAAGCTTCCTGCAGATGCAACATATCCTTAGACGCCACGCTCGAGACCTCGACATGCCATGAAAACTCATGATAGTAATGCTACCCATTACAGCCATCCATTGCTGCATCTTCAGTCTTTCAAGACGTTCGCAAATACTGTGGTCTTCTCAATCTCAATTTCCTGCCCCGATCCTACCTTGGGGGCACCCCTTGGTGGACCGGCAACCACCTCTACCTCAATGCGATTCACCCCTGGGACAACTCGGGCTTCGTATAGTGGTCGCCTTTGATCGGTTTCCTCAAGCCTTTGCGGCATAGGGTTTAGTCTCACAGTGCCCACAGTAACAAAAATTCTGTGTGGCCGATGGGTAAGACTGGTTGCGATTGTTGGTGTGATCCTCAAAAAATAGTGTGTTTTTGGTAATGTAATGGTCACCGACTGCTGGGAAGTCGTTGGCGAGGGCGGAATATCCAAATGGAAGTGTTTTTCTAGCTTGAGGCCAGGATGAGTAGCAATGCTAAGATTTGTAATGAGAGCATCGCTAGCATCTAGAGAAGTTAGAATTGTTTTAAATGCCCATTGACGGCGCTTCTCACCTTTTCCTGGCTGCCTCCAGCGGGGATCGAAGGGCATAGCGTGAATATTCGAGTTATGGGTGTTCATCGTAGTTGCTTGGGGGTGTGGACTGCCACTCGGTAGGCGTGGCGTGACACTAGACGGCGGTGGCATTGTCGAAGCTGCAGCATTAGGGCTTTGTCTGGCTTCATCCAAATCTCTGTTCAGCTGCACTGCACTAAGGGCTGGTGATTTTCCGGTTCCTTCGCTCTTCACACCATTCATTGAGCTTGCTGGGTTCTCCGCGGAGCTACTTCTGGCCCTTTCTTGGGATAATCTGTGAAGTGTTGGAATAGGGGCGGCTCCTGAACCAGAATGCGAGCTTCCAAAGGGGTTGCGTGGACCAGGGTGAGGCGTTCCATTAGTGGTTACCGCGCCTTGACCGTTTGTGCCAGCTTTGACAAGGTCCTGCTGACGCTTAAGAGCATCGCTGTCGATTGCGACACCAGTAGAACCATTTGATTTCTGGCCAAATCGGAGAGTAATCTTAGGAGCAGGCTCCGGAGACTTGGCAGACAACCTGAGCTTTACCTTGGGTTGCGATGGTTCTACTACCACACGTTTCGCCTCCGCCAGACGTCGTTTGAAATATGCCTGACACTCGTATCAAATCGATTGACTCTGCGATCAGGGGAGTCTCATACCTCGAGCTTGCTCGCCCACTCTGATATTTCGCTCCCATCTTCATTGTACTCGCGAGCGTTGTTCCAAACATAGCTGACTTCGTCTTCGAATGCCTGCCAGCTCCTTAGAAGCGTTGCTCCAGTGGGCTTTTCCCTGCCCTTGATTCCCCGCACCGCCTTCTGTGCACTCTTTAGGCACACGGGATGTTTTATGATCCTATAATAATCCCTGAGCTCGCGAGAAGGGAGGTTTATGAACGGTCCAGAAAGAAGTTGATCACTGCTACCCGATCAGCATGTAACCATTGGTGGAAGCCGTGAGAACGAACTCCTCGTTCTTGAGATTGATCATCTCAGTCATGATTTTTTCTTGCGCTTGTTGAAACGTATTCCCCTCGAACCCTTCTCCCGCGCCTTCAGCATCCTGGACCTCAGGTGTCGAACTTGCTCTGCGAGTGCTCACGTTGGCGGATGTTGTCGGCGCACCTGTAGTTGGACGCTCTGTAGTCTCTGCGGCCTCTTCCGGGTCGGTCTCACCCTCGGCATCTATATCGTGGACCTCTTCCAGGTCCAAAATCTGGACTCGATCTTGCCATCCTACAGGTACTAGAGTTGCGAACGGGGTGTACGATGGATCGTCGTAGGCTGGGTTATTCTGGGTCATCCAGCTAACAACCAGTTTGCGGACCTTTTCGGCATCCGAGAACACCTCTGAAGATTTCTCATTGAACGACTTTGCGTTACTCACCATGCGCCTCAAATCGCACTCTAATATCGTCAGATTTGGGTATTCCCTGCGATTCAACTTTCCCTGTTGGTATCATACATCTGTTAGCGGGAAGCCTTGACCTACTGGCTACGAGTAGAACATGACGTCTGGTTTACCACTCGACAACTGCCTTCTAAGCCTTTTTGGCGCTTTGGGGAAGTGTGAAATAAATACAACTGACCTCGATCATGTCCAAGGCCATTGGGAGACCAACTTGCAGGTAGTATTCCGGTATGGCTCTCTGTCAAACGCGATCTAGTAAGGTATGATTCTTTGGACTATAGGAGCATTGAATGGTATACCTTATCAGGTAAGGTCAAGAAATGCGTCGCTATGAGTCGGGTGCTAAGGGAGAAAATCGTAAGTGGATGCCTTCATTTGTATATTTGAGTGAAGCGGTTGCTGCTGTACTTACCGCTTGTCGCGAGTCTCTTTGATCTGCTTCAAGAAGCCAAGACCTACCTCCGTAGTGGTCTCTGGGGTTTCCGAAACCTTCCCAGGGATATAGGTCAGTCATTGCGTTCGACTTTGAAAGCTTCTGGTCGGTATGAGGTATCTATAGTGGGGATAATGTAGTGTGGTAATGCAATTGAGGGCAAGGTGAAGTTCAGAGGTGCCAGAGCTTTCGGAGGCCGCTCCAACCTAGCGAAATGCAAAATGGATGCCCCTGACAGGAACTTCCTTAACCCCTCGACATCACCAACACACAAGCAATGCACGATTACCGAGCAACAACAAGTCATTCACGTACCGGTACCTTTCTCCTCTTTGCAGCAGGGGAATCACCATCTTCTCCTCCTGCAGTAGCGGTCAACCCCGAGGCCGCCTTTCGCTTTGAACTCATCCTGGAGGCGGTACGATCGCGCACCGGCTGCGCAACCCAGCGACTAGGTATACAAATGGTTAAGAGGTGGAGGCCAGCTTGCGCTCTTGCTATCGAGTCAACGAGTTTCACGCTTTTGATTGAGCTGGCCTTGACCTGGTTTGGGGTTTGGTCGAAAGAACCCAACCAACGCGAACGAAATCGTCCGCTATCGCAAAAGCTGCACGTAGAAGCGCGCAACCATCGGTATACTCAATTGACAGTAGAATACACGCAAAAGCCTCGCGAATTATGCGACTCTTGTAGATTTCTCAGCGAATAACAACGTCTCCGAGATTCAAAGATCACCGGAACTTGAAATACGCTATCCGGATATAGTTAGAGATCATTTGTGCACTAAGCCTTCAGCTAAAATTGACGAACCCTGACATGTAATGCATGCTGAAGTGGAAGCCACGGTCCGTTTGTTTACTCGTGATTCTCCATTCACAGATATCCGTCTTCTTGTGTTACTCAGCCTTTTCAACCTGTATTTGCAAAGTCCATGCTTTTGCTTCTATGTTCTGTGAGCTCTGATGTATTTGGCATCCTGAAAGAGGCTACATCATAGCCGGATCCGCCTGCAACCTTGCCCTCCACGAAGGACCTGCGACCCTACAACGATCAAACCTGTTACACCATACAGGGAACAGTTGTAGAAGAGCCCGGAAGCACTGCCCCTATCACAACTCAGCTCATCAGTCTTCTTGTACCACTCTAATCGAGCCCGTAAGGGTTTGCGCGGGTGATCGCGTGCTGAACCCCACGTCCTGTGTGGCCCACCGCAAGGAGAAAAGATTATTGCTCGGTTGGCATACACGATGGCTTCGTTAGACCACGACAGAAGAAACAAAGTGCCTCGTATGCTCACTGAGGCAGAGAGAGATCGCCTCGATGAGTTCATAGATTCCATCCACTACTCGTCGAGGTAAGCTCTGTGAGCCGTTGGCGGAATACCTCGAGTTGGCGTTGCTCTCGAATAAGCTTTCTGAAACTTGCTACAGGTACTCTGACGATGAATATGAATATCGACATGTGCAGCTTCCTAAGGAAATGTTGAAAAGGATACCGAAGGATTACTTCGACCCCTCAAGAGGTACGCTGAAGCTGTTGTGGGAGGAAGAATGGAGAGGACTTGGCATCACCCAGGTATATCTCCCAATCTCGAACGTTCCCATGATCGCGTTCAGTTGCTAAGTGTGGTTTTTCCAAAGAGTCTTGGGTGGGAGCATTACGAAGTTCACGAGCCAGAACCACATATTCTGTTGTTCAAGTAAGCCCACCTAAGCTACCAGAACAATTTACCTTACTGATTTTTGCATAGACGGCCAATCAACTACCAGCCCCCAGTAGCACACTAACGCTATCCTGACTCCTCCTGACCCTCGACACCGTTCCTCCGTCTATCAACATACGATAGTAAGCTTCGACAAGTGCCAAAAAAAACCGCCGAAGTGTACATAGTGTGCGCCTCCACTCGTTGCTTCCTGAGCTCCCGCCGAGAGTGCAATATGTTGCTCCATTGCTCTCTACTCTGTATCTAGCAATAGCAGAACCTACCATGGGTATGAGGAACACGAGTTCCGAGCCGAGAAAAACGGATTGGTTGCTGTACGCAAGGTTGCAGTACTTGCTCGATACGTCCATTCAGCCAAATCGTCCACTCTCATGTGAGGGATCCGTCGATCTCTTCATTGAAGCTCTTGATGACCGCTAGTTGGGCCGCCGTTCCAGGTACCAACGCGGGCCTACAAAGTTCCGTGGTCTTTAAGATGCCCCACCATGGATCACTCCTAGAACCCCTCCTGCCATGCCTTTTGTCTGCTTTCGTCCTTGTTCACCGTTTCTTGCTCAACGCCTCAACCACCCCTTTCTGGTCTTCTGAAACTACTTTTTTCACAATCCTATCAGCATCAACCAGATCCCCAACTCGCTCTACCTACAATGGCCCTCGCGCCCAAGTTTGCCGGCCAAGCATGGCCGAGATCTTCCCAAGCCGTCCACACTCTCGAACTTTGTAATCCATCTCGCCAACCCCCATTCACTTCATCTCTACTAACCTCGCCTTCTCCTCCGCAGATCTCGATTACGTTTGCCCCGTACTTCCTCCTAACCTCCTTCTCCCTTGCCTTTGTTCCGGGCCCAAGTTGTCGTTCCTCCTGACAAGCCCCCAGTTCTCCGCCAAAATGTTCCGCACCCTCTACACCTCCGTCCTCCCGTCCCTCGAATACCCAGTCCGCTTCATCTTTCGCCAACAAATCCAACCCTGGGTAATCCAAAGCTGAACCGAAGCAACGTCAACCCTCTAATATGGCGACTAGCACCCCAGCAGCACCCTCTGCCACGAAGCCGCCGCCGCCGTGCTCCGCCTCTCCCCATCCCACTTCTGGGCCTTCAGCGCCCAGCTCTTCGAACACCAGAAATCCTTCTTCGACGCCAGCGTCGTCACCGAGACTCGCAACGACACGTACAAGCGGCTGGCGAAACTCGCCGCAGGCGTCGGCGCGGACGAAGAGGAAGTTTATCGCCTGTTGGAAATTTCGGACAAGCCGGATGAAGACGGGGGATTGAATTCGGGGAATCGGGTTACGGATGACGTGAAGGTGATGGTGAAGGCGAATCGGCTGGTCGGGGTGCATGTGACGCCGACGGTGGTGTTTGACGGGGTGGTGGAGAGTGGGATCGAGAGCGGGTTTTCGGTGGCGGAGTGGGAGCGGTGGTTGGAGCGGCATGTTGCATAGAGTAGGCTTGAAACAGGACACGTCCTGGGTTCTTGATTGCAGGGGTTACGTAGGGATGATGGAGTGGATTGCGTGAGTATGTACTACACAGACTACAATCCGCTATAATAGACTATTACACCCCCCCCCCTTTCCGAGTTCCCCCGGACAGAAAAGACCCTCAACTCATCTTCCCAAGCCCATGCTTCATAATCCCCGACTCCATCAACCTTGGCCAATCATGCACCATCAACCCCGTCTCCACCGACAACCGGACCTCCTCGGCGCACCTCGTCACCATTTCCTTGTCATACGCCGACACCGCTTCTGGCAGCTCTGCCTGTCCGCTCTGGACCTCGGAGATGGCGGCGACGATGTGGTGCGCGTCGACGATGCTGTGGTTGAGGCCTTGGCCGCGGTCTGTCGGGGTGTTAGTGGGGTTGGTCTGTCGCTTTGGGATTTGGGTATTTTGTGAGCAATTTGGGGTGGGGGGGGGGGGGCTTACGGGGAGGCATAGGGTGCCCGGCGTCTCCGGCCAGGGTCATGCGGCCGCTGTGGTTGTCCCAGGGGGTGGGGACCCAGTAGGAGTGATTGTCGCGCCACGTATTCGTGCCCTCTGGGACCCACAGGTTGGCGGAGCGGAACGGCTCCGCGAGTTTGAGGGCTGCCTTTTGGATTGCGGCTAGGCGGCTTGCGCTGTCGGTGCCGTAGTCTTCTGGGGGCCCGACCTGGGAGGTGCCGAGTTGGAAGGTCCAGGTTTCGGGGCGGAGGGGGTCGGGGACTTCTTGGGCTGGTCGGGGTGTTGTGAGTTTGCGAGTGGGTGAGGGGTGAGGCGAGGTAAGGGGGACTTACTCGCGATGGTGTGGAGCATTCCATCTGGATGGTAACCAATTGCGAAGGTAGGGCTGGCGCTGCGAACGTGCTTTGCTTTTTCGGCATCATTGTAATGGACAATAGTACTGTTGAATACCAGACCTAATGGGGTGTTTTTGGATTTCTCCACTCCCAGCAAGAGTTCCCGAACTTTCGATCCTGGACCATCGGCGCCTATGACGATATCACCGGAATAGGACGAACCATCAGCAAAGTGTGCTGTGACGGCCGCACCGCTTGTGTTGTAGGTTACAGTGGTGAGTATTTTGCCAAACATGACGGGAAGATCGCTACTGCATAAGGCTCGTAGCTTTCTCCTGGAGATACGCAGCATGCCTGGCGCGCAGACCTCTTTCAACCGTTCACCCGTTTTGCTGTTGTAGAGGTAGATGGTCTCGTCCTCGCCATTTTGGTGGGAAGTATCACACTTCGCTTCATTCATGCGGGCAGAAAGGTCCCCAGGGAGCAGTCTCTTTAGAAGCGGGAGCGCCCAATGCAATGATATAGTCCAATCGCGGGTGCGACCAGCGCTTCTTGCCAGTTCTGCATCGAAGATGGTGAATCGTATGCCGGCCTTGGATAACGATTAGCCCTTGATGATCTCGGGCGCTTAAGGAATGTACTAGGCTTCTCAAGTACTTGTTTGAGTCCTTGAGCTATCGATGCGCCTGTGATACCTGCGCCTATGATGAGAACATGGAGGTCTTGTTGGTCAACGGAGCCCATATTGTCTGCTGAGTAGACTTATGCAAATTCGATTTCGTCTTTCTGTCGATTCCGGGAGTTCGATTGCATCTGGAAACGGCGAAGTGTCCTTGGTCTTATATGTTCCAATCATTGTAAACAGCCTCTCGGCCTGTCAGGTAAAGCGAGCGCCGAGACTAGACACGAAGTGTTTCTTCGCTCGTTAACCGCAAGCTTCGGTAGTCTGATTAATGCCAACTCATGAACCAGCCGCATGTCTTCTAGTTGGTCTTCATTGCAAGTGACCAAGAGAATAAGCAAATCAACCTTGCCCCCCCTCCAAGGTACACCCAGGATGTATGATATTGGCGCGCACACGACGGGGAAACCTCCCTTACCTGTATTACTATAGATATTCTTTTTACCTGTCCTTTGACCTCCGTTGAAGCTGGCACTCGTCGATGTTGTGGTAGGTAAGCCCCGCAGTTTGGCGTTTTCAGTATGCAGGCACGGCAGCTTCTTAGACGAAAGTAAAAGGTAAGGTACCTAAGCGTGATAAGGTACTTTAGCTTCATATCTCAGCACGTCCGGGCAATCACATGACTCCGGGCATTATCTTGGAACCCCGCCCTTCACACTTTGAACCACTAGCCATCAAAGGAAAGGTTAGTTCGAGCTGTCAGAAATCGAGCAGAGGTTGAAGTATCAGGCTACCCTAGCCGTTGATCCTGTTAGTTCCGACGCTAATTGGTAGCTGTTTTCTTCGGATCGTAGTGAAGTTATCACGAGAGTCTGCATCAATCTTCTCTCAGAACTCAGACATATTTTCTACAGAGCAGAACAGCACAATCTACACTACGAAGTTCTTACAACATTTTAGAGAGGTCAGTGATCATATTAATCGTTCTGTCTATCTTTCACTTCGCTCAAATCAAGTTTCCAAATTCTATCACAACTCAAGTGATATTTCTAGTCAACTTAACGGCATAGACTATCTTGTAGCTTCACAGCAAAGTTTTACACCTTTAAAAGATTGATCTGTGACTTTGAATTCATTTGTTCACACTGATTATAATGCGAATGATTCAAAACAGATTACAATCTTCTTGCGAAACTAGTCTGAGTTTCTAGCTTGTTCAACCACAGTAAATCAGATACACACATGATTCAACAACAAGAGACGTTGACTTGTTGTTGAACAATACACTCTCTCACTTGAAATTCAAGATATACAGAACAGCTCTATTTTACAGTTTGCTTATCTGACAACGTCTTGAATGAAGAAAAGCTCCCAGGCCAGATGCACTTCGACCTTTTTCTCTTCCTCTTGCTTCACTCTCCGCGCTGGACTTTTTTTGAAGTTGCTGGAAGAACCTCATACCCCTCATAGCCATAGCGAGAGCAAGCAAAAGTCATACATCGTCGCAGTCCCGTCATAAATCCAAACGCCCATCAGCTGCTCCTTGAACCAGGTTCTCCGTTATTTAGACACATCATCGACGCATAGTTCTATAACAATGCAACCGCCATCGCGGCGGCGGCCAATACACCAATATTCATTGTAGCCTTTGGCATCGCCGGACCGGATGAAGCCTTGGACGATGCAGCGCTAGCGCTCGATGCCGTGGCCGCAGTCACTTGGCTTCCCGAGGCAGTGGAGCTCCCGGTTGTACTCATACCTGTAGAGACTGTAGGCGTGCCGGTGGTGCTAGTTGCGGAAGCGGCCGCGGAAGCCGACGAAGAGGACGGGGTGCCGCTTCCCAGAAGCTTCAAGCCCGCGGTGACCGTCACGGGCGTCAACCCGAATATATCGCCGGTTTCAAGGGAGGATTGGGTGTATGTGCTCGACCCTCCGAACACAAAATCGCCGAATGAGACGCATACAGCTCGGGTTGTGCCTTCTTTAGTGCACGTGACTGTCAAGCCGCTGTACGCGCCGGTGCCCTTGGCCATGACCCAGGAGACCGTCTTTGGGCCCTCGACGAAAGGGAACGGGGTCGTAGGGAGAACACAGACACTAGATGGCAGGGTCGGTACACATTTCATCTCGTAGGTGGTGGCAGTGGCATCCTTGTGTGCTTGTCAGTGGAAGTTTTCGGGACGGGCATTTTTTGGAAGACGTACGGAGCCGACCACGGATGCGTAGAGAGGCTCGAGCCCCACGCCGGGATTGACCAGGTTGATGGTTGAGGAATCCGCGCTGACGAAGGACGAGAAGATGGCCAAAAAGCAAAACAGGTAGGCGTCGAGAGGAGCCATGATGTCTTGGGATTTTAGTCGCAGGCTCGGCCGAGCAAGGTTGCTATGGAACGCTCAGAGATGGACTGCAACCGATCGATAGTGACGCCCAAACAAAGATTATTATGGCTCCAAATTCACAGCAAAACGGGGAAGGGCAGGTAAAGCACGGATGATCAAGAACATTGTCCTGCCCATATACTTGTAAACAACCAATTAGCTTTGCATGCAACGCGCAGGCGAATCACTATCTGAAAATCCAACAATTGACAGATGGTAAAATCTCCAGAGCTCAGCGCTTATCAGACATACTTGAATGGCCAAGTGCCAACTGTGCCTGAGCTATGAGCGCTGAGGGAGCTATAATAACGGGATATATCCGTAGCCCCCACTAAGCTCGTCCCTCGCTTAGGAGGGACGAGCTTACGGTATGTAGGTAGGTACCTTAGTGGGGGCTACGGATATCATCAGGGCACAGCCCGTGACTTGGATTCGCCTCTTTTTACCAAACGGAACGGGATCGGCACAGATTTCATTTCGGGACACCACATGCCCACATACTACTGTACTCCGTCACCTTTTGTTGCCTGCTTGGTAACTACCCGCTATTGTAGTATACAACGAGCGTTTACAGTAAGCTTACACTTACAACAAGTATACAATGAAGTTATAGACCCTTCACAGCGGGTAAGTTGCCAAAGTCGCCAAGTCTTCCGGCAAGTTTGTAAGAATTCTCGTAGGTAGTTGGAAGGCTTGTAGCGGCAAGTTGCAAGCTTTCGCAACGAGTAAATTGGCAAAGCCTACATACATACTAGGAGGGTTCCGTGTCCAGGAATGCTACGAAGTAGGTAGTTCTTCTACCTCTAGCGACAATGGAGCGCTTGGGGATAAGAAACCGGTACCTACGTTTGTGGAATCGATTTTGGGAGCAGTGGAATGCTGTCCTCACTACCGCGCGGCTATGTACTCGTAACCAGTAGTTATATAAATGGGCAACTCCATGACCATGATTCTCGCGAGACGGATTTGGAACGGCATCTCGGGTACTCCTTACAAGACATGTGGCATATGCCCGAAGCGCCTGTTGTATATTGGAGATAGGTAAAGCCACGCCGGGTTGTAAACTTCTCATCCCCAGATTAGGACAGCTCTCCTCTCTATGATTATACTGCTCCTTTGATGCTCCCTGAGTGCTCCCTATGGTATTCAAGACGTTTACTCTCACTGATACTGTCAAGAATGGAGACATCGTTCTGCTGCTACAGTAATTCTTACGAAGAAGATCATTTCTGTCATGTCTGCTTTACAGACGCAATGAAGCAAAAATATACGACAGGCTTGACATTAGAAGAGATTAAAAAATTTAATGTAGCGACAGAGCTGAGCGAATAAGAACACATTCTACTTTGAGTGATCGCTGTGGTTGTACATTATTATGCTTCATTCTGTTCTAATCTCGTGTCGTTTGACAATCTGCACTCTTTCTTGTCTTCATACTCGTAGTGAACTTCAAATATAGAATAATTAATAATATACTCTACAATACTACTGAATAGAAAAACTCATGTTTCAATTCGATGACTAAAATATCAAAATAATCTCTAGAAGATATAGTTTATTTTCTAAGATTGATCATAAAAATTGATGTATGATAATATTAGGGGAGTAAGTAATTACCTCTGCGCAGATTGGCTTCGTTGCAACAAGTCTCGTGTGGGAAGTGGCGAAGTTTAAGCAGCAGAGCTTTAACAAAAAACGAGGGCAGCTGAAGCCGATACTGGCGGAGCCATATCAGGCTCCCGATGCTTCCCCATGCTCCCTCAGTGCTCCCCCATGCTCCCTTGGTGCTCCCTCTAAAGCAGCCCCGCTCCCTTTCCCGAACGAAAACGGCAATCATCAATCCTAAGTTTGGGGTGTATATAATGGGTATATATATATATCTGGGATTCGGTAGAGAAGCCGTTTTGATTTCAAGGCTGTTTAGCCAAAGGTCTTGATGCTGTGCTGGCACGGAAAGTAGCATGGAAAGTAGATGAAACCTATCGAAGATTGGCAAGAACACAGCTTCCTGTCTCAT
>JAABUR0100006010.1_pt1 | contig 15072 bp, 17 predicted proteins | sample 5560091 | NCBI WGS metagenome assembly JAABUR01 (sample SAMN10711879, study PRJNA513375) | rock metagenome | isolation source: Antarctica rocks | place: Antarctica: Victoria Land, University Valley sud
TGTTACGTCAGGAGCAAACCCACAAGCGTGGCATCAAGACCAAGCAGAAGCGGGCGGGCTGGGATAACGGCTATTTGACCAAGCTACTCACAAATTAAGATGCGCTCGCCCTGTATCGTGCCTTCATTCATTCTTCACTTCAGAAAGGCACGGAGCCTTATATCCCACATGGCTAAAGCCAGGGGTCTTACGGCTCTCGGAGATAAACATAGAAAGCGCTCCGCTGCTCTAGCACTGGCAACTGCTGGATTTGCCGCAGGGTTTCCACCGGACGTTGGGCGATCGGCGTCGCCAACAATTGTTTGTAAAACGCCGTCTGGGGGACGGCAAGGCACCGGTGGATCGCTTCTAATGCTTGAACGCGGTCATTGAATGGATGCTGGCGGTCAGCCTCCAGGAGATCAGCTTCAGCGACGACGACGAGGAGGCGGGAAAGGATCTCCGGGCGTAACAGGCGTTGCAACTGTTCGACAACACCTTCTTCCCATCCACGATAGAGGCGATAGTCGGACCCATTATACCCGGCAGAATGAGCGTGAAGGCTCTCGTGGATCAGCGTTGACCAGCGGACATTCTGACGGACGAGCGACGCCTGTATCTGGATGTCACAGGAGAAACGCTTTTTGCCTTTGAATTCCAACGTCTCGACGATTTCGACCATGCCGCTCCAGCGCGTCGGGAGGCCCGTGAGCGTGCTGATGAGCGGCATGATCTGTTCGAGTTCGGCGTGTACCTGCGCCTCTGCATCGCTTCCCTGCATTTGTTCCCTCTAGGCTAGATCTTCGGCACGACCAGGCCGTAGTTGCCGTCGCGGCGGCGGTAGACCACCTGGGTCATCTGGGTGTCCATGTCTAGGTAGACGTACCAGTCGTGGTCGGTCAGTTCCAGCATCTGCACGGCGTCGTCAATACCCATCGGCTTCATGGTGACGGCCTTGGTGCGGACGATGCGCGGGCTGTCGTCCACGTCGTCCTCAGACTCGGCGGGCAGGATGCCGTCCATACCAGAGCCGTTGGTGACGGCGACGTTGGTGCGCAGGCTCTGCTGGTGGTTACGCAGGTGGGTGTGCTTGGCCTTGAACTTCCTCAGCCGCGCTTCCAGCTTGTCCACGACGCGGTCGAGCGAGGCGTACATGTCATTCGTGCGCTCTTCGCCGCGCAGCATCAGGCCGTCGCCCTGGAGGGTGACCTCGACCCGGTGCTGCGCGCCCTCGACGCTCTCGACCACGATGACTTCGCGGATGTTTTGGAAGTAGGTTTCCAGCTTCTGGAGGCGCTGCTGCGCGTGTTCGCGCAGGCCCTCCGTGACCTGAAGATGCTTGCCTTTGACGGTGACGGCGATGGCCATAGCCTTTTCCCCTTTCCTCGGTGAATCGTCTAGGGACCGATGATGGCGGCGACGGCGTGGGCGGCGATGCCCGCGCCGCGCCCCAGCGATCCAAGCCCCTCGTTCGTAGTCGCTTTTATACCCACACGCGCGGGTTGGATATGCAGGGCTTCGGCGATGAGCGCGCGCATCTGCGGGACGTGGGGAGCGATCTTCGGAGCCTCGGCGATCAGGGTGAGGTCCACGTTGCCGACAGCATAACCGGCGGCCCGGAGGCGCTCCCAAACGCGGCGCAGAAGGTGGAGGCTGGAAATGTCCTTGTAGGCCGGATCGGTGTTCGGGAAGAGGTTCCCGATGTCCGGCAGGCCCGCCGCGCCGAGCAGGGCGTCGCAAAGCGCGTGGAGGAGAACGTCGGCGTCGGAGTGGCCGTCCAGGCCGCGCGGGCTGGGGATTTCGACCCCGCCGAGCACGAGGCGGCGGCCAACGACGAGGGGATGGATGTCGTAGCCGAAGCCGATGCGCGTTTGGCCCATAGGTTCCTTCTGGCGGGAGCGCAGGACCGCCTCGGCCAGCCGCAGGTCGTCGGGGCGGGTCACTTTGAAGTTGTCGGGAGCGCCAACGGCCAGATGGACCGGCTCGTCGCCGAACTTCTCCACCAGCGAGGCCTCGTCGGTGCCCGTCCAGCCCGCGTCGCGGGCGGCGATATGGGCTTCGAACAGAGTCGCCAGGCGGAACGCCTGCGGCGTCTGGACCGCCCACAGCCCTTCACGGTCTACGGTACGCTGGACCGTCTGCCGCTCATCCACGGCTTTCAGCGTGTCGGCGACCGGCAGGGCGGCGACGGCGTTCCCGAACTCACGCGCGCCGTCCAAACAGCGCGTGATGATGTCCGGCGTGACCAGCGGGCGCGCGCCGTCATGGACGAGCACGAGGTCGTCGGGGGCGCCGCCCAGGGTGAACAGGCCAAAAGAGACCGACGCCTGGCGGGTCTCGCCGCCGGGGATGATCGAAAGCAGCTTGTCCAGGCCGCCGAGCGCCTCGCGACAGCGGGCGACTTCGCCTGCCCCGGCGACCACGAGGATGCCGTCAACCGCGGCATGTGCGGCGAAGGCTTCGGCCGTCCAGCGCAGCAGCGGGCGTCCCGCGAGGGGCGCGAAGACTTTGTTGCCCCCTGTCTTATTGCCGCCTGGCCCGGCCTCAGTGTTGAATCTTGCGGCGCGGCCCGCTGCGGGGATAAGCGCGTAGGTTGCGGTCAAATCCCTCTTCTTCCTCGTCCTCGTCGCGTATCCGGGCGAAGATCATCTTGCCGGCCACGGTCTGGAGGACGCTGCTGGTGATGACGGTTAGGGTCTCGCCGATGCGGCGGCGTCCGCCCTCCACGACGATCATGGTGCCGTCATCGAGGTAGGCAACGCCCTGGTCCGGCTCCTTGCCGTCCTTGATGATGGTGACCTGCATCTCCTCGCCGGGGAGCACGACGGGCTTGACGGCGTTCGCCAGCTCGTTGATGTTCAAGACGGGCACGCCCTGAAGCTCGGCGACTTTGTTGAGATTGTAATCGTTGGTGACGATCTTGCCGCCCAGCTTCTTCGCCAGCTTGACCAGCTTGGCGTCCACCTCGTCGCGGTCGTTCGGGTCGGTGCTGTCGTAGGTGCGGATCATCATCTTCTGCTCGGTCCGCATGGCGTTCAGGATGTCCAGCCCGCGCCGGCCCCGCGCGCGCTTGAGGCTGTCCGCCGAGTCGGCGATGTGCTGCAACTCGTCGAGCACGAAGCCGGGGACGTAGATCGGGCCTTCGATGAAGCCGGTGCGGCAGATGTCGGCGACGCGCCCGTCGATGATGACGTTGGTGTCCAGTATTTTGCACTGATCGGGCGGCGTTTCCTGGGCGTCGGAGGGCATGGGGGAAGCGCCGGGCAGGAAGAAGCGCATGTCGTCCTTCATGCTCCAGGTCGAAACGACGCCGAGGTAGACCAGAACGATGCCGATCACGATGGTCAGCCAAATGCCCCAAATGCCCCGAATCGGGAAGCAGTAGCTCAACATCAGGGTCAGCAGCAGGCCGACGAGGACGCCCGCAAAGGCGGCGACTTTCTCGTTGGGCCTCATCTCCTTGAGCCGGTCGCCGGCCTGAACCAGCTTGGCGAAGGCGGGCGTGGACAGCAGGCGCGCGACCAGGATGCCCAGCAGGGTGAACGCACAAAAGGCGGTCGCGCGCTGGCTGCTGTTGCTGAGGATGTCGCGGGAGGCGCTGGCAAAGCTGTTGGTGCTGCTCGGGCTGTTGACCGAGGCGACGATCAGCAGGCCGGCCTGGTAGCCGAGGATGGCCCCAAAAATCAGCAGGGCGGAAACAAAAAGGAGGCGCCAGACTTTCAGCCCGCCGTTATTTTCAGGTGCCACAAGCGTGTGTCTCCCTCTCCCAGCAGAGGTCATCGGCGGCGCGAATCATCAAGTGGTTCGTTTTCGCATTCTTCGAGGCTGCGCTTGGTAATCGTCTCACCCCTGGCCGCCACGCGAGACCCGGATGCGGGTCTCGGCGTGGGCGACGGAGCGGAGCGCTTCCGTCTGCCGGTCCGAGCCGGCCTCCGCCTCGGCCAGCATCTGCCGGGCGGCGGCAAGGTCTGATTCCGCGCGCGTCCGATCAATCTCGTCGGCGCGCTCGGCGTAGTCCGCCAGGATCGTCGTCCGCCCGCCCCCCGGCGCGACTTCCATGAAGCCGCCGGAGATGACGATGTGGGCTGTGGTCCGGCCGTCGGCCAGCGTCGCGAGGACTTCGCCGGGCGCGAGCTCCGTCATCAGGGGCGCGTGGTTGGCGAGGATGCCGAGCTGCCCTTCGGAGCCGGGCGCGATGGTCTGCGTTACCGGCTCACTGAGCATGACTCGCTCCGGCGTCACGACATCAAGAGTATACGTTGCTGCCATAATGTTTTGTCTCAAAAACCCCCCAATGTTGGGGGAGTCGGAAAGGAGGCGACGGGCATCTCCTATTCCCCCAGCATTGGGGGCTGGGGGTCGCTTTTTACGCCCCCATCGCCTTGGCCTTCTCGACCGCCTGCTCGATCGGGCCGCAGTTGAGGAAAGACTGCTCCGGCAGATCGTCATGCTCGCCGTTCAGGATGGACTTGAACGAGCGGACCGTGTCTTCGCGCCGCACGTACTGGCCCGGCAGGCCGGTGAATTGCTCGGCGACGGAGAACGGCTGGCCCAGGAAGTTGCGGATCTTGCGGGCGCGGGCAACCGTCAGCTTGTCCTCGTCGGAAAGCTCGTCAATGCCCAGGATCGCGATGATGTCCTGCAACTCTTTGTAGCGCTGGAGGATCTGCTGGACGCCGCGCGCGACATCGTAGTGCTCCTGGCCGACGATGTTGGGGTCCAGGATGCGCGAGGTCGAGACGAGCGGGTCAACGGCGGGGAAGATGCCGATGGCGGCCAGGCTGCGCTCCAGATAGGTCGTAGCATCCAGGAAGGCGAAGGTCGTGGCGGGAGCCGGGTCGGTCGGGTCGTCGGCGGGGACGTAGACGGCCTGGACCGACGTGACCGAGCCTTTTTTGGTGCTGGTGATGCGCTCCTGCAAGGCGCCCATCTCCGAAGCCAGCGTGGGCTGGTAGCCGACCGCGCTGGGCATCCGTCCGAGGAGCGCGGACACTTCCGAACCGGCCTGGACGAACCGGAAAATGTTGTCAATGAACAGCAGGACGTCCTGCCCCTGCTCGTCGCGGAAGTATTCGGCCATCGTCAGGCCGGACAGGGCGACGCGGAGGCGCGCGCCGGGCGGCTCGTTCATCTGGCCGAACACCATGGCCGTCTTGTCAATGACGTGGGCGGTCTGGCCTTCGGCGTCCTTGAACTCGGTTTCGGACATTTCCAGCCACAGGTCGTTGCCCTCGCGGGTGCGCTCGCCGACGCCCGCGAACACGGACACGCCGCCGAACTCGACGGCGATGTTGCGGATCAGTTCCTGAATGGTGACGGTCTTGCCGACGCCCGCGCCGCCGAAGAGGCCGATCTTGCCGCCTTTCGGGTAGGGACAGAGCAGATCAATGACCTTGATGCCGGTTTCGAGAATTTCGATGGTGGCCGCCTGGTCTTCCAGGGACGGGGCGGGGCGGTGGATGGGGTAGCGCTGGCCGCCGGCGGCGAGTTCCGCGCCCTCGTCAATGGTCCTGCCGAGCAGGTTGAAGACGCGGCCCAGCGTCTGGGGGCCGACCGGGACGGTGATCGGGGAGCCGGTGTCGTTGACGTCCATGCCGCGCGTCAGGCCGTCCGTGGAGGACATGGCGATGCACCGGACGACATCATTGCCGAGGTGCTGGGCCACTTCAACGGTGAGGCTGATGTCTCGCCCCGCGTCCGCGATGGTCAGCGCGTTCAGAATGTTCGGCAGCTCGCCCGCCGCGAACTCCGCGTCCACGACCGGCCCCTGCACCTGTACGATTTTACCGACAGCCATAGTCTGTATCCATTCTCCTTTGAGAAGGCATTATCCTTCTCTTATTAACCTTCTGTTAATCGTGAAAAAGTTCGCAATGATTAACTGAGTATAGCCGAAAATGGGGAAGCGAGTCAAGCAAAACGGGCGAACGCGGGCGTTCGCCACGGGTTGAAACCCGAGGCTGCCTAGTTCCCCGTGTCCAGGGGACACAAGAGGGTCGGTACTCCCTTCTCGGTGCGGCTTCTTCTGTTCTTCCGTCCCCTGGACGGTGGGCACTTCTCAGCCTCGGGTTTCAACCCGTGGCAACCGCTGCGTAACATCCGTTGCGTAACATCCGTTACTGAATAGTCTTACTAACGGCCAGCAAGAACAGGCATCTTAGCAGGCTCTAAAACCGCAGTCAACGCCTCCTGCCACTGCACGCGCTGCTCCGGCGACAGGCGCATGACACCGGCTAAGAAAACCGGCGACTGATGGGCGTTCTGCCAGAACAGCAAACGTTCCGAGCCGGACTCAGCGACATAAAGAGCGTGATGTGCCTCAGCCAGCGAAAGCAGCCAGGCGACAGGAAGCCCCTGAAGCTCTCCGGCAACACCTCCAGCAAGCACATCTCGGCTGCGGAGACCTTCACGGAGGCGGGTTGCAATGATGGAGAAGTCATCGGCACCCAAATAAATGCGTTCGCGCTCAATGAGGAAGCATTTTGCCCACCCGTCCGCGTTCGTCTCAATGACAAGCGAGTTGCTCTCAGCAGGCAAAGATAGTGTGTCTACCACGGCGGCATTCTCATTTCATCATTCTCATAAAACTGGACAATGGACTGAAATCTTGTCCAGTGCGCGTGGAGGTAACGCAACTCGTACCCTGTGGTGCTGATCGCGTAGCGGCCAGTTCCGTTGAGAACGCCTGCGAGGTCCAGCACGTTGGTGAGGTCGAACAAAACGACCCTTTCCAAAGACAAGGCAGCCTCTAAGGTCGCAACAGTGAACTCTTCCCAGCGTATATTGGTTGGCTTGCGTAGATCAGTAAGCGTCTCGCCGTTCATTCGGACTGCGAACCTGCGTAACGCCCGATCTGCGGACGGTCCGTAAATCAGCGGCTTTATTTCAGCGCCTCCGCCCCTCCGACGATCTCGGCGATCTCCCTTGTGATGCTGGCCTGGCGGGCGCGGTTGAGGGAAAGAGTGAGATTGGAGATCATCTTGCCGGCGTTGTCGGTGGCGCTGGACATGGAGGTCATGCGCGCACCGTGCTCGGAGGCGATGCTGTCCACGACGGCCTGATAGACCTGCGTGTCCACATAGCGGGGGAGCAGGGTGCCGAGAAGTTGTTCCGGCTCCGGCTCGAAGATGTAGTCCACAGCCGCGCCGGGGGCGGCCCCCTCTTCGGCCTGCGGGGGCTGGATCGGCAGGATGGTCACGGTCTGGGGCCGCTGAGTCATGGCCGAAATGAACTGGGTGTAGATCAGGTAAAGCGCGTCCACCTGCCCGTCGGCGAACAGCTCGCGTCCCGCCCGCGAGATCGCCTGCGCCTCGCCGAAGCTGATCCCCGTGGCGGGCACAGGGTTCTCGGCGACCACGTCGTAGCCGCGCCGCCGGAAGAACGTCGCGCCTTTTTTGCCCACGCAGACGATCTTAGCGCGCGACGGACCGAACGGGCGGACGAGGTCATTCGCGCGGCGGATCACGCTGGAGTTGTAGGCCCCGCACAGGCCCCGGTCGCCCGTCACCAGGATCACGCCGATGTTCTGGGGTTCGCCCTCGGCCCGCCGCAGCAGCGGGTGCCGGACGCTGCCCCCCCCGCCGGCGCTCAGGCTCTGCATGACGTCGCGCATCTTCTCGGCGTAGGGTCGGGCCGCGCCGACGGCTTCCTGCGCCCGGCGCAGGCGGGCGGCGGCGACCATCTTCATCGCCTTGGTGATCTGCTGGATGTTCTTGGCGACACGGATGCGGCCGCGGATTTGACGTGGAGTTGCCATCGTGGGTCCTTAAAAGCGAGTGGTGACAAGGGAAAGATTGCCCGTCTATGATACCGTATCGCCGTCCGGTTGTCAACGCCGGCCCTTTAGCGTTCAGGGCAATTGCCTATAGCCGTCAAGGCAGGCACGGGGGACAGAGGGCAGGCACGGGGGCCTGCCCCTACGGATCACGAGGCGCGTAGGGGCAACCCCCCGTGGTTGCCCTCCTCCCTCCCCGTGGTTGCCCTTTATAGGCGATTGCCCTGCTTTAGCGTTCCGCCAGCAGCCTAGAGATGAGCGCGGTCAATTCTCGGCCTTCGTTCAGAGAGTAGCCCACCTGGCTCCAGCGCACGATGCCTTTTTTGTCAATCAGATACTGAGACGGCAGAACGTCCGCATGATAAGCCGCCTGAGCGCGGGCGTTGGCGGCGAGTCCCACGGTGACGGGATAAGTGACGTGCATGGCGGCGACGAACGGCTTGACCTGGGCTATCGTGTCGGCCTGATCCATGCTCATGCCGACCACGCTGAAGCCGCGCATGTGGAACTTCCGGTGCAGGGCGCGCAAGGTCGGCGTCGCCATGCGGCAGGGGCCGCACCAGGTCGCCCAGTAGTCCAGCAGGACAACCTTCCCCCGCATCGCGGCGAGGGAAAACGGCTTGCCCGCCAGCGTCCGGGTGGAAAACGCCGGAGCGCGCGTCCCGGCGGGCAGCGGCGGTGGGGGCGCGGCCATCAGCTCTTGCGCGGCGGCAGGCAAGGACGGGGTCAGGGCCAGGGCGACCAGGGAAACAGCGAGGCGGATCGGGTGCATGAGGGTCCTCCAGAACAAAGGGGTTGACAACGTACCCCCAAACAGGATACCATCACGGCGGCGCTTTCAGTTCCGCCGGGAGGCACTCGCAGACATGACACTTGAAATGCAGGCCATGCTGGCGGCAGACAGGTTCGCCGTGGTGGGCGCGTCGCGCGACCCGGACAAGTACGGTTTCCTTGTCTACCGCGCGCTCAAATCGGCGGGCAAGACGGCGTTTCCCGTCAACCCGAAGGCCGAGGCCGTGGACGGAGACCGCTGCTCCCCCAGCCTGTCGGACCTGCCGCAGACGCCCGAAGTCGCCGTCATGGTGGTCCCGCCCGTCGTGGCCGAGGCCGCCGTGGCGGAGTGTACGCGGCTCGGCATCCGGCAGGTCTGGATGCAGCCGGGCGCCGAGTCGGCAGCGGCGCTTGCCGCCTGTCACAAGAACGGCATCGCGGTGGTCGCCGGCGGCCCCTGCATCATGGCGCTGCTGCGGACGGCGCCTTATCAGAAGCCGTGAGGCTCCGGCGGAAGCGGCGCTTGACTTCTAAGGACAAGAGAGGGTTATGGAAAAGAAAAGCCAGTATCACTGCGTGGACGGCCGCAGTTACGAGATCGCGATGGCCTGGGACGAGAATTTCAAGGACAAAGACCACATCTTCAAGACCACGTTCCAGGCCGTAGACAAGGCCACAGGCCGCGCTTACGCCCTGCCGCGCGAGATCGCGACCTATCAGATTGGGGACCCTGACGAGAACCTGGGCGAACGAATCAAGTGGTACTACGAAGGCAGCCGCGAGCTGCTGATCTCGGACTACCTGACCACGGCCTACCGCCGCGCCTGCGATTACATCGAACGAGGCCGATAAACTGGATGAGCAGATCTATCGACAGACGCTCTTTTCTGCTGGCGGCTGCCGCCGTTCCTGTGGCCCTGGCACACGCCGCTCAGGGCGCGCACGAGCATGAGACCGCCTCGGCGACAAGGCAATTTGCACAGCTCGAACGGGCGCTGGGCGGGAGAATCGGCGTGTTTACCTTCAACACCGCCGATCATTCCCAGTTGCGCTACCGCGCGGACGAACGTTTTCCTGTTTGCAGCACGTTTAAGGTGCTCCTGGCTGCCGGCATCTTAGAGCGAAGCACACGGACTGCCGGGTTAATGCAGCGGCGCATCCATTACACTCCACATGATCTTGTATCCTATTCCCCGATCTCCGAAAAGCACGTCGGGGAAGGGATGACGGTCGCCGATCTTTGTGCCGCCGCCATCCAATACAGCGACAATACTGCCGCCAATTTGCTGATGAAGCTGCTCGGAGGCCCTGCCTCCGTGACGGCCTTTGCGCGCTCCATCGGTGATCACTATTTTCGTCTTGATCGCTGGGAGACCGACCTCAACACCTGTATTCCCGGCGATTTCCACGACACTTCGACACCCGAAGCAATGGGGCGAAGCTTGGAGCGACTGGCTATCGGAGAAGCCCTCGGTCCCCATCAGCGCGGGCAGATGCAGGAGTGGCTGCGAGGCAGCACGACCGGCGGAACGCGCATTCGCGCTGGTGTTCCGGCGGACTGGCAAGTCGGCGACAAGACGGGAACCGGCGATTATGGCACCGCGAACGACCTTGCTGTGCTTTGGCCGCCGCATCATGCACCAATCATCGTCGCGGTCTATACGACCCAGCCGGGAAAAAAGGCAAAAGCGCGGAATGAAATCATCGCCGAAGCGGCTCGTGTAATCGTTCGGTGGAACAGTTAAGCCGCAGACGAGTTAACGGGCATCGGGATAGGCTTCCAGGGTCAATGTTTGGTCAGAAGCCCGGCCCATCGCGACCAGGGTGTAGGTGCGGCCGGCCTGAAGCCGGAGGGTGACGGGACCGATCAGAGCATCCGGCGTGTCGGCGGGGACGATTTTCAAGTCATAGCTGCCACCGTCCAGCGTCAGGCCGGGACTGCGCTTGCCATAGGCGACGGCCTTCAGCCCGACGATGTTGTTGACGACCAGGTCCACCGGCTCCAGCCCTGGGGCGGCGTTGACCAGCCGCACCGTCGTTTTGCCCGGCTCGCCCCGTCCCGGCGGATCATCCTCCCACACCTCCATGTCGGCGGAACGTCCCCCCCGCATCTGCCCCAATGCCAGCACCGTGTAGTCGTATCCCTTCTCGAACGAGAGGGACCGGGCCAGCAGCGTCGCGCCGAAGGAGGCCGAGTCCATGCGAATAGGGTACGAGCCGGACGCGATTCCCCGATAGCCGGTGTTGCTCCGAAACTCAGCCCGCTTCCACACGCGCTGCCCGTCCACTGAGACGTTCAGCCCGCCCGCATCCGGCACGGCGTTAATAAGGCGCACGCGCGCTTCTCCCCCTTCGCTGCGCGGGTTGAGGCGGCAGCCGGAGACGAACAGGGCGCTCAATACGCCGACGAACAGCAGGACGGATAGGCCGAACGGTTTTCTGACGATCATAGAACCGTCTGTTTCGCCTTCCGCCTGCGGTTTTCCTCCTCACGGCTGCTTTGACGGGTGCGATGCGGAACCTGGATGCGAGGAAAGTCGAAGCTGAATGATCGTCGCCACCGGATCAGCCGGGACGCCGCGCAGGTCCAGCCGCACAGTATCGCCTGTCTGAGTGAACGGGACGGAACGGCCATCGTTCAGAACCCGCGCCGAGGCGACATCAGTTTTGGGGATGTTCACTATGAGCGTCTTGGCGGCGGGCAACCCCGTCTTCCCGCGCGGGTTGGAGAGCAGGTATAGGTAGAGGGAGCCATCGGCGCGGCTTCGGACGGCATAGCCCCACGGTCCGGCCGGCGTCGGAACGGGAACCGTATCCACGAGCGCGGGAGCCTTGCTGGGCAGGCCGGGCGGACTCATCCAGGCCGCCGCCTTCCCGAACAGAGCGGCGCTCCCCACGACGCGGCCTTCCGGCTCCCAGGGCAGGTCGGCGATGCGGCCCTCGCCGATCAGCGACAGGCAGACCTTCATCCACTCCGCCCAATCCACCGCCCCGCCCTCGCCGACGTAGCGCCAGCTCTCCACGGGCAGTCGCGGCGCGGCGGGGAACAGGACGGGCCAGTGCCCCCAATAGCCGCCCCGTGTGCCCTCCATCTCCAAAAGGTCAATGTCGCCGCGCCCGTCCCGCGCCTGCGTGCCGTCGTTCATCAGGATGACCGCGTTGGGGTTGCACGCACGGATGTAGCTGTGCAGGGCGTCCCACTCCCGGTTGGCGGTCAGCCCCGTCCGCCAATCGTTCTTGGAGGCGCGGCGTATCTCGTCGAACCAGTACAGGTCGGGGTTCCAGCGGCGGACGATGTCCCGGATGAGCGCCATGCGCCACTCATTGGCCCCGTATCCTGCGGGGCGCGTGAGGTCCGTGTTGTAGAGCGAGACGTAGACCCCAAAGCGCAGGCCGCTCTTACGGGCCGCTTGGGAAAAGGGCGTGATGTAGTCCGGCAGTCGGGGGAAGCCAGGGGCAGGCCAGTCGGGGGCGGCGTCATGCACGGCGGAAACGTAGCAGCAGCGGAACCCAGCACTCTTCAGGACGGGCAGAACCGCCTCAGCCTTCAGCTCACCCCGGTCCGGGTTGACGTCGGCGACAAGGCGCGAGAGCGCAAAGGCGTCTGCGGGCACTTCGGTGACGGTCAGCGTCAAGGTACGCATTGCGCTCCGATGCGCGCGGTCGGTGACACGCACGACCAACGTCGTTTGTCCCGTCCGTTCCAGGTCGCCTTCGAGTACGCCGTCGGGTCGGAGCGTCAAGCCTGTAGGCAACGGCCCTGCGCCGACCGTCCAAGTGTAGGGCGGCGTTCCCCCCTGCGCCTGGAGACGGAAGGGCGAGGCATGGGCGTTGTTGACGTTGTCCGCTTCCGCCACGTCTACGGCCACATAGGACTGTCCCTGGTAGCCGCCCGGCAAACCGGCCGTGGCGACCAGAAGCGGCCCCGCACCGCCGCCGACGGACGGGATCACTCCGGGCAGCGCGTTTTTCGCCCTGTCGCCGAGGCGCGCGTAGAAGCCCCAGGCCCCCAGGCTGCTGGTGAGTTGGAGCAGCACGCGATTCCACCCCGCCCGCAGCGCCAGCGAGCAGGCGCTCTCGTCGCGCAGGGCGAGACGTTTCCCCGCAAAAGAACCCACAGGAACGCCGTTGACCCAGGCCCGAAAGCCGCCGTGTGAGCCGACGTAAAGCACGGCCGCCCGCGCGCTTGGGCTGAAGACGTAGGTATGTACGAACGCGGTCTTGTCCTCCGTTGCCCCCGATTTTTTCACGGAGTAATAGCTGAACAAGTCTTGATAGTCGTCGCGGTTTCGGATGAACAAGCGGTCGTCGAAGTATTCCCACATCTTGCCGCCTGTCCTCGTGCCGATGGCGGGGGCCGTCTTCGCGATGGCAAGGGAGGCATCCTCTGTGTCCCGGTCGTTGACAGCAAAAGTGCCGAGCAAAGCCCAAGTTTCAAGAAAAGGAGCGGGACGTGGTTTCAGGGGAAGTGTCGGGGCCGCAGAGGCAGGCGTCATAACAAGGGCGCAAATCGCCAGCCAAAGCCATGAAATGAGGGGTTTCTTCATGATAGCTTTTTCACCTTCCGCCTGACGTGTTCCTCCCGTCAGAAAAAGCCGCTGCTCTTAAACAAGAGTAGCGGCTTTTTCTGACGGGAGTTGCAAGACTCGAACTCGCGACCTTCCACTTTGGAGGCGGACGCACTACCAACTGTGCTAAACTCCCATTCTTTGATTCTGAGGCTGGGCGGGCCTTGCGACCCGCCCTACCAACTATTTCGCTTCGCGGTGCAGCTTGTGAGAGCGGCAGCGGGGGCAGTATTTGTTCAGTTCCAGCCGCTCCGGGTGCTGACGCTTGTTCTTAGTGGTCGCATATGTCCGCTCCTTGCATTCGCTGCAAGCGAGCGTGATGATGACCCGTGCTTCGTTAGCCATTTGGGTGTCCTTTAGTTTGTCAAAAAGTCTATAATGCCGCCATCAGCGGCGCGGGGTCAACGTAGATGCGGCACTCACGAATCAGATCGCCGTCAAACTCCATCACGCCTAGATACGGATGCGTGACGACTTGGCCACCGTGCGTCGTGTAAAACACGTCGCCTTCGGAAAACAGGGTCGCAGGCGCTTCCCATAGCCCTGTTTTCTCGTGGCGAATCCCCTGGATCGCGCCGAAGAAGCCGCGAACGAATTCTTCAATGGCAGGCCGCCCGACGGCGGCAGGGCCGTTGCCCATGCGGAACGCGCCGCCTTCGGTGAAGAAGGCGGCGAATCCCGGCGCGTTCATCGCGTCAATCGTCCCGAAAAAGCGAGCGGCCCGTTCCTGGCGATCGGGGCTTGCAGTTGCTGTCAAGAGCGTGTCCTTTCTAAAAGCGAGAAGCTTTAGGCGAGTATTTTGGTGACGACGCCCGCCCCCACCGTGTGGCCGCCCTCCCGGATCGCGAACCGCAACCCCTCCTCCATCGCGATCGGAGCGATCAACTCACCCACGATCGTCACGTTGTCACCCGGCATCACCATCTCCACACCCGCCGGCAAGTCCAAGTTGCCGGTGACATCGGTGGTGCGGAAGTAGAACTGAGGACGATACCCCTTGAAGAACGGCGTGTGACGACCACCCTCCTCCTTCGACAGGATATACACCTCGCCCTCGAACTTCACGTGAGGCTTGATGCTCCCAGGCTTCGCCAGAACCTGGCCCCGCTCGATGTCCTTGCGCTCCACACCACGCAGCAAAATCCCCGCGTTGTCACCCGCCTGAACCGTGTCCAAAGTCTTGCGGAACATCTCCATCGAGGTCGCCACCGTGTTCTTCGTTGCCTCACGAATCCCCACGATCTCGATCTGCTCACCCGCCTTCAACACCCCCCGCTCCACACGACCCGTCGCCACCGTCCCGCGCCCCGTGATCGTCATCGTGTCCTCCACAGGCATCAGGAACGGCTTGTCCACATCCCGCGCAGGCGTCGGAATGAAGCTGTCCACCGCCTCCATCAAACGCAGAATCGCAGGCTCCCCGATCTCGCTCTGATCCCCCTCCAACGCCTTCACCGCCGACCCCACCACAATCGGGCAGTCATCGCCGGGGAACTCGTACTTGGACAAAAGCTCCCGCACCTCAAGCTCCACCAGCTCGATCAGTTCGGGATCGTCCACCATGTCCGCTTTGTTGAGGAACACGACGATGGAAGGAACCCCCACCTGACGGGCCAGCAGGATGTGCTCCCTGGTCTGGGGCATGGGGCCGTCGGCGGCAGAGACGACCAGAATGGCGCCGTCCATCTGGGCCGCGCCGGTGATCATGTTCTTGATGTAGTCGGCGTGTCCGGGGCAGTCCACATGGGCGTAGTGGCGGGCGCCGGTCTCGTACTCGACGTGGGCGGTGTTGATGGTGATGCCGCGCTCCCTTTCTTCGGGGGCGGCGTCAATGGAGGCATAGGAGCGGGCGGTGGCGCCGCCGGCTTTGGCCAGGACATTGGTGATGGCCGCCGTCAGGCTGGTCTTGCCGTGGTCCACATGCCCGATCGTCCCGATGTTCACATGAGGCTTCGAACGGTCAAACTTCGCTTTTGCCAT
>JAABUR0100006011.1_pt1 | contig 15071 bp, 23 predicted proteins | sample 5560091 | NCBI WGS metagenome assembly JAABUR01 (sample SAMN10711879, study PRJNA513375) | rock metagenome | isolation source: Antarctica rocks | place: Antarctica: Victoria Land, University Valley sud
CCGGTAGCTCGACCCACAAGGGTCGCTTGGCCTTCTTGTTCCGCCGGTCTGAGCGCTTCCGCCATCGGTTGACCGCGGCGGAATGCTCATCCTCACCCTCCGGCTGCTGTCCTACGTTGTCGGATTCATCGTCGTTGTTGTGCTGATCCCCGGTCACAGCGGTCAAGCTACGGTCGCAGACATAAACGGGCGGTATGTGAAGCGGGTTCGGTGTCCGGTCACGGATCGGCCTGCGGGCGCTGGGCCGACTCGGCTCGTTGATCGGGCCGTGGTGACTGTCCGCGCTGCTGTGGCACTGTTTGGGTGTGGACGTGTCCAGGGATCGACTGTTTGCCCACAGAGCGGTGGCGGCGGAGCTGGGGTCGATGTCGACTGCTGAACTGATCTCAATCATCGATCGAGCAGACGACGGCAGGGTCAGCATCGGTGGGGCGACGCAGTCGATCCGGGTAGCGAACACGCCGGTCTTCGTGAAGCTGGTGCGGCTCACCGACCGCGAACTACGCGCCGGGCCCGAATGCACGGCCAACCTGTTCGATCTGCCGACCTGCTACCAGTACGGAGTGGGTCCGGGTTCCGCCGGGTTCAACGCTTGGCGAGAGGTCGCTGTCCACCAGATCGTCAGCAGCTGGGTACTGGACGGTGCGTGCGCCAACTTTCCGCTGCTCTACCACTGGCGTGTGCTGCCCGGTCCTTCCCCCACGTCAACTACGACTGCGTCAACGGAGGTCGCCGACGCCGTCCAGTTCTGGGGGAACTCGGCTGCCGTCGAAGCACGGTTGCGGGCACTCGACGGGTCAGGCACGGTCATCGCACTGTTCCTGGAGTACGTGCCCTACGCGCTCCGCGACTGGCTGCGCGAGCAGCTCACCGCTGGATCGGTCCAGGCCGAAACAGCGGTCACCCTCGTCGATCAGCAACTGCTCCGGGCGGTCAGGCACATGCGCTCGGCGGGCATGTCCCATTTCGACGCGCATTTCGGCAACGTCCTCACCGACGGACACCGTGTCTACCTGTCCGATTTCGGTCTCGCGAGCGCGCAACGATTCCAGCTGGACAGGTCGGAGCAGAGTTTCCTCCGTCTGACCGCCGACCACGACCTTGCCTACTGCGCTGCCGCACTCGTCAACACCATCGCTGCTACTTCGCTGAAATTCACCGATCCGAAGGAACGCAACGACTACGTCCGTCGCACCGCCGACACCGACCGCGCCACCGCGCTGGACGGCGTTCTGGCAGACACCGTGGTGCGCTACGCACCTGTCGCGACGGTCGTCAACGACTTCTACTGGAAGCTCCACGACGGGAACCTGACAGCGGCATATCCTGCCGACCTCCTCGCCACCGCGCTACAAGGCGCAGGTTCTTCGGCGGAGGAGTGAACTGCAGGCAGCTTTGCATGGGGACGGGTCACGATGATCACCGGTAGACAATCGCGCTACGGGACGACGATTGGGTCCGGCTTCGATGACTCGTGGCCGGCCAAGCAACGGTTACCTGACGAAGTTCCGGTGGCCACGCGCAGGTTGACCGGTCTGTCCTGATGCATGATTTCTATGGCAAGCGGGTCGCCGGGCGATTTCCACGACCTTCTCGTTCCGTCGCAATGGGGGTTGTAGATGGACGAAGTGTTCGGTCATCCGCGGTTGGCGGCGGTGTACGACGCGCTCGACCCGGACCGATCCGACCTGCTGCCCTACCTGGACACGTCCGCCGAGTTCGGGGCAACGCGGGTGCTGGACCTGGGCTGCGGAACGGGTGTGTTGGCGTTGCTGCTCATCGGCCGGGGATGCGACGTCGTGGGTGTGGACCCTGCCGCCGCGTCGTTGGCGGTAGCTCGCGGCAAGCCCGGCGCAGACCAGGTGCGATGGATCGATGGCGACGCGAGCTCACTGGCCAATGCTGATATTGGCGCCTTTGACCTGGCCACGATGACGGCCAATGTGGCGATGGCTATCGCCGAGGATGCGCAGTGGGCTACCGCGCTGCACGCATTGGCCGTCGCACTGAGACCAGGAGGACACCTGGTGTTCGAGTCTCGCGTCCCGGCCGCCCACGCGTGGGAGCGCTGGACCCGTGAACAAACGTGGCACACGGCCGACGTGCCCGGGGAAGGTCGAGTCGAAGCCTGGGTGCAGGTCAGCGGCATCAACTGGCCGCTCGTGGTCATCACCAACAACTTTGCCTTTGCCGATGGGACGCAGCTGACCAGCGATTCGACTCTGCGGTTCCGAGAACGTGAAGAACTTGCCGCCGATCTCGACCACGCCCAGATGGACCTGCTCGACGTCCGCGACGTGCCAGATCGGCCCGGCCGGGAATGGCTCTTCATCGCACGGCGAAGATAACCCCACCGGCGGCCTCGGTATCAACGCGCGGCCGGTAGCGCGCAGCGCTGCTCGGTCTACCTCCACCGCTTCCGCGAACGCGCCGTTTACCCAACGCATCCCCTACGAAGGAGCCGTCCATGACTGCTGTACTTGGCCCGGGCCGCCCGTTCACCGGCACCGAACGGGAACTGCTGGAAAGCACACTCGAGCTGCATCGTGGAGAACTGGTGGCCGCCGTCCAGGGGCTCTCCGACGCCCAATCGCGTCAACAGCTCGTGCCCTCCTCACGACCCCGATTTCCCTGATCAAGCACTGCGCTGCCGCCGAACGCATCTGGTTCCAACGCACCCTCGCCGCCATGGCCGCCGAAGACTGCGACGGGCACAGCACCGGCGGCGACAGCAGCTTCTACGTCACCGCCGACGAGACCCTGGCCGGCGTCATCGCCGAGTACGAAGCGGCCTGCGGAAAGTCGAGGCAGATCGCCGCCTGCCACGGTCTGGACGACACCGCCGAACACCGCCTGGTCGGCACGGTGAACCTGCGGTTCATCTACCTGTGCATGATCGGAGACATTGCCCGGCACGCTGGACAGGCGGACATCCTCGTCGAACAGATCCGAGCGAGTCACCACAAAGTCTGACTTTCCAGTACCCGGCCCATCGTGCCCGCCATCGGGATCGGTGCCCGGTCACGGATCCCGTTGCGGGCGGGACGGGGCCGGTTGTGTCGTGCCCAGGGGCGGTGGACGTTCTCGGATGTCGATCTGGCTGGACAGGACATTTGGTTGTCCGGCCCGCGGTGGCGTACGGGGTGGCATGGCCAGTCGCGATATGCGTTGCACACCGTGGTGAGGGGTCGACATAGTCGGGCCATGACGAGCAGCGAAGTCTGGGACCAGGACACCGCCGACCGGTACGACGCCGACTCCTCCGAGATGTTCAGTGCGGACATCTTGGACCCGGCGGTGGACTTTCTGGCTGCGCTCGCCGGCGCCGGTCCAGCCTTGGAGTTCGCGGTAGGAACCGGTCGAGTTGCCGTGCCGCTGGCCGCCCGTGGGGTTCCGGTGTCCGGCATCGAACTGTCCGGCCCGATGGCCGAGCAACTTCGCAGGAAGGCCGGCGGAGAGCAGATTCCCGTCGTTGTCGGCGACATGGCAACCAGCACCGCGGCGGGCAACTTTTCGCTGGTGTTCCTGGTGTGGAACAGCCTGTCGAATCTGCTCACCCAGGACGAGCAGGTGGAGTGCTTCGCCAACGCTGCCCGACATCTCGGTTCGGGTGGGCGTTTCGTCGTCGAACTGTGGGTGCCCGAGCTGCGGCGGCTCCCGCAGGGACAACGGATGGCGCCTGCTTCCATCAGCCCGGAGTATCTGGTCTTGGATGAGTTCGATGTCGCTGCCCAGCGATGCATCTCCCACCACTACCGTCACGACCCGGACGGCACCGTCCGGTACTCCTCAGGTCACTTCCGTTACGCGTGGCCCGCCGAGCTGGACCTGATGGCCCGACTGGCCGGGATGCGGCTGGAAAGTCGACATGCAGACTGGTCGCGCACCCCGTTCGGCTCGGAAAGCGCCGGCCACGTCTCCGTGTGGCGCAAGGAGTAGACCGAGGCGGTGCTGAGCAGGGTCCGCCGGCCCTGGATCGCCACGGAAAACGGGCTGGACCTCGAGGGAGAGGTCGCCCGCAGAGCGCCAAGTCCGGATGGGTGACCGGTCGCCGATAGGTCGGCGGGACGCAGCCCTGCTTGCGGGGTTCTTTCTCAGTCCAACTGCAGGCTAGCCACTTCCGCGATGGCGGCATGGATGTGCCGGAGGAGTCCGAAGGCAATCACGAGCGGGTAGACCCCTGCGTTCTGAGGGTGTCCGACCCAGTCGTTTCGCAGTCGAACCATGTCGGTCAGGAACTCTGAAAGCTCCGGTTGAAGCGACACCCTCTGCCCCAATTGCTTGATAAGCCCCGCCATGCCTGCTCTTGACGACGGGGCTACGGCCAGGCGAAGCATGCGTTCGAGAGCCTGCAAGGCCTTCTCGACAGCGAGGGCGGCGAACTCGTTGTCGTCTGCCACGATAAATGGCACCTTCTGTACACGCTGTTTGGCACGGTCCGCTCGTCGCCGCCGCACACGACTAGCCCCTGACCAGCAACAATCCGCCCTACGGCAACTAGTAGAGTCGGACGTTCGTTCGAACAAGATGCCATTTAGCGTGGTCAGAAGATGCCAGACAATTTGGCAATTCACAGGGCAGGGTCGGCCAGGACGGGAACCATCTCAGCCGCGTCTGAAACGGCAACCGGAGCGAGTTGTACGCGCCGACTCTCAATAACCTGGGCTGGCGGCCACGTCGTCATGGGTCAATCCTTGCAGCGGCGTACTTCGGTTGTCATCCGAATTTGGCTGCTCGGCCACCGTGTGGGGTCGAACGACCGTCTGACTTCTGTCCGGTAACCGATCGGCTTGCGGGGCTCCGGTACCGTCCCCTTTCGACGTTTGTCCCTGGTCTGGCGAGCTGTTCTGAGGTTCTAAGGGTGCGGCCCAAGGGTAAGGATCGTGAGGGTGTCCGGATTGGGACCGTACAACCACCAGATGCGCCAGGCGCCCGGGGTTCTGTTCTCGATGTAGGACTCCCAAACGTCCTCGCCATTGGGCCCGGTCAGCGACTGGTACTTGTGGGAGTTCAGTCCCGGGTGGCCGGGACCGACGTCGCGAAGCAGCAACAGCGTCTTCATGGCTTTCTTCAATTTCGCCGCGTAAGCCGGCTTGGCGAGGTCGTCCAAGACGTGCAGTGCCTCATCGGTGTAGACCAACGCGAAGGGAGGCGCGCTCACAGCCCGGCATCGTCGGCGAGCAGATCATCACGCTGGCTCACGCGGCCCTGAGAAGCGTCAGCGAGGCCACGGAGCAGAGACTCACGTAGCGCGTCGTCCTCCCACACCAGCAGTTCCCGCTTCGGGATGCTCGCCAGCGGTGTCAGCAGGATTTCACCGGTCGAGCGGGTGGAGACCAAGAACCGGTCGTTGCGGTGTACACCAGCACGACCGAACGCGATCCGTGCCCGGTCGTCGGCTGCGACTTCGGCGACCGGCTCGAAGCCGGCAAGTGCGCTCACGGTGACTCCTCTTCGTTGTCCGACTCAGCTAGCGTACCTCTAGTGGGTATATGGGTGTACCCACGCCGGACGCACCGCTGGCTCGTCCGGCCAGGCCCGTAGAAGGATCACTGAGTGGAGGCTTCAGAGTGGGCGAACTGATGGTTTAGTAGCGCGATTCCAGTCAAAGAGCGTGAGATGCCAAAGTCCGGGCCGCTTTCGTGACGGGTCGATCAGCCCACACCTGACTGGCCTTGCCGCGGGATGCGAACGCGGTGAAGGGAATCTCGGCGACCTCGGCGTCGGACACCCACTGCTCGAGCTGTTCGTCGAACACCGCTCCGGGTAGCTTCGTCCAACTCTTGTTGGGGATGGAGCTGATCGCGGCGGTGACGGCGCGGTCCTTGCGGGCGGTGATGGAGAAGTCGGCGCCGCGCCGCTGGGCGGCCGCGACGATCTGCTGCCCGTAGTAGGCGGGCCGCGCCGCCGGCCGAGTTCGCTGACCCTTTCCACAACCTGGTCGCCACGATCTCCGGCGCCCGGTGAGCCCAGGAGACCGTTGCCAGCAACGCATTGAGCCCCTTGACGCCGGAGGAACCGTACCGCTGCCCTGCTTGGCATATCCATAGGTTCGCCGGATCGTGTCGTCCATATCGACGTAATCAACGTCGCCGTATCGATCAGGCCGCCGTGCAGGGTCAGACCGGTCAGGAACCGGGCGGCCACTGCGTCCAACTGCCGGACACGCCCGAACTTCAGCGCCCGGAGGAACGTGCCCAACGTGGTCGGCGCCCGCACCCCCGGATCCGGTTGCTCTCAGGACGCTTCGTCCAGCGTGTCGACGATGATGGCGCATGCGCCCGTGATCTGTCGTCCCAGGTATCGGCCCGGTACCCCCTCGCGGCTCTCCTGGTCGGAGAACGCCCCTCCAGCGTAGAACAACGTGAAGCCCAGCTGATCGACGGCCTGCAGAGCAGCCACGGCGCGCCGGTGTCCGGCCGGGATGTGCGCCACCACCACTACGGCTGCCGGGTCGTTCGCCTCAGCGGCGGTAGCCAATGCGGCGGCCGTGATACGTGCCCCCAGCATCCGGCACGACCAACCCTGGGTACGCAACAACAGGGCCAGTGCCTCCAGCCCGAGGGTGTGCCGGTCATGGGGTCCGCAGGCCAACAGGATGTGGTTTGGCCGGGTCGGCCCCGGGAGGAAGGCGGTCCGGCGGTCCAACCAGGCGCGAATCGCCTCGGTCGTCATCGCCTCCTGCTCGATGGAATAAGAGCCGGTTATCCACCAGATTCCGATCTGCCGCATCACCGGCATCACCACCCGGTCGATGCATCCACCCAGGCCGATCGCGTCGGAGGCTTCCTCGAGCAGTCTGCGCACGGAGGCGGCGTCGAGCCGACCGGAGGCGTCCAGGACACCGATGATGAACTCGGCCGCCGGGCCGGGCAGAGCCATCTCCGCCTCGTCCTGGCCATCCAACATCAGCTGCCCACCGTTCACTCTCTCCCAGTTAGGGCCTCGAGCCTCGTCAAGGCCTTAAGTGAAATCCTCCCCGGCCACAGCAGTTCTGTGCGCGATCACCTCGAACTGCACAGTTTCGCAACGTTGCCCGTTCGGTCGGGGTCGACGTCGAGATGCAAGTCGACAGCCCGTCGCTCGGACACCCCGCCGGCCAGCCCATCAAGACGACGCCCTGGCCATCTGTCGAACAGACCGATTGCGCTGCAATCGATCTCCAGGTGCGCTGGTCCGCCCTGATCGACTGGTGCCCGGAATCTGTGCAGATCTACGCCGGGGCCCGAAGAGCAATCGGGCCCACCACTGTCGCCCGGTGACCGACTGCATCCGGGCCTGAACTGCATCATCTGGTGACACCCAGCGGTGATCCTGCGGTCAGCTGAGCACCAGATTCTTGGGCCGGCCGCCGTCAAGGGCACCGGCAATCAACTCGCAGGCGCCTCCGATGCGGGGGTCGAGGTAGATCCAGGGATGCCGCGTCTACTGCGGGTCGCCGTCAATGCGTTGCCAGCGTAGAAGACCGGCACGTGCACCTGGCAGACCGCTCCATCGAGGCGGTCGCGGCCGTGCCGCCGCCAACATCAGGGTCGGTGTTCTGGCACCGAGGACGCAGCTGGCCCAGCAGTCCTCGCGCAAAGCATCGCCATGCCCTGGAGACCCGATGGTGTGCAGGTCACTGGGTGCGCAGGCCAACAGGATCGACTGCCGGCGGACCGGCGGGGGCGCGAAAGCGCTGCGCCGATCGAGCCATCCTCGGTACACAGCCGCTCCTGGTCGAAATCGCGTTGGCCGACGGTCCACACGCCGATCTGCCGCATTGCGGGCAGAACCCCATCGTCGACGCAGACCATCAGACCGAGCGTCCGGCGCGCCTCGTCGAGAAGAATGCGGATGGCCGCGGCATCCAGACGCACCAAGGCGGCCAGGGGGATCTGGAGCGGGAACGGCTCGAATTTCAGCGGGGCTCCTTGGCTGTCATGACGTTCACGCCCACCACTTCCCTGTCGCTGCACGCCCATAGGGCGCCGCTGGGTGCGGGTCCCGTCGACGCCTGCGCACGTTCCTGCAGGCGATGCGGTTCGGGCACGTCCGGCAGTTGGACGCAGTGGCCTGTCGTCAGCCAGAACCAGATAACTCGCGAATTCACAGTCCTGAGCCCCGCCGAAACCGAAGCGGAGAAGCCCGCACCCCCGCGGCCGACTTACGACTGGGCCGCCGCGAACCCAGAAGAAGAAGGACGCCATCGCCCAACTCGCCTTTCTCTCGACCACGATGGACGACATCGACGCCAGTATCAATAACGAACTTATCGACCGGACCCGAAACCTCGATCTCGACTGACGCCGACCCGGGCTGTCGGTGCTCGCGCTAAATGGCGCTCTTTGCCCTCAGATTATCTGGCGGGGACAGGCGCCGAGATGGGTTTCGCGGGTGGCTTCGATGGCTTCGGGAGTGATGGTGTCGAGGTGGTTGATGGTCATGATGCGGGTGACTTGGCTCTCGGCAGCTCGGGGTGACACCACCACCGGCGAGGGCGCCGCGACGGTCAGCGACACCGCGGACGGCGACGGCTACACCCAGATGCTGGACGGTATGGCAACTCCGCGCGGCGCTTCGCCGCGATCACGGGTTACATGCGAATGCGTCTGACGCTGGTCATCAGCAAACGACACCAACGCAGCCGCGGCTATGGTCGTTCGGTGGTTTTCTTCCGATCACCGAACCCACCTCGGACTGATAGGCCTTGACGGAATTGTCGCCTCTCCCCGGCCCTTCCGGGCCTGGCGGGTGACACCGAATGCCGTCGGTCCGGTGGTGGGGGTGAAGGCGTCGACCAAGCTGCGGCGGTTGGTCAGCGCGCGGTGCAGTTCGCGGCGGCGACGATTTCAGGGCCACGGTTCTCACGCCAGGTACGGATCCGCCCATGCGCTGATGATCTGCGCCAGGCGTTTGGCCTGGCCGGGTCCTGTGAGCAGGTGGTCGGTACCTTCCAGCTAGATGAAGCTGCGTGGGTGACGCGCGGCGCGGAAAATCTGGCTGGCGTTAACGATGCCGACGGTGTTGTCGGTTGGAGAATGCGTCACCAGAAGTGCGCGGCGCAGCTGCCGGATCTGCTCGTGCAGATCGGCGGCCCGGACGTCCTCTATGAAGTGACGCCGCAACGTCAACGCTTTTCCGCCGATGAGGAACGATGCCTCGCCCTCCTCCATGATTCGCTGTACGAGTGCGTCGTAGTCGTGTTCGACATGGGCCGGTTGGTAGGGGCGCCGATGCTGGCCACAGCTCGTATTCCGGCGGTGGTGTGGGCGGCGGCGATCACGGCGGACCCACCGAAGGAGTGGCCGACGAGCAGCCGGGCCGCCCGGCCGGATTCCGCCATGAAATGCACCGCTTGGACCGTGTCCCGCACCTTGCGTGAGAAGGATCCTTCGCGTCAGTCGCCCTCGGATTCACCGAGTCCGAGGTCGTCGAAGCGCAGCATCCCGATACCGTCTCCGGCCAGCTGCTTGCAGATCCGGCTCGCGGCGGGACTGTCCTTGCCCAGGGTGAACCCGTGAGCGAAAACGCCCCAGACCGGGTTCGTCCTACCATCGGCCGGCCGGCGCGTCAGCCAGCAGGGAGCTCGTCACCGGGGATCCAGCTGGAGTGGAACCCGAACGGCACCTTCCCGGGCAGGGTGATCACCGCGGCCGGTGCGCCGGTGAAGTCACGTGCGTTGAGCACGATCAGATCGCTGACGCCGCGGTCCTCGTCGAAGTTGAAATGCAGTAGCCAGCCGTCGTCTTCGGCGTCCCGATCGAACAGATTCTCCGGTCGTGACCGTCCAGCAGTCGACGGGACGAACACCGCTTCGGTGGGCACTGTCCGGGGCGGGCTTGGGCGGATCTCGCTGGTCCCGCTGTGCAGGTCGTGTTTGAGCAGGGATTCGGGGATGTGTGAGCTGATGCGGTCGGCGGCGGCGGTGATGGAGTAGTGGAATCGGGCGCCGCAGGTCACGTGCAGCGGGTTGACCCGGGGCAGTTCCTGCAGCCGGTCGTCCAGTTGCTGCTCGGTGACCGTGCCGGAGCGCAGGTCGATCCGCCATTGCCACAGCTGGCCGCCCTGGTTCAGCGGATCGGCCGCGCCGGATTCGAACAGCCGCCGATAGCGCACCGCCCGCAACCGGATGACCTCGTCCGTCTCGTCCGCGGTGACCATGTGGAAGACGAAGCACGGCGGGATGTCGAACCACCGGACGGGGGCAGTGCCGTCGCGCGAAACCACGCCCAGACGGGTTTGATGCCGTTCGTCCCACCGGTAGGGAAACCGCCCCCGCATCCCGGCGATCATCTGGAATCTCACCGGTGAGTCGAACAGCAGCACATGGCGGTCGGTCAGTGCGATGTCGTGCAACATCGGGCGGCCGTCCAGGGCTATCCGCCGGCAGCTGCGGAGCGCCCCGGTTCGGGTGAGCACCGTGTACTCCGCCCAGGTGCGCAAGGGGGAATAGACGACGGCGTGCAATTCGCCGGTACGCGGATCTACTTTGGGATGGGCACTGGCTCCGTGCGGAAGTGCCCCGTCGAGGTCGTCGTAGCACACAGTGCCAAGTTCGTTGTCCAGGCGAACCGGTGCGCACCCGGTTTCCACCAGGGCCAGCAGCAGCCCGGCATGTCCGACCACGTTGGTATGCACCGTGTCGACCGGGAAGTGCCGGGGGCCGGGGGTCCGCGGTTCTCCCAAGGCCCGGGTGACCCGGCTGGACCGCACCCACCGGTTCCGGAACCACTCGGCCCGGCCGTGGCGGATGCGAACGCCGCTGACCATGCCGTCCTGGGCGAACCACTGGTACCGGTCGACGTCGGTGTGTTTGGGCGGCTTGATGGGGTTCGGCCCGATCTGCGTGAACAGCCCGTCGAGTTCGGCCGGCAGCGTGCCCGCCACCGGTAGAACGTAGGCACTGATCTCCCGCATCACCGGCGCGAAGGCGCCCAGGAGGAATGGGCTTGTCGTCAGGGAGGCCCGATCTCTCATCAGAGACGGGTGGAACCGTCCGACGGGCCATCCACCATGACCGCGACGCCACTGGGGGCCGGCACCTTCGCAGTGTGGCCGTCCACCCGACCAGGCAGGATCTCGGTGACCGCCGGCGGTTGCACACCGTCGCTGTATTTCACCTGCGAAACCCACACCGCTTCGGGATGGGTGTCGGTGCCGGAGGCGACATCGTCAGCGGTACGCAGCTTGGCAATCTTGTGGATCATCGCTCCGAATCCGACCTTGGCGATGATGTCGGCCGCCGAGAACGCGATCTGGATGCCGGTCAGCCACTTCGCCGTCGGGGAGAAGAACACCGGGATGGCATAGACCAGCGGATACACCACGAAAGTGGACAGCAGCAGAGTGAGCGCCGCCTTCAACCCGCGGCCCGCCTGCGGTGACAACTGTCCCATCGAGTCGCGAACGGCGAACATCAACGCCGGGTACAGGTAACAGACGAAAGCGGTGCTGATGAGCCCCCACAACACCAGAGCCCCGACGTTGGTGCCCTCGTTGAACACCTTGGCACCGATGAATCCGGTGAGAATCATCAGGAAGGCCGCTGCCATGGTGCTGGCCCGCAGGTTTCTGGCCTTCTTCCCGGCAACAGCGCAGACCGCGATCAGCTCGGCGGTCAGCAGCGGAACGGTCACCGACCAGTCCATGTACCGCACGGTGACACCGAACCGCGATTCGGCGTTCGGGACGTACATGTTGCTCTGCAGGGAATAACCGGTATCCCATTTGATGATCAGTACCAGATAGGACAGCGCCGCGACGCCGGTGATGCACATGCTGGCCAGTACCGCGGGACGGTAACGGGTACTGACCTCGCCGCGACTGGTGAACGAATATACAAAACTGGCGGCCAGAGCCAAGCCCGCGATGACCAGGAAGTAGAACACCAAGTCGTATTGCGCCGTACTGAGCGTCTGGGTTTCGACCAACGGTTGGTAAGGGGTGGGAAACATCGAGCGGTCCTTTCAATTAAGTCGAGCGCAGCCGGTCGACGCGGACAGGAACGTCGGTCCGCGAGCGGTTGCTATTCCGGCCGCTGATGAACCCGACGATCGGGGTTTGCCCGAGCCCCGCGGGCGCCAAACCGAGCTGGATAGGTTTTAACCACCCCGAACGGATTGCATAACCTTGGTTCATCAAACCGGAGCACCCGTAGCGGTTCGGATGTGACCGGCGCGACGTCCGGCGGCTTCCGACGGGTGGCTTCCCGGCCGGCGGGGGCGGTTGGTCGATGGAGGTCTCGCCCGCCGTTGTCGGCCGCCGCCGCCGATGGTCCGGGCGGAACTGCGGCACCGAGGACGCCACCTGACGAACCGCGTCCGAGCGGGGCACGATGTACACGGCCGAGCCGCGCACGGAGGCCCGCACGATGTGCCGCAGGCGCAGCCCGGATGGCGGGGTCAGGCGCCGGGTCTGGCCCTTGACCGGACGTACCGGTGGGACGGCTTCCCGCGGCACGCCCTCGACCTGCCCCGACCAGCTGCCCGCGGCCAGCACGATAGTGCCCGCGGCCAGGCGCGTGCCGTCGTCCAGGCGCACCCCGCGCACCCTGTCGGCGTCGACTTCCACCGCGGCCGTCGCGGTCACGAACCGCACGCTGCGCGCGACGCAGCAGGCGACCAGCGCGCGGTGCAGCAGCCGCGGGTCGATTTGATGATCGCCGGGCGCGAACAGGCCGCCGGGCAGCCCGGACGCGAGGGCCGGTTCGAGCTCGCGTAGCTGCGCCCCGCTCAGCAGCCGGGCGTCGACGCCCAGACCGGCGGCGAACCGCTGCAGGTCGCGCAGCGCGGCGAGGTCGGCCCCGTCCCACGCGACGGCGATTGCGCCGCTGCGCAGGTACCCGACGTTCAGGCCGGTCTCATCCTCGAGCTCGGCGACGAACGTGGGGTAACGGGCCAGCGAATCAAGGTTCAGCTGCAGCAGCGGTACCTCGGTGCAGTGCAGCTCCGTGGTCGGGGCGAGCATCCCCGCGGCGGTACGCCAGGCCCCGCGGTCGGGGTCCGGGTCGACCACGGTGACGGCGAGGCCGCGCTGCGCGCACCGCCAAGCGACCGCGGTGCCGATCGCCCCGGCGCCCACGACAACGACGTCTCTTGCTGACATGTGCTCCCTCACGCCGGAATTACCCGGATCAGGTTCGACGGTCGGCTGCTGCCCTCTCAGCCCGCCCGCGGCGAGCTCCCGTGCTGCCACAAACACTACGCTCGCCCCATGACCGGCCTGTGTAGTGCCCGTCTCTACCTGTGCGTCGACTCGCGCGCCCAGCACCGTGACCTCGAGCAGTTCCTCGACGCCGTGCTCGGCAACGGCGTCGACGTCGTGCAGCTTCGCGAGAAGGGCCTCGAGGCCCGCGAGGAGATGCGCCTGCTCGAGACGTTCGCGGCGGCCGCCGAGCGGCACGGCGCGCTGTGGGCAGTCAACGATCGTGCCGACATCGCGCGCGCGATGGGGGCGCCGATCCTGCACCTCGGCCAAGACGACCTGCCGGTCGACGTCGCCCGCGCGATCGTGGGGGACGGCGTCGTCATCGGTCGCTCGACCCACTCACCGCAGCAGTGCGACGCGGCGCGGATCCAGGCCGGTGTGGGTTACTACTGCTGCGCCGCCTGATCCAGTCCGCCTCCCCCGATCTTCTTGTTGCGCATCGGTCCGCCGGGCACGCCAGCGGCAACAAGATCCAGCTCAGGTCAGCGCTCGGGCCACTCGCGGACGCGCCAGAAGTGCTCGACCGGACCCAATCCAGCACCGAGCCGGAACGACCCCACCACTAGCGACCATGAATGGTGTCGGCGTTCGGTTCGCCGGGCCGTCTGTCCCGTCGGTCGATGCTGATGCGGTCGACACCTTGGTTTCCTGTCAGTTCTCGCGGTACAGCTTGAGCTTGGTCGCCGGCCGGTCCGGCTCCGGCTGGAAACCGCGGGGCGCGGCCGGCGTCACGGTATCTTCCGGCACGGTTTGGGGAACCGGATGCCGCAGAGCGTCCACCAGGCTTCGGCGGGAGTTCAGCTCAGTTCGCAGTTCCCGCCGCCGCTTGTTCCGCGCGGCTTGCAGGTCCTTCAGTGTGATGGTCGACGCCGCGAGTTCGGCCGACACCGCCCGGCCCAAGGCCCCTCATGAAACACCCGGATCTCGGCCAGGTCCTGCGGGTCGTAGGCGGGCGGTGACCTGCTCCCCGACGTAGGTGGCCAACGTCAGGTCCAGATATCGCAGCCCATGACAGCGGATCCCATCCCGGTGCATCTTCCGCGGCGTCGCGACGGTCAACAGCAACAGATCCAGTAGCTCCAACGATTCGGGCATCCGCGGCCACCAACCCGAATTCAACCATCGCTCGATCGGTGGCTGCCCGGTCTCCTGATGCGTCCGACGGTGGTAGTCCACGGTGATGAACCGGCCAATGGGCGTGTCCAGCTCAGAGAGCGACAGCACCGGCGCGCTCACCGCTCGTACCGTTGTTGCCCGGTGGGATGTGCCCGGGCAGAGTGGGCAGCAGTTCGGTTGTGATGGTGCCGAAGAACCTTTCGATCTTGCCGCGTCCGCGAGGCACCCCCGGTGTGCGTGGATCAGCTGGACATGGGTGTCTGCGCAGACCTGCGCCATGTGGTCGCTGGTAGCCCGATGCCCGGGAATTGGGTCGGTTCGCCGACCCCACCCTGGGGTACAGCACGAACGGATACACATTGACGTCGACGCCATTTGGAAGATGAGCCCATGAGCGATGACCCCGCCTACACCCACCACCAGGACGACCCGGCCATCTCAGCAGAGCCGGATCACGTCCACGGGGGCTTGCAGATGAAAGATCCCACGGACACCGACCACCCGACCGGCAAACAACAGGCTCAGGAAAACGCCGCCACCGAGTCCCCCAGCTGATCACGACCGCGCCTAACAAAGGACAGCACTGTGCCAGAGAACAAGGGCAGCGACGAGGTAGCGGAACGGGCCGCCGCAGCGATCGAAGAAGCAAATTCCGGATCAAATCACCAGGCCGGGGTGGACGGCGATGACGACAGCGTGGCCGACCGCACCGCCGACGACGGCAACCCGACGCCCGCCTGAAGAAAGTCAGCGAGACGCCGACGCCG